>Ga0207714_1001759_pt1 | contig 13786 bp, 15 predicted proteins | sample PonA232FremontCA_2_FD_187270 | JGI IMG/M metagenome (GOLD analysis project Ga0207714, IMG submission 187270) | Marine sediment microbial community from Fremont, CA, USA - Pond A23 Sediment 2 (SPAdes) | ecosystem: Environmental > Aquatic > Marine > Unclassified | place: USA: Fremont, California... | reverse complement strand
TGGTTTGACTATCGTTGTTCTCGTTTCCGTCGCTGTCGTCCTCGTCGTCGTTGTTCCGGTCGTCGCCGTCGTTCCCACCGGCGCGGTCGTCTCGGTTTTCGCGGTTATTCCCGCCGGCGCGGTCGTCGTCGTTCTCCGTCAGATCGATCCGGGTGTCCTGGCTGTCGCGGTCCGTTTCGACGACGACACGGGACGTCCCCGAGTCGTCCCCGTCCGTGTCGACGCTGTGGCGGTACGTCTCCTCTTCGCCCGGCTCCATGCTGACGGAGTACGACCGGACCCGCTCACCGCCGAGCGTGACGCTGACGTCGGTCGTGCCGTCGGCACCGCCGCCGTTCGTGACGGTGTATTCGACGGTCGCGTCCTCGCCGGCCGTCGCCTCCTCGGAGACACTGAGCCCGACCACGTCGAACGCTGGCGCTCCCGTCTCATCGTCCGCCGTGGTCTCGGCGTCGCTCTCGTCTTCGTCCGTTGACGACTCGTTTCCCGCCCGGTCTCCGTTCGAGGCGGTCGACGGCTCGGCGGAGTCGGCGGCGTCCGGTGGGCCCGCTCCGCCGTCGGTGAGCGATCCGATCGCTCCGGCCACCCCGCCGAAGAATCCGGCGAACGCCAGCCCCGCGATGAAGAGGCCGATTCCGAACACGATCAGCAGCTGCTGGAGCCGGCGGTCGATACTGTCGCTCGACGACTGCCGCCGTCGGTTTGGTTGTGTCATTAGAACTGGAGTCCCCGCTGTGTGATAGGGGAGCGTTCGCGCTCTCCGGCCGTTATTATCGACCTGGTAAGTCCGGCCGCAGCGAGCGTGACACGGCTGCCGGCGACGACGACGGCGCGACGGACGACCCGAAACGGCGAGGACCGGCGGCCTACTTGTCGCGCGAAACGCGCTCCCCCGGCAGTGTCGTCGCGCCCGCCGAGACGGTAACGCCGGGGTCGAGGCTGGTGTTGATCCCGGTTCGAGCGCCGTCCCCGATCACGGCGCCGAACTTCCGACGGCCGGTCGACACCCGGTCGCCTTTCACGGTGTGTTTCACCGGCTCCCGGTCGTGTCGGAGGTTCGCGACGTTCGTTCCGGCACCCAAGTTGACGTCGCGACCGAGAACGCTGTCCCCGACGTACGAGAGGTGCGGGACGGCGGTCCCGGCCATCAGGACGCTGTTTTTGATCTCCACGCCGCTCCCGACGCGGACGTCGGCGCCGAGATACGTCGCGCCGCGGAGGTAGGCGTTCGGCCCGACGGTGCTCCCGGCCCCGATCCGGACGGGACCCTCGATCGTGACCCCGCGTTTCACCGACGCGCCGGGTTCGACGACGACGTTCCCGGAGACCGTCGCCTCCCGATGAACCGAGCCGTCGAGCCGCCGCGGCTGCCGCTCCAGTTCCGTCGCGGTCGCTTCGAGCAGCTCCCACGGGCGCCCGATGTCGCTCCACCGATCGAATTCGACGAACGACACCGCCCGGTCGTCGATGACGCGATTGACCACGTCGGTCAGTTCGAACTCGCCGCGCTCGCTTTTCGAAACGTCGAGGAGGGCGGTCGCGTCCGCCGGGAACACGTACGCGCCGGCGTTCACCAGGTCCGAGGGCGGGTCGGACGGCTTCTCGACGATCCCCTCGACCGCGTCACCGCGCGTCCGGAGGACGCCGTAGTTCGAGGGAGTGTCGACGCGTGACGCGCCGATCCCCGGGCCGGAGTCGAACAGCCGGCCGAGGCTCTCGGCGTCGTACACGTTGTCGCCGTTGAGGACGGCGAACTGACCGTCCACGTGGTCGGCCGCGGCCCGCGCGGCGTCCGCCGTGCCGAGCAGTGCGTCCTGTTCGACGTGCGTCACCGGGACCCCCTCGTAACGCGACCCGAAGTGCTCGCGGACCGAGGCCTGTTCGTAGCCGACCACGAAGACGAGCCGTTCCGCGCCGGCGTCGACGGCCGCCTCCGCGACGCGTTCCACCATCGGTACCGACCCCACGGGCAGCATCGGCTTCGGGACGTTCTCGGTGAGGGGACGCATCCGGGTGCCGCGACCGGCCGCGAGGACGATGACTTGCATTCAGTGCCCCGGTAGTCGCGTCGCTCCCATACTTACCCGGGATCTAATGCGTCGGGCCGCGGTCGACGAGGCGGCGGGGAGACGCGAACGCCGTCGTCGGTCCGGTGGCTCACCGCTCCGTCGGCTCGAATTCCGATGACGCGTCGTCGGAGGGAACCTGGATCGCCGGGCTCTCCGCGTACTGGAACCAGTGTTTCACGAGCACGCGCGTGAGGTCGAGGAACCCCTCCCAGCCCTGTGGTTTACCGATGAACGCCTGAGCGTTCAGATCGTAACACAGACGTGCGGCGGTGGGGTCAGACGTGTCAGAGACGACGACGACCGGGATCCTGCCGACGTCGTCCGAGCCCAGACGCCATCTGAGGACGTCGTGCCCGCTTTTCAGCGGGAGGTTGAGATCGAGAAGCACGAGGTCAGGGCGCGTGGCGCCGTCTTCGACGCTCGCCAGCCGTTCGATCGCGGCGGTTCCCGTGTCCACGAACTCGACGGTGACTTCCGGGGCGATCTCCTCGAAGGCGAGCTCGAGGAGGCGGATAGTTGGCGAATGGTGCTCCGCGATCAGCACCGTCCCTGAGTGAGTGGTGTCCTTGTCCATGTCGACCAACAGCCACCTGCGTGACTCGGGTTCGTCATAGGCGACGTGCTGTGATAATTATGGGAATCGGTTCGAGCGGGTTGCATCCAGTTTCATCGGATTTGTGCCGAAGACGGTGACGAACCGACGCCGAATCGGGGTCGTTACCACGGACTCACCGCGGCGGTTACCTGTACGGTGGCAAAGATTAACAAGAACAGAACCGAACTCTCGGGTATGGATCCCAACTATCACGGGCCTCCCTCTCCGTCGGAGAACGAGTACGTCCACCGGTTCCCGCCTGACTGGCGTGCCGACGAGGAGCAGCTCACGCGGTGCACACACGCGGTCGCCATCGTCACCGATCGGCGACCGGAGCAGTTCGACGTCGGGGTACAGCGCGTCGTCGATCCCGACGCGCTCGATCGGTTGTTCACGTCGGAGGCGGACGGCGAAGACGCACAGCTCTCTATCGTCGTCTCCGGCCTCACGCTCCGATTTCGGGCCGACGGCGCGATCTTCGTGGTCGAATAGTCGGTTCTGCCGGGGTCGAACGAAGTGTGTCAGTGACACCGACAGGAGTCGATAAGGCCTACGAGAGTCGATAAGGCCTACGAGAGTCGATGATGACGTCGAAGGTCAATAACGATGCCAGTGGTAGCTGTCGCGAACGCGCGCAGGGCGGTGGGGGTTGCGGGCCGTATCACCGAACGTCTGATATCGGGGTGTAGGAACCGTATGAGGCGGAAATCCAGCGACCACCGATGTCCGACGACGCGTCGTACATCACGAGCTCGTTCGGCTCGAAGGAAACGCTCTGAGCGACGTCTTCCGGACAGTACGTGTGGCGGATGCTGAAGACGGGCCAGTCCATGTTCGTCTCGTCGGACGGAACAGGCCGATCGCCCACGGAGTCCTCGCCGGTCATCGGTCTCGCCCCCTGGCGTCCCGCGCCCGGTCGACGTGTTCGATTGCCTCCCGAACGAGCGCCCGTTGTTCCGACGGCATGCGGGGGTGTCGCTGTCCGACCGCGACCAGCAGTTCCCTCGCCGCGACGAGGTAGGCGTCCGGCGAGCAGTCAGACATCGGCGTCCTCGTGCGCTGCGAGAATGGTCTCGAAGTACGGCGTCATCACGTCGACGGCTCGATCCGACGACCGGTTGTCCCGGTCGTCGTGAAGCTCGATCGCGACGAGGTATCTCGCCGGGAGCTCGCCGAACCCGCTCCGGCCCGCGCGGTCCTTCGTCGGATAGGACTCGGTTCCGACGGCGGCGGCGACCTCGATGCGCTGGGCCTCCAGCGCGGGGAGGGAGTACTCTCCGCCGACCTTGTGCCGTTTCCAGCTCTCGGTCGTCAGTCGACCGTACGCCTCGTCCATGCCGACGATACGGGCGCGGCGACGCAGGGGCGACTCGACGTCGTCCCACCCGGCCGCCGAGAGGGCGGCCGGGCGTTCGACGACGCCGTCGGAAACGAACGATCCCTCGACGGCGTCCTTGGCCCAGAGGGCGTCGACGAGCGCGGTCGCCGCGGCGCGGGCTTCGCCTCCGTCGAGGTGTTGGAACTGCGCGTCGTCGACGAACGCGAACGCGTCGACCGCGGCCGACCGGGCGCGGTCGTCGTGTGCCCGGTACCCCTTACAGACCTGGATCGCCGCCCGGCGAGCCCGCTCGGCGACGGACCGATCCGTGGGTTCCACTGACGGCTCCGTGGGGGGCGATCGCTCGGCTGGGGATTGTGCCTGCGGACGTCCGGACGAGATCCGACTGTTGCTCATCTGTACGAGAAACCGGGACGACCAACTACATATATCTCTGACAACACGCGCGTAACCGGTTCGATTACCCCGCGGTAAGACGAGGGAAAACTCGGTTACCCCGCGGTAAGACGAGGGAAACCGCGCGCGTCCGACCGGTCGCAGACGTGCAGAACCGGTCGAGTCAGGCGGTGGAACCGCGACGCGTCGACCGAGGGCGCTGACGCAACGGGACCGGCACCGCTCGTTCGGTGCCCATCGCCGTTTCGACCGTCGTCTCGCGCAGTTACACCGGGTTTCACGGGCCCACTGACGATTAACAACGTGATTATCCGCTTACCTGACTCGTAGCAATGGGCAAGGGGCACGGAGAGGTCGATGGGTTCAACCCATGGTACGAAAAGAGCTCGATCGCCGGAAGTTCGTTAGCCTCGTCGGTGCGGCCGGAATCGTCGGCCTCGCCGGCTGTTCGGACGAACCGGAAGCGCCGTCAGACGGGACAGGAAACGGCTCCGACGGCGGGACCGGAACCGGTACCGACGGAGGCACCGGTACCGACGGGGGCACCGGCACTGACGACGAAAGCGGAAGCGAGACAGGCACTGACGACGAAAGCGGCACCGGCACCGACGACGAAAGCGGTACCGGTACCGACGACGAAAGCGGAAGCGAGACAGGCACTGACGACGAAAGCGGTACCGGCACCGACGACGAAAGCGGAAGCGAGACAGGCACTGACGACGAAAGCGGCACCGGCACTGACGACGAAAGCGGCACCGGCACCGACGACGAAAGCGGCACCGGCACCGACGACGAAAGCGGGAGTGGCACGGGTAGCGAAACCGGTAACGAGACCGACAGAGGAACCGGTAACGAGACCGACAGCGGAACCGGCAACGAGACCGACAGCGGAACCGGCAACGAGACCGACAGCGGAACCGGTAACGAGACCGAAGCGTAACTGACGCGGCGCCGAGGATCGCGCCGGAGCTCTCGGTATATTTCGAGGAGAGAGTCTCACTCCCGTAGACGGGCGTAACTCCGACGTCGCCGGTACCTCTTCGTCGATAGCTTGGCGGGAGTTCCACGAGCCGCGCGTCGGGGAATACCCCCGTCGGCGGGCGTGCGGACCGCGACGACCGGCTCGACTGCCTCGACCGAGTTCACACGAGGCCGGCCGGGGCCTCGGCCCGCTGAAGCGAGACGAGAAACACCGTTCCGTCGGGGTCGTTGTCCTCGATAGACATCTCGCCGCCGAACTGAGTGACGAGCCGGTGGGCGAGGGTCAGCCCGACGCCGAGTCCCGCGCTTTCGGCCCCGTTCGTCCGTTCGGAGAAAACGGCCTCGCGCCGGTGCTTCGGGATCCCCGTCCCGTTGTCGGCGACCCTGATCGTGACGGTGTCGCCCTCGGCCACCGCGTCGACGCGGACGGTCGGCGTCTCCTTGTCGTTGTACACCACCCCGTTGTTGATCAGGTTCGCGACGACCGACGAGAGGAGTTCGTTCGCCTTGACGGACGCCTCGGGGACGGACCCGAGCGTCACCTCCGCGCCCCCGTGCAGGCGGGTCGCCTTCTCGACCTCGTTCCCGAGGAGCGCTTCGAGGTCCACGTCGCCGAGCGGGTCCTGACCGTCGGCCATCGCGTCCAGGGCCTCGCCGATCATATCCGTCAGCTCGAGGATGTGGTTGCCCGACTGCCTGATCTCCTCGAGTATCGACTGCCCGCGCGGATCGACGTGATCGGTCAGCTCCGAGGCCCGACCGACGATGAGACTCACGTCGTTTCGAACGTCGTGGCGGGTGAGGCGGTTCAGGATCGCGAGCCGGTTCGAGCGTCGCCTGAGAATTCGTTCCCGTTTTTTTCGTTCGATCGCGTACTGGAGGGTCAAAAACAGCAGTTCGGGGGTCAGCTTCCCTTTCACGAGGTAGTCCTGCGCCCCTCTCGAAATCGCTTCACCGCCGAGCCGCTGTTCGGGCATCCCGGTCAGAACCACGACGGGAACGTTCGGGTCGATATCGACGACGGCGTCGACCGTTTCGGCGCCTTCGCTGTCGGGGAGCTGGAGGTCGAGGAGAACGGCGTCGTACGTCCCCTCACGGAGGCGTTCCGTTCCCCGGTCGAGGTCCTCCTCGTGGGTGAACTGGATGCTCTCGAATTCGCTTTTATGAAGTACGCGTTCGAAGAGGCCCGTCTCCTTCGCCGTTTTGTACTGCTCCCGAACGATCCGCGCGTCCGCGGGATTGTCCTCGATCAGCAGCACGGACAGAGCCGTATCGTCAGTCATGCGTTGTTGTGAGATGGTGAGACCGCGTCATGAGTCGCCGTCCGTTTCCAGCGTCGCGACGAGCCGGTCCGCGTCGTCGAGCCCCTCGGTCGGGTCGTCGATCTCCGACTCGAGCGTCGCCAGTCGGTCGAGCAGCTGCTCGTAGCGATCGTCACGCGCCAGCTCCGTCGTCATGAACTCACTTTCGAGCAGCGCTCGCTTCGCGTTCAACACCAGGTACTCCTTCGTCCGGTCGTCGTAGGAGTCCCTCGTCAACACGTCCGTGACCATCTGCGTGAGCTGCTCTTTCGACCCCGGTTTCGTGAGGTACGCGTCGAACGACATGTCGAGGATGTCCATGTCGGGAGTGATCGCGGTGAGAATGATCACCCGCGTGTCGAACCCCCAGTCGCGTATCTGTGCGAGGACGTCCTCCCCGGACATGCCGGGCATCCGCCGGTCGAGCAGCACGACGTCGACGTCTTCGGACAGCTCCGAGAGCGCGCCCTCCCCGTGATACGCACGCTTGACCTCGTACTCCTCCTCCAGCCAGCCGGCGTACATGTCCACGAGCCGCGGGTCGTCGTCGACGACGAGGACGGTCGGGTCGGGGTCGAGGTACCGTTCCCCCCACGAGGCCAGCGAGGAGAGGATCGACTGCAGATCCCGCCCGTCGTCGGTCAGACTGTACTCGACCCGTTTCGGGGACTCGCTCACGACGGTCCTGTCGAGGAGCCCGTTGTCGGCGAGCTCCTCGAGGCTCTCGGTGAGGACTTTCGACGAGATCCCCTCGAGGCGTTCTTGAAGTTCGCTGAACCGTAGCGACCCGTCCGTGAACAGCCGCTGGACGATGACCGGATGCCATTTCTTTGAGATCACGTTCATCGCCTCCGTGAGCCGCTCGACGTCCCGGTCGGTTCCGTCTCCCGTCACGGTCGGTAATGCGCTCGTAACCGGTCTTATTATGGGGTTGGTAAGCGACCGGGCGCCCGTCCGATTCCGGAGGGGTCTCCGGCCTCGCGGCTCGGAAGCCGATTACCAAAGCCGTACTTTTCGGCGGGCGGGCCCAACCGCGACCGATGTGGCCATGGGAACACCTCGCGTTCGGCTATCTGCTCTACTCGGCGTCCACGCGCGTCAGACACGGTGAGTCACCGGGGGCGACGTCGACGGTCGCGATGGCGACGGCGGCCGTCCTCCCGGACCTGATCGATAAGCCGCTCGCGTGGGAGTTCGACGTGTTCGCCACGGGGTCCGCGCTCGGGCACTCGGTGTTCGTCGCGGCTCCGCTGCTCGTCGGCGTCGTCGCGCTCGGGCGGAACGCGGACCGCTCGGCGGCGGCGGACGGCTTCGCGGTCGGGTACGCGTCGCACCTGCTCGGCGACCTGCTGCCCGCGAGCGTTCGGAGCGGCGAACTCGTCGCCGACCGCCTCCTCTGGCCGCTCGGGTCCCCCGCGCCCGACGGTCACGTCAGCCTCGGCGCCGGCTTCGACCACTACTTCGCGGAGTACCTCGCGTCGATCGTCGCGCTCGATCCGACGCCGTACGTGGCGGTGCAAGCCGCGATGCTCCTGGCGACTGTGACCCTGTGGACGGCGGACGGAACGCCGCCGTTGCCCGACGCGATCGGGGCCGCCCGGACGCGGGGCCGCCGGCTGTTCGGCGACTAACGACGACTGACGGCGGACCGCGCGGAGCGAGATCGCTGACCCCGATCACCGCCGCGCCGGGGTTACCATCGCTGTAATAACGTGTCGGTGGGACGTGGACCGGACATGAAACGACGGGCGGTCCTCGCCGCGGGCGCGACGGTAGCGGGCTCCGTGGCGGCCGGCGCGACGCTCGGTGCGACGGCCGACGGCGATCCCGGGCCGCGCCCGCCTTCGCCGGCCGCGGAGACGGCGGTCGAAACGGGGGCGCTGCGGCCGGGGACGAGACGGGAGACCCCTTACTTCGAGGTCGGCTCCGGCGACGGCGGGCCGACGGCGGTCGTCGTCGGCGGGGTCCACGGAAACGAGGTGAGCGGCTACCGGGCCGCGGAACGGATCGCGGAGTGGGAGGTGACGGACGGGTCCGTCGTCGTCGTGCCGTGGGCGAACGTCGTCGCCGTTCGCCGGAACGAGCGCGAGGGCCCGGACGGCGACCTCAACCGACAGTTCTCGATCGGCGGGGAGCCCGAGACGCCGCTCGCTCGGAGCCTCTGGGCGCTCGTCGCCGCCGCGGACCCGGACGTCGTCGTCGACCTCCACCGGTCGCGGGGGATCTACGGGACGCACGGTCGGTGGGTCGGGCAGGCGCTGTTTCCGACCGCGGCCGGCGACGCGACGAGCGACGCGGACGCCGTCGCCGACCGCGTGAACGAGGCGGTGGTCCCGGCGTCGATGTGGGCCCACCGGTTCCGGCGCGGCAACACGCTGCGGGGGACGTCTCCCCTGTTGATGCATAAGGTGAGCGCGGACCTCGACACCGCCGGCGTGCTCGTCGAGCTCACGGAGGTCTACCTCGACGTCGACACGCAGGTCCGGTGGACGGAGCTGATCGCCGAGCGGTTGCTGTCCCGGCACGGGATCGAACGACGGGGGTCGGCGATATGACGACCGGAGGCGACGACGTGGCGAGCGAGAGCGACGGAGGGCCGGGAGCGGACCGGGGCGACGCGATCGCGGACCGCGGCGACGCGATCGCGGACCGCGGCGCGTGGTGGGTCGTCGTCGCGGGACCCGGCGTGGTGTGCCTCTTTTCACTGCTCACGGTGCCCCTGGTCCTCGGGACGCTCGACGCGCGGCTGCACTCGCCGCTCGCCGCGCCGGGATACGCGCTGTTCGTCGCGCTCACGGTCGTCGGGGAGCGCGTCGTCCCCCAGTTCGCGTTCCGGCTCTACTGGCCCCCGTTCCTGTTCTGCAGTTACGGGGTCGCCGTCGCGGGGGCCGGCGTCGGTCGCGCCTGCCTGTGCGGCTCAGAGCGGCTCCGCGGCACCGCCCGCGAGTGAGACCGCGGCGTCCGGTCGGATTAGCAAACCGATAAGCGACGGCCGTCACACAGGCGACGTGAGCGGCGGAGCGGGCGGCGGCGGCGACGCGATCGCCGACAACGGCACCCTCACCGGGCGGGCGACCGACGAGCCGGACGCGCACGCCTTCGACGGCGTCCTCACGGACTTCGAGGCGAGCGACGACGTGGACGTCGCGATCAACGGGGAGTCGGTTCCCCCCGATCTCATCGGCCCGAACGTCCTGACGGTCGCCGGGAAGGGCGAGACCGTCCGCTACGAGTTCGAGGTGACCGGCGGCGTCGCGAAGTCCACGGCCTACGGGGGGACGATAAACGACTTCGACGAGGTCCGATCGGACGGCACCGTCGCCGGCCGCACGACCGACGAACCGGACTCGTACAGCTGTATCGGCGTGGCGTCCTCGTTCGAGGCGGCCGGGCCGCTGGAGGTGTACGCGGACGGGGAGCTCGTCACTGACGTCTGACCCGCCGAGGCCGATCGATCGAGGGCCGGGTTTACGATCCCGATATAGAAACGTCGGCGCCGCCGACAGACGGACGCTTACGATGGGCAACGGATTTCGTTCGTTCGCCGACCTCGTGCTCGTGCTGCTGCTCGGCGCCGTCGCCGCCGGGGCTATCGCGACCGACGTCGAGTTCGGGCCGCTCCGGACCCTCTTCGGTATCGCGACGGTGCTGTTCCTGCCGGGGTACGTCCTCGCGGCGACGCTGTATCCGGACCGGGCGGCGACGGAGCGCGACGCGGACCGCGGGCGGGCGCTCGACGGTCTCGAACGGGCGGTCCTCTCCGTGTTGTTGAGCGTCTGCGTCGTTCCGCTGCTCGCGTTCGCGGCCGACGTCGCCGGCCTCGGCGTCTCCCGAGAGCCCGTTCTCGGCCTCGTCGTCGCTTGGATCGGCGTGTTCGCCGTGGCCGCCACCGTCGCTCGGCTCCGCCTGCCGGCGGACCGGCGGTTCCGGGTCGAGGGCGGAGGACCCCTCGCCGCCGTCGGCGGCTTCCTCCGCAAGCGGTCCGCGTCGCTGCGCTCCACCTCGCCGTTCGCTCCGCAGAACGACGCCGAACTGCTGTTGAACGCGCTCGTCGCCGCCGGCGTACTGCTGCTCGTCGCGAGCGTCGGCTTCACCGCGGTCGCCGATCCCGGAAACGAGTCGTTCACCGAGCTGTACCTGCTCAGCGAGAACGAGGAGGGGGAGCTCGTCGCCGAGGGGTTCGAGACCGAGTACGCCGCAGACGAGCCCGTCCCCGTCACCGTCGCGGTCGAGAATCACGAAGGGGACCGCGTGGAGTACGCCGGGGTGATCACGCTTCAGCGGCTGTCCTCGAACGGGACGGCCGTCGAGGCGGAAGACGAGCTCGGGCGCTTCGAGGCGACCGTCCCGGCCGGCGAGACGGAGCGGATCGAACCGGAGTCGACGCCGTCGATGACGGGCGAGAACCTGCGGCTCCGAGTCTTGCTCTACGACGGCGAGGTGCCGGACGAGCCGTCCGCCGACAACGCGTACAGGACGGTTCACCTCGACGTCACCGTCGAGGGGTAGGCGGTCGCACATCACCGATCGGCGGCGGACGCGACCGATCGGCGGCGGACGCGACCGCGGTCCGCCGGCGACCGCACGCCCGCTACCGCGGGCAGAAGTGGAGGTCGCCGTTCGTGTACACCCTGTCTCTGGTCGGCCCGCAGACCGCGTCCTCCGGGAGCTGTCGGACGCGCTGTTCCCCGTCGACGTTGAACACGGGCGCGCCCGACGACTGATACGACCGGTAGATCGCCCTGTCGTCCGATATCGTCCCGTTCTCGCCGACCGTTCCGACGCCGAACCGCACGTCGCCGAGGCGGTTGAGCGTCAGCACGTACGGGTGGTCGGCGTGGATCGGTCCGCCGCCGTCCATCGTCGTGCGCTCGGTGAGCGTCTCCGCGGCGGCGAGCTCGGACTCGGTGTAGCTGTACTTCACGTCGCGCTCGTCGAACGCCGGCGCGTCCGGCGTCGCCTGGGTCGAGAGGATCATCGCCCCCGGATAGACGAGCGCGAACAGGACCGCCACGGCGACGAACGCCGGCGCCGCCAGGTCGCGGCGGAGGTACCCGAACCCGGCGGCCGTGAGCATCGCCATCCCGACGTACAGGAACGGGTACCAGCGACCGGGCAGGAGCGAGTCGATCCCTAACAGCGGCGGGACGAGCGTGGCGACGAGCAGCGCCGCCACCCACCCGACCAGGACCGCGGTCGACTCCCGGAGTCGGTCGGCCCGCGTCGTCACGGCGGTCCCGACCGTGGTTCCGAACAGCAGCAGGAGGAATCCCAGCCTGTCGAGGTAGGTCAGCAGCGACTGATACGGGAGCGCGTCCGGGCCCCCGACGTCCTCGCCGAGCTCGGGGGCCCCTCCGCCCGCCGAGAGCGTCGCGACGTTCTCTCGCATCCTCGTGGCGGCGCCGTTGAGTAGCGTCTCCCCGTAGTACGGGGTCTGGCTCCAGACGAACGAGAGGAGCCCCGTGTTGAAGACGACGTACCCCAAGAGCGTCGCCGTCGCGACGCCGAACGTCGTCGCGGCCCCGGCGGTGACGCCCCGGCCGCCGGAGGCTCTCGCGAGCGGGAACACCGGTGACACGTACGCGACGTGGGCGAGCAGCGCGGCGCCGAGAACGGTCAACACGATGACCGACGACAGCTGGTGGGTCAACGCGAGCGCGAGGAAGAGGAAGACGAGCGCGGCGTCGTCCCGCAGGGAGGCGACTCCTTCCAACCGCCTGACGAACAGGAAGACGATACCGGAGAAGACGGCGATCGACATGCTCGTCGGGATGAGGTGGATGCTCCAGCGGGTGACGTACCCCGCCAGCCCGTAGAGCGCCATCGCGAACAGCGCCCAGCGGACCGTCGTCAGGTACCGCGTCGCGGCGAACACCAGTGCGAAGGAGGCGACCAGCGCCGTCCCGACGGAGAGGTACAGCGCCGCGCGGAGCGGGACGTCGGCGAACAGCGACGTGACGGCGATCAGGAGGTGATACAGCGGTGCGCCGAGGTACTTCGAGTCGCCCATCCCGGCGACGCTGCCCGTCTCCACGAGGCTGCGAGTCATGTCCGGAACGTGGATCCAGACGTCGATGCCGGTGTAGCCGGGGACCGCGTACAGCGCCGGGAACCGGAGCGCGGCGACGAGCAGGACCACTTCCGCCAACAGCGCGGGCGGGTGGAGGAACTCCTCCGGCGTGAAGTAGAGCTGCAGGAGGACGACCGTTCCGAGGAGGCTGGCGACTATATAAAAGGGAACCGACCGGCCGCCGGTCAGCGCCGACAGCGCGACGAGCAGCGCGGCGCCGAAGAGGACGACGGCGAGCCCGACCTGCGGGTAGCCGAACAGCGCCGCCGTCGGTCGGTCGGCGTCGGGCCGCCACCGGGCGAGGAGGTAGACGGAACACGCGGCGATGACCGTCGGCGGGATCGTCTTCGCAAGCGGGTGGGAGACGGCGAGGTTGACCGCCAGCATCGCCACGCCGGCGACGAGGCCGAGGAGGGCGATCGGAACGTCCTGTCTCATGCCGGCTCGTCACCACCGTCTCGGCCGAGCGATCGGCCGGCGTGTCGTCGAGGCGCACCGATGCCACCGAACTGGCCGACGAGACCGACTCCTTCGAGGCGGCCCGGTCGGTCGCGGCGGTAACGCGGAACCACGATACGGTACCGACGGCCACGAGGGGGTTAATTATCGGCCGACTAATGCCGGCCCCGCTCGACGGGCGGGTTCGCGCACCGCTCGCTTCCGGCCGCCGCGGCGCGCCGATCGCTTACCGCGAGGTGAGGGACCCGCTTCCCTAAATGTTAGAAATAATATATGTGTGTCGTTCGGATGGATCCATTCAGAGACAGATGAACTCGGCAATCGGCGAGCGGACGGCGGAACTGCACAGCACGCGGCGGACGGTCCTCAGGGGAATCGGTGCCGCCGCGGCCGCGGCCTGCGGGCTCGGGGCGGCGAGCGGCGCGGCCGCGGCGTCCGATAGAACGAGCTATTCGATCAGGACGGGGACTGAGGAGGAGACGGACGTCTACGTGACGGAGGGTGCGGCCTCGGGGCCGACGGTCCTCGTCGTCGGCGGTCTCCACGGGAACGAGGCGTGCGGCTATCGGGCGGCGG
>Ga0207714_1001756_pt1 | contig 13791 bp, 12 predicted proteins | sample PonA232FremontCA_2_FD_187270 | JGI IMG/M metagenome (GOLD analysis project Ga0207714, IMG submission 187270) | Marine sediment microbial community from Fremont, CA, USA - Pond A23 Sediment 2 (SPAdes) | ecosystem: Environmental > Aquatic > Marine > Unclassified | place: USA: Fremont, California... | reverse complement strand
GGACTCGGACAAACCCAAACCCCTTCGCTGCTACCAGAACCGTTACGCTATCATAATATATAAGGGTAAAAGAAAAATGCGAGCAACGATGACTCGTCGCCCGCATTCGAGAAGTACTAAAGGTAGTTCTAAGCGCTTTTCGGGTGAGCAACCCTTATCAATATCGATCAACCGGTCAGAGAATCGGATTACCCTCGTGGCCTGGACCCACCGCAGTACCAGTTTGAACTGTGCAACAAAAGCGGCCTGCGTTTCTGTTTCGAGGCTAGCTACTTATTCCTTGCTCCCCAGTTTGGAAATAACCTTTTCCCTGCCGAACAACCCCTGTGGTCGAATTAGGAGGATGGCATCCAGCAGGATACCCATGAGCAACATACGGACAAAACCGGCTTTGCTCGTGATCCCCGAGGGCAAAACTCCTATCAGGAATTCACTGCCAATCCAAACTCCCCAGACCACGAATGCTCCAAGGATTACCCCTTTGTTGCTTCCCGTCCCACCTAAAAGAATCATCAGCCAGACTATGAAGGTGGACATTAGGGGCGTAAAAGAACTGGGGCTAATGAACCCGATGTAGTGGGCGTATAGAGCTCCCGAAACCCCCATAATCATCGAGCCGAATACGAAGGACTGCATCTTGACGTTCCAGCTGTCCTTTCCGGACATTTCGGCCATTTTTTCGTCTTCCCGCACTGCGTTGAGCATTCTACCCCAGGGAGAACGGACCCCTACTTCGCTTAGCCGATAGAATATGAAGAGAAGCGCCGCCGCGATCCCGAGATAGATCCATTCCGAGAGGTCGGCCCCAACCAGATTCCTCAACGGTTGAGGGATTCCCCGGATACCCCATACACCGTTGGTCAGCCATTTCTCGTTTTTCACTATCAACCTAATTGTTTCGGATATTGCCAGCATCGATATCGCAAAGAAACCACCACGTAGCCTTAATGCGGGAAAGGCAAGAACGTATGCTAAAAGACCCGATAGTACTACGGCACCAAGCAACCCCACGATAAAAGGTAGGCCGAAGCCCCCGACGTAATCCGGCGAAGCCGAGGTCGTGAGCAATGCCGAAGTGTAGGCGCCGACGAAGTAAAAAGCTCCAATACCAAAGTTCATCAGTCCGGTAAAGCCCCACTGCAGGTTCAGTGCAAGGGCGGCTATTCCGTAGGTACTGGCCATTATCAGATATGATATGAAATAACTTAACATTTTTTCACTCTCCCGTTCCGAAAATCCCTTGTGGTCTAAATAAAAGGACGATCACCATCAGGACGAAAGCTATGGCCGGTTTATAAGCGGTCATCAGTACGTCGAGATTCAGGGCGTTAAATAAGTTTTGCAGTACCCCGGTAAGCATCTCCTGGGCAACTCCGATTATCATTGCCCCCACCATGGCGCCCCAGACGTCGCCCACTCCTGCAACGACGACCGCAACGAATATCGGAATTAGGATGTTCCAGCCCATTATCGGTCTAATTTGAACCTGAATTCCGTAGAGTATTCCGGAAGCTGCAGTCAGGGATACTGCTATGATCCAGGTCCAGTTTACCACGCTTTCGGTGTTTATCCCCGTGACCCGAGCAAGGGTTTCGTTGTCCGAAGCGGCCCGCATTGCCTTACCGATCTTGGTCCGTTTCAAGAAGAGATAGACCGTTATAACCAGAAATAACGCCGTTCCAACTATAAAGAACTCGTCCGGTTTTATAGTTATCCCCAGCGGATAACGATTTGCCATCTGCAGACCGCCGTAGTACTGGGCCTGGGGGCCCCAGACCAGTCTAATGATTGAGCGCAGGATAAAAGCTACGCCCAGCGAGGATAATGCCAGAAAGAGTTCGCTTGAACCACGTTCCCGGAGCGGCTTAAAGAGCACTTTGTCGAAAAATAGCGCGAAACCGGACATGATAACCATCGAGAATACTATGGCAAGGATCATCTGTGGGCCAAAGGACAGGCCGGGAAAATTGCCCCAGCTCGGCATCGCACCCACGAAAAACAGTGCAAGGTAGGCCCCAAAGCTAAGCATATCGCCATGGGCGAAGTTGAAGAAATTCAAGATGTCGGCAATCAGGGTAACTCCGATTGCTCCAAGCGTAATTATACTTCCTAGAATAATTCCGTTTACAAACAGATCAGCCATCTGTACTCACCTCTTAACCCCCAAAGTAAAGATCCTGAACTCTGTCGGTATCCAATAACTCTTCCGTCTCACCGGAGAGAACCATTTCGCCGGCGGATAGCAGGTAGGCTCTATTTGCTAACCGCAGTGCATCTATCGTCTGGGCAACCAGTAGAACGGTTACACCTCGGTCGTTGATTTCTTCCACCTTGCTTAACATCATTTTAACCAGGGACGGCTGTAATCCGGCTGTCGGCTCGTCCAGAAGGAGGAGTTTGGGCTTAATCAGTAGGCCGCGGCCTACTGCGACCATCTGTTGCTGACCACCCGACATCGTACCCGCCTTTTGCCCCATTCTCTCCCGAAGTTGGGGAAATATGGTACAGATTTCGTCGATTCTATCCTGGAAGTCGCCTTCGAGAGTAAAGGCGCCCATCTCCAGGTTTTCTCTCACCGTCAAAGAAGGAAAGATATTTTCGTCCTGTGGGACGTAACTCATCCCCATTCTTATCGTGTCCTCGGGCTCCGATCCCGTTATATCCGTTCCCCCCAGCTCCAGCCGTCCTTCATCCGGTTTAATTACCCCGGAGATCGACCGCAGTAGCGTGGATTTACCGGCTCCGTTGGGTCCGATGGTAGCCACGAGTTCCCCTTCATCTATATCCAATGAAATACCGTGCAATACGTCAACTTCCCCGTAGCCAGCGGAAAGGTTATTTACGTTAAGTAGTGACAAGTTCGTTCACCTCCTGTTGGTTTAACTACCCAGGTAAGCCTCAATTACCTGTTCGTCGCTTCTTACCTCTTCCGGTCCGCCCTCAGTTAGCTTTTTCCCATCTACTAGGACGATGATAGGGTCGCACAAATCCATTATGATGTTCATGTCGTGCTCTACGACCAGAAAAGTAATTCCTCTTTCCTCACTGATTTCCTTTACATAGTTGTTTACCTTGTTCTGCAGGGAAGGCGGTACCCCCGATCCCGGTTCGTCGAGCAGGACCATTTCCGGTTCCGCCATCATCATCCTTCCCAGATCCAGCAACTTCTTTTCGCCTCCGGGCAGGTTCCTGGCCAGGTCGTACTTCCGGTCCTCCATTTCCAGAAAGTCCAGTACTTCCAGCGCGGTTTCTTTGTGACCGTCCTCTTCTCTACTAACCAGGTTCCTGTTGAACCAGGCGTTCCAGAGCGACTCGCCAGTCTGTCTTCGCGGTATGAGCATTAAATTCTCCAGTACGGTCATTTCCTGGATCTCTCTTGTAATCTGGAAGGTTCTGAACAGGTTCCGTTCGAAGATCTCATGTGGCTCGAGATCGGTGATGTCTTCTTCCTTGAAGTAAACTCGGCCCGAATCGGGTTCGTGAAAACCCGTCATCAAGTTGAATAACGTGGTTTTGCCGGCCCCGTTTGGCCCAATTAAACCCGTTATAGTTCCCTTTTCAACTGCGAGAGAACAGCTTTGAACTGCGTTGATCCCTCCAAAACTCTTACTGAGGTTCTCAACCTTTAACACCTGAATCACCTCTAAAAAGTTTTCTAAAGAATAAAATGAAGCTTTTGTTGATAGAGCGGTACTTCTCTGATAATTGAGAGGTCCCCTTCTGCTAGAGGAAAAAGCCCCATGTTGGTCAAAACTTTTGAGCTTTTACGTATCTTCGTCGATTTTTAGCTGTTTCGATTTCTCCGTTGCTTCTTCTATTGCTTTAAAGAAGGCCACTCGAACTCCTCCTTCCTCCAGTTTCATTATTGCGTCAACCGTTACGCCGGCGGGAGTGGTGACCATGTCCTTCAATTTTGCCGGATGTTCGTCCGTTTCCAGGACCATTTTTGCGGCACCGAGCAGCGACTGAGCGGCCAGCTTGGTGGCTCTTTCGCGGGGCAAACCCACTCTGACCCCGGCTTCTATCAGGGCTTCAATAATCAGATAACCATAGGCCGGGCCCGAGCCGGAAAAACCCGTGATTGCGTCCATAAGCTTCTCGTCCTTAACTACTTCCACCAGGCCCACGGGCTCGAAGATTTCTTTTGCCATTTTGAGCTCGGCTTCGTCAGCATATTCGCCGGCGACGAGGGTTGTCGCGCCACTATTTACGGTGATGGCGGTGTTGGGCATTGAGCGGGCCACGGGGATCTCCCGGTCCAGCTTGGCCTCGATGAATTCGGTGGTTATACCTGCAGCTACGGATATCACGAGCTGATCCGGAGAAAAGGCAAAGCTTACTTCGTCAAGAACGGTTTCTATCATCTGTGGCTCGACGGCGAGGACTACGATATCGCTCCGGTTTACAACCGCTTCGTTGTCCGTGGTTGACTCAATACCGTACTTTTCGGCAACGCTTTTCGCGCTTTCCTCGTGCGAGGTGCTACCAAAGATGTTTTCGGCTCTAACAATATCGTTTTTGACCAGTGCTTCGACGAGCGTTCCCCCAATTGTTCCCACGCCAATAATTCCGATCTTTTTATCTTTTATGCCATTATTTTTAGTTTCCACAGATTGATCACCAAAGAGGTAAAATTTGTCCAAATTAAACAAACTGAGAGTTATCATAACTAATTTAGGGTGAGGTTACAAGGGGTGACGGACGGCAGGTAGGCGGTTATTCAGGAACTAAAGAGGTCTTTTCCGGGCTGGATCAGATCCCCGGGCTTCGGTAGCTCCTCAGTTCCGTCTTCCTGCCCCAGAAGGGAGGAGAAAGTTTTCGCGTTCCTGGCTGATTTCCCCTGATAATGGTTGTTAAACAGGATAACCATATCGTCCGTGTATTTTTCCAGTTCTCTTGTTTTGTCCACCCACTCCTCCAGTTCCTCTTCGTTATAGAGATAATCGTACCTCATGTGTGGATCCGGTGGATTCCACCAGTGTTCTTTCCTCCGACCGTGAAACCGGACATAGCCCAGTTCGGTAGTTGCTTTTACTACTGGCGGTACCAGACGGGGGAGTTCGGGTGCATCGACGCAGACGTAACCGAGGTCGTTGTCATTAAGAAATTCGAAGGTATCATTCTTTATCCAGTATTCGTTGCGGAATTCGACGTTGATCCTGACGTCGTTCAACTCGTCTCTCAGGAACTTAAGGTGGTCGAAGTTCTTCTGATTCGGTTTAAAGGAGTAGGGAAACTGGGCAAGCGTGGTAATTAGCTGACCGCTCTCAACCAGGGGGTCGATCCCGGCTCGGAACTGCTTTACCGCGGATTTTGCTTTATCCCGCTCATGAGTTAATTCTCCGGACAGCTTTACCACGAACTCGAAGTCATCCGGTACTTTCTTGAGGGTGCCTTCGAATATTCCGGGGGTAGGAAGCTTGTAGTAAGTAAAGTTTATCTCGGTTAGCTTGAAGTAGTTCGAATAGTGTTTCAAGAAGTGCTTTTTGTTCAGACTCTTTGGGTAGACAACCCCTTGCCAATCGTCGTAGGAATAACCACTGGTACCGATTTTTATCATGCTTATCACCTTGTCTGAAGGAGCAACAATCAAATGATTTTAATCCGGCTCTCCCAAATTTTCACGTAACCGCCTGCTTCAGTTGGTTTTTGCCCCTGCTTTTATCTACAATTACGGTGAATTTCAATTTATCAGTCATAATCGTAGGGTAAAAATATCATCGGGGGAATCGATGAGCCCTGAAAGCAGACTTTTTGAAGAAGAAACAGTAGACGATGAGCTGGAAATAACGGTTAAGAGCGTGGTATTCCAGAACGATGATAATGGTTTCCGGGTAGTTCGAGGGACCAGAGCGGGAAACGACGACGATACCGTAACTGCAGTAGGGAAGATGCCAGAGGTATACGAAGGACAGGACCTCGTGCTTGAAGGTGAATGGACCCGGCATAAAAAGTACGGCAGGCAGTTCCAGGTTGAAAAATGCCAGGTGGACCAGCCGACCACGGAGAAGGGCGTAAAAAAGTACCTGGCTTCCGGCCTGATTAAGGGGATAGGTGAGAAGTACGCGGAAAGAATAGTTGATCAGTACGGAGAGGAAACCCTGGACGTAATGGAGAAAAACCCGGAATACCTGCTGGAAATAGATGGAATCGGAGAGAAAAAGCTCGAGAAGATCAGGGAAAGCTGGGAAAAACAGCGCCGGATAAAGGACGTGATGGTTTCTCTCAAGAGCCACGATATCAGTACCGCTTATGGCCTAAAAATTTACAGGGAATACGGGGCCCAGGCATCGACCATCGTAGAGACGGATCCGTACAGGCTTGCAGCCGAGATAGATGGTATAGGGTTCAAGATAGCCGACAGGATAGCGGGTAAGGTTGGGATCGAGCCGGACGACCCTCAGAGGATTGGAGCCGGTCTGAGTTATACTCTGGATCAGGCAACGGATAACGGCCACGTCTACCTGCCAAGAAAAAAGCTTCTGGAGCGGGCAGGTGAGGTTCTGGAGGTTGCTCCAAACCTGATAGGAAACCGTTTGGACGAGTTGCTGTCCCGGGAGGAGCTCTACGAAGAGAAGGACGAAGCTTCGGGGCAATCCAGGGTATACCTTCCTTCTCTTTACCACCTGGAGGAGGAACTGGCCGAAAGGCTGGTAAGGCTTAACGAGGTTGGTCGGGAAAACGGATTAACGGACGAGGGCAGGGTTAGGGAGCTGATCGACAGCTATCAGATCAGTTCGGGTATCGATTACAACGAGGAGCAGCGAGAGGCTCTGCGCCAGGCCCTGCTGGAAAAAGTTACGGTTATTACCGGTGGTCCGGGAACCGGGAAGACAACGCTTGTCGAAGGGATTATTGAGTTGATGGAGGAGTTAAACTGGGAGGTGTCGCTTGCAGCACCGACCGGTAGAGCGGCAAAAAGACTGGAGGAAACGACGGGCCACGAGGCAAAGACGATTCACCGAACCCTCGGCTTCAAACCGCCCGGCGAGTTCGAACACGATAGGGACAATAAGCTATCGGCCGACGGTATAATCGTCGACGAGTTGAGTATGGTGGATACCTGGTTGCTCGACCACCTGGTTCAGGCTATACCGGAGGGAACTCATCTGGTTCTGGTTGGTGATGCCGACCAGTTGCCCTCGATCGGACCGGGAGACGTAATGAACGACATCCTGGATTCGGGAACTATCGGGGTTCAGAAGCTACAGCGTATCTACAGACAGTCGCGGCAGAGCGATATCGTAACTAATGCTCACCGGATCAATGAAGGAGAGTACCCGATTATCAAGGACGGGGAGACGGATTTCTTCTTTCGGGAGGAAAAGGACCCCGGTGAGGCAGCGGATGAAATCGTTGATCTCGTTGCCGACGGCGTTCCGGGGGAGTGGGATATGGACCCGCTCAGGGACGTTCAGGTGCTATCTCCCATGTACAAAGGGGAACCCGGTGTCAATAGTTTGAATTCTTTGCTACAGGAGGAGTTAAACCCGGGGGAAGCCGAGCTGGAGGCCGGAAAGGGGTTCAGAGTGGGGGACAAGGTAATGCAGACGGAAAACGATTACGAGAAGGGCGTATTTAACGGTGATATAGGCAGAATCGTCGGTTCGGATAAAAAGGAAGGTGAGCTGGAAATTCGTTACCCCGAGTACGGCGTTTTGACCTACGAGAAGTCGGAACTGGATTCGCTGGAACTGGCCTACGCCATTACCATCCATAAAAGCCAGGGTAGCGAGTACAGAGCCGTCATATTACCCGTATTGAGCCAGCATTACGTAATGCTTAAAAGAAACCTGCTATATACTGCAATTACCAGGTCCAGAGAACTCGTAGTCCTGGTTGGCAGCAAAAAGGCTATAGGCATGGCGATAAATAACGATCAGGAAAACCGTCGTTATACTACTTTGTCCCGGAGGTTGAGGGAGAAGGTGGATGAACTGAGCTGAATCGGCTGAACAGAGGAGGAACAAATGCCCGAGAGGACTTTGACCAGGGGTAGCCTGGAGGTGGACCTAGGTAAATCTCTGAGGAATAACGGGCTTACGCTGGCACTAGCGGAGTCATGTACCGGAGGTCTGGTGGCTCACGTCGTAACCAACGTACCCGGGTCCTCCGATTACTTCGATAGGGGGATTGTTTCTTACTCCAACATGGCAAAGCGTGAACTGCTGAACGTTCGGGAGAGAAGCCTGATGGAGCATGGTGCCGTCAGCGAAAAAGTTGCGCTGGAAATGGCCCGGGGAGTAAAGGATAATGCCGGAACGGAAATCGGTCTCTCCACAACCGGTATTGCCGGACCGGCAGGGGGAACGGAGGAAAAACCGGTGGGACTGGTTTACGTTGGTCTGGTAATTGCCGACGAGGATTACGTCAGGCGGCTAAATTTAGATGGTGACAGAAAGACCAACAAAAGCCTGACCGCCAGAAGGGCGCTGGAGTTCCTGCTGGATGAGGTTTCGAACCTTTAGGTTTTTACCTGCCCGAGATAACCTGTTAGTTAGAAGCTCGAGAACAGAAATACCAGGGTGGCCGCGCCTATCAGTCCGACGAAGGCGTACGTGCTTGGCTTGAACGGGTAGGAGTATCCGCCGCCTTCCTGAGTATTTATCCGGGTGAATCGACCCGGGCAAATTGTCTTCTTGTTTGCCGGAACGATTTTGTTGCCCGTTCCCGTTACTTCGCCGAAGAAACTCTGCGTTGGTCCGCTAAAGCCACATTCCTTGCTGATGATGGACAGGTTTTTCTTCTCGTTGTAAGTGATTTCGTTATCTATCAGGTCGGCGTTTGCGGAGTCCTGCAACAGGATACCGCCGTCCACGTTGCCTTTCACCTGGCTATCCTCCATGTCGAGCCGGGAGAAATCCGTCATCTTAATTCCGGCCCCCTCGTTATCAGTTATCGTACTCGACAGTACGTTGACCTTCCCCGTGTTCCTGCCGAGAATTCCGATTCGGCTCGAATTTGCAACCTCCGATTCTATCAGGGTTAGCTCGGAACTATCGGAGGCAGTCAGGCCCGAGTCCGATTCCGTGATCAGACCCTTGTGGAAGACTACCTCGGCGGAATTGTTTGCCCGAATCCCGTCCCCCACCTCCCTTATTTCCGTATTCATAAGCTTTACGTAGGAGGCATCCCGTGCCGTGACTCCGCTGCCGGCATTTCTGATCAGGCCTTCCGTCATGTTTAGCTCGGCGCCACCGGTTACCGAGACCGCGCTAGCAGCTTTCTTTCCCCCGGAACTAACGGTTATACTTCTCAGGTCTACGTTAACCGAAGAGGGTCCCACCTGGATAGTCGGACGCTCTTCGTTTTTCGGTGCGATTCTGACCCACTGGGCGCTGGTTCCCGTTATGGTCAATTCCTTGTCCACCCTTAAATTTTCCTCGTAGTTTCCGTTCTGAACACGGATCAAATCGCCCGGACCCGCTTCCCTTACTGCTTTGCCGATCGAACTGTACTGGCAGCCGAACCCGCAGACTTTAATGGTTCTGGCAGCTGCAACCGTACTTAAGCCAAAGACGAGAATGAGAGTTAAAACCGTGAGGTATCCATGGAAACTGCTGGAGCTTTGCACTGTCCGATATTACCCCCTTTATCCAGTGGTGGGTCAAAAAAGCTCAATTTCAACTCAGGTTATAGTATACTGGATGGGACTATTTTAGCCAAACTTGATTCCGGTTTCCCGGGAAAACGGCTCGTAGTGTAGGTTGGTAAGCTTTCCTGGCTAAATTTATACGGGTTGCTTTAATCAAACTGGGGAGAACTAAGGGAGATTTTTAAGTCAATAAGGGGGGCTAAAGCACCGAAGCCTCTTCGACTTCAGGGCCGAGGATTGCATAATTCAACCCTTTTCTGTCCAGCAACCTTTCCGCGACGCTCTGGATTTCCTCGGGTGATACTGCTTCGATCCGTTCTATCACTTCCGAAACGGAGAGGAATTCGCTCTCGTGCAACGCGGTTACCCCGAGACGTCCCATCAGTGAGCGGTTGTTTTCCAGACCCAGAACCAGGTTACCCTTGGTCTTCTTCTTTGCCCGCTCCAGTTCGTCCGAACCGACTCTGTTTTTTACCAGGTTCTCCAGTTCCTCGGTCACCAGATCGATAAACTGGTCGAGGTTTTCCGGAGCCATCGCCCCGTACACCAGAAAGAACCCGGTATCCGTAAAGTACTGTGCGTTGGAGGTAACCTGATAGGCCAGGCCGTGTTCCTTTCTTACCTTTCGGAAAAGACGAGAGCTCATACCCTGTCCGAGTACGATGTTGAGCATTTCCAGCGGGTACCTGTCCTCGTCGCTCTTGGCTAGGCCTTCGACCCCGATCGCGCAGTGGAGCTGATTTATATCTCTCGCATCGCTTTTCGTTTTTCCCCGGGGAACTTCAACGGTTTCTCCTGTTGGACTCCGACCCTGTTCGTCTGGTTTATTCTGTCCGATACCCGCCAGATGTTTCCCGGTACTCTGGTACAGTTCTGCGAAATTCATGTTGCCGGCGCCGACCAGCATCATCTCTCCGGGGCGTTTCAGGGTTCCGTACCTCGCTGCTACGTCGTTGCCGGTCAGATCTTTCAGGGATGCCTCAGTCCCCCGGACGGGTTGAGCCAGGCCCGAATTCTCCCCCCAGATGGTTTCTTCCAGCAGTCGGACCGTTTCCGATTGGTGGTCGTCGTGGGAGGACCTGATCTCTTCCAGCACGACGTCCTTTTCGACTCGAAAATCCTCTTCTCGAAATAGCGGGTTCGTCGCCAGGTCGGTAAGGATTTCCAGTCCCTCGTTCAGGGATTCGGGAAGGAGACGCAGTGAAAGCAGCAAGTATTCCCTGCTGGTGCTACCATTTATGTGCCCACCAAGGCGGTCGACGTCGCTGGTGATCCGGTAGGCACTTCGATTTTCGGTCCCCCGGAAGAGCAGGTGTTCGATCAGATGAGTTATACCGTTTTCTTCCGGGGTTTCATCCCGGCTGCCCGATTTAAACCAGAGTCCAAGTGACACGGACTTGGATTGTTGTTCCTCCTGTCCGATGACACTCAAGCCGCTGGCTAAATCCTTCCGGTAACAGCCGGGGAATAGTTCCATTGTCAACGGGCTCTCTTATTCCTGAAGTAATCTAAACTGGTACCTGTTCTGGTCGTCGATGTTTATCAATTCTACTCTGACTCTGTCACCAGTATCGACGACGTCCTCTACTTTCTTTACGTAGTCACGTGAGAGTTCGGATATATGGATTAAGCCCGTTTCTCCGCCTTTCGTCTCTACAAAAGCTCCAAAATCGGTGGTTTTTGTAACTTCGGCATCTACCTGATCACCGACCTGCAACTCGTCCTCGGATTCTTCCGGGACACGTTTGAGGTCGAGCCTTCCCTGGTCGTCGTGGCCGATGACTTTAACCCGCATTTCTTCTCCCATGCTGGTGACGTCTTCGACGTTGTCCACGTAGCTATCGGAAAGCTCGGAAATGTGAACGAGTCCTTCCGACTTGTTCGGTAGTTCGACGAAAACTCCGAAGTCCTCCATCCTCACTACCTCGCCAACGAATTCTTCGCCGGGTTCGACTTCCCTCGTCATGTCCTGGATTATGCTTTTTGCTTCCTCGACCTTTTCCCTGTCGACGCCGGAAAGCTTAACCGTACCGTCATCGTCTATATCAATTTCCGTTTCGTACTCTTCTGTCAGGTCCCGGATCGTCCTGCCGCCCGGACCAATTACGGTGCCAATTTCCGACTCGTCCACCGTGAAGACCTCCATGACCGGAGCGTGTTTGGAAACTTCGCCGCGCGGCTGAGAGATCACTGAATCCATCTTGTCCAGAACCTTCATCCTGGCGTCGTGAGCCCTTTCCATGGCTTCGCGCATAATCTCTTCATCGATTCCGCTCACCTTGACGTCCATCTGGAATGCCGTTAGGCCGTCCCTGGTTCCCGCTACCTTGAAGTCCATGTCGCCAAAGTGGTCCTCTTTACCCATGATGTCCGTCAGTATCCTGTAATCGCCTTCTTCTTCCATGAGGCCGATTCCGATTCCAGCCACCGGCTTCTCGATCGGTACGCCCGAATCCATCAGCGCGAGCGAGCCGCTACAGACGGTTGCCATGGACGAAGAGCCGTTTGATTCGAGTATTTCCGAAACGACTCTTATTATGTATGGGAACTCTTCTTCGTCCGGGAGTACAGGGCTCAGAGCGGTTTCAGCAAGGTGGCCGTGCCCTTTTTCCCTTCTGCCAGGGCTACCCATGTATCCTGCTTCGCCAACTGAATAGGGCGGGAAGTTGTAGTGGAGCATGAACCTCTTACTTCCTTCCGCGACCATCCCGTCGATTCTCTGCTCGTCCTGTTTGGTCGTTCCCAGAGTGGCTGTCCCCAGGCTCTGTGTCTCGCCCCTGGTAAAGAGGCTGGAGCCGTGAGCCCTGTCCAGCAGGCCAACTTCTACGCTTATCGGCCTTATTTCGTCCGGGTTACGTCCGTCTATCCTGACGCCTTCTTTTACGGTCTTCCGCCGGACGAACTTCTTGTATTCCTCGTCCACCGTGTTTTCTATCTCGTCTTCCGCTTCTTCCTCGCGTTCCTCTTCTCCGAGCAATTCCGATTTGACCTTTTCCTTTATTTCTTCTACCTTTTCCCCTCGTTCGAGCTTTTTCTCTATTCCCACGAGCTCGGAGAGGTATCCTTCGGCTGCTTTGGCAGCTCTTTCCTGCAGTTCGCTTCTTTCCTTTTCGCCTTTGCCTCTGTCCGGTTCCTCTTTTTCCGCGTACTCAAGCTGGAAATCTACCAGCTTCTTAATTCTCTCGTGTGCAAAATTTACTGCCGCAACGACGTCTTCCTCCGGAACTTCTGCCATTTCTCCTTCGACCATCGTTACGGATTCGCTGGTTCCCGCGACGACTATTTCCATTTCGCTTTCTTCCTTTTCTTCCGCGTCGGGGTTGAGCAAGAACTCTCCGTCGATCATACCGACCTCGACTCCGGCAATGGGGCCGAGGAACGGAAGGTCAGACATAGTAAGAGCCGTGGAGGCTCCCATCATTCCTGCGATGCCCGGCGAGTAATCCTCGCTTGCCGAAAGTACCGTCACGACTATATGGAGTTCGTCCATGTAGTCGTCGGGAAACAGTGGGCGTATTGGTCTATCGATCATCCTCGCATTTAGTACTGCCTTGTCCGAAGGACGCCCCTCTCTTTTTATGAATCCGCCGGGTATCTTACCACCGGCGTAGAATTTCTCCTCGTAATCCACGCGAAGCGGGAAATAGGATTTGTCGCTTTCCCCGCCGGACGTTGCCGTAACCAGTACCTGAGTATCTCCCAGACTACATATTGCCGATCCGTTGGCCTGTCGGGCCATTTTACCGGTTTCCAGTTTAAATTTGCTTCCATCCAGCTCAGTTTCCATCTGCTTGTACATTTTTACACCTCAAAAAACTATTTACTTTCTTTTGATTTTCTAGTTCTTATATTTAGTTCGTCTTTTAACTTTGCGTACTGTTCCGGTTTTTCTCTTTCCAGATATTCCAGAAACTTCTTTCTTTTGCCTACCATCTTTAACAGTCCCTGTCTTGAATGGTGGTCCGACGGGTGTTCTCTCAAGTGCTCGGTTAGGTTACTTATCTTTTCCGTCAGAATTGCTACCTGAACGCTTGTCGAACCAGTGTCTTCCGAGTGTTCTCCGTATTTTTCGATTAACTCCTGCTTTCTCTCCTGTGACAATGACATGTTAAATCACTCCTATCCCCGAACCCCCAGGGCAAATGCTCCGGGAGTTGGTTGGTTTATTTATGTTCTTTTCTGATATTGCCGTATTT
>Ga0207714_1001755_pt1 | contig 13800 bp, 11 predicted proteins | sample PonA232FremontCA_2_FD_187270 | JGI IMG/M metagenome (GOLD analysis project Ga0207714, IMG submission 187270) | Marine sediment microbial community from Fremont, CA, USA - Pond A23 Sediment 2 (SPAdes) | ecosystem: Environmental > Aquatic > Marine > Unclassified | place: USA: Fremont, California... | reverse complement strand
CAGCCGGACTCACCGACCAGCCCCAGTGTCTCGCCGCGATTGATATCGAAACTGACCCCATCGACCGCCCGGACCGGGTTCGAGCCGCCGCCGAGCAGCCGGTCTAGCAGTGAGACACCGGTATCGTAGTGTTTCTCCAGGTCACGAACGGACACGAGCGCCTCACCGTGCCGGTCGGTCGGGGCCGTCTCGACGCTCGGCGTGTCACTACTCATCGAAGTACCCCTCCGGGAGTGCGTCACCGGGGTCGTAGGCGTCTCGTGCCAGGTAACAGCGCGCGCGGTGGCCCTCGGAGCCGTCGGCGTCGAACTCCGGTGGCTTGTCCAGACACTCAGACATCGCCTTTGGACAGCGGTCGGCAAAGTAACACCGGTCGGCCATCTCCTCGTCGAGCAGACTCGGCACGTTCCCCTCTATCGGCTGGAGACGTCGGGCGCCGTTGTCGAGAGCGGGGCTACTGCCGAGTAACCCCTCCGTGTACGGGTGACTCGGGCGCTCGAACAGGTCCTCGAGACTCCCGCGCTCGACGAACTCTCCGGCGTACATCACACCCACACGGTCACACATCCGCGCGATGACACCCAGGTTGTGCGTGATCAGCACCGTCGTCATCCCGTACTCCGCCCGGAGCTCCGACAGCGTGTTCAGTATCTGTGCCTGGATGGTAACGTCGAGTGCGGTTGTCGGCTCGTCGGCGACCAGCACCGACGGCTCACTCGCGAGTGCCTGTGCGATCATCGCTCGCTGGAGCATTCCGCCGGAGAACTGGTGTGGGTACTCCGTTGCACGGCTCGCGGGGTCGGGGATACCGACGGTGTCGAGCAGTTCGACCGCCCGGTCCCGAGACTCCTCGCTGACGTAGTCGACGGTGGGCACCATCGAGGTGGTGAGGAACTTCAGCAGACCGAACCCCTGGGTGCGCGAGCGCACCGCCCGGGGGTTCGCGGTCGCACGCTGCTGCACTTCGACAGCCTCTGCGATCTGTGTGCCGACGGTGATCGAGGGGTTGAAACTGCTCATCGGGTCCTGGAATATCATCGCGAACTCCGTTCCCCGCAGGGCCCGTCGCTCGTTATCGTCCAGCCGGCGGAGGTCAACCATCTCGCCGTCGACAGCGGCGGTATCGGGGTCTTCTTTACCGATACGCGCCGCGAGGTCCGGTGCGCGGAACCACACCGACCCGTTGGTGATACGGCCCGGCGACTCCACGAGGTCGACCAGGGAGAGGGCGGTGACAGACTTGCCCGACCCGGACTCGCCGACGATACCGAACACTTCGCCGGGTTGGACGTCGAAGGAGACCCCCTCGACGGCGTTTATCTGGCCCTCCCCGGTGAAAAACCGGGTCGTGAGGTCCTCGACCCGGAGTATCGGTTCACCCATCTCAGACCCCCCCACTCTCGCCCTGGATTCCCGGGTCGAGCGCGTCACGGAGCCAGTCACCGAGCAGGTTCACCCCGACGACGGCGGCGATGATAGCCAGTCCGGGCATCGTGGATATCCACCACCTGCCGCTGCTCAGACCGTTCCGGCCCTGCTGGATGTCCGCCCCCCAGGTGAGGTCGGTCCCGGAGAACCCCAGAAACGAGAGTGAGGCTTCGAGTAGAATGATGAACGCGACCTGGATTGTCGCCAGCACGATAATGGGGGTGATGGCGTTTGGCAGGACGTGCTTCCGGAGGATGGTGAGGTTGCTCGCCCCGAGACTCCGGGCGGCGGTGACGTACTCCTCGGCGCGGATGCTGAGCGCCTCGCCGCGGGCGATACGGGCGAACCACACCCAGTTGACCAGTGCCACCACCATCGTCACTGTCACCGGGAAGGTGGTGGCCTCGGGCATCGTCGCGACGTGGTCGGCCCGCGGGATGAGGATGTTCGGGACGGTGTCGGACTGTGCGGCCGCGACAAACGGGTCCGGCAGTTCGGTCGTGTGGAACCCGGTGTCCTGAAAGACACCGATCAGTGCAATCGCCAGCACGAGCGATGGGAACGCGAGCATGACGTCGGCAGCACGCATCAGCCCGTCGTCGAGTCGACCGCCGATGTAGCCAGCGACCAGCCCGTACGGGACACCGACGAGCGCCGCCAGTCCGGCCCCCAGGAGACCGACCAGCATCGAGACCCGTGCCCCGTATATCAGCCGCGAGAGGATGTCCTGTCCCCGCCCGTTGGTCCCCAGCGGATAGCTCCGGTCGGCGGGCCGTTCTACCGTGACAGTCTCGAACTCGCCGGTCTCGGGGTCTACCTCGGTTTGCTCGGAGACGCCGGTGAACTCGTAGCCGGGGATCGGACTGAGCGGGGGGAGGTCGCTCCTGTCCTCGGCGTCACCGGTACCGACACGCTGTGTGTTGGGGTCGTGTGGAGCGACCATCGGTGCGAACACCGCCGTGAGGATGATGACCACGACCAGTGCGAGACCGACCTGTGCCGCCCGGCTCTGGTAGAACTCCCGCTTGAGACTCGCCTTCACGCGGTCCGAGATCATCTGTCGACCACCCCTGCCCCGGTACGGGGTCTGTGAACGGTCCTGTGACCGGTGTCGTCACCGTTCATTCGTCTATCACCCGCGGGTCCAGATACGCGTACAGGAGGTCGACGACGGTGTTGATGCTGACGAAACCGATCGCGATGATGATGACGATACCCTGTATCATCGTCCAGTCACGCGCGTTGATTCGCTCGATGAGCAACTGTCCGAGACCGTTCCACTCGAACACCGTCTCGGTGATGATGGCCCCACCGATGAGTGTCCCCAACTGGAGACCGAGGATGGTCACGATTGGAATGAGCGTGTTCCGGAGAACGTGGCGGTACATGGTGAGTGTCTCGGGGAGTCCCTTTGCGCGGGATGCCTTTACGTATGCCTTGCCGATCTCCTCGAGCATCCCGCTTCTGGTCAGCCGTGTGATGAGGGCTGTAAAGTAGGTCCCGAGCGTGAGCGCCGGCAGGAACATGAACCGGAGCCAGTCCCCGAGGGTGCCCGGGTCCCCCGCGAACAGGTCACCGACGGCCTCGTGGAGCAACGGCCCTGGGGTCCCGGTCGGAATGAACCCGACTGGAACCGCAATCAACAGGATGAGCATCAGTCCCAGCCAGAAGTTCGGCGTCGAGATGCCACCGAGCGAGAACAGGGTGGCCCCGTAGTCTGACACCGTGTGGCGGCGGCGGGCGCTGATAACCCCCAGCGGAATCGCGATGGCGATGGCGATGAGCGTCGCCGAGACGGCCAGTTCGACGCTCCGCAGGAAGCGGGTCCAGAAGATCCAGTCGAGCACCGACCGGTCGAGAACCTCCATCGACTTGCCGAAGTCGGCGACCATCAGGTCGGTGATGTACTCGAAGTACTGGACGTGAACGGGTTCGTCCAGTCCGAGTCGCTGCCGGAGCGCGTCGCGGACCTCGTCGCCGGCATCCGGCGGCGCGAGCACGGTGACCGGGTCCCCCGGTGTGAGAAACCGCAGCAGAAAAACTACGGTAGCGGCTCCCCAGATGACGAACAGGCTGTGAACCACGCGCCGTAGCAGGAATCGTCCGTATTGCATCTACGTTTGAACTCACCTACGTCCCGTCGAACTACAATCCTGTGATCGCGTTACTCTGCTGCCGACATCTCCTCGACGAGGATGTCCTCGTCGGCGCGCGGGGCCCAGGCGATCCTGTCGTCGATACCGTAGAGGCTGAACTGCTGGTGGAGAAACACCCGGTACGCCTGGTCACGGGCACGGGCGTTTGCCTGCTGGAGGAGGTCGACACGCGCCTCGGAGTCTGTCGTGTTGGTGGCCTGTTCGAGCAGGTCCTCTATCTGCTCGTCGTTTGCCATCTTCGAGTTCGCGTCCGGGCCGAACCAGTCACGCATCGCGTAGTCGGCATCGAGCGTCGGAACACCCCAGCCGATGAGGTAAAACGCCGGTGCAGCCCCCTGTTCGGGGGCGAATATCTCGCCGACGAGCGTGCCAAAGTCCCGGCGATTTGCCTCACACGAGACGTTCGACAGTTCGTCTATCTGGCCGGCCGCGGTTTCCGCGACGTTGACACCGCCGACGTACCGCCCCGTCGGGACGTCCAGTGTGATCTCCGCCCCGGCGAACCCGCTCTGTTCGACCAAGCTCTCCGCCTGGTCCTGGTCGAACGGGTACGGCTCGATGTCGGGGTCGTGACCGTTCTGCCCTTCGAGTGTGGGCTGGGCGGTCTGTGCACCGAACCCTTCGAGCGCGCTTTCGATGATCGCCTCCACGTCGACGGCGTAGTTCATCGCCCGCCGGAAGTCGACGCTGGTGAACGGCTCCTTTATATCGTTCATCACGAGGAAGATACTCCGGATGCTCGGAACCGACTCCGCCCTCAGCCCGTCGGTGTTACGGATACTCGACATCTCGTTCGGCGGGACAGCGCTTATAACGTCCGACTCGTCGGCCTCGAGGGCGTCGACACGGGCGCCGTCCTCGGAGCGACCGTTGAATCGCGCGGTCTGAACGTCGGGCTCGTCGCCCCAGTAGTCCTCGAATATCTCGTACTCGACGAACGTCCCCTCCTCGTTGTTGGCGAGCTGGTACGGCCCGGTGCCGTTCATCTCCGTCGTGGCGTCGATGCTGTCGTCCTCGATGAAGCTCTGCTGGGTGACACGCCCGAAGGCACCGAGGTTACGGAAGATAACCGGCACCGCGGCGTTCAGGTTCAGTTCGACTGTCGTGTCGTCGACGGCCACCGCCTCGTCGATGTCACCGATGACCGCAGCGACCTCGCTGACGTCGGGGTTGTTCGCCCGGTTGATACTGAACGCGATGTCCTCGGTGGTGCAGTCGTCGCCGTTGTGGAACGTGACACCGTCGCGCAGCCCCAGTTCCACCGTACTGTCGTCGACCCGTTCGAACTCGTCCATCACGCGGGCAGTCGGCTCGCCGGTCTCCTTGTCACGGTAGAGAAACGGCTCGTAGGCCTGGTCGATGACGTTGTACGTCGGCGTCGAGTTGTCTTTCACCGGGTCGAGGTTGTCCGGGAAGGCACCCTGGGTGACTGTGACACTCTCGAGCGTCGAACCACCGCCGTCGTCGTCGGAGCCGACACAGCCAGCCACGCTGACCGTCGTCACCGCGGCGGCCGCGGTCCCTGCGTACTTCAGGAAGTCGCGCCTGCTCTCTGAGTTTGGCATACAGTCCCATGGAACAATAGTAATATATACTTATCGATTGGCTCAGGAAGCATTCACCGGTTTCGACGGGGGGCCTGTGGGGCGTCCCGGTCGAACCCGTGGGCGTGCCCGGGGGTGTTTTGCCGCTCGACCCCGTAACCTGTGCATGAGTGAGACGAGCCAGTTCGAGTTGCAGAACGTCGGTACCGGCCCGGACCCGCTCTCACTGGACCGGGTCGGAGCAGACCACGACTTTGTCCTGTTGTTGTTCCAACGGGATTACCACTGCACGAACTGCCGGAGTCAGGTGCAGGCGATGGCCGCCCACTACGGGGAGTTCACCGACCGCGACACCGAGGTAGTCTCGATCGTGCCGGAGCCGGCCGAGCGGCTCCGGGGCTGGCAGACGGAGTACGACCTGCCGTACCCGCTGTGTGCAGACCCCGACAAGCGTGTCAGCGAGGCGTTCGACCAGCCGGTCCGGTTCGGCGTGCTCGGCGCGCTCAGTGATTTTCTCGGCCGGATGCCCAAAGCGGTGTTGCTCGACTGTCGTGACGAGCCTACGGTCGTCTACACCCACGAGGGCTCCTCGACCTGGGACCGGCCGGAGCTCTCGGAGCTGTTCGGTGCGATCGACGCGCAGCGTTGAACGCCCAGCATCTCCGACTCCTCGATACGGTGAGCCTGTACACGTAACCGTGATTCAATCGTCGGCCGAGAGTGCCTGCCGCTCGGGGCCACGCTCGACAGTCGACCGGTTCGTGGTGCTGTCCGTGCGGACGGTGACGAGGTCGTCGGCCGCGCCGAGCAGCGCCTCGTCGTGACTGACTACCAGTATCTGGTCGACACCCAGGTCGTACATCGCCTGGATCAGTTCGAGTAGCTGTGAGACGTGCCCGGCGTCGAGAAACACCGTCGGCTCGTCGAGTATCAGCGGCGGCATCGGTGCCGTTCCCTCGATCCCCTCGGCCAGCAGCCGGTAGATAGCACACCGCAGACTCAGGTTGAAAAGCGCCCGCTCGCCGCCGGAGAGCTGTCGCGGGTCGAGCTGTTCGCCGTTCTTCTGGACGACCTGGAGCCGGTAGTCCCCGTCGAGTTCGAGTCTGGCGTAGGTGTCGTTCTGGTACACCAGGTCGAACGTCTCGTTGAGCATCTGCTCGAGTGTCTCGACGTTCTGCCGGCGGAGCTCCGCGCGGAGCTCGCCGTACAGCCCTTCGAGTTGCTCGGCCTCGCCGTACAGTGACCCCAACTGTTCGACGGTTTCGGCGAGTGTGTCACGGCGCTCGCGGAGGGTCTCGAGCTCGCGGAGCTCGTTCTCGACGGCACCGAGTTTCGCCTGCAACGAGTCACGCCGCCCGGACAGGGTCTCGAGCTTGTCTGTTACCTCCGACAGGTAGTCGCCCGCCTCGTCGCGTTTCGTTCGGGCCTGCTCGACGCGGTCCTCGTCGACCGACTCCCGGAGCTCGTCACGACGGTCACGTTTCTCGGCCAGCCGCTCGCGGCGCTCGTCGTTTCGCTCCGTTTTCTCAGCGCGCTGCTCGCGCAACCGCTCGCGACGGTCCAGCAGGTCTGTGAGTCGGTCGAGGGTCTCGGCGAGTGTCTCCAACTCGTCACGGCGCTCGGCGAGTGCACGCTTCTCCTGATTGTGTGTGGCGATGGTCTCGCGACAGTCCTCGGCGCGTGTCGCGGCCTCGTCGGCCTCCTCGCGGTTCGTCTCGGCCTCGGCGACCAGCTCCTCGGCCGTCGCACGGAGTTCCTCGACACGCTCGGCTCGCTCATCGGCCGTCGAGGCCCGCTCGTCGAGCAGTTCCGACAGGCTCTCGCGCTCGCGTTCGAGCCGTCGGGCGGTCTCCTCGCGCTCGAGCAGTGTCTCTGCCCGGTCGAGTTTCGCCTCGGCGGAGGTGACCTGCTCGTTTAGCTCGGCGAGCCGGTCCTCGAGCTCGTCGACGCGGGCCCGGCGCTCGGCCAGCGCCGCGACGTGTGGTGACCCCTCGACGGGCTGTCCACACTCGGGACAGTTTCCGGCCTCGCGCAGTTGCTCTGCTTCGGCAACCCGGTCCCGGGCGTTCGACAGGTCCGCCTCGACCTCGCCGCGTTGCTCCCGCAGGGTCGTGAGCCGCTCGGCCACCGACTCCCGGTGGTTGGCTGCCTCGCCGAGGGCTACCGGCGCGTCGGCAAACGCCTCGCGTGCCGCGGTGAGCCGCTCTGCCATCGCGGTCAGCTCCTCGCGCTTCTCGGCCAGTCGCTCCCGGGCCGTCGCCACCTCCGTCTCGAGCTCGTCGGCCTCGACGCGTTTCTCGGCGGCGTCGGTCTCGAGCTCCTCGGCCCGGTCGAGCAGTCGCTCGCGCTCGCCGTCGTGTTTCTGTTTCTCGACACTCAGCCCGCGTATCTCCGCTGTCAGCGACTCTATCTCCGACCGGACGGTGTCGAGCGCCGAGTCGACGGTTCCGGCGAGCGCCGCCGGGGTGGGGTCGTCGGGGGCGTCGATGTCGGCGGCATCGAGCAGGCTGTCACGCCGGTCACGCGCCGCGGCAATCGACTCCCGACAGCTCTCGATACTGTCGGCGAGCTCCTCGCGCTCGCGCTCGGTCTCCCGGATGCGCTCGCGTAGGTCGGTGACAGACGACTCCAGCCGGTCGAGCTGTTCGCGCGTCTCCTCGTAGGCGTCGAGAATCTCGTCTGCCCGGTCGAGTGTCTCGCGGGCCTGCTCGCGGTTCTGTTCGAACCGCTCCTGTTTCTCGCGCACCTCGGCCAGCGACGCCTTGCAGTCTGTGCGCCGGTCGTAGAGGTTCTTCTCCGCTTTCTGTGTGATCTGCTCGTCGAGTTCGGAGAGTGCCCCCTGCTTGTCGTCGAGCACGCGCTTGACACCGACCCGGGCGTCGCTCGCACGCTCCCGGTAGGTCTCCAGTCGGCCGAGCTGGAGCAGCTCGTCCAGCATGTCCTGACGCTCGGTCGGCGAGGCGGTTATCAGCTTGTTGACCTCCCCCTGACGGACGTACGCGCAGTTGACGAACGCCTCGGTGTCCATCCGGAGCAGTGTCGCGACCCGCTCGCGAACGTCGACCGCTCCGTCGACTGTCCCGTCTGGTGTCTCCAGCACGCAAGTCGTCGTTCGGGCGTTCTCACCCCGCCGGCGGACCTCCCGCTCGATGTGGAACGACTCTCCGGCGTGTGTGAACCACAGCTCGACGGCCATCTCCGCCTCGCCGATTGTCACCACCTCGTCGAGCGTGGTCGACAGCGCGGAGGCACCGTACAGGGCAAAAAACGACGCCTCGAGCAGTGTCGACTTCCCGCTCCCGTTCGGGCCGTGGATAACTGTCACGCCCGTCGAGAGCCGCAGGTCAACCTCGCCGTAGCACTTGAAGTTCTGCAGCCGGATGCGTTCGAACCTCACGAGAAATCACCGATCGTGACCTGCGAGTCGTCGCCTGGCTGTTCCTCGTCCGACCCGTCGCCGGCCCCCCCGGACGCTGTTTTGCTGTCACCGTCCGACTGCTCGTCGGCCTCGGGCTGTCCGTTCGCCTCCGGCCGGTCACCGGACAGGGTTCCCGTCTCGCCGGCAGCACCGTCTGGTGCTGTTGTCCCGTCGGTGCCCTCGTCCGTTGTTTCCGTCCCGCTGTCGGGTGCGTCGGGCTCTGTCGCCCCGTCACCGGCTACCACCGTCTTGTCACCCTCGCCCGTCGCCGCGGCTGTTTCTTCCCCTGCCTCGGTGGTCTCGGGTGCTGGTTCGAACAGGTCGGGGTCGGGGTCGTCGGCGATGTCGCGAACCCGCTCTTCGACCGTGTCGGCGACGTTCGAGGCCGCGATGTCGTCGGTGCGGACCGTCTCGTCGAGACGCTGTGCCGCGGGGCTCAACCCGAGGTCGCGCATCCGCCGCTCGACGGCCCGGTCGGGGCTGGCAAAGGAGACGTCGACACCGGCCTCCTCCTCGCGGTCACGGCGGTCGTTGACACGCGCGATGAGCGCCCCTCGGTCGGTTGCCTCGGTCTCGACCTCGGCGGGTGTCACCCGCTCGCCGTCACCGGTGACCGTGACGATCACCACCGCGTCGTCGAGGTCGTACTCGCGGAGTCGGTCGAGCGCACGGCCGGTTCCCTCGCCCGGTGCGAGTTCGACGTCGACGAACACGAACTCGCGGGTGTCGAGCCCGCGCCGGCGGATATCGACCTCGTCGCCGACGGTCACGAGATTGTAGCCACGGTCGTTGCGCTCACTCGCACTCGCCCGCTCGGTCGACCCACAGTAGGTCAACCAGGCTCCGGACTCCTCGAGCCGTCTCGTCTGCGGGGTGTGGTCGTCACCGAGCAGGAGGGCCTCGAACGCCACCGGTGACTCGCTGACGAGCCGGCGACTGTCCCAGTCTCCGTGGTCGAACGGCTCGAACAGGCCGTGGGAGACCAACACGGCGTGCTCGGCCGCCGCCGGCGGCGTGTCGAACTCGTAGGAGAGCTGTTCACGCTGTGACCGCGGGACAAAGTCCAGCCCGTACACCGCGGTGTCACCGACCAGCACGGGCTCCGAACCGAGCCGGGTCGCCACCCCCAGTCGCTCGAACAGGTCGAGCCACTGGCTGTTTCGCTTCGACTCGTGGTTGCCGACGACGCCGTAGAACGGAATCCCCGCGTCGGCGAGTGTTCGCAGCACCGACAGCGCACCCATCACGTCAGTCAATGCCGGCTGACGGTCGTCGAACAGATCGCCCGCGTGAACCACCGCGTCCACGTCGGCCTCGATGGCGTCTGTGGCGACCTGCCGGAACGCCGCGAGAAAGTCCTCCCGCCGGACCGGCGAGTGGTACTGCCGGTACCCGATGTGGGTGTCACCCGTGTGAAGTAACTGCGCCATGTCTGGCAGGTAGGCGGGCGACCCGTATAGTGGTTATGCGACCACCGGCCGACGGTATCGTGTGCGCGGCCCGGGGGGCGTCGCCCGATAACCACTTTGTGTGCGGAGTGCGTAGGAAAGAACGTGACAACCGCGGCCCCGCCATCCTCGGGCGTCCAAGTGCGGCAGGCCGAGCGCGGCGACCTGCCGGCGATCTACAGTATCGAGCAGTCAGTGTTCCCGCAGCCGTGGCCGGTCGCGGCCTTCGAGCGGTATCTCGGGCAGCCAGGCTTTCTCGTCGCCGACGACGACGGGGGCGTCGGCTACATCGTCGCCGACACAGTCGCGGGAAACGGCTACCCGGTCTGTCATATAAAAGATATCGCAGTCAGTCGGGCACGGCGGCGGGAGGGTATCGCCTCCACGTTGCTCTCACGGGCGCTCGGTGTCCTCGAGGACCGTGTCGTCCAGGCAAAACTGGAGGTGCGTGCGGGCAACGACGGGGCCATCGAGCTCTACCGCCGTCACGGGTTCACCTACCGGCGCCGCCTCCCCGGCTACTACGCGAACAACGAGGACGCCCTCGTGTTCGTCCAGTCACTCTGAGTCCGGAGTCGGTCGAACCCGAGAGAGGCGACTGCACACCCGATTGTGTGTCCGGAGACGGTCTGACATCCTCCTACGGCTAAAGCCGTGGGATTCCCGACCACAGGCCGGGCGGTCCACGGCGGGAGGTTCCCCACTCGTTCGCGGTGGGGTTGTGGGCCGTGCCAGTACGGCCCCCGACCGAGATAGCGGGCTTCATCTCCCCCCGCGAAGGGTGCGTATCCTTACGTCGGACTCGGCATCACAACCAACAAACGCCGATACAATCAACATTTCGCCGGCTGTTGGCTTCATCCCACGACTAAACTTGTGGGCTTTCCCCCGAAACTCTGTAATCGGAGCACGGCGCGGCCGTGTTCGGGGGCATCTGCGAACAGTTAACTGTTCGCAAGACAACCAACACACAATGAACGGAAACCGGTTCGGTCGACTGTTCCAACTCGTGAGTTTCGGCGAGTCACACGGCGAGGCGATGGGCTGTACAGTCTCCGGGTGTCCCGCCGGGGTCGAACTCTCGGCCGAGGATATCCAGGCAGAGCTCGACCGGCGCAAGCCGGGCCAGTCGATGATAACCACCTCGCGGGGTGAACCGGACAACGTGTCGATAAACTCCGGGACACAGGACGGCTACACGACGGGTACACCGATCGGGATGGTCATCCAGAACAAGGACGCCCGGTCTGGAAAGTACGAGCCGTTCGTGACCGCGCCCCGCCCCTCACACGGCGATTTTACCTACTCGGCGAAGTTCGGCACCCGAAACTGGGGTGGTGGCGGTCGCTCCTCGGCGCGGGAGACAGTCAACTGGGTGGCCGCCGGTGCGGTCGCAAAGCGTGTTCTGGCGGCCAGCGAGTACGATATCCGTGTAAAGGCACACGTCAGCCAGGTCGGAGACATCCAGGCACCCGAGGTGAGCTTCGAGGAGATGCTCGAACACACAGAAGAAAACGACGTGCGGTGTGCCCACCCCGAGACCGCAGAGCGGATGCGCGAGGCCATCGACGAGTACCAGCGCGAGGGCGACTCCATCGGCGGGTCGGTTTCCTTCGAGTGTCGCGGGGTCCCCCGGGGACTCGGGGCACCCCGGTTCGACTCGTTTCCCGCCCGCCTCGGCCAGGCGATTCTCTCTATCCCGGCGACGACGGGGTTCCAGTTCGGGACGGGACGGGCGGCCCGTGAACTGCGCGGGAGCGAGCGCAACGAGGACTGGACCGTCGCCGACGGAGACTCCGAGACCGTCACCGAGACGGGGGACCCCGTCCCGGTCGGAAACGACCACGGCGGCCTGCAGGGTGGAATCACGACCGGCCAGCCCATCTACGGTGAGGCGACCTGGCACGCACCCACTAGCATCCCGAAGACACAGGAGACGGTCGACTGGGAGACCGAGGAGAGAAAGGAGATAACCGTTGTCGGCCGTCACGACCCGGTGTTGATGCCCCGCGCCGTGCCGGTCGTGGAGGCGATGCTTCGCCTGACCATCCTCGATTTCATGCTGCTCGGCGGGCGAATCAACCCCGACCGCGTCGACGGTCGACCCGGCGAGTACGACACCGACTACCACCCCGAGAGTCCGGTCAACGACCCCGACGACGCCGAAACCCGTGCAGACACACTCAAAGACGACTCCTCGCGGTGACCACCGGGACAGACTCCGGGACCGACCCATCGACGTTCTCGACGGTATCGGCGTCTCGGGGCTGTTCGGGGTCGTTCTCTCGGAAAGCGCAGTCCATAAGCTATCGGGTCACGTCGTACCTGCATGAGTGAGTCGGAGAGCAACAACAGCCCGAACGAGACGGGTGCAGGGCGTGAGACTGCACCGGGAACGGGCGAGGGCGAGACGGTGGGCGGTCAAGACGGGGCCACAGACGAGACAGCCGAGCCGACCCCGCAGTCGGCGGCGTTGCGCCGCCAGCAGCAGTCGGTCGGTGTCGCCGGCGCAGTTCTCGCAGGGGCTGCACTCGGGGTCGGTGTTCTCCAGCGGTTCCCGGAGACACCGCTGCTCGCGGCCGGGGCAGGGCTCGCCGGGGTGGCTGTCGTGTTGTGGCTAGTACGAAAGAGCGTGTTTCCCGGCAAACCGGCCGGCGCGGAGTGAGGGTCGGCTCGCGGCGGCCCGGACCGGCCGGTGTCAGAGGTACGCGGAGTCCCAGCGGGTCGGTTTCCGGGCGTTTCCACAGCCGTCACACCGGATGCGACCCATCGCGTCCATCGCGTTGGCGAGGTCTTCACACCGTGAGCACCAGTACCCGTATATCTCCTCGCGGTCGGGCTCCGTGTACACCACCCGAAACGGGGCGAGAGACCCGTTCTCGGTGGTATCGTGAGCCACGTAGACAGTGTCACCGTCGACCTCGAGCGGGTCGGTGCTGTTCTCGTCGATATCGGCGTACACGTGCTCGATGTAGCTCGTTCCGTCGATGTCGACCGCCTCCTCGCCGACCTTCGAGAGCCCCTGTGCCTCGTAGAAGGCGTTGCCCGACTGGTTGTCGGCGAGCACACGCCCCTGGATACTGTCGATATCGCGCTCTGTCAGGCGGTGCCGTGTGGCGTCGAACAGCCGTTCGCCGTAGCCGGCACCCCGGTAGTCCGGGTCGACGTGCAGCCACAGGAGCTGTGCCGTTCGCTCGCTCGTGACCACACTCTCGGAAAAGGCCACAACCTGGCCGTCGTCGTCGGCCACCAGCAACAGCCTATTGTCGTCAGAGAAGGTCTCCCGCAGGCGGCTCTCGCCGTACCACTCCTCGATGGCCCCGGTGATAGCCCGCGGGCCGAGCGGGTACGATGCCTCCAGCGACCGCCGGGCGACATCTCTGATCGCCGGGCGGTCCCGCACGTGTGCCTCGCGTATCTCCATACCCCGAACTTCGTCGGCCGGCGATATAAACCTGCACGGAGACGGCCGCCCACAGTGGGTGGCCCTCGTCGGGTCGAGTCCCCCGACTGTGTCGGTCGTGTGGCGAGCCCCCGGTAGCTGTCTGTGCCGGCTCGCCGGACCACAACCGGCCACGGGCGGGCGGATTACGACACACATAAGTACATACACGCAGTAACTGTGGGTGTAGTCCCGTAGGGTAGTGGCCAATCCTGCGAGCTTCTGGACGGAGCCGAGATGTACTCGTTCCGGGAAACGGCTCGCGACGCTGGTTCGAATCCAGCCGGGACTACTCACAAAGCTGAACTTGCCCAGCAGAGGCATATTCGACGCTCCGTGCTGAACCACGGGGCTATCAGTGACA
>Ga0207714_1001753_pt1 | contig 13814 bp, 8 predicted proteins | sample PonA232FremontCA_2_FD_187270 | JGI IMG/M metagenome (GOLD analysis project Ga0207714, IMG submission 187270) | Marine sediment microbial community from Fremont, CA, USA - Pond A23 Sediment 2 (SPAdes) | ecosystem: Environmental > Aquatic > Marine > Unclassified | place: USA: Fremont, California... | reverse complement strand
GGAGCCGCGCGGGCCACAGCTGTTCGTCAGCCGCACCGCCAACGCGTTCCTGGTCGAGCTGTTCAAGCTCGAGGTCCCGGAGGTCGGCCAGGGCCTGATCGACATCCTCGGCGCCGCCCGCGACCCCGGCCAGCGGGCCAAGATCTCGGTCCGCCCGCTGGATCCGCGCATCGATCCGGTCGGCGCCTGCGTCGGCATGCGCGGCTCGCGGGTGCAGGCCGTGTCCAACGAGCTCAGCGGCGAGCGCATCGACATCATCCCGTGGGACGAGAACCCGGCGCAGTTCGTCATCAACGCCCTGGCCCCCGCGGAGGTGGAGTCCATCGTCGTCGACGAGGAGCGCGGCGCCATGGATATCGCGGTGGCCGACGAGCAGCTCTCCCAGGCCATCGGCCGGGGCGGGCAGAACGTGCGCCTGGCCAGCGAGCTCACCGGCTGGGAGCTCAACGTCATGACCGCCCAGGAGGCGGAGGAGAAGAGCGAGCGCGAGACCGGTGAGCTGCTGCAGCTGTTCATGGACAATCTCGACGTCGACGAGGACGTCGCCGGTGTCCTCGTCCAGGAGGGCTTCTCCAGCGTCGAGGAGGTGGCCTACGTGCCCACCTCCGAGCTCCTGGAGATCGAGGAGTTCGATGAGGAGATCGTCGAGGCCCTGCGTAGCCGCGCCCGGGATGTGCTCCTGGCCCAGGCGATCGCCGAGGAGGCCGAGGAGCATCAGCCCAGCGAGGAGCTCCGCGGCCTCGAGGGGATGGACGAGGCCACCGCCAAGGCCCTTGCCGAGCAGGGTATCGTCACCGTCGAGGACCTGGCGGAGCAGTCCGTGGACGATCTCCTGGAGGTGACGGACATGGACGAGGGTCAGGCGGGGCAGCTGATCATGAAGGCCCGCGAGCCGTGGTTCGAGGCGAGCGAGGACAGCGAGCGCGCGGACTGATACGAGGGTAGAGACGAGGTCTCTGACTTCTTGGGCCGCGTCCGGAGAGTGCTATATGGCGGAAACGACGGTAAGGCAATTTGCGCAGGCGGTGGGGATCCCCGTGGAGCGGCTCCAGGCGCAGCTGCAGGAGGCGGGGCTCGGCCAGCGCGATGAGGAGGCAGAGCTATCGGCCGAGGATAAGGCCACGCTGCTGGCGTACCTGCGCCAGGGCGGCGGTGAGCAGGGCGATGAGGACGGCGGCGGCTCTGGCGGCGCCTCGCCCAAGAAGATCACCCTCAAGCGGCGCAGCCGCAGCCAGCTGAAGATGCCGGCCGGGCGCGAGGCGGGCAGCCGGGGTCCGCGGCAGACGCGCACGGTCAACGTCGAGGTGCGCAAGCGGCGCACCTACGTCAAGCGCAGCGACATCGAGGCCGAGGCGAAGGGCCAGCAGGATCAGCAGCAGGGGCAGGGCGACGAGGCCCAGCAGGGCGACGAGGCCCAGCAGGCGGCCGCGCAGCTCGAGCGCGCCCTCGAGGCGGAGGAGGCGCAGCGCGAGCGGGACGCCGGCGGCGAGGCCGCCGATGCCCAGGGCGACCAGGCGCCGTCGTCCGCTGAGGCGGAGGCCGCCCCGGAGCAGGCCGACGCCTCCGCTGCTGCGGAGAGCGGGGCTTCGGAAGGGGCTGCGGCCGAGGCCGGGCAGGCCACGGGCGAGGTCTCCGAGGAGGGCGAGGCGCCCGAGGAGACCGCCGCCGAGCAGGCCGCCCGCGCCCAGGCTGAGGCCCTCAAGGAGAAGCCGAAGAGCCAGCAGGAAGAGGCCAAGAAGCGTGACGAGGAGCGCGAGCGCAAGCGCGCCGAGATCGAGGCCAAGCGCGAGCGCGAGGCGGAGGAGCGCGCGCAGCGCAAGCAGGAGGGCAAGAAGCCCAAGAAGAAGAAGCGGGAGGAGCAGTCCGGCGGCGGCCGGCGTGGCAAGCGGGGAGCCGGCTCCGGCAGCAACGCCGCCCGGCAGCTGCAGCAGGGCTTCGAGAAGCCGACAGCGCCGGTGGTCCGCGAGGTGGAGATCCCTGAGACCATCACGGTCGGCGAGCTGGCGGACCGCATGAGCATGAAGGCCGGCGCCCTGATCAAGGAGATGATGAAGCAGGGCGTGATGGCCACCATCAACCAGTCCATCGAGCAGGACACCGCGGCGATCCTTGTCGAGGAGATGGGCCACAAGCCCAAGCTCGAGCGCGAGGACGACGTCGAGGAGGAGCTGCTGCGCCAGGCCGAGGAGCCGGAGGGCGAGCGTGTCAGCCGGGGCCCAGTGGTCACCGTCATGGGGCACGTCGACCACGGCAAGACATCGCTGCTCGACTACATCCGCCGTGCCAAGGTCACGGCCACCGAGTCCGGCGGCATCACCCAGCACATCGGTGCCTACCGGGTCGAGGGGCAGTCGGGCAGCGCCACCTTCCTCGACACGCCGGGCCACGAGGCGTTCACCGCCATGCGCGCCCGCGGCGCCCAGATGACCGACCTCGTGGTGCTCGTGGTGGCCGCCGACGACGGCGTCATGCCCCAGACCAAGGAGGCCGTCGAGCACGCCCGCGCCGGCGAGGTGCCCATCGTGGTGGCGGTCAACAAGATGGACAAGGAGGACGCGGACCCGAACCGCGTCAAGCAGGAGCTCTCGCAGATGGACGTCATCCCCGAGGAGTGGGGGGGCGAGACGCAGTTCGTCCACGTCTCCGCGATCAGCGGTGAGGGCGTGGACGACCTGATCGAGGCCATCATCCTGCAGGCTGAGCTCCAGGAGCTCACGGCCGTCGAGGACTGCTCGGCCCAGGGCGTGGTCCTCGAGTCGCGGCTCGACAAGGGCCGCGGGCCGGTGGCGACGGTCCTGGTCCAGAATGGCCACCTGCGCCAGGGCGACAACCTGATCTGCGGCACGGAGTTCGGCCGCGTCCGGGCGCTGGTCAACGAGCTCGGCGAGCGCGTCAAGGAGGCCGGCCCCACCGTGCCGGTGGAGATCCTGGGCCTGTCCGGCCTGCCGGAGGCGGGCGAGGACTTCCTCGTCGTCGAGGACGAGCGCACGGCCCGCGAGGTGGCCGAGAGCCGCGCCGAGCGCCAGCGCGAGAAGCGCCTGGCGCAGCAGCAGGCGGCGCGCATGGACAACCTCTTTTCGCAGATGAAGGAGGATGAGGTCTCCACCATCAACCTGGTGGTCAAGGCCGATGTCCACGGCTCCGCCGAGGCCCTGCGCCAGTCCCTGGAGGACCTCTCCCACGAGGAGGTCCGCGTCCGGGTGGTCTCCTCCGGCGTAGGCGCCATCACCGAGTCCGACGTCAACCTGGCCCTGGCCTCCGAGGCGATCCTCATCGGCTTCAATGTCCGCGCCGACGCGGCGGCCAAGCGCCTGGTCCAGGAGAACGGGGTGGACCTGCACTACTACAGCGTCATCTACGACGCCATCGAGCAGGTCAAGAACGCCATCGCCGGCATGCTGGAGCCGGCGCTGGAGGAGCATATCCTCGGCACCGCCGAGGTCCGCGACGTCTTCCGCTCCTCGAAGCTGGGCAAGATCGCCGGCTGCCTGGTGGTCGACGGCGTGGTCCGCCGGCGCAACCCGATCCGCGTCCTGCGCAGCGGCGTGGTGGTCTTCGAGGGCGAGCTGGAGTCCCTGCGCCGGTTCAAGGACGACGTCAACGAGGTCCGCGCCGGCACCGAGTGCGGCATCGGCGTCAAGAACTACAATGACGTCCGGGTCGGCGACCAGATCGAGTGCTTCGAGCGGGTGGAGGTGCAGCGCACCCTGTAGCGCACGCCATGGCCAAGGACTATCCACGCAGCCGCCGGGTCGCCGAGCAGCTCCGCCGGGAGCTGGCCGAGGTGGTCCGGGACGAGGTCGACGATCCCCGGGTCGGGTCGGTCACCCTCTCGGAGGTCCGGGTCAGCCGGGACCTGGCCCATGCGACCATCTACATCGACGTCCTCGGCGCCGAGGCCGCCGAGGTGGAGGCGTGTGTCGGCGTCCTCAACCGGGCCCACGGCTTCCTGCGCTCCCAGGTGGCGCGCCGGCTGCGGACGAAGCGCACGCCCAGCCTGCGCTTCGTCCACGATACGGCCTTCGATCGCGGGGCCCGGCTCAGCGCCCTGATCGACGAGGTGGCGCCGCCGCCGGACGACGACGAACGAGGCAAGGAGTAACAGGCGAATGGCTAAGAGGCGGGGAGGCCGCAACGTCACCGGCGTGCTGCTGCTCGACAAGCCGGCGGGGCTGACCTCGAACAAGGCCCTGCAATCGGTCAAGCGCCTCTTCGGGGCCCGCAAGGCCGGGCACACCGGCAGCCTCGACCCGCTGGCCACCGGGCTGCTGCCCATCTGCTTCGGCGAGGCGACCAAGGTCTCCGGCTTCCTCCTCGACGCCGACAAGCGCTACGTCGTGACCTGCAAGCTCGGCGTCGCCACCGACACCGGCGACGCCGAGGGCGAGGAGGCGGAGCGCGCCCCGGTGCCGGCGCTCGAGGCGGAGCAGGTCGAGGCGGCCCTCGCGGGCTTCCGGGGGGCCATCGAGCAGCTGCCGCCGATGTACTCGGCGATCAAGCACCAGGGCCAGCGGCTCTACGACCTCGCCCGCCAGGGGGTGGAGGTGGAGCGGGAGCCGCGCCAGGTGGAGATCTACCACCTGGAGGCGATCGCCCAGCGCGAGGACGAGCTGGAGCTGGCGGTGCACTGCGCCAAGGGGACCTACATCCGGACCCTGGCGGAGGATATCGCCCGTGCCCTCGGCACGGTGGGCCACGTCTGCGCCCTGCGCCGGCTGGGCCTGGGCCCGTACCAGGAGCCGGCGATGTGGACCATGGAGATGCTCGAGGCCCGGGCCGAGACGGGGCGGGAGGCCCTGGACGCCACCCTGCTGCCCATGGACTCGGCGCTGCAGCAGTACACCGGGGTTGAGCTCGCCGATGACCTGGCCTATTTCGTGGCCCAAGGGCAGCCGGTCTTCGTCCCTAAGGCGCCCACCGAGGGGTGGCTGCGGCTCTACGACCGCGCCGGCGGCTTCCTCGGCATGGGGCAGGCCCTGGACGACGGGCGCATCGGCCCCAAGCGGCTGGTGGCGCGGCGCTGAGCCGGCCCCGCTCGGTGGCGCGGGCGGCTGCCGCCGCAGCGCGTTCTTGTACGTGCGCCCCTCGGGGGGCTAAACTAGCACCTTTTTCCAGGCTCGAAGCCAGTGCACCAGGAGTTCGTAGATGTCGCTGAACGCTGAACAGAAAGCGGAGATCGTGGCGCAGTTCCGCCGCTCTCCGGAGGATACCGGCTCGCCGGAAGTGCAGATCGCCCTGCTGTCGGCGCGGATCCAGTACCTCACCGAGCACTTCTCGATGCACAAGCAGGATCACCACTCCCGGCAGGGGCTGCTCAAGCTCGTCAGCCAGCGCCGTAAGCTGCTCGACTACCTCAAGCGCAAGGATCGGAGCCGCTACCAGGACGTGATCGAGCGGCTCGGCATCCGCAAGTAGGCGCCTAAGCGCTAGAGGTGAGGAAGACCATGAGCGAGAGTCAGCTATCCCTAGCCCCGGTCAAGCGTAGCTTCCAGTTCGGCGACCACGAGGTCACCCTGGAGACGGGGGGGGTTGCGCGCCAGGCCGACGGTGCGGTCCTGGTCAATATGGCCGATACGGTCGTCCTGGTCACGGTGGTCGGCAAGAAGGACCCGGCCGCCGCCCGCGACTTCCTGCCGCTGACGGTGAACTACCAGGAGCGGACCTACGCCGCGGGGCGCATCCCCGGCGGCTTCTTCAAGCGTGAGGGGCGCCCCTCGGAGAAGGAGACCCTCACCTGCCGGCTCATCGACCGCCCCATCCGGCCCCTCTTCCCGGAGGGCTTCCGGCAGGAGGTCCAGGTCATCGCCACCGTGCTCTCGCTCAACGATGAGGTCGACGCCGACGTGCCGGCGATGATCGGCACCTCGGCGGCGCTGGCCGTCTCGGGGATCCCCTTCGAGGGGCCCATCGGCGCCTGCCGGGTCGGCTACCTCGACGGCGAGTTCGTCCTCAACCCGACCTTCAGCCAGATCGACGAGTCCGAGCTGGACCTGGTGGTGGCGGGCACGAAGGACGCCGTGCTGATGGTCGAGTCCGAGGCCAACCTCCTGCCCGAGAGCACCATGCTCGACGCCGTGCTCTACGGCCACGAGCAGATGCAGGTGGCCATCGACGCCATCAACGACCTGGCCGCCGAGGCCGGCAAGCCGCGCTGGGACTGGCAGCCGCCGGAGAAGGACCCGTCCCTGGCGTCGGCGCTGTCGGAGCACGTGCGCGCCGACCTGGAGGCCGCCTACCGCATCGCCGACAAGCAGGCGCGCAGCGACCGCCTCAGCGAGCTGCGCGATAGGGCGGTGGAGGAGCTGGCCGATCCGGAGCGCGAGGGCTGGACCCCGGGCGAGGTCAGCGAGGCCTTCAAGGCGCTGGAGAAGGAGATCGTCCGCGGCCGCATCCTCGCCGGCGAGCCGCGCATCGACGGCCGCGATAACGAGACCGTCCGGCCGCTCAATATCCAGGCCGGGGTGCTGCCGCGTACCCACGGCTCAGCGCTGTTCACCCGCGGCGAGACCCAGGCCATCGTGGTCACCACCCTCGGCACCGGGCGCGACGCCCAGGTTGTGGATGCCCTGGAGGGTGAGCGGCGCGAGCCGTTCATGCTCCACTACAACTTCCCGCCGTACTGCGTCGGGGAGGCCGGCTTCATGGGCGCGCCCAAGCGCCGCGAGATCGGCCACGGCAAGCTGGCCAAGCGCGGCGTGCAGGCGGTGATGCCGGACGACGAGGAGTTCCCCTACGTGACCCGCGTCGTCTCGGAGATTACCGAGTCCAACGGCTCCTCCTCCATGGCCACCGTCTGCGGCACCAGCCTGTCGCTGATGGACGCCGGGGTGCCGCTGAAGGCGCAGGTCGCGGGCATCGCCATGGGCCTGATCAAGGAGGGCGACGACTTCGCCGTGCTCACCGACATCCTCGGCGACGAGGACCACCTCGGCGACATGGACTTCAAGGTCGCCGGCAGCGAGGACGGGGTCACCGCCCTGCAGATGGACATCAAGATCGACGGGATCACCCGCGAGATCATGGAGCAGGCCCTGGAGCAGGCCCGCTCCGGGCGCCTCCACGTCCTGGAGCAGATGAACCAGGTCCTCGACCGGCCGCGCGAGCAGATGTCGGAGTACGCCCCGCGGCTGATGACGATGCGGATCGAGCCGGATCGGATCCGCGACGTCATCGGCAAGGGCGGCGCCACCATCCGCGGCCTGACCGAGGAGACCGGGACCAACATCGACATCAGCGACGAGGGTGTGGTCACCATCGCCTCCGCCGACAAGGCGGCCGCGGAAGAGGCGAAGAAGCGCATCGAGCTGCTGACCGCCGATGTCGAGGTCGGCAAGATCTACGACGGCACGGTGGCCAAGCTCATGGACTTCGGCGCCTTCGTCAATATCCTGCCGGGGCGCGACGGGCTGGTGCACATCTCGCAGATCTCCAACAACCGCGTGGAGAACGTCGCTGACGAGCTCTCCGAGGGCGACTCGGTGCGCGTCAAGGTCCTTGAGGTGGACCGGCAGGGCCGTATCCGCCTGTCCATGAAGGCCGTCGAGGAGGACGAGTAGCCCCTACCGGGGCGTGCCTTCCCGCGGCGGGCGTGGGTTGCCCCCGCGGCCCGCAGGGGACACCCTGACGGAGTAGGTTTTTCCGCGGGAGGTTGCCTTGGACGAGCCGATCCCCCGAGACCCCGAGCGCGCCGCCCTGCTCGCCGTCGACGTGCAGCCGGACTTCATGCCCGGCGGCGCCCTGGCCACCCAGGGCGGCGATGAGGTGGTCGCGCCCATCGCGCGGCTGCTGGAGCAGGGCGCCTTCCGGCACGTGGTGGCGACCCAGGACTGGCACCCGCCGGGGCACGTCTCCTTCGCCACCAGCCACGATGGGCGCTCCCCCTTCGAGGTCGTCGAGCTCTACGGCGCCGAGCAGGTCCTGTGGCCCGAGCACTGCGTCCAGGGCGCCTACGGTGCGGAGCTCCACCCCGGCGTGCCCTGGCGGCACGCCGAGCTCATCCTGCGCAAGGCCACGGACCCGCGGGTAGACTCCTACAGCGCCTTCCGCGAGAACGTCGCCCCGGACGGTAGCCGGCCGCCGACCGGCCTCGCGGGGTGCCTGCGCGAGCGTGGCGTGGACACCCTCTACGTGTGCGGCCTGGCGCGGGACTTCTGCGCCCTGTGGAGCGCCGAGGATGGCGCTGCCGCCGGCTTCGGGGTGCACTTCCTCTGGGACCTGACCCGCCCGGTGGACGCCGGCAACGACGCGGCGGTCCAGGAGGCCCTGGAGCGCGCCGGCGTGCGGGTGATCCCCGGCGAGCCGGCCTAGGCGCACGGCGCGCCCTGCTGGCCGCCCGGGCCTCGCCGGGCGGTCGGGGCGGCGCTGATCCGCCCTGTCGAGCACTGGAGCCCCATGGTCCAATCTACCCTGGCCGACATCGACGACGTCACCGCCCTGGAGCCGCAGGCGTGGCTGCGTCGGCTGCCGGTGGGCCTCAGCGAGGCGGAGCAGGACCTCCTCGCGCGCGCCTGGCGCTGCGCCCGTAGCGGGTACGCCGAGCGGCGGCGCGCCTCCGGCGAGGCGTACCTCGCCCACGCCGTCTACACCGCCACCATCCTGGCCGAGCTGGGGCTGGACGCCACGACCCTGGCCTCGGCGCTGGTCCACGACCTCCCCGAGCTCGACGAGCGGGCCGATAGCACCCTGCGTAAGGAGCTGGGCGCGGAGATCGCCGACCTGGTCGTCGGCGTCCGCCGCATGCACGGCATCGGCCGCTTCCGCGACACCGCCGAGCTGGAGGCGGCCATGCAGGGCGAGCGCGCCGAGGGGCTGCGCAAGATGCTGCTCGCCATGGCCCGGGACGTGCGGGTGGTGCTCCTCGCCCTGGCCGAGCGCCTCCACGACCTGCGCACGGCCCGCGAGCTGCCCGACGCCGAGCGCGTCCGCCTGGCGCGGGAGACGCGGGAGATCTACGCACCGCTCGCCAACCGGCTCGGGATCTGGCAGATCAAGTGGGAGCTGGAGGACCTGACCTTCCGCTACCTGGAGCCCGACGTGTACATGGACCTGGCCCGGCGCCTGGCCGAGCGCCGGCGCGACCGCGAGGCGTACATCGAGCAGGTCTGCGAGCGGCTGCGCGCGGCCCTGGCGGACGCCGGGCTGAGCGCCGAGGTCTACGGCCGCCCCAAGCACATCTACAGCATCTACCGGAAGATGCAGCGCAAGGGGGTGCGCTTCGACGACCTCTACGACCTGCGCGCGGTGCGCATCCTGGTCGCCGACGAGGGGGCCTGCTACGCCGCGCTGGGCGTCGTCCACGGCCTGTGGGCGCCGATCCCCCACGAGTTCGACGACTACATCGCCACCCCCAAGGAGAACAACTACCGCTCCCTGCACACGGCCGTGGTGGGCCCGGCGGGCAAGCCCGTGGAGGTGCAGATCCGCACCCAGGAGATGCACGCCGAGGCGGAGCTGGGCATCGCCGCCCATTGGCGCTACAAGGAGGGCGGCGGGCAGGATGCCGCCTTCGAGCGCAAGATCGCCTGGCTGCGCCAGCTCCTGGACTGGGGCCGGGAGGACGGCGACGAGGGCGGGGACTTCGTCGACCGGATGCGCGCCGAGGTCTTCGCCGACCGGGTCTACGCCCTGACGCCGGACGGCGACGTCCTCGACCTGCCGCGCGGGGCGACGGCGCTGGACTTCGCCTACCACATCCACACCAACCTCGGCCACCGCTGCCGGGGGGCGAAGATCAACGGCCGCATCGTGCCGCTCACCCGGCCCCTGGAGAACGGCGACCGGGTGGAGGTCCTCGCCGCCCGCGAGCAGCGCCCGAGCCGCGACTGGATCAATCCCGAGCTCGGCTACCTCTACACCAACCGCGCCCGGGCCAAGGTCCGTGCCTGGTTCCGCCAGCGCGACCACGACAAGAATGTCGCCGCCGGCCGCCAGGCGCTGGACAAGGAGCTGCGCCGGCTCGGCCTGGCGCAGCAGGTGGGCACCGAGGAGGTGGTCCGGCGCAGCCGCTACTCGCGCACGGAGCCGTTCCTCGCCGCCGTCGGGCGCGGCGAGGTCACCCCCGGGCAGATCGCGGCGCTGCTGCGCGACCTGCTGCTGCCGCAGCGCCCCGAGGCGGCCCAGGCGCCGGGCGGCGGCAGGCGCTCGCGGGCCAGGTGGGAGGGCGACGGCGACGACGTGACCGTCGAGGGCGTGGGCAACCTGCTGACCCGCATGGCCCGCTGCTGTAGCCCGGCGCCCGGCGATCCCATCGTCGGCTTCATCACCCGCGGCTCCGGGGTCACCGTCCACCGGCAGGACTGCCCCAACGTCGAGCAGCTGCGCCAGCGCGAGCCGGAGCGGCTGCTCGACGTGGACTGGCGCACGGCGCCGGGGGCGCGCTACCCGGTGCGCATCCACGTCCGCACCGGCGCCCTCGACGGCTCGCTGAGCGCGATCACGCGCCTGTGCAGCAGCGAGGGCGTGCACCTGGAGGGGGTGCGCACCCACGCCGAGTCCGCGGACAGCTACCGGATCGAGCTGGACGCCCAGGTCGGGGACGTGCGCCAGCTCTCGCGGCTGATGGCCAACCTGGCCGCCTCGGGGCGCGTCGACCACGTCTGGCGGGGCGGCTGAGCTTGGCCCGGGGCCTGCTGCGGGGGCTGCTCCTGCTGTCGACGCTGATCGCGCCGCTGCCGGCGGCCGCCAGCGCCTGCGAGGACGCCGACACCACGCCCGTCTACGAGCTCGCCGGGCAGGGCGTCGAGCGCCGCGCCCCGGAGGGCCGGGTACGGGTCGAGGGCGTGGTGACCGGCGCCTTCCTCGGCGAGGCGGGGCTCGACGGCTTCTTCATCCGCGGTACCGAGCCTGCCCCGGACGGCCTGCCGTCCGGGCTGTTCGTCTACGCCCCGGAGCTGGGGCCGGCGCAGCGCGAGCGTATCGAGCCCGGCCGGCGGCTGCTGCTCACCGGCGAGGCCGCCGAGCACCGCGGCCGCCCGCAGCTGGCGTGGCTGGCGGCGGTCCGGGCGTGCGGCACGGCGCCGGTGACCGCCCACGAGATCGCGTGGCCGCCGCCGGAGCCCGGGCGCCTGGAGGGAGTGCACGTACGCCTGGCCACCCCCATGGTGGTCACCGGCAACAGCGAGCTGCAGCGCTACGGCAGCCTGACGCTGACGCCGCGGCGCCGGGCCTTCCGTCCCACCAACTTCCGCGCCGAGTCCGGCCCCCCGAGCCCGGCCCTGGCGGGGCGGCGGCTGCGCCTCGACGACGGCAGCTATGGCGGCCGGCCCGAGCCGGTGCCCTACCTCGACGCCGACGGTACCCGCCGGCTGGGCAGCCGCGTCCGCCGCCTGACCGGCGTGCTCACCCGCGCCTTCGGCGCCTGGCGCCTGCATCCCACCGAGGCGCCGGCCTTCGAGGCCGCCAATCCGCGGCCGGACCCCCTGCCGGAGCCGGCCGCGGGCACCGTGCGCGTGGCCGCCCTCAACACCGGGGGGTACTTCGTCACCCTCGGCGAGCGGGGCGCGGCCGACCGCGCCGCCCTGGCGCGCCAGCGTGCCAAGCTCGTCGCCGCGGCCGGCCGCCTGCGCGCCGATATCCTCGTCCTGGTGGAGGTGGAGAACCGCCCCGCCGCCCCGGCGGACCTCGTCGAGCGCCTCGCCGCCGCCACCGGCAGGCCGTGGCGGCTGGCGCGCGGCGGTGAGACCGGCGACGACGCCATCCGCGTATCCCTGGCGTACCGGGCCGACCGCGTGGAGCCGGTCACCGAGGTAGCGCGCGACGCCCGGCCGGTCCACCACCGCCCGCCGCCGGTGGCCGGCTTCCGGCCGGCATCGGGCGGGGCCGCCTTCGCCGTGGCCGGCATCCACCTCAAGTCCAAGGGCGGCTGCCCCGAGGCCGGGCAGGTCGACCGCGGCCAGGGCTGCTGGAACGAGCGCCGCGTGGAGCAGGCCGAGGCGCTGAACGGCTTCCTCGAGGCGTGGCGGCAGGGCCGCAGCGGCATGCCGGTGCTCGCCGCCGGCGATCTCAACGCCTACGGCGGCGAGGACCCGGCCCGGGCGCTGGCCGCCGCCGGCCGTGTGGACCTGCTCGCCGAGCACCTCCCGTGGCGGGACCGGTACACCTACGTCTACCGCGGCGAGGCCGGCTACCTGGACCACCTGCAGGCCGATCCGGGGCTGGCCGACCGGGTGGCCGCGGTCTACACCTACCCCATCAACGCCGATGAGCCGCGGTTCCTGCGCTACGATGCCGACGACCCGGACCGCGTGGCGGGGGACGCCTTCCGCGCCGCGGACCACGACCCGGTGGCCGTGGACCTGTCGGTAGCGGAGTAGGGGCCGTGAACAACGCCCGGTCTTCCCTGTATCGTGTCCGGATGGACCGCGAAGCGCTCCGGCAGACCCTCCAGGCCCTCCGCGGCGACCTGCTCGCCCTCGACGGCGAGGCGGCCCGAGGCCGCGACGCCCCCTGGCTCGCGCGGTGGGAGCGCCTCCTGCGCCGCATCGACGGCCTCACCACCCGCCTCGAGTGGGATGACGAGCCGCTGCTGGTGGTCTTCGCCGGAGGGACCGGCGCCGGCAAGTCCACGCTGGCCAACACCCTGGCCGGCAGCGCCGTGGCCGCCACCAGCGCCCGCCGGCCTACCACCGCCGTGCCCACGGTTATGGGCCGCTCGGCGGAGCTGGATACCGTCCTGCGCCGCGGCGTGCTGGCCGCCGAGGCGGAGCGCGCCGCCCTGCGCACCGCGCCGCTGGCCAGCGTCCCCGCCGGCCTGGTGGTCGTGGATGCCCCCGATGTGGACAGCGTCGAGTCGGCCAACCGCGAGGCCACCGAGCGGCTGCTGGAGGTCGCCGACGTCTGGGTCTGGCTGGCCACGGCCCGCACCTACGCCGATGAGGCCGGCATGGCCTACCTGCGCCAGGCCGCGCAGCTGGATGTCTCCACGCTGGTGGTGCTCACCCAGGCCACTGAGGCCGAGGCGGCGGAGATCCTCCCGGACCTGCGGGAGCGGCTCGAGGAGGCCGGCCACCGGCTCGTGGAGACCGCGCACCTGCCGAGCGCGGAGGTCAGCGGCGAGCGCCTGCCCCAGGCCGTGGCGTCACCAGTGCTCGAGCGCATCCGCGCCCTGGCGCCGCCGGAGGAGCGCGCCGCCCATCGGGAGCGCACCGTCCTCGGTGCCGTACGCTACCTGCCTGGGGAGGTCGACGCGGTGCTCGAGGCGGTGGCCGAGGAGCGTGCCGCGGCGGAGCGGCTCGCGGCGACGGTGGAAGCGGGCTACGCCGAGCTCGCCGAGCGGCTGCTCGGCGAGCTCCGGGCCGGCGAGCCCCTGCGCCAGGAGGTCCTGAGGCGCTGGAGCGAGCTGGTCGGCAGCGGCTGGCTGCAGCGCCAGCTCCACGCCGCCGTGGGCCGCCTGTCGCCGCGCCGGTGGCTGGGCTGGCTGCCGTGGCCCGGCGGCAGCGCCCAGCGCGTCGAGGAGGAGGCGAGTGAGCACGCCCGCGAGGGCATCGCCGCGACCCTGCACGCCGTGCTCGACAGCGCTGCCGCGGAGGTGGAGAGCGCCTGGCAGCAGGATCGCCTCGGGCGGGCCCTCTTCGCCCGCTATCCGCTGCCTCGCGCCGCCGGCCGCGTGGCCCGGCGCGAGGCGGCCGAGCGCCTGGTGGCGGACTGGGAGCAGCGCGTCTCGGAGCACGTGGCCACCATGGGCCGCTCCCGGCTCAGCTGGGCGCGGCGCGCCACCGCCGGCATCAACGCCACCTTCACCACGGCGGTGGTGGTGCTCTTCGCCCTCAGCGGCGGCCTGACCGCCGGCGAGGTGGCGCTGACCGCCGCCGGCTCCA
>Ga0207714_1001752_pt1 | contig 13816 bp, 14 predicted proteins | sample PonA232FremontCA_2_FD_187270 | JGI IMG/M metagenome (GOLD analysis project Ga0207714, IMG submission 187270) | Marine sediment microbial community from Fremont, CA, USA - Pond A23 Sediment 2 (SPAdes) | ecosystem: Environmental > Aquatic > Marine > Unclassified | place: USA: Fremont, California... | reverse complement strand
CCGCCGGCTGGCCGACGCCCTGACGGACGAGGCGCGACCGGACGGCCTCCAGCCGCTCGCCGGCGACGAGGCGGTCGCCGCGCTCGCGAACGGGCTGCTCGACGCGGCCGAGGCGGTCCGGCGCGCGGTGCTCGCGTCGCGGCCGGTCGTCGTTCGGCACCCCGCCACCGCCGACGGCTACGTCGCCGGCGCGGCCATCGAGCGCGCCGTCCTCCCGCTGATCCGCGACGAGCACGCCAAAAGCGACGCGGAGTACCACTACTTCACCCGCCGGCCGCTCGACGAGCCGGTGTACGACATGGACGCGGCGACGAACGACGCGACGCGCATGCTCCAGAACCGCGACCGCCACGACGAGAAGCTGCCGCTTTTCCTGCTCGTCGGGACCGGTTCGACGACGGAGTCGGCCGACGGGATCGACCTCCTGTCGGTGTACGGGGTCGACGCGGTCGTCGTCGACGCCGCGGTCGCGGACCCCGAGACGCGCGACGCGGTCGACACGCTCGTCTCGCCGGAGCTCGCGGACATCGACGCCGACGAGACGCTCTCGACGGGCGCGCTCGTCGGCTCGCTGGCGTCGGCGATCAACGACGACGTCCGCGACGACCTCCGGCACCTCCCGGCCGTGAGCTACTGGACGGACGCCCCCGACCGGTACGTCGCCCTCGCGAACGAGGCGGGCTACGACGCCGAGCGCGTCGCCGAGCTGCGCGAGGCCGTCGCCCTGGAGGCGTACTACCAGTCGTACCAGGACAAACGCGAGCTGATCGCCGACCTCCTGTTTTCCGACGACGGCGACCTCGCCGCACACGTCTCGGAGCAGTTCCGCGAGAAGCTGGAGACCGAGCTCTCGACCGCGGACGCGAACGTCGTCACCGAGGCGGTCGACGGGATCGAGGTCGCCGTGCTCGACACCGACGGCTACACGCACCGCTACGACTTCCCGCCCACGCCGCTGCTCCTCGACGACCTCCACCGACGCCGCGCCGACGGCGAGCCGTACGCGACGCTCGGAGTCGGCACCGACGAGCTGTACGTCCGCTCCACCGCCGACGTCTCGATCCGCGCGCTCGCCGACCGGGCGGCCGAACTCGCGCCGGCGGCGGACGTCGCCGCGGCAGGCGTCCGCGAGGGGAAACTCGAGTTCCTCTCGGGCGAGCGCGACGCGGTCGAAGACGCGGTCGTGGCCGCCCTCGCCGAGGCGCTCTGAGAGCGCCGCCGAGCGAGCTCACTGCTCTGTGAGCGTCTCCGTCGGGCTCGACGACCACCGTTTAAGCGCCGCGCGCCCCAACCGCTGGTAATGGGAAACGCCGACCTGCGAGACCTCGCGTCGATCCGTGAGGTCCCGTTCGCGGAGATCGAGGGGCGCGTCGTCGCCGTCGACGCGCACAACTGGCTGTACCGCTATCTCACGACGACGGTCAAGTGGACGAGCGACGCGGCGTACACGACCGCCGACGGGACGGAGGTCGCGAACCTGATCGGCGTCGTTCAGGGGCTCCCGAAGTTCTTCGAACACGACCTTGTTCCGGTGATGGTGTTCGACGGCGCGGCGACGGAGCTGAAAGCCGACGAGGTCGCCGAGCGACGCGAGAAGCGCGCGGCCGCAGAGGAGCGTCGGGCCGCCGCCGCCGAGCGCGGCGACGCGGTCGAGGCCGCCCGATTGGAGGCCCGCACGCAGCGGCTCACGGATGTCATCCAGGAGACGACCCGCGAGCTCCTCGGGCTGCTCGACGTGCCCGTCGTCGAAGCGCCCGCCGAGGGGGAAGCGCAGTGTGCACACATGACCGCGACCGGGACGGCCGACCACGCCGGCAGCGAGGACTACGACACCCTGCTGTTCGGTGCGCCCACCACCCTCAGGCAGTTGACGAGCAAGGGCGATCCGGAGCTCATGGACCTGGCGGCCACGCTCGACGACCTCGGGCTCGACCGACAGGGGCTCGTCGACGTCGCGATGCTCTGTGGCACCGACTTCAACGACGGCGTTCGCGGGATCGGTCCGAAGACGGCGGTGACGGCGGTGCGGGAACACGGCGACCTCTGGGGCGTCCTCGAGGCTCGCGACGCGGCGATCCCGAACGCGACGGCGGTTCGGGAGTTCTTCACGGACCCGCCGGTCGCGGACGTCGACGTCGACGTCGACGTGAGCCCCGACGTGGAGGCCGCCCGCGCCTACGTGGTCGACGAGTGGGGCGTCGACGCCGACGAGGTCGAGCGGGGATTCGAACGCATTGCGGAGTCGCAGGTCCAAGCCGGGCTCGACCGGTGGACCTGAGCGGGCCACACGGGCGCTGCGTGGCCGACGTTCGCGCTCTCACCGACCGACGAGCCGTCACGGGCCGCGACGGCTCACCCGCCCTTACTCGGTCGGGGCCGACGCCACCGCTCCGTCGCCCGCGCTCCCGCCGGCGCCGGAGACCGCGGTCGACCCGTCCGGAGACGAGCGCTCCCCGCGGTCGGCGTCGTCCGCGGGACCGGGCGAGAACCCGCCGTCGACGAACCGGCGCAGGACTCGGCCCTCGGCGCGGTGGAGCGTCTCGCTGCAGGTCGATTTCGCGATTCCGTGTGCCGCCGCAAGCTCCGTGAGCGTACACTCTCGGGGAGTGTCGTAGTAGCCGGCAGACACCGCCTCGAAGACGAGCTCCCGCTGTGCGTCGGTGAGCGTCCGGTCCGCCGCCCCCGCGTCCGTCGCGGCGATGCCGACGGTCACGCCGTCCGCCGTGAGGCGACGTCCGAGCGCCTCGATCCGGTCGCGCTCGCCGGCGACGGCCACGCTCGCCGAGCCGTCCGCGACCTCGACGGGCGACGCGACCGGGAGCCCGACGTCGCGTGCCGCCGGCAGGTACGCCGGGGGCCGCCCGGCGACGCGGACCGTCCGTCCGTCGCCGCGGCGCTCGACGGTCGTCGCGTCGTCGACCCGGTCGTGCCCGCGGAGCTCGTCGACGACGCGCCCGCGGTCGGTGCCGGCGACGACGACGACGGCGACCGTCCCGTCGTCGGCCGCGAGCGTCTCCGCGACCCGGAGCACGGCCGACGGAACGGCCCGTGAAACGTCGCCGAGCCACGAGCCGTTCGGGAGTCCCAAGCGCAGTTCGGTCCGGCTCATCGCACCCGTCTCGTCAGCCTCGTCGGGACGGCGGTCCCGGGAGACGCTCGCGCGGTCGTCCATACGCGGCGTACGTCCCCCGGCTCCCTCCGCGTACCGCTTCATTCGTTTCGACCCTAAGTACGCCGCGGGGCATCCGGCCGAACCGGAACCAATAGAACGGGGGCTCGCCACACACCCAACATGCAACTCGGCGTCGTCGGACTCGGGCGTATGGGACAGATCGTCGCGAACCGGTCGATGGGGGCGGGTCACGACGTGGTCGCGTTCGACCGCTCCGCGGAGGCGACCGCCGAGGCGGCCGAGGCGGGCGCGGAGCCGGCCGACTCGGTCACGGACCTCTGTGAGCGGCTCGACGAGGGCGGCGCGAGCGCCGACGGCAAACGGATCTGGCTGATGGTGCCCGCGGGCGACCCCGTCGACGCCACGCTCTCCCGGTTGGAGCCGCACCTCACCGGCGCGGACGTCGTCGTCGACGGCGGGAACTCGCGGTTCTCGGAGTCGGTCCGGCGGGCCGAGGAGACGGACGCGGCGTACCTCGACTGCGGCACGTCCGGCGGCCCCGCGAGCGCCGAGGCGGGCTTCTCGCTGATGGTCGGCGGCCCGGAGTGGGCCTACGAGGCGATGGTCCCCGTCTTCGACGCGGTCGCGACCGGCCCGGACGGACACGACCGGATGGGCTCCTCCGGCGCGGGTCACTACGTGAAGATGGTGCACAACGGCGTCGAGTACGCGCTGATGCAGGCGTACGGCGAGGGGTTCGAACTGCTCACCGAGGGCCGATACGACCTCGACATGGAGACCGTCGCGCGCACGTGGAACAACGGCGCGGTCATCCGGTCGTGGCTCCTCGAGCTTGCCGAGGAGGCGTTTCGCGAGGAGGGCTCCGATCTGGGCGACGTGGCCGACCACGTCGCGGGCGGGTCGACGGGCACGTGGACGGTTCGGGAGGCGCTCGAACAGGAGGTTCCGGTTCCGATCATCTATCAGGCGCTCGCGGAGCGGTTCGACTCCCGGAACGAGGGGCGGTTCTCCCGGCGGCTCGCGAACCGGCTCCGATACGGGTTCGGCCGTCACGCGGTACCGCGGCGCTCTGACGACGACTGAGACGCACAGTAGCGTCCCGGTCGCGGTCTCGCGGGCGACGAAACGCCCGACGGGGCTGTGCGGTGGCGCGCCTCCGAGCGCCCGGCGGGCGCGAGGAGACAGAGACCGTGGTTCGAGAGAACGACGCTCGCTCGTCGTCGCCGGAAATGGGGGATTGCTGGCCTGCGGTCGGAACGCGGAGCGTTCTGACGACGCCGCCGGCGTCTCGAACGACAGCGAGCGTGCGCCCGCCCGGCGGTCGGGGCTTCGGCGGCGTTCGTGTCAATTAGCAATAACCGAATCACTCGTCGGGTACTCCATCCCGGTATGGGGCAAGCATATCATCGAGGAGCATGCTTCGAGGGTCGGAAGCCGGATAGTGAGTATCGATGTACTGTTCAGCAGTAGTAATCTTTCCGCGCCTGCCGAACTGTCGGACCCGTGTTGCGACCTGGATGAACGCACCATCTTCAGTGGAATCGGGCTCAGCCTCGGTGATATACTCATCAGTCTGTTCTGGAAATATGTCTGTGCAAATTTCGTCGAAATCCACCACATCCGGATCGTGATCCGTTGCCTTTGAGAGTACGTACTCGACGGCAAACCGCTGGAACTCCGATTTGTGTGAGCACGTTCCTTCCTCAACCATCCTTTCGACTTTGTCCATGACTTCTTCAGGAAACCGGACGGTCGATTTCACCATACCGTTTTCTCACGCGCTTTAGAACTTAATTTCTGCTGTGGATACGCTCTGTGTTCAGCGCGTCTCCGAAAACACAGCACCAATTGAGTTTCAACGAGACCGGATACGCAACACCGACGGCGACCGGTGAACTGTCCGACGGGACCTATCCGTCCGATTATCGCGACCGACCGCGCCCGAGAAACACTTATATACTAATGTGGTAGAGTGTACCACACATAGAATGTTCGAGCGATTTTCGAGCGGCTACTACCTCGGGGAACTGTACGTCGAACCCCACGACGGCGACCGCGCCGTCATCCGACGGGCCGACCACGAACGCGTCAACGAGCAGCTGTACGCGGACGGCGACGGCGTCGAGCGGCTCGACGCCCCGCTCGTGATGAAACTCGGCGGCGGTCACATCCCGGTCGGCGGCGACGACGACGTGGCGAGCGGGACGCTCGCGATTCCCCGGACGATGGCCGACGAGACGCTCCCGGACCGCAAGAACGTCCTGTTGGCGGACGCGGACCGCGCCGAGAAGCTACTGCGCTGGGAGGGCTGGGAGCCGTCCGTGAACGCGTAGCCGTCGGGCGGCGGTCCCGGAGCTCGTTAATATGCGAGACTCCGGCGTGGAACGCCACGCGACCGGACGCGAAGCGCCGCCGGTATATTTAATAAACGTATCCGTCCAATGTGGACACGTGTGATTCGATGCCACGAGAAGACGGCAAACGAAACTTCGCACTTCGTGACCAAGACGGCGGAGAAGAGAGCGTCTTCTCCGGACGAACGCCCCGGCAGGCCGCACTGAAGGCCGCCCGACGGGTTGACCCGTCGAGCAGCCACGAGCGTGCGAAAGAGCAGACGACCGAAATCCGGATCCGCGAGAAGGGCACCGACACGGTCCATATCTACGACGCGTGGGCGTGGAAGGAGAACGCGCCGGCGGACGCCCCGGACTGGATGCCCGAACGAATCACCGAAGCCAACGTCTCCAAACAGGGAATCCGGCACATTGACACGTAGCGCCGCCCGCTGTACCGACCGCGCTCCTCGGTCGACGCCGGTGTGGACTCACGATTCTGACGGCGCGAGGAGGTCGTGCGAGCCCGACCGTAGACGCAGCTTTTAGGTCACGGAGAGCGCCGTTCGGATATGATCGACCGGCTGCTCGGGCGCGCCGAGCTGAAAGAGCGCATCGAGGAGTTAACCGAGGAGAAGCGTCACCTCGAACGCCGCGCCGCGGCGGAAGAGGAGCGTCGCTCGGACGCGGTCGCCGACCGCCAGCGCGCCGAGGAGCGCGTCAACGAGCTCGAACACCGAGTCGAGTCGCTCGAAGAACGGCTGAGCCGCGCCGAAGAGACGGAGGCGTCCCTTGAGTTCCGGCGCGTGACCGACCGCCGCGGCCCCGAGGTGGCGGACGCGCTCGACCGCTTTCGGGCCGTAGAGAGCGCCGGCCCGGAGGGGTTGCTTACCGCGTTCGTCCCCGACGCCGACGCGGTTCCGGCGACCGTCGCCGACTGGTTCGGCGACCGCACGGCGCTCGTCCGACGGGCGGCTCCCGCGGTCGTCCTCGCCGACGACACCGGCGCCGTGAGCGTCGCGGTGACCCCGCCGATCGAGCCGGAGCCGTTCGACCGCTGGGGGACTCGGTTCCGACTCGAGGACGCGTGGTTCCGGCCGATCGGCCGGTTCGCGTTCGCCGTGGTGCGGTCGGACACGTTCGCCGTCGGCACGTACGAGGGCTCCGAACGGGTCGCGTTCGAGGGGTTCACCACCGACGTGAAGTCGGCCCACTCGAAGGGCGGGTTCTCGCAGGGGCGCTTCGAGCGCCGGCGCGAGGGGCAGATCGACGACCACCTCGACCGCGTGAACGAGGCGATCGACGCCGTCGACGGCGTCGACCGCACGATCGCCGTCGGCGAGCGCAGCGTGCTCGAACGGGTGCGCGACCGGGTTGACGTTACCGGCGTCTCGGACGCCACCGGAACGCCCGAGTCGGCGCTCGACGACGCGTTTCACGACTTCTGGCGGGTCCGAATCCACGCGGTCTGAGCCGTCGGCTCGTGGCCCCCGCCTCGCGGGCTCGTCGCTTCCCGGGGACGCGACGGGGAACACAGCAGTCAGAACGGCGCGTCCGGCCCCTCGTCCGCGCTCTCGTCGTCGGAGGCCGTCGCGGCGAGCTCGCCGCCCTCGCGTTCCCACGCCTCGATACCGCCTCGGAGGCTCTCGACGCGGGCGCTTTGGGTCCCTTCGTAGCTGCCGATCAACTGAGCCGCCTGGCGGCTGGCGACCCCGTGCGGACAGACGGTGACGATCCGGTCCGCGCCGTCGAGTTCCGCGATCCGGCCCGTCAGCTCGGGAAACGGGATACACTCGCTGCCGGGGAGGTGCCCGCGGTCGAACGTCCGCCGGTCGCGGATGTCGACGACCCGAAGCGCCGCGGCCGCGCCGCCGTCGCCCGCCGCCACCAGCGCCGCCAGCTCGTCGGGATCGATCTCGTCGTCCATCAGGGACGCGGACAGAGGCTCGCGGTGAGCACGACCCTGTCGCCGGTGTCGTTGCGAGCGCCGTGGACCGCGCCGCGCCCGTTTTCCACCACCGCCGGGGCCGCGAGCGGCTCCTCGTCGCCGTCGCGAACCACCGTCGGCTCGCCTTCCAACACGTGGAAGACGTTCGTGGAAGCGGGGTGTTCGTGGGGGTCGACCGCGGCACCCGGTCCGAGAACGAACGCCTTCACGAGCGCGTCGTCGGTGACGACCAGCTCGGCGGTCTCGACCTCTCCGTCGGCCGGGTCGAGCCCGGCGACCGCACCGGCGTAGCTGTCGAGCGTCATACGTGACCACGGTTCGGCGGAGGGAAAAACGGCGCGCCCGGGCCGGTCAGTACGACGGCGACTCCTCCGGCACCCCGTCGCGCGCGTTCGCGACCCGACCGAGGGTGAAAAGCAGGTCCGAGAGCCGGTTGAGATAGCCGACGACCGTCTCGTTTATCGGCTCCGAGCGCGCGAGGTCGACGACCCGGCGCTCGGCCCGCCGCACCACGGTGCGGGCGTGGTGAAGCGCCGCGCCCGCCTCACCGCCGCCCGGGAGGATGAACGACCGGAGCGGCTCGAGCTCCTCGTCGAACGCGTCGATCCGGGCTTCGAGCAGCGCGACGTGGTCCGACTCGACCCGCGGGTCGTCCGGGTCCGGGTCCGGGTTCGCGAGGTCGGCTTGGACGATGTGAAGGTGATTTTGCACCGTCGACAGCAGGTCGTCGATGTCGTCGTGGCCGACCGGACGGACAGCGCCGAGCAGCGCGTTCGCCTCGTCGACGGTGCCGTACGCCTCGATTCGGTGGCTCGACTTCGAGACGCGGCTCATGTCTCGGAGGTCCGTCTCGCCGTCGTCGCCGCGGCCGGTGTAGATGGACATACCGATCGGTTCGTCCGCGACGCAAAGAAGGTGTGCGTCGCGAGGCGCGTCCGTCGCTCCCGGCGGTACGGCGTCTCGTCGCCGACCGCCGTCAGTACAGCAGTTCGTCGTCGTTCTCGACCATGTACAGCGACCGCGCGGCGATGTTGACCGCGTGGTCACCGACCCGTTCGAGGTCGCGGACGGTCAAGAGGAGCCGCGAGACGTTCCGCATCGTCGACTCGATGTCGCCGTCGTCCCGCAACTCGTCGCGTTCGATGAGCTCGCGGACGACGAGGTCGCTCGCGGCCTCGCAGGCGGCGTCGAGGTCGGCGTCCGCCTCGGCGACCGCACGGCAGCGGTCGACGTCTGACTCCGCGTACGCGGTCATCGCACCGTCTACCATCTCCAGTGTGTCGTCGCCGATGCGCTGAACGTCGACATCGGGAAACACCTCGCGGTCCGCCCGTCCGGCGTACTCCCCGAGGTTCGTCGCGAGGTCGGCGATCCGTTCGAGGTCCGTGATGATCTTGAACGACGCCGCGATGAACCGCAGGTCGCCGGCGACGGGCTGTTGGAGCGCGATGAGGTCCGTGCACTGACTCTCCAGTTCGAGATACAGCTCGTTGATCTCCGCGTCGCCGCGTATGACCTCCTCGCCCAGCGTTTCGTCCCGTCGCCTCAGCGCGTCGAGACTCGTCCGGAGCCGTTCGGCGACGAGCTCGCCCATGTACAGGACGTCGTCGCGAAGCGCCTCGAGTTTGGTCTGATACTGTTCGCGTGGCATTTTACGACCGATTTCGTTTGGTCGAACACAAAAACGCGTCGTTGAGCGATCGGTTATGGATCGGATGAATCCGGTGTCGCGACGGCGTGAGTGGGTTGGGGCAGATTTGAACTGCCGGCCTCCTCCATGTCAAGGAGGTGTCATAACCGGACTAGACTACCAACCCGGAGCACCGTTCTAACGCGATTTGTTGTCCTCGCGGAACAGTTTTGAACCTTTCGTTTCGAGCCTTCGCGTCTCGGGCCGACCCGGGGACGGCGACGGGACGCGGCGGGGCGTCGCCGCGGCTCGGCCCGGCGTCGATCGAGCCGGTTCCGACCGGTTTTACCGGGTCGGGACGCGTCTGTGGGTATGGTCGACCTCGCTGCCCGCACCGACAGACTCGACGCGTACCTCGACGAGCGCGGGCTCGAAGCGGTCTGGTTCGCTCGCCCGAGCGGGTTCACGTGGCTCACCGGCGGCGATAACGTCGTCGACGCCGGCGCGTCCCTCGGCGTCGCCGCCGCCGGCTACGACGGCGATCTCCGCGTCGTCGCCGCCACCGCTGAGGCGGACCGACTCGCGGACGAGGAGCTCCCTGACGCGTTTACGATCGAGTCGTTCCCGTGGTATACCGACTCGCTCGCGGCGGCCGTCACCGACCGCTCGCCGACGCCGGCCGCCGCCGACTTCGACGCGCCGGGCTTCGAGCGCGCCGACGGGCAGCGCCTGCGGCAGCCGTTGACGGCGGACGACGTTGAACGCTACCGCGAGCTGGGCCGCGAGACCGCGGCGGCGGTCGAGACGGTCTGTCGAAACCTCGAACCGGACGACCCCGAGTACGAGGTCGCCGCCGGGATCGATATCTCGCTTTCCTCCCGCGGCGTCGACACGCCCGTCGTGCTCGTCGGCGGCGGCGAGCGCGCCCGGTCGTACCGGCAGTACACGCCGAGCGACGCGACGCTCGGCGACTACGCGCTCGTGTCCGTCACGGCGGAACGAGCCGGACTCCACGCCTCGCTCACCCGCACCGTCGCGTTCGACGCCCCCGAGTGGCTGGCGGGGCGGCACCGCGCGGCCGCCCGCGTCGAGGCGACCGCTCTCGCCGCGACCGAGGCGGCCGCAGCCGGGACGCTGACGGGCTCGGACGGCGCGGACACCGGCGGCGACGTGTTCGACGCGATCCGCGCGGCGTACGAGGCCGTCGGCTTCCCCGACGAGTGGCGCGAACATCATCAGGGCGGGGCGGCGGGCTTCGCGGGCCGCGAGTGGCTCGCGACGCCCGACAGCGACGCGCCGGTCCGGCAGCCGATGGGCTACGCGTGGAACCCGACCGTTCGGGGGGCGAAAAGCGAGGACACCCACCTCGTGTCCGCCGACCTGACCGAGACGCTGACGAAGACGGGGCGGTGGCCGACTCACGAGGTGACGCCGGTCGACGTCGACGGGGTCTCGACGGAGCCCCGAGAGCTGTCCGCGCCGGTCATTCGGTAGCCGACCGATTGCGCCGGCCCGTCGACGGAGCCGCGGTCCGGCGTCAGTACACGTACTCGCGCTCCTCGATGCCGACGTAATCCCGCGTCACCCGGCGCTTGTGCCGCTTGTAGCCGAGCAGCAGCTTCGCCGACTCCCAGCCGGACCGGTACGGCTGTGCGAGCAGGCCGTCGCCGGCCTCCGCGGCGAGCATCGCGTCGGCCGCACCGATGATCCGGTCCCAGTCCGCGGGGTCGTAGTCGGCGACCATGTCGGCCATCGTCGCGTTGCGAACGAGCTCGTCGCCGATGGCTTCCTTCCACCGGCGGTTGTACGACGCCATGTCGCCCTCGGCGGCGAGCGCCCCCGCGATCGCGCCGGTCCGGACCGCGACGTGGTCGCCGCCCTCGTGGAACGCCGAGGTGGTTCCCATCGCGCCGCCGGCGACCGCGATCCCGACGCCGACCGGCGAGTCCACCGGGCGCGTCGAGGATATCGGGTACGTCTCCGTACCGTCCCGCTTGCCGGCGTCCTCGACGATCGGGAAGTCAGTCTCGACGTCGTACTCGTCGCCGTACTGCCACTCTAAGAGCCGACGCACGTACTCGCTGCCCCGCGGTATCGACTCGTCGGTCGCGTCGAGCAGCGCGTACGCGTCGCGGTCGAAGTCGTCGATGTCGAGGCCGATCGGCATCGTCAGTCCGATCCGACAGACCCGGTCCTCGTTCGGGAAGATCCACGGGTACGCGGTCTCGCCGGGCATTACGCCCCACCAGAAGACGATCGCGTCGTTCACGTCCTCGAACACGGCCTCGGGGACGCGGCGGTACTCCTGATACGCGATGTGGTTGGCGGTTCGAGAGGCGAGCCGCTCCGACGCGGGCGCGTCCGCGGGCAGGTACTCGTCTAAGACGCGGTTCGTCACGGTGCGTTGCGGACCGTCGGCGAGCACGACGAAGTCGGCACCGACCGGCTCGCCGGCCGCGAGTTCGACGACGTGACGCGGATCGTCGTCGCCGGGTGCCGCGGACCGGTCGGTCTCGACTCCACGGACCGCGGTCCCGACCCGGTACTCCGCGCCGGCGTCCTCGGCGCGGTCGCGGAGCCAGTCGTCGAAGCGCGCTCGGTGAAAGGTGTAGCCGAACGCGTCGTAGCTGGACTCGATCCCGGTCGACGTGAGCGTGGCCGACGCCTCGGGGCCGCGGAACTCGGCCCGGGTCAGCTCGCGCTGAACGACGCCGTCGTCGAACTCGTCCGGGTGGATCCCCATCAGGTCGACCCAGTAGTCCAAGATCCCGGCCGCGTCGGTCGAGTCCGGACCGGGCCGGTCGCGGTCGGCCCGCGGCACGCCCTTCTCGACGACGAGCGCTTCCGCGCCGCCGGCCGCCGCCGCGTGTGCCGCCGAGGCGCCGGCCGGCCCGCCACCCACGATCGCGACGTCTACGCGTTCCATACCGTGTACGGTCGGCGTCCGAGCATTAAATTCACGGTCCGCGGCGTGGCTGTCCCGCGCGGGCGGCCCCGCGGCGGTCGCACCAATGAGACACCCTTTTATAAGAGAGGAGGGCTCCCTGCGGGTACTGATGGTACGCGAAACGTGGGCGACGCGGGCGGGGTTCATTTTCGCCGCGGTCGGTAGCGCGGTCGGTCTCGGGAACATCTGGCGGTTCCCTTTTATCACCGGCCAGTACGGCGGATCGTCGTTTCTGATCACCTACCTGGCGTTCGTCGCGCTGATCGGGTTTCCGGCGATCCTCGTCGAGTTCGTCATCGGACGCCGGACCGACAGAAACCCGGTCGGCGCGCTGCGCGAGCTGGGCAGCGGCGCGTGGTCGTACGTCGGTTGGCTGTTCGTCGTCACCGGCTTCGTCATCCTCTCGTACTACAGCGTCGTCGCGGGGTGGTTCCTGCGGTACACGCTTATCGGGATCACCGACGGGTACGAGCTCGCGGGGCCCGACGCGGCAGCGACGCTGTTCGGTACGGTCTCGACGGGGCTCGACACGCTCGCGTTCCACGCGCTGTTTATGCTCCTCGTGGTCGGTATCATCGCGGCCGGCGTCCGGCGCGGGATCGAACTGAGCGTGAAGATCATGGTCCCCGCCATCCTGGCGTTACTGGTCGGACTCGCCGCCTACGGGTTCACCCTCGACGGCGCGGCCGCGGCGTACAGCTACTACCTCGCGCCCGACTTCGGAACGATCGCCGCGAACTGGACCGAGATCCTCCCGGCCGCCGCCGGACAGGCGTTCTTTACCCTCTCGCTCGGTATGGGCGTGATGATCACCTACGCCTCCTACCTCGGCGAAGACCGGAACCTCGCCGCCGACGCGGGGATCATCACGACCCTCGACACGCTCGTCGCCGTCCTCGTCGGCTTCGTCGTCTTCCCCGTTCTCTTCGCGGTCGGCATCGAGCCCGGCGCGGGCGGCCCTGGCGCTATCTTCGTGAGCCTCACGGCCGCGTTCGCCGCCATTCCCGGCGGCCGAATCCTCGGGACCGTCTTCTTCGGAATGGTCGGAATCGCGGCGCTCTCGTCGGCGATCAGCATCCTCGAAGTGCTCGTCTCGTACCTGATCGACGAGGTCGGACTGGCCCGCCTCCCGGGGGCCGTCGGCGTCGGGATCGCGGTGTTCGCCCTCGGCGTCCCGGTCACGATCGACTTGACTTTCCTCGACCTGTACGACCTGCTCGCGGACGGAATCCTGCTCGTCCTCGGCTCGCTGCTGCTCGCGCTGTTCGTCGGCTGGGTGATACCGGACGTCGCCCGCGACGAACTCGGCCGCGGGACCGGCGGCCTCGGCGGCCTCGGCGACGCGTGGATCTGGGCGATCCGGATCCCGATCGTGGTCGTCGTCCTCGTCTCGCTGTACCTCGGGGTCGTCGACTACGTCGACTTCCTCACCGGCGACTTCGCCGAGTGGCTGGCGGCGCGGTAGGCCAGTCTCGCCGGAGCGGTCGCGCTCGCGGGTCCGGCCTCAGGCGTGCTCTTCGCGCGGCTGGACCACGACGAATCCGCTCGATCCCGCAAAGTGCATCTGGTAGCGCTCGCCGGACTCCTGACCGACCATGTCCGAGAGGCTGCGGTTCACCTCCACCTCCGGCGAGGTCCCGCCCCACGCGACGGTCGCGCCGGGGTCGGTCGCGACCGGCGGTTCCACGACGATCGGGTCGCCGTGCGTCGTCAGCGCCGCGTGCCCCGGGCCTTCGAGGTAAACGTTGCTGAAACCGCCGGCGAGCGCGCCGGCGAGGCTGTCGATCGTGTTGATCTCGTACGAGAGCGACGACTCGAACGCGAG
>Ga0207714_1001751_pt1 | contig 13823 bp, 15 predicted proteins | sample PonA232FremontCA_2_FD_187270 | JGI IMG/M metagenome (GOLD analysis project Ga0207714, IMG submission 187270) | Marine sediment microbial community from Fremont, CA, USA - Pond A23 Sediment 2 (SPAdes) | ecosystem: Environmental > Aquatic > Marine > Unclassified | place: USA: Fremont, California... | reverse complement strand
GATGTCGTTCCGTGATCTCAAGGAAACGACCAAGGATATTGATCTGATCGTCACTGATGGCGACGACCTTCGGATATTGCAGGCAGTGTTGTTGGAACGCGGGTACACCGTTGTGAGAGATCCCAGTGAGGAGTACGACGAACTCGGAGCACAGCGGATTCTCGAAAACGACGATGGGTGCCGTATCGACATTTTCAATCAACAGGTGGTAGACAAGCTCATCCTCTCTGATGGGATGCGTCGTCGGAGTGAGTTTACTCCCGATGTGGGGAAACTGACAGTCGCGCTGGTCAGTGCTGAAGATATGCTCCTGTTCAAATCGGTCGCTGGGCGAACGGACGATATCGAGGATATGTTCTCGCTCGTACAAACTGACCTTGACTTCGACATCATCGAGGATGAATTGGAGCAGCAGATTGAATTGCTGGGACAGGAGCTGTTCGTCACGCACATGAACGAGGCATTACTGGAGCTCGAAGCCCAACACAACATCTCGACGCCGTTGGCCGACCGAGTCTCTGACATCACTGAACGTGTCTACAAGGAACTCGAAGTGCTACAGGCGGTTGAAGATTCGATCTCTCGATCGGCACTGGAAGAAGTGGTCGATCTTTCTCCTGGTGCGATAGACGAGGCTATCGAACAGCTCAACAAGAAGGATGTCATCACGCTTGACGATGACATGATCATCCAGAAATCTGCTAATCTTTGAGGCTCTTCCCTAGTCTAGTGAAACAACCATATGATATCTGATACTGGAAAGCTTGGAGTGCTGAATGTAGAGGATGAGTTCAGCATTCTGTTACCCATCATTAGAGTAATCAAGTTCCGGTTCCTGTGGCCAGTATGAGCGAAGAACAGGCACGCATTCTCGGTATCATCAGCATTATTCTGATCCTGTCTGCTTTGAGTTATACCGTTCTCTCGTTCGCTGGAATCGTGTGAACAGTCTGACCGACTCGCGCGATCCATTTTGCACTGAGCCACTCTCCAATTTCCAGATAGAAACCGCTGTTTCACCGTCTTCAATAAAGAGCCATTTTTGAAATAGATTCAGCTTTAACCAGTTTCCGGATACTACAGTGGAGTTCGCGGTACGCGATGAAGCGGATAGACCGCGTCATGCAGATCCATTGGGTATGGTTCGACTGCCTCTGTTAGCTGGATCAAGATACTCATCCCCTATCACAATGAGCAACGCAGTAGCGAAGCGTGAGTGGTAGATGTCCGCGTACGCGTCCGCCTAGACGAACCATCGTAGGATTAAATCCGGTTACCCTAAGAAAATCATCAGATCCAATCGCCCAATGATTTTACAGGTACACCCCTGATTTGGATGTACGCAAATCGCCTGACACAACAGGTCTCATCGAAAATCGTTCAAGATTTGCATGAAATCAACTGCGAAAGCCAAAGTGCCGTTATAAGTGATCCACCGCCGTCTTGCGGATGTTGATCGTTCAAAAACTGAATGGGCGCTGCAGGATTTGAACCCGCGACAGCGTGGTCCGAAGCCACGTACTCTGTCCAAGCTGAGCTAAGCGCCCGCACGAACTGCTTCCAAAGCTCGAATAATAAGGGCGTCGGTCTGGCCGCAGTCGCCGCGTCTCTGGATGGCCACAATCCACCTGGTTTATAGGTGCTACCCCTCACCCACCCGTATGGCATCGCTCCCGCTGCGGGCGTGGCTGGAACTCACGCGGCCGGGCAACGCCATCGCGGCTGGCGTGCTCACCTTCACCGGCGCGTTCGTCAGCGGCGGCGTCACCACCAGACCGCTGGCCGTCACAGCGGCTGTCATTGCCACAGTCACCGCGACAGGCGGGGGCAATGCGATCAACGACTACTTCGACCGCGAGATCGACGCGGTCAACCAGCCCGACCGGCCGATCCCCCGCGGCGCGGTGTCACCGCGGGAAGCACTCGGCGTCAGCATCGCGCTGTTTACCATCGCCACTGTCGCCGCGCTAACGCTACCGCGCGTCGCTATCGGCATCGCTGTCGGCAACCTGCTGGCGCTGATCGCCTACACCGAACTGTTCAAGGGCCGGCCGGTGATCGGCAACGCGCTCGTCGCCTATCTGACCGGCAGCGCGTTCCTCTTCGGTGGCGCGGCCGTCGGCGACCCAGCAGGCGCAGGCATCCTCTTTCTGCTGGCGGCCGTCGCCACGCTGACCCGCGAGATCGTGAAGGATGTAGAGGACATCGCCGGCGACCGCGAAGAGGGGCTACGGACGCTACCCATCGTCGCCGGGCGGCGGCCCGCGCTGTGGCTCGGCGTCGCGGTCATCCTCGTTGCGGTCGTCGCAAGCGTGGTTCCCTACACAGGGGAGACGTTTGGGCTGCCCTATCTACTCGCCGTCGCCCCGGCGGACGCGGTGATGCTCTGGGCGGCCGGGCGGTCGTTCCGCGATCCGACGGCGAGCCAGCGGTGGCTCAAGCGCGGGATGTTCCTCGCCACGGCCGCGTTCGTCATTGGCCGGGCGGCTGTCGTGCTCGCCTGAGATATGGCGCTGGCCGCGATACCGCCGGTGACTCTTTGGCGGGAGCCGTTGATGTTGTATATATGCCAGTTACCGATGACGACGCCATCCGCGAGCTGCTCGGGCTGGAGTCGATTGCGGTCGTCGGCTGCTCGACGACACAGGGCAAGGCCGCCCACGAGATTCCGGGCTATCTCCACCAGCGCGGCTACGAGATCCATCCGGTCAACCCCTACGCCGACCACGTTCTCGGAAACGAGTCGGTGGATTCACTCGCCGATGTCGAGGCGTCAATCGACCTCGTCAACGTGTTTCGGCCGAGCGAGGAGGTTGCCGGCATCGTCGACGACGTACTCGCTCGTCACGACGCCGAGGGTGATATCGACGCGCTCTGGCTCCAGCTTGGCATCACCGACGACGAGGCACTCGCCGAGGCCGACGCCGCCGGTCTCACCACGGTCCAAGATCGGTGTATGAAGGTTGAGCACCAGCGGTTGGTAGAGGAGTAGGCCAGCAGCGAGGCGCGGCATGCCATGGTCGCCGTTCACCCGCTCGTTTCGGTCGGTGCGGTGCTGTCGTCGGCTGTGGCTTACCCGTCGGCTGTGTCGGGGTCGTCGGCTGTGCCGGTCTCGCTGTCAGCACTGATACGGCTGGCCGCATCGTCAGCCGACTGCGCCTCGGCTCCCTCGTCTGTCGCACTACCCTCGCTATCGATATCGGCCGTATCGATCACAGCTTCGGGATCGATGTCGAGTTCGTCGCCGATAGCTTCCAGCAGCGCGCGCTGTTCGGCGAGCTCGGATTCCAGCGACTGAACGCGGTCACTGGTTTCGTCGACGGTCTGCTTCGTGGCGTCGACCTCCGTCCGCAGGGCTTTGAGGCGGCCATACATCTGCTCGGCGGTGTCGGCCAGCGTCTGGATTTTCTTGGCCGTATCTCCGAATCCCATACGTACCACTCAGCATCGCGCCTTGTCTGTATTGTGGTTGTGGGCGCGAGTCGACGGAGTGCTTTTCGTGCTGCCGCCGTGAAGGGATGTATGGACGCGCCGCGCATGCTGTTGACGAACGACGACGGGATCGACAGCGTCGGCTTTCGAGCCCTTTACGATGGACTGTCGACGCTCGGCGATGTCGTCGCCGTCGCGCCGGCTGACGATCAGAGCGCCGTCGGTCGCACGGTCTCCGATGCGGTCGAACTCAGCGATCACGAGCTCGGCTACGCGGTCCACGGCACGCCGGTCGACTGCGTGATCGCCGGACTCAGTTCGATCTGTCCCGACGTCGATCTCGTTGTTGCGGGCTGCAACAAGGGTGCGAATCTCGGCGCGTACGTGCTGGGTCGCTCCGGCACCGTTAGCGCGGCTGTCGAGGCGGCGTTTTTCGGTTTACCCGCGATCTCGGTGTCGCTGTACATCGAGGGCGGTGACGACTGGGAATCGCTGGCGACCGAGCCGGCGGATTTCGCGGCGGCGCGCGAGGCGGCGACACATCTCGTCGCAGAGGCGACCACAGAGGACGTGTTCGACGCAGCCGACTACCTCAACGTGAACGTTCCCTATGGCGACAACGCCGGCGTCGGCGGGCCGCTGGAGATGCGGGTGACGCGGCCGTCGACGCGCTACGAGATGGGGGCCCAGCGGAATGGAACCGACGAGATCGCACTCACAGACGGGATCTGGGAACAGATGCGCGGTGACGATGTCGACGATCCGGTCGGTACCGACCGTCGTGCGGTCGCCGATGGCGAGATCAGTGTCTCGCCGCTGACCGCGCCCCACTCGACGCAGCATCACGAGGCCCTCGACGAGATCGCGGCCACCTTCACGGCGACGGCGACAGCCGAGGAAACCTAGGGGTCGTCGATCAGTCGTCGGATTCCGCGGCTGCCGCCCCGGAGTCCGTTGCTGCGGCAGCCTGCTTGCGATCCAGTTCGTCGAGGTAGTCGTCGGCGTCGAGTGCGGCCTGCACACCCATCCCCGCGGCTGTGGCGGCCTGCTGGTAGTGGAAGTCGACCACATCGCCCGCGCCGAACAGTCCCGCCACACCCGTTTTCGTCTGGCCAGCGCCGCGACCACCCTCGGTGAGGAGATAGCCATCGTCGTCGGTCTCGACCCCGATGCCATCCAGATACTCCGTGTTCGGCGTGTGACCGATGGCATAGAACACCGCGCCGGCGTCGAACTCGAACTCCTCGGTGTCGGGGTCGTCGAGTTTCTCGGTCGGATGTCCCTCCGGGTGTGAGACCATCGTCACGTGGTCGATCCCGTCCTCCTGTGTGCCGTGGAGCTCGGTGACCTCCGTGTTCCGCATGATCTCGACCTCGCCTCCGTCGACCTTCTCCATGATACGGTCGACCCATACGTCCTCCGCGCGGAACCCCTCGCGGCGGTGGACGATGTAGACCGTCGAGGCGAACTTCGTGAGGAAGTGTGCCTCCTCCATCGCGGCATCGCCACCGCCGACGACGACGATCTCCTCGTCGCGGAAGAACGCCCCGTCGCAGGTCGCACACGTCGAGAGCCCCCAGCCCATCAACTCGTCTTCGCCCGGAATCCCGAGCGTGCGCGCGCTTGCGCCGGAGGCGGCGATCACGGCGTCAGCGGTATAGACCGTGTCGTCGGTGAGCGTGATCCGGAACTGCCGGTCGGCTCCCTCGCCATCGACCGTGACATCGTCGAGGACACCGTTTTCGATCTCGGTGCCGAACTTCCGGGCCTGGTCCTTCATCTCGTTGATGAGATCGGGGCCGGAGATGCCCTCGGGGAAGCCGGGGTAGTTCTCCACGTCGGTGGTAAGCGTGAGCTGGCCGCCGGGCTCGTCACCCTCCAAGACGAGGGGTTCGTGGTTCGAGCGGGCGGCGTAGATCGCCGCCGAGAGGCCGGCGATGCCGCTACCGGCGATCACGAGCCGGCGATGCTCGTCGACAGGGGTGTCTGCGGACATACCTAGCTGTAGGAACAGGGGCCGTATGTAGATTGCGTGTTCTGTCCTCCCGACCGCAAGAGCGCCGGGGGCGGCAGCGACCGAGACCTCGCTGGCTTCGCCTACGCGACCGGCTCCCGACGACTACAGGAGGTCGAGCAGTTCCTCGTGGTCGTCGACCTCGTCGGTGACATCGGTGTAGATGGCAAAGCCGCTCCCGTCGCCATACGGGATGCCACGGTAGAGGAACGTCTTCTCGCCGTCGACAGCCGCCCGCGTGACGAAGGCCACGTTCGATTTTCCGTCGGCGGTTCGCTCGTCGAACTGTCTGGCCTCGGCCTCGCGGTGAGCGGGGACGATGAGATCGTTGAGCGGGAGGCCGATCACGCGCTTCATATCGGGACTGAAGATGTCCCGGAAGGCGTGGTTGGCCTCGACGATGATCGGCTCGCCGTCCTCGATCTCGAACTTGACGACAGCGTCGTCGATACTGTGCAACAGCTGTCCGAACTGGGTAACAAACTGACTGGATGTCGCGGTCATGGTGGAGGAGGGGGAGGAAGGCGGGGATTGGCTGTGGGTGGGTGCCTTGTCGGCAAGAGGATGTATCCGGGAGAGAGTGATAAATCTTCCGCATATTCTATCATGATTGTACAGTAGTTATCGATAAAAGACAATGATAAACAAACTTTGTCTCATATCAATTGATTTCTGCCAAGCTATTACGACAGGCACATAGTTTTCAGCAGTTTCTGACCTCGATCACGGCTGCTGTGCGTGCGCGACGACGATCGGTGCGTCAGCGTCGTCCTGCACCTCGGTTGCCGTCGACCCGAAGACGAACCGCTCCAGCGGGCTCACCGTGGGGGCACCCATCACGGTCAGATCGTAGTACGTCGACTGCTCGGTGATCGCGTCGGCCGGACTCGACGCCTCGTAGAGCCACGTATCGCTCTGCTCGTACTCCAGTCCCTCGGCGGCCCTGTCGAGGAGCTGCTGGCCGCGTTGCCGCCCCGCCTCGCTTCCGTCGTCGACGACGTGAAACAGGTCGATCGCAGCGTTGTTGGCGGCGGCGATCGCCGTTGCTGCCTCGACGGCTAGTTTGCTGTGTCGCCCGCCGGCCACGGGGACGAGAATCGACGCGATGGGTTCGGCCGCGCCGCGCCCATCGACGGTCAGAACATCGGTGTCGGCGGCCAGCCGCTCGGCCATGCTGGCCCGGAGGTCGGAGAGAAATGTCGCTCCGGACGCCCGTTCCATCACCGTCACCGAGGGATCCTGCTCGCTGACGATGGGCTGAATGGTGTTCGATGTCTCAAGGGGCGTTGCGCCGATCCGGTGTGAGTCACGATGGCTGCTTGGGAGTGGAAGCATGACCCCGGTCGACTCCTCGACATCCATAGAGTCAGTCAGCAGTAACTCCGCGTCCCGGTCAGTGGCGATGGCGTTAGCGACAGCCGCTGCCCGTACGCGAGCTGTTTCGTCTGTACTGATCGGTCCCAGCAAACAGGGACCATATTCACCGTTCATCGTTCCGGGGGCCCGGACCGCGAACATGGTATCCGGTCGGTCCCCATCAGACATAAATCACCGTGACGTTTTGCTGAATGTGATTCTCAGACGATAGTTATAATGCTGTGATAAAACAACTATACAGACGCGAGGATATCGCTTGCCGGGGGGATAAGATCTCCAGTCGAAACAATGGGGGAGAAGCGGGGAGTTGGATTTCGTCCTACAGCCACGTGCTCACGTACGGGCCATCCTGTGTGTACCCCAGTTTCTCGCGGTAATACTCCCGAACACCGATCCCCGAGATCACACTGAGCTTGTCGAAGCCCGCGTCTACAGCCAATTCCTCGGCGCGTTCGAGGAGGTGGCGGCCGTACCCCTGATGTTGCCACGCCGCCTCGCCGGCCGTCTGTCCGATGCCGGCCTCACTTCCGTAGACGTGGAGTTCGCGGACGATCGCCGCATCCTGCAGTTCACGTCGAACCGGATCGTTCGGGAACCGCAATCGGCAGAATCCGATGAGGATGTCTTGTACGGTATCTTCAACACTGATGAAGTGCTCGGTGCCACCACAGACCTCGTAGGTCAGCACGTCGAGTTCGATATCCGCGGGGTTCGGCTCGGCCTCGGTCATCCCGACCTCACGGGCCCGAATATCCCGGCACTCGATACCGTGATCGTCGGCGTACTGCTGGGCCAGCTGTCGGAGGTTCGACTTCCAGACGCCGGCGTCGATGAAGTCGGCGGGGATGTCGCGCTGGACGCGCTGGAGGCGGGTGTATTTCGGGATCATCCCCATGATCTCGCCGACGAGTTCGGCGGCCTCCTCGTTGTTCAGCGGTTCGTACTCGTCGCGTCGCCACATGTCGTAGGTGAGCGTGTCGCGAACGACGATCGTCGGATAGATCTTGAGGTAGTCTGGCTTGTAATCCGGGTTCGAAAACAGCTGCCGGAAGTCCTCAAGACACATCTCCGTGGTCATGCCGGGCTGGCCGGGCATCATGTGGAACCCCACCTTGAAGCCGGCATCCCGCAGCCGCCGGTTGGCGTCGATCGAGGCCTGTGTGCCGTGGCCGCGGTGCATCTCGCGGTTGACCCGCTCGTAGGTGGTCTGGACGCCGACCTCGACCTTGGTGCCGCCGAGATCGAGCATGCGGTCGATCTGCTCGGGGTCACACCAGTCCGGCTTGGTCTCGAAGGTGGTGCCGATGTTTCTGATTTCGTTGGTCTCGTTTTCGGCTATCACGTCCTCCAAGTACTGAAACTCGTAGGCCTCGGGGTCCTGCGCGAAGCTCTCGCCCTCGGCTGCCGCGGGTTCGCTGTCGAGGTCGTAGTCGTTGAGGGCCTGTAGCGCGCGCTTGACGAACCACTCCTGATAGTCGTGACTCCGGGCGGTCATCGTCCCGCCCATGACGATGAGTTCGACCTTGTCGACCGGGTGGCCGATGGTCCGCAGCTGGTGGAGCCGCAGCGTCACCTGGCCGTAGGGGTCGTAATCGTTCTGCTCGCCGCGGGCGGCCGCGGGCTCGTGGCCGGTGTAGCTCTGCGAGGAGTCGAACTCGCTGGCCGGCCCGCCGGGACAGTAGAGACACTTCCCGTGGGGGCACATGTGCGGGGAGGTCATGATCGCCACCGGCGAGACGCCCGAGGCGGTCCGGACGGGTTTGCGCCGCACGACTGACTTCACCGTATCGCGGTGCTCCTGTGGCGCGAACTCCAGCAGCTCGGTGTTTTTCGGTACCTTCGGCGCGGAGTACTTCGAACAGACATCGAGCTTCGCGGATTCGAGGTCGTCGCGATCGATCTCGCCGTCGATAATTCGCTCGACGAGTTCCGCACACGCCTGGCGGTACGGATCAGCCTCGCTGGCCGCGTCGGAACTCACGACGACACCTCCGGTCGCGTGGAACGCATTACCCGATTTTGGTCGTGGTTTGCGGTTAAGCGTGTCGCTCGGTGTTCGGGCTCACTCCCCGTTTTGGGAGCCTTTAACCACGAACACCGGGACCTCGGCGCTGTCGACAACGCGCTCGGAGACGCTACCGAGAGCGATCTTCTCCCGGGGGCTCTTGCTATCGGTCCCAATGACGATCACGTCGATATCCGCCTCCTTCGTCTCGTGGATGATCTCCTTGTCCGGCGTTCCGTGCCGGACCGAGGTTTCGACATCGAGTCCCTCCTCGGCAGCCCGGTCGGCGATATCGGCGACCGCGGCCTCCGCGTCGGCGGTCAACTCGGCGTCGACGCCGTCGCGGTCGTCGGTACCGGCGGCCTGAATCGAGCGGATATCGACGACGGCGAGCGCCCGAACCGTCGCGTCGTGATCGTCGGCCAGCCTGAGCGCGTGCGGGACTGTTTGGTCGACCACGTCGCTCCCGTCTGTCGGCACCAGAATCGAGTCGTACATAGCAAAGAGTTTGCTGGCGAGCCGGTTAATGTCACCCCTTGCTGCGTTGTTCGCCGGTAGAATGGTGGCTGTTCGTCAGCAGAAAGTTTCTGCTCGCCGGGAGAATGATACCCGGAACACTAACACCCAACCTCATCCAGCGGCGGCATGCCATGTCAGTCGGGAAACCCTCGTGCCGGGCAGCTGTCGTTGCCGGCCGACAGCGAGCCGATGTACCGTGCCTGGGTTCGCCGGGCTGTCATCGCTCCCGAAGCGGGACGACTCGGCCGGGGACTTGTGGCACGTAAAAACTGATTGTACAGCGAGTGGCTTACGCGTTCTGTTACACTGGTAGCGGACCGAACAGTTCAGAACGGCGGGCTGTAATCCTCGTACTCGTCCATCGATTCCATCTCCTCGGTTTTGGACGGCATGACTGCGGCGTTCGTACCGTCTGCCCGGAGGACCTCGACATCGTCGAGTCCGTCGACGCTGTCTGGAAGCTGGTGTCTGAGCGCCTTCATCGTCATCGGGGCGATGCCACACCCGGAACAGGCACCGCCGATAGCAACTGTCGCGGTTCCTGCCTCAGCGTCCACCTCTCGAATCTCGAAGGAGCCGCCGTGTTGTTCGATCTGCGGTACCTCACTGTCCACGAAGCTTCGCGCCTGTTGTTCGATGGTTTCTGCGCTCATACAGACAATTATTGTGACCATAACCATAAGAAAATTGGTGAATTTCGTGGTGCCTAAACCAGCTACAGAGCGTTTCGGTCCGCATATATCGCCAAAGAGTGACAGATTATGCGTACCAGCTGTCATTTTTCGTACTGCCTAAACTACCGGCGACAGACGCCCGCTCGGTGCGAAACGATTTTGTTTGTTTAGGTTAACCTAAAATAATGGGGAGAGCGAGCCCTCGCTGTCGCTTTAAGATCACAAAGGTGGTCGACAACAGCGGCCGAAACTGGTAGTATGTCCGACGAATCACCGTATCTGGTGACGATCTTCATCGCCGAGGAGAGTGGCTCGTCGCTCGTCTCCTTCGAGGATATCGCGGACCGACTCGACCGCTCGCCGGCGACCGTCACGGAGATGTGCCAGCGACTCGCCGACCGTGACCTCGTCGTCTACAGACCCTACGAGGGGGTGCGTCTGACCGACGACGGTCGCGAGACGGCGGCCGACATGCACGAGAGCTACGTCACGTTGTCGTGGTTTTTTCGCGATGTACTCGAACTGGACGACCCGGAGGAGCAGGCACTGGCGATGGCTGGGGCCGTCAGTCCGCTCGTGGTCGAGCGACTGGCCGAGACACTGCTCGGCGGTGAGACACCGACGATAGACGACCCCGGGGAGTGATCAACAACGGCTCTGGTTCAGGCGTCCTCACCTGAATTCGAACTCCCCTCGTGGCTGCGCTCGAAGACGAGAAGATACACGGTGAGCCACAGGCGAGCGCGGCGACGACGCGGCGACCCACTCACGGGCAACCACCCCTTGCTGGATCGATCGGCGCACTCGCCAGCCCCGCCGGCGTGGCCTCGCCGACCGGTGCGATACGGAACCGCCACCCGTCGCCCGCCGCCCGAACCGAAACGGCCACCGGTCGCCAGTCGAGCGCCGATTCGTAGAGAGCGATCACGACCGGGAGCGTCGGAAGGCGCCCATCGAGCGGCGTAAACGCGTAGGCGGACAGCTCGACACGCAGGGTTCGAACTCCGGTTCGGCGACACTGGTCCCACGCGGTGTCTCGACACTCGGCGATGTCGTGGGTCGCGTCCAGTCTGTCGAACACGGCGTCGATATCACCGGGCGGACACGCCCGAGTCGGCCCAGCCGAATCCAGCCTGTCGGCGGCCGAATCGAGGAGTGCAGCCTGTTCGTCCGGCGGCAGCCGCGCGGACACCATCGCCGACATCCGCTCCAACAACCGGAGACACAGATCGTCGGCAGAGGGGTCCGCGGTGGCGTGCTCACCGTAGGCCTCCATGACTGCGGTTTCGATCTCGTCGTGACCGCGGTCGGCGAGCGCGCCGAAGACGGCAGCCGCTACCCGGTGACAGAACGCAACCAGTGGCTCGGCCGCTCGCTCCGCCTCGCTCGCCGCAGCCGGGAGCGGTGGGGCCGGGGTGACGCCACTCTCGATCGACCGGGGTGAGACGGTGGGATGGCCCTGACAGATGACGATATCGTACTGTGGCACCGACGGATCGTACGCTCGAAGCCGCTCGCGGTACTGCGCCGTTGCGGCAGCGGCACTGCGAGCCACGGCTCGCGTGGGGAACCGCAGTCCGGCGGCTGGCACGGGCTGCTCGCCGTAGCGACCACAGACGAGCGTGAAATCGCCGGTATCGCTCGCCAGCGACTCGATGTGGGCCCGGAGATCGGCTAGCATCGTCCGGTACTCGCAGGGTCGGTGCTGGTCTGTCGTTGCCTGTACAATCGGTGATGGTGGCGGCTGTGCGAACGGTGAAAGTGGCAGCTGTACATCAGATGATACAGACGGCAGCGCTGTAGGCACGAGCGGAAATGGTGAGACCGAAAGAGGTGGCAACGGCCGATCCAAGCCATCGGTGTCGATGCCATGTGAGGCTATTGTTAGGCTGGCCTAAAAAGTTACCCGTATCCGGTCGTGATCAAACGCCAGTTTGAGCCTCCACCGTGTATTTACACGTCTGTGACAACAAAACGAGTGCACTATGGATCTCGACGAGTTCACCGCAGCCAACGCACCGAAAGACGGCGGCGACGCCTTCCAGAAGGAGAACAGCAAGCTCCTCGATATCACGGTCGACGACAGTGTCATGGTCAAGGCCGGCTCGATGGTCGCCTACACGGGCGATCTCACGTTCACCGGCAAATCCTCCGCCGAGGGCGGCATCACCGGCATGGTTAAGGAGGCCGTCTCCAGCGAGGGCACCCCGATCATGGAAGCGGAGGGGTCGGGACATCTCTACGTCGCCGAACAGGAGAAAAAGGTGCAGGTGCTCTCGCTGGACGCCGACGAGGGGATCTCGGTCAACGGCAACGATATTCTCGCCTTTGAATCACGGGTCGACTACGAGATCAAGACCATCGGCGGGCTCTCCGAGGCCGCGGCGGGCGGGCTAACGAACGTCCACCTCAGCGGTCCCGGCACCGTCGCGCTGACGACGCATGGCGACCCGCTGGTGGCGACGCCGCCGATCACGACCGACCCGGATGCTACGGTCGCCTGGAGTACGAATCTGTCGCCGTCGGTCGGCACGAACAAGATGATCGAGATCGGCCAGTCGTCCAATGAATCGATCCAGATGAACTTCACCGGCTCCGAGGGGTTCGTCGTCGTCCAGCCCTTCGAGGAAGGTGGTCAGCGACAACAGTAGGATCACCCCACTGCTACGGCGTACTCACAGTTGTCGTCGGTGAATCCAATCCGACCCACAGCACCGGAATCCGACCGACTTATATATGTGAGAGCGTTTCGCACGGCAATGACAGTACAGGTCGGTATTCTCGGTGCGACAGGCGCGGTCGGACAGCGGTTCATCCAGCTTCTCGACGGTCATCCCACCTTCGAGATCGCGGCGCTGACAGCCAGCGAGTCGAGTGCGGGCTACCCCTATCGGGAGGCCGCAAAGTGGCGCGCGGATAGCCCGATTCCCCGCGATATCGCCGAGATGGAGGTCGGCAAAACCGATCCCGATCACGTCTCCGACGACATCGATCTGCTGTTCTCGTCGCTGCCGTCCGGCGTCGCCAGCGAGGTCGAACCCGAGTTCCTCCACGCAGGCTACGTCGTCTCCTCGAACTCCTCGAACGACCGGATGGCCGACGACGTGCCGCTGACGATCCCCGAGATCAACCCCGATCATCTGAATCTGATCGAGGTTCAGCGCGACAACCGCGGCTGGGACGGCGCGCTCATCAAAAACCCGAACTGCTCGACGATCACGATGGTGCCGACGCTGGCTGCCCTCGACGAGTTCGGGCTCGAACGCACCGACGTGACGACGCTACAGGCCGTCTCCGGGGCCGGGTACTCCGGGGTCACCTCGATGGAGATAATCGATAACGCGATCCCGCATATCGGCGGCGAGGAGGCGAAGATGGAGACCGAATCCCGCAAGCTGCTCGGCGCGTTCGACGGCGCGGAACTCTCGCTGCACGACGCGGCGGTCAACGCCTCCTGTAACCGGATTCCGACGCTCGATGGCCACCTCGAAAGCGTGTTTGTCGATCTCGCCGAGGACCCCACACCGGCCGAGGCCCGCGAGACGATGGAGTCGTTCCCGGGTGTCGATCTCCCGAGCGCGCCGGAGCAACTGATCTACGTCTTCGACGACGACCAGCCCGAGCGCCCACAGCCCCGACTCGACCGGAACCGCGACGACGGGATGGCCATCTCGGCAGGGGGCGTTCAGGCGACCGAAAGCGGGCTCAAATACAACTGTCTGGCTCACAACACGCTTCGCGGCGCGGCCGGCGCGAGTATCCTGAACGGCGAACTGTTGCTCGAAGAAGGCTGGCTTTAGGG
>Ga0207714_1001750_pt1 | contig 13823 bp, 11 predicted proteins | sample PonA232FremontCA_2_FD_187270 | JGI IMG/M metagenome (GOLD analysis project Ga0207714, IMG submission 187270) | Marine sediment microbial community from Fremont, CA, USA - Pond A23 Sediment 2 (SPAdes) | ecosystem: Environmental > Aquatic > Marine > Unclassified | place: USA: Fremont, California... | reverse complement strand
TTTCTAATAATCGAAATAACATTTTAGTTCTATTTTAGATTTCAGCCTGGGGCCTTTAGTCCTGTTAGGTACGATATATTGGTAGAAAAAATCCCCCCCCGAAACCCTTATGCTGTAGGTACGTTATGTTTTTTCATCTTCTGAAACCGTAAATCTTGTAGAAGTTTACCCTAAATATTCCGTCCCTTACTGGATTATGAAGTTACAGGGATGATATTTTTACCGATATTTCAGCCCTAACGGGCTTAAAATTTTCCGGGTTTTTCCTCGCAATGATGAATACAATTATATAGATTTATTGGTTAGTTACCGGAACTTTCGGGTATTAGCTTTCTTTAGTACTTCCATCGCTTTCTCATAGCCAACTTCATAAATTTTTTTTCCATCAGAAACACTTAACAATCCGAATTTCTTTAAATTTTCGGGTTGTATAAACATATCGCAGCTGTCAGCCATTTGATCAATGTGGCTGTTCACGGAAAGATGAAAACTTCGTTCAGCGATCTTTATTAGTCCCTTTGCCTCTTTAACCTCTCCCGTAGGATTTACATGAACCCCGATAATCTTATCGACTTTTTCCCATATAGGTTTTACAGGGAAGTTATCCATAACTCCGCCATCAACATAAGTATATCCATTCATCATAACAGGCTTAAAGAGCATCGGAATGGTGGCAGAGGCCATGACCTTCTGAAGCAGCTCTCCTTTGTGGAAATATTCTGCTGTTCCCTTATTCAGATTAGTAGCATTGCAGTAAAATGGGATTTTCATATCTTCAAACCGCTTTGCTCTTAATGCTTCGTCAAGCACCTTTTGCATATTATCCATGCTTAAAAGACCGTTTTTAGGAATAGCAAGACTGATATACCTGAACAAACTACGGTCTTTTATAATCTCAAGCATTTCATGTGGTTCATATCCATCACAATATAACACCCCTGCAATTGCACCTGCGCTGACACCAGAGACAACATCGGGATATATGCCATACTCATTCAGTGCTTTAATAACGCCAACATGAGCAAAACCTCTTGCAGCGCCTCCGCTTAATACTAGTCCTACTTTCGTTTTCTTCTTTTTTGATTTGAATTTCGACAGTAAATCCATTTGTTATAAGTTTAATTACTACAATAGTATAACAATTGTAGTTAATTTAAAAACAACTTTCCTTAAAAATTTTGTATTATGTATATTCGGAATGGGCTCTTTTATTTACAAACCAGGGATGGTTCTTTGTTCTTAACTATTCGATAACTGCCCGCCTGGTCTTTCGTTATTTGCTTTTGGCAGCAAATTTTCTTCATTTAGCCTGAATTATTCAGGTTAGATATTATCTTTCACGTCTGAATCTGCCCAATTCACCCCTGCAATCTAATCTTTTATAGAAGAGAATTGTCTAATTTTTTGTATCTTCGGTTGTTTGATGAATTGCTATTATATGTTAAAAATTATGCTCAGAGTATTAATTAATAATGAAACCATAAATGGGTTTGTTGTTTTGATTTTCTTGTTTCTTTTACTGATTCCTGTCATCTCAAACAGCCAAAAATATCAAACGGATACTGTTAAAAGTATCGATTTGGAAGAGGCAATGCAGATAGCCAGGGATAAAAATCTTAAATTGAAAAATGCTGAATTGCGAACAGAGCAGGTCGAAAAAAATAAGCAGGGTTTGATTAATTTGAAACCCACGGAAATTAATTACAAAAGCGGCCAACTTTACTCCGAAGGAATAGACCGATACTTTGAAGTGGTACAAAGTATCGGTTCACCACTAAAATCAGTTTATGAAAGTAAGAAAATTCAACATGAAACAAAGTTGCATGAAATCGATGCTGAGTTAACAAAAGATGAGCTTTTACGGGATGTAAAGGTTGCTTATTTTGATTGGATCTTTTTATTCAACAAAGAGAAGATTTTACAAAAGAAAGTTAATTTGTATAAGGAATTTAAGCGTATCTCGAAACTGAAAAATGATTTAGGAGAGACAGCTTTGCTCGAATACACCACAGCCGAGACTCAATTTATGGAGGCTAAGAATGAACTTAGCAAAGTATTTAACGAAATGGCTATTGCCAAAAATAATCTGAAGGAACTTTTAAATATTGACCATACCATTATACCAGAGCAAGACACATTGAAAATCTATAGGATCAATTATCAGATTGATGAGTCAGGAAAATATAAATCGTCACTTCTTCGGGATTATTATGATCAGCGACTAAAAGTAGCGAAACAAGAAATAAAAATGTCTAAAGCGGAATTATTCCCGGACATACGTGTCGGTTACTTTGATCAGGAGATTAATAACGTTAAAGGTTTTAATGGCTGGCTGGTTGGTGTGTCAGTTCCACTTTGGTTTTTGCCGAATAATGCAAAAATTCAGAAAACAAAGATCCAAACGCAGATTAATCGCAACGAGCTTAAGAGTCAAATGAACAAGCAGGAAAAGGAAATTAAGAACCTTGCGCATCAATTAAATACCTATCACGATCAAATTGTTTACTATAGGAATGAAGCACTTAGTCAGGCAGACAGATTACTTGATATGGCTCAAAAGAAATATGACAATGAAGATATCGAGTATTACGAGTATCTGGAAAGTTTGAAAAATGCTTATAAAATTAAGTTGAATTATTTGCGTCTTGTGAGAGACTACAATAAAACCGCATCCAAACTGGAGTTTTATATAAATTAAAGATATATCCGTTTATGAATCACTTGCATATTTTTTCAGTTATTATTTTTCTTCTATTATTTTCCTGTAATAATAATTCTGAAGAGAAGACGGAATCCACAGGGCAAAAGCCCGAAGTTCAAAATAAAAATAGTTCATTGGTTACTCTTACAGAAATGGAGGAAAGAGAATCAGAGATACAAACAGGAACAATAGGAGAAAATGAAGTAAAAAAGAACATCTCTTGTAATGGTGTAATTGAAGTACTGCCAAATTATATTGTGACAGTAATTCCTCCGTTTAAAGGATATATAAAAGATTTTTACCACGAAACAGGTGATTTTGTAAAAAAAGGAGCGAAGCTTGTTCGATTATCTCATCCACGGTTTCTTAAGATACAGGAGGAATATTTATCAATTAAAAGTCAGTCTGAATATTATAAGACAGAATACGAGCGACAGGGAGAACTGGCCGTGGAGAAAGCAGCATCATTGAAGAAAATGCAAAAAGCAAAGGCGGATTATTCAGAATCGCAAGCACGGTTGCAATCATTGAAGCAAAAGTTAAAAATGATAAACATCGATCCGGAAAAGATTAAAGAGGGTGAGCTTATCCCTGATATTTGTCTTTATGCTCCAATTAGCGGATATATTACAGAAATGAACTCGAATATAGGAGAAATGGCAGACGAGAATAATCCGGTATATGAAATTATGGATATGAATCACTTGCGGTTGCGTATGAATGTTCCCGAAACGGAAGTTGCTCAGTTATCCAAAGGCCAGCGGGTAGAATATACGCTTGTAACCAATGGTGATAAAACGTATACATCAAAAATTACAGATATTGGAAACAAAGTAAATAAAAAGGAAAGAACATTGCCTGTATATGCGGATATTCAAAGTCCGGGAAAGCAATTTAAACATGGATTATCAGTCAGTGCTAAGATAGTTGTTTCTATACAGCATCAATACGCTTTACCCGATGAGGCTATAGTGGATATTGAAGGGGCACCTCATGTTTTTATTAAAGAAGAAAACAGTTATAAGCCATTTAGAGTGAAAACAGGACCGCAGAATGGAGGATATACGGTTATAGAAAATTATGATCCTTTGACTTCAAAAGAAATAGTTATAGAAGGATCTGTTTATTTGAAAAAGAAATTATTTTGAATGCAATGTGATTTTTAATAATCTGCCTTACAGGACGTTGATAATATTTATTTCTTTTCATTTTGCAAATGTAAATTATAGACTATTTTTGAGGCAAAATTTAAATTAAAAAAGCATGGCTGACAATACAAATCAAAATCAGGAAGCAACGCCCAACACGAAAAAAAGAGCTCCTGTAGGAATTATAGTCATTATCATAATTTTAGTCGGGTTGTTAGGTTTTATTACCTGGCTGTACATTGATCAGAGAGAAACAACTCAACAAATAACCACCGAACTGAAAAAGGAAAAGGATTCGCTCCGGTCAAACCTGGTTGAATTACGTTCAGGCTATGATTCTTTGAAAACCACGAGTGATTCTTTAGATCAGAAGCTTAACGTAGAGCAGGAAAAAATTGATGGTCTTTTAACTGAATTAAAAGATGTGAAAGCCACAAACTATACGAAAATAAAGCAGCTTAAAGATGAATTAAGCACAATGCGGAAAATTGCCAAAAGTTATGTAAGGCAGATCGATTCGCTGAATAGACTGAATGAAAAACTTGCAGAAGAGAACAGAGAAGTTAAACAGGAGTTGAGAGAGACACAGGAATCGAAAAAAGAAATTGAAGTAGAAAAAGATAGTCTTTCAGAGCAAGTAGAAAAAGCAAGGGTTTTAAGAATAGAAAATGTAAGGACTGTAGGTTTAAACGAGAGGGGCAAAGAGAAAAGTAAGGTAAATAAAATTGATAAACTTAAAACCTGTTTTACCATAAAGGAAAATGTGTTACTGGAACCCGGCAATCGAACGTTTTATATCCGTATCGCTTCCCCGCCGGATGATTTTATCTTAACCAATTCAGAGGAGAATTTATTTGAGCATGAAGGGGAAAAACTTGTCTACTCGGCTAGCAGAACTGTAGAATATGATGGAAGTAAGCAAAACCTGTGCATATATTTTGATAATCAGGCCGAATTAGACCCCGGAACTTATGAAGTATATGTGTTTGCTACCGGCAGAATGGTTGGACAGACAAGTATCAAATTAGAAGAATCCGGTTGGTTGATTTTTTAATTCTTAAAGAAAATATTGATTGAACCATATAAGGCTTTTCAGGAGTACAGGTAAATGTTAAGGGGCTCATACTGATAAGTAGATAGTATTTAGTTAGTAGGAATAAAAAGCTAAGTTTAAATGAATAGCCCCAAAGGAAATGAATTCTATCTATTGTCCTAACTTTTGCCAAATCGACTAAGCTACTAAGATGTTGGTTACTTATTTTATCTCTTTCAGCAAAAATAATTTCTTTGATTATGCATTTGCTTTTTTAATGATATATTTTCTTTCCGAATTTAGTGTTTTGAACAAAATATGTCAACTGCTGTTTAAAACACTGGTTTTACTATCAGGAGTTTGCACTTATTAATTTCTTTTTATATTTATGGCCTAAAATTATTATAAGATGATCAACGAGAACTTTATTCAATATCTGGAGAATAGCATTAAGAAAAATTGGGATTTACCAGCTTTAACCGATTATAAAGGCGGTACTTTTTATTATAAAGATGTAGCAAGGAAAATTGCCCGAATTCACTTAATGTTTGAGCAATGTAAAGTAAAGAAAGGCGATAAAGTAGCTTTAATCGGTAAGAACTCAGCTAATTGGGCAATGACATATCTTTCCGTGGTGTCTTACGGCGCCGTTGTTGTGCCTGTATTACCCGATTTTCATCCAAACGATATGCATCATATTGTCAATCATTCAGATTCAGTGATACTGTTTGTGGATGAAACAATATGGGAAAATTTGGATGAGGCATCCATGCCCGAATTAAGAGCCATAGTTTCGTTGAGCGATTATAGTGTCTTAATAGAAGGAAATAAAGAAAAAGTACAGAAAAATTTCAGTAGGCTGAATGACCTTTATAACCAGAAATTTGGCGAAAACGGTGTTAGTCACAATCAATTTGAACTAGAAAATATTTCAAATGAAAATGTAGGTGTTTTAAACTATACCAGTGGCACTACAGGGTTTTCCAAGGGAGTTATGTTGCCACTGAATAGCCTTGCTGCAAATGTGCGCTACGCACTTTACAATATGCCTCTAAAATCTGGTGATGATATTGTTTCTTTTCTTCCTCTTGCACATACTTACGGGTGTGCCTTTGAGTTTCTCTGGCCATTTGTCGTGGGTTGCCATATACATTTTCTTACCCGCACCCCTAGTCCAAAGGTTATTATAGGTGCTTTCCGGGAAATAAGGCCAGCCATAGTCATTGCTGTCCCCCTGATTATTGAAAAAATATATAAAAAACAAATTCTCCCGACAATTAGTAAAAAAACTGTCAAAGCCTTGCTGAATATGCCTTTTGTAAATAAAGGTATATACCAAAAGATAAATAAAAAACTTACGGACGCTTTTGGAGGGAATTTTAAAGAGGTGGTCATTGGAGGTGCTCCCTTAAATCATGATGTAGATCAGTTTTTGTCCAAAATAAAGTTTCCTTTTTCTACAGGATATGGTATGACGGAATGCGGACCACTGATAAGTTATGCAAATTGGGACAAAAGGAGGAAAGGATCATCAGGGAAGCTTGTGGATATGCTGGAAATAAAAATTGACTCTGACGATCCATACAACGAAGTAGGTGAGATACTCGTAAGAGGAGAAAATTTAATGAGCGGATATTATAAGAATAAACAAGACACCGAAAAAGCCCTGGATGAAGAAGGCTGGTTACACACAGGCGATTTGGGTGTTATTGATGAGGACAAGTATATATATATAAAGGGTAGAAGCAAAAGTCTTATCCTCGGACCTTCAGGAGAAAATATTTATCCTGAAGAAATTGAATCAAAGCTTAACAACCTTTATTATGTTCAGGAGTCTCTTGTTTTGCAGCATGGAAATAGATTAATCGCTCTTGTTTATCCTGATTATGAAAAAGCTGACCAGGATGGGATTCATGATGAAGGTGAATTGCAGAAGGTCATCGAAGAAAATAAAGATGAAATTAATCGGGAGTTGCCGAAATTTAAACAATTGGCTGGTATAAAACTGTATCCTACTGAATTTGAGAAAACTCCCAAGAAAAGTATCAGGCGTTATCTCTATACTTCTGATGATGCCTTGTAATATAAAAAACTTATGAAGCAGAAGGTTGTCATTGTAGCCGGAGGAGTAGGAAAACGTATGCATGCGAAAATCCCGAAACAATTTATGAAAATTGGCGGGGAAGTCATATTAATGCGTACAATGAGGATTTTTAATGCTTTTGATAATGAGATGGAGATCATCGTCACTTTGCCGGAGCAAGAAATTAAAACATGGGAGCAGCTCTGTGGAACTTATAAATTCAGAATTCCGCATCGCGTTGTGGCAGGTGGTAACACGCGATTTAATTCAGTGAAAAATGCGCTGGAAACAATTGATGAAGATTCCCTGGTCGCAATTCACGATGCTGTGCGGCCATTGGTTTCGGCAAAAACTATTAAGCGGGTTTTTGATAAGGCAGGTGAAAAAGGAAACGCCATTCCTGTATTATCTGCAAACGAGTCCCTGAGGTATATTACAGGTACTGAAAATAAATCCGTTGTCCGTGACCATTACAAAATGGTTCAAACCCCTCAGGTTTTTCACAATCAGCTGTTAATTTATGCTTATCAACAGGAGTATCGTCCTGAATTTACCGATGATGCTTCAGTTGTAGAAAGCAAAGGCATTTTGATTGAAACTGTCGAAGGAAATTCTGAAAATATTAAAATCACCACAAAAAAAGACCTCGACATCGCCGAGGTCCTTCTTTCATATTTAAATTCTGAATAATATTTGTTGGGTACTGGCTTTTTGCTTTTAGCCTTTGGCTCCTTAGTTCCGTCGTATTTTGGCGCATTCAGTAAAGCTTAAAACTTAAATTATTAGCTTATTACAGGACTAAGAAATAATTTTCAGCACTTAAATTAACCAAAATTATTAAAAACGAGGTCACGGAATTATCGATATATGAAAAGAACTCACAAAATTTTAGATTATTTTAATGCAAATTATTGAGCGTAATTTTTTCTCCATTATATGTTGCCTATACACTTCATACTGCTTACTCACTCATTAACTAATTGATGCTTATTTTAACTATTTACCTCTCCTTCTGAAAATGCCGTTTTTGCTTCAAAATCATTCTAATCCTTCGCGTGAAATACCAAAAGCGGTACATTGCTGTGAAAAAGTAATTTTTTTGCAATACCTGGATTCAGCAATTTAGAAATGATGTTTTGTTTATGAGTAACTAAAGAAATGATATCAATGCTTTTCTCGGCAATGAAATTTTGAATTCCTTCTAACTCATCTTCTTGTTCAATCAAATCACATTCGAAGGTTTGTTTTGGGAACTCACTTTTAATGTGTTCTCTGAATGTACTCATTTTAATACTATCCAGTTTGTTTGTGTCCTCGGAGGAGATGTGAACGCAATACAACCTGACGTTAAAAGGATTTACAATGTTCATCAGTTTATGAATAGCAGTGTAATCTGAGTCGTCAAAATCAGTTATATACATTATGTTTATGTTGCTTATGCCTTGATATTCTGATTTTTCAGGGATGGCTAAAACCGGAACTTCTGCCTTGTTCATTATTTTTTGGGTGACACCCCCGATCAAATCTCCCGGTTTTTCGCCTTTTCCTCTGTATCCGGTGATAATTACATCCGGGTTATATTGTTTGCTTTTTTCCAGAATTTCTTCATGTGTAATTCCGCGTACCAATGCATAATCAAGTTTAATGTTTTTTATGTTGTTTGCCTCGATGTGTTCTTGTATTTCTTTGTAAAATTTATCCATTTGCTCTTTTGCCCGCAGTTCTATATCCCTGATGATTTCATCAAGATTCACCTGGTAATAATATGTGTCGGTCATTGGCATTGAATTAACTACCGGATTATAGTAGACATGCATCAATTTTATTTCTGCATTTAGTTTTTCGGCTAATCCAATTGCATAATAACAGGCATTTTTTGAATATTTTGAGAAATCGACAGGAACAAGAATCCGCTGAACCTTTTTAGGAGGATAGGGTTCTTCGCCTTCTTCTTTTTTGTATTCTTCGTTTACTTTTTCAACTATCCTCAGAGCCTGCTCAAGATCATCTTCATGAACACGTACTTTTACTCCTTCAGAGATAGCGGAATGGATAAGATTTATGTTTTTTAAGTCACATTCAACGCCTTCAGCATTAAGACGCCCTTTTAAAACCTGAGCTCTGGCATAATTATGTACTGCTATTGTTACTAATTTATCTTCCATAGTCGACATGATTTAAATCGTTTCTTCAGTATCTTTTTCTTTAAAAACGCCTAATTTATCTGTTAATTTTTCGACAAAAGGCTTAATATAATCGGGTACCTCTTTGAGCAATTGTTTGAAATCAGGTTGAGCGTTCCTGTTTGTAAGCAGGTTGGTTGTATCTTCAGGAGGAGCCGGCTTAGAGCATTTCCCTATATAAGGCATAATCTGCCAGTTTTCTTCGGATTCGTTAAACAGTTGTAAAATTTCATAAGCCATTATCAATAATTTCCCCCTGTTGGTATATTCTTTATTTATAAGCTTTTGCACCTGATATTCTACCCATTCGTTGGAGATTTGGTATTTAACCATGTCTACTTTGCTGAAGGCTGCACCTAGTAAATTGCTTCTGTAGTTTGTAAAATTTTCATGATATTCGCTTAGTTCATCAAAAGGAGGGTCGTTTTCCCACTTTGCCCCCAGAAAATCCAGCATGTATAATGCGGCAACATGACAAATTAATTCAATGAACCAATTGTTGGTTCTCGGGTCACAATACATACGCGAAAACTCTTGTGTGAACTGAAATGCTAACTGGTTATAAAAAATATCAGAGATATTTAAACCAATTTCATAGTAATCTTTTCCTAATGGCCAGTATAAAGTAGGGCCGGCAACTTTATCATTGGTAAGTTGTACCGGCTTATAGCCAAGTGGGGGTTCCTGAGGGATCAGTCTTTCAAATTCATTAACAATATCATTGATAACTATTGAGGCTTTTTCGTTGGAATCCTTATTATCCATCAACTTGTAATTGATTATCCATTTCATAATAAAAATATTTAATGGGTTTTTATTTGAGACTTATATAGGGTCCCCTTATCTTGTTTAAAATATAAAAATATTGTAAGAATAGCAAATTTTCGGGAGTAAATATTCTTTCCGGGAGAGCTTAAGAATTTATTATATTGCAATCTGTTTATCAGATTAAAAAATTGTACTTTTGTAGCATTGTGAAATTTTATAAAGATTGAAAGAAGTATGGAAAGGACCAATACGCCAATAGAAGTTTTATTGAAAAACACAACTCCTGAAACAGAAGTTATAGCTAAAGGTTGGGTTCGTACGAAAAGAGGCAATAAAAATGTAAAATTTATCGCTCTTAATGATGGTTCAACTATACATAGCATTCAGATAGTTGCAGAAGCTGATAAGTTTGAAGAAGATTTGCTGAAACGTATAACCACAGGAGCAAGTATTGGTGTGAAAGGGAAGTTGGTTGAGTCTATGGGGAAAGGACAGTCTGTGGAGATACAGGCAGAAGAAATTACCTTATACGGAGAAGCAAACCCGGATCAATACCCGCTACAGAAAAAAGGACATTCACTTGAATTTTTACGAGAGATAGCCCACTTGCGGTTCCGTACAAACACATTTGGTGCCGTTACGCGAATGCGTCATGCTATGTCTTTTGCAATCCATAAATATTTTAATGAAAATAGATTTTATTATCTGCATACTCCGATAATTACCGGTTCAGATGCTGAAGGAGCGGGTGAGATGTTTCGGGTTACCACCCTTGATTTAAAAAACACCCCCTTAGATGAGGAGAGCAATATAGATTATGAAAAGGATTTTTTCGGGAAAGAAACAAATCTGACAGTTTCAGGACAGCTAGAAGCGGAATTAGGAGCATTGGCGCTTTCTAAAGTCTACACTTTTGGCCCGACTTTCAGGGCTGAGAATTCAAACACGCCCCGTCACCTTGCAGAATTTTGGATGATTGAGCCGGAAATGGCATTTTATGATATTGATGACAACATGGATTTGGCAGAAGATTTTACAAGGTACCTTATCCAATATGCGCTCGACCATTGCATGGACGATTTGGAGTTTCTTAATAAAATGTATGACAATGAATTGATTGACAGGCTAAAAAATGTTGTTAATAATACCTATGAACGAATTTCTTATACAGAAGCGATAGAAATTTTAGAAAAAGCAGAACAAAATTGGGAGTTCCCCGTAAAATGGGGTGTAGACCTTCAATCAGAGCATGAAAAATACCTGGTGGAGAAACATTTTAAACGGCCTGTTATGGTAACGGATTATCCAAAAGTAATAAAGGCTTTTTACATGAAACAAAATGATGATGACAATACCGTTCGTGCGCTGGACGTTTTATTTCCCGGTATTGGCGAAGTAATTGGCGGATCGCAGCGCGAAGAGGAATATGATAAATTGTATAACAGGATCAAAGAGCTTAATATCCCGGAGAAAGATCTTTGGTGGTATTTGGAAACACGAAAATACGGTACAGTGCCACATAGTGGGTTTGGATTGGGCTTTGAGCGATTGATGTTATTTGTAACCGGAATGAGCAATATACGGGATGTAATGCCATTCCCGAGAACTCCTAAGAATGCAGAATTTTAACAAGAAGGGATGATATGTTAAAGCAAAGTCTGGATCAAAAATTACTACAGAAACTTTCTCCCCAGCAGATACAAATGATTAAACTGCTGGAGATACCTACTTTGCAGCTTGAACAAAGAATTAAGCATGAAATAGAGGAAAATCCTGTTCTTGAAGAAGGCGAAGGCCAGGAGCCTGACGATAGTGATTATGATAGTGAAGAGGAGACAAGCACTTCAGGAGAGGAGGAGTTTTCTTTTGACGATTATCTGAATGATGAAGATACGCCTGCTTATAAATTGTATGCTAAAAATACCTCCAAAGACGATAAACACGAAGAAATACCTTATAAAGTCAGTACAAGCCTGCATGAACATCTGGAAAATCAGGTTGGCCTAAAAAGTTTGTCTGACCGTGAACATTTTCTTGCAACATATCTGATAGGGAACATCGATGATGATGGATATCTCAGAAGAAAACTGGAATCCATCGTTAATGATCTGGCTTTTACTCAAAACATTAAGACTACAGAGGAGGAATTAGAGCATGTCCTCAGGATTATACAAGATCTAGAGCCAGTCGGAGTAGGGGCAAGAAATTTGCGTGAATGCCTCTTACTTCAAATCAAGGTTAAAGATCATGACGATCCTGCTGTAAAATTAGCCAGAACAATAATTGAACAATATTTTAATGAATTCACAAAGAAGCATTATGAAAAGATCATTACCCGGATGAAAATTACGGAGGATGAGCTGCAATCTGCTTTTGATGAAATTCTTAAACTCAACCCTAAGCCCGGTAGTAATTTTGCTGAAACAGATACTCGGGCTATTCAGACAATTATTCCGGATTTTATCCTGGAAAATACCAATGGGAAACTGGAACTCAGCCTCAATAGTAAAAATGCACCTGACCTTAGAATAAACAAGGATTATAGTGAAATGCTGGAGGCCTACCAAAAAAATAAGAAGAACCAGACTAAAAAGGAAAAAGAAGCCATTAGCTTTGTTAAACAGAAACTTGACTCTGCAAAATGGTTTATTGATGCTATCAAACAACGTCAAAATACGCTGCTTTTGACGATGAATGCTATTATAGAATATCAATACGATTTTTTCCTTCATGGCGATGAGTCAAAGCTCAAACCAATGATACTCAAAGATATTTCCGATAAAACCGGGCTGGATATTTCTACAATTTCACGGGTAGCAAACAGTAAGTATATTCAAACGCCCTTTGGAATTTATCCTTTAAAATATTTCTTCTCTGAAGGGATGCAGAATGAGGATGGCGAAGAGGTTTCAACACGTCAGATAAAATCTATTCTGAAAGAATGCATTGATAACGAGGATAAAACAAAGCCCCTTACTGATGAAAAGCTTGCTAAAATATTAAAGGAAAAGGGTTATCCAATAGCAAGAAGGACTGTTGCAAAGTACAGGGAGCAGCTTAATATGCCCGTTGCGAGAATGAGAAAAGAAATCAAATAATTTTTCGATCATGAACAGAACTATTGCTAAAATAATTTCTGCTGTTTTTAATCCGCTTTTAATGCCAAGCTATGCATTGTTAATTCTTTTTACCACGAATACTTATTTTACTTTCCTGCCTTTTGAAGCTAAAAAAGCCATTTTTCTGACTGCTTTTATTAGTACTTGTCTGTTGCCTCTTGCCTTTATGCCACTTTTTATGTATCAAAAACTAATCCGGAATATTGAAATGGAAAACAGGAGGGAACGCCTTCTTCCTTTTTCTGTGGTGACTATTTTGTATTTTTTGTCTTATTTCCTGATGAAGCAAATGGGCGTGCCGCCAACAATTCTGAATGTGATATTGGCCGGAGGAATTTTAATTTTGATAATTGTTCTTATAACCATTCGGTGGAAGATTAGTGCGCATATGGCCGGAGTTGGGGCTTTATCTGCAACGCTTGTTGCTTTTACTGTTATTTTAAAAACTGATTTTATTGGCTATTTGCTTATTTCCCTGTTTATTGCCGGATTTTTAGGAACTGCCCGTATGGTACTTAAGTCGCACACCCCACAACAAATCTATGCCGGATTTGGATTGGGCGTTACTGTACTTTCTGTGACCTATTTTGTGTTTTGACCAGATGCTTTCAGAAGTTGGGAATCGTTTCCAAAAAATGCTCAGGCTTTTAATTAACACATTAAAATAGGCACATTCAGAAGTAGAGTTTAGAGTGAGAATCGCTCAATTTGGGTATTAAAATGACCATAAATTTGCCAGAAGGTAAGTTAGCAGCTTGCAGAAGTCAGCCCGGGGTAAACCTGACAAC
>Ga0207714_1001749_pt1 | contig 13824 bp, 16 predicted proteins | sample PonA232FremontCA_2_FD_187270 | JGI IMG/M metagenome (GOLD analysis project Ga0207714, IMG submission 187270) | Marine sediment microbial community from Fremont, CA, USA - Pond A23 Sediment 2 (SPAdes) | ecosystem: Environmental > Aquatic > Marine > Unclassified | place: USA: Fremont, California... | reverse complement strand
AGTCGGCGGACACCGCCGCCGGAACCCCCTGGCGGTTCGTGGGGATGCACGTCTCGACGCCCGGGGGGACCTGATAGTGGTCGATCCCGTCTCGAGCGCCGACCGCGTCCGGACGCTTCGGTGGGTGAAGCTCGGAACGATCCTGCTTGTGGGGCTCTCGGCGGGCCTCATCTCCGTGCAGGGCGGTGCGACGATGGGACTGATCGCCGGATCGGTGCTTGCGGGGTTGCTCGTCGGGGGCGCGCTGGTGTGGTACCTGTTTCCGGACGCGGATTCGATCGCCCCGGCGGCCCGGGGGCGCGAGGATCGGTGATCGACGGGCCGACTCACGTACCGGTGACCTCGCGGCCGCCCTGTGGCGGTCCGCTCCCGGACAGTTCCGAGACGCACCGGCGACAGAACCGGAACTGCGGGTCGTTCGGCGTGCCACAGATCGGACACTGGACCGTCCCCTCCCGGGACGTTTCGGCGTCGTCCGGGCGTTCGGGTGGCTCTTCGAGGCCGGACGATCGGACGCGATCCTCGGGAGGCAATCCGGACGGCTCCCCCGTGGGGTCCTCTCCCGCCGCGCCCCCGGCGCGCTCCGTCGCCGAACCGGACAGCGACCGGTAGAGATACACCGCAAACGCGGCGTGGACGAGGAGCACGAGGACGCCGAGCGCGACGATCGTGACGGAGTTGTCCATACCCAACCGGGACCCACGCGTCGGCGATATTTATGCGTTCGGCGCGGAGCCCCCGACCGCGCGCCTACGCGACCCGACGGAGCCACGCCGAGGGGTCGTCCAACTCGGCGTCCGTCGGCAGGTTCTCCGGGCGCTCCCAGACGGCGCCCGCACCCGCGACGCCGCGCTCGTCCGCGACGGCGTCGAAGAAGGCCTTGCCGCGCTCGTACTGGCGGCGTTTCCGCCCGAACCCGAGCAGCCGCCGGACGAGCGCCGAAATCGGGCCGGCCTCGCGGCGCTTCGCGTCGAGTTTCTCGCGCAGGTCGGCGTACGCCTCGTCGAAGGCTCGGTCCATGACGAGTTCGGCGTACCCCTCGACGGCGGTCATCGTCGTATCGAGTTCGCCGAGCGCCGCCCGGTCGAGGTGCCCCGCCGCGAGTTCGGAGACGGCGGCCTCCATCTCCGATTCGAGGTGCGACGCGAGCCACGGCGCGGCGTCGAACTCCGCGGCGTGGGCGACCTCGTGGAACGCGATCCAGCGCCGAAAGCGGTCCCGGTCGGCCTCGAGGGCGTCGGCGACCCCGACGACGTTCGGGTGGACGAAGTACAGGCAGTGGTCGTCGTCGCCGAGCAGCATCGGGTCGTACTGCCCGAGGACGTTGTTCGCGAGGAAGCCGAGCGTGATCGCCATCGTCCCGGTGTTCGCCGCGCGGGCGAGCGAGGGGGCGACCACCGCACCGCCTTCCAGCGGGGCGAGAAGCCGCCGGAACGTCGCGACGTTCGCGTCGATCCAGTGGTGGCGGTTCTGCACCTCGACGGTGCCCGGCAACTCGAAGTCGATGCCCGAAGCCGATCGGATCCTCGATCGAGCGTCGGCGACGTCGTCGGCGTACCCGTCTCGGTCGGCCGCGGACAGCGACAACTCGCCCGGATCGGTCCCGGCGCGGGCCGCGGTGCCGACGGCGGTCCAATCGACCGGACTGTCGCCCTCGGAGCCGGCGACGGCGCGTGCGGCACGGAAAAGATTCACATCACAACTAGTCGAGCCGATACAAAAACTCTTCCGGCACCCGGATTCGGGCTGCCGGTTTCGGTATCCCGAGCGTCGGTGTCACAGTTTCGATCCGGACCCTCCGTCGTCCTCGCCGAGGACCCGCGTCCGAACGAGGTAGGCGATAGCGACCAGGAAACACAGCCCGACGAGTGCGGCGAGGAGCGTCCCGCGCTTCGAAGCGGAGTCCTCCGTCGGGGGGGCTCCGCCGGCCTCGATCTCCTTTTCGCCGTAGCTGTACGGTGCGTTCGCGGTCAGATCCGAGTCCTCGAAGTGGAGTTCGAGGAACGTGAACTCAGCCATACTGCACCTTCGCCGCCGAGGGATTTATATCGACCGGCGGGAGCCGCGTCGGTGAGACGCCCGAGGGGCCGTTCGGGCCTGACCACCGGGGACCGGAGCGCGGCGTCGGGACGTTGATGTAGGCGGCGGCCACAGCGAGCGTATGGACCAAGCGCGACGATCCTTTCTCGACGAATTGCTCTCGCTGTCGACGCCCTCGGGGTTCGAAGCCGACGGCCAGCGACGCTGGCTGGCATACGTCGAGGAGTACGCCGACGAGACGCGCGTCGACGCGTACGGGAACGCGGTCGCGGTGTACGAGGGGGACCCCGACGCCCCGAGCGTCGCCGTCGCCGGCCACGGCGACGAGATCGGGCTGATGGTCCGGGCGATCGACGACGACGGCTTCCTGAAGCTCTCGCGGATCGGCGGCTCCGACCGGACCGTCACCCGCGGTCAGCGCGTCACCGTCCACGCCGACGACGGCCCGGTCTCGGGCGTCATCGGGCAGGTCGCGATCCACCTCCGTGACGCGGGCGACGAGGAGTACGACGAGATCGCCGAACAGCACGTCGACATCGGCGTCGAGGACGGCGAGGACGCCGAGGAGCTCGTCGACGTCGGCGACCCGGTGACGCTCGAGACGCCGGTCACGGAGCTGGCCGACGGCCGCCTCGCGGCGCGCGGGATGGACAACCGGGTCGGCATCTGGACGGCCGCGGAGGCGTTCCGACGCGCCGTCGAGGCCGACCCGGACGCGACGGTGTACGCGGTCTCGACGGTCCAAGAGGAGGTCGGCCTCCAGGGGGCGCGGATGGTCGGCTTCGAGTTGGACCCCGACGCCGTCGTCGCCGTCGACGTGACCCACGCGACCGACCACCCGGACACCCCGAGCGTCCGCGGCAGCGACGTCGAGTTGGGCGGCGGGCCGGTCCTCGCCCGCGGGAGCGCGAACCACCCGGCCCTCGTCGAGGCCGTCCGCGGCGTCGGCGACGACGCGGGGATCGACTACCAGCTGGCGGCGGCGGGGAGCCGGACCGGCACCGACGCCGACGCCTTTTATACGTCCTCGGGCGGCACGCCCGCGCTCAACCTCGGGCTTCCGAACCGGTACATGCACACCCCCGTCGAAGTGGTCGATCAGGCCGATCTGGACGCGGCAGCGTCGCTGCTCGCCGGGGTCGCCGGCCGCCTCGAGGAGTTCGCGCCGTTCGACGCAGGTATATAAATAGGGCGCGCCCGGATCGCAGTCCCGGACGCGGGTCGGTGCGTTTATATCGCTCGCACGCGCCCCTTCCGGTATGACTGACCGTCCGCTCGACGTGCTCGAAGCGACGCTCGGAAGCGACGTGCGCGTGACGCTCAAGGGCAGCGAGACCCACGAGGGCGTCCTCTCGGGGTACGACCAGCACATGAACCTCGTCCTTGGCGAGGGCGACAACGTAACCATTATCCGCGGCGATAACGTCGTCTCGATACAACCATGACTGGCGCCGGGACCCCGAGCCAAGGCAAGAAGAACAAGACGACGCACGTCAAATGCAGGCGCTGCGGCGAGAAGTCCTACCACTCCCGAAAGAAGGTGTGTGCGTCCTGTGGCTTCGGCAAGACCGCCAAGCGCCGCGGGTACGCCTGGCAGTCCAAGCAGGGCGAGTAACGACCGTCGAGCCGTTTTTTGCTATTCCCGACGGGGAGCGGCGGCGCCGCTATTTGAGGGTCGTATCCGCCGTTCCCCGAGGCGAGTGTGCGGTTCTCCTCCGACTAATATGCACGAACGTGGATACTATCCAGAATCATAAGCGGCCCATCGGGCACGATGGAGTGGGTTTTTGTCGCTGGGACCCGGAGCTTCCGATATGCCAGACGGGCGGCACTCGGATGGGCCGACGGAGAAATGCGGCGTCGTCGGCGTCTCGTTGGACGGGCGAGACGCGGCGCGACCGCTGTACTACGCGCTGTATGCGCTGCAACACCGCGGCCAGGAGTCCGCGGGGATCGTCACCCACGACGGGTTCCAACAGCACAGCCACGTCGAGATGGGGCTGGTCGGCGACGCCTTCGACGAGGGCGACCTCGAGACGCTGAAGGGCTCGACTGGTGTCGGACACGTCCGATACCCGACGGCCGGCAGCGTCAACTCCTGTTGTGCGCAGCCGTTTTCGGTGTCGTTCAAGTCCGGCTCGCTCGGGTTGAGCCACAACGGCAACCTGGTCAACACCGCCGAACTCCGCGAGGAACTCGCCGCGAGCGGCCACGCGTTCACGAGCGACGGCGACACGGAGGTCATCGCCCACGATCTCGCTCGCAACCTGCTCGAGGCCGACCTCATCCGGGCGGTCAAGCGGACGATGGACCGGATCCACGGCTCCTACTCGCTGACCATCGCCCACGACGACACGATCCTCGGGGTCCGGGATCCGCAGGGGAACCGACCGCTCTGCATCGGGGAGCTCGACGACGGCTACATCCTCGCCTCCGAATCGGCCGCGATCGACGTCCTCGACGGCGACTTGATCCGCGACGTCCGCCCCGGCGAACTCGTCGTCCTCGAGGAAGACGGTGCCGGGTTCGACTCGTATCAACTCGTCGAACAGGACAACACCGCCCACTGCTTTTTCGAACACGTTTACTTCGCCCGCCCGGACTCCCGCATCGACGGCAACCTCGTCTACGACGTGCGCCGCGAACTCGGCCGGAAGCTCTGGGAGGAGTCGGGCGTCGACAGCGACGTCGTGTTGCCGGTGCCCGACTCCGGGCGCGCCTTCGCGTCGGGCTACGCCGAGGCCGCCCAGGACGACGGGGCCGACGTGGAGTTCGCCGAGGGGCTCATGAAGAACCGCTACGTCGGCCGCACGTTCATCATGCCGACCCAGGACGCCCGCGAGCGCGCCGTCCGCCTCAAACTCAACCCCATCAGGGACGTCGTGGAGGGCCGGACGGTCACCGTCATCGACGACTCGATCGTCAGGGGGACGACCTCGACGCAGTTGGTGAAGCTCCTGAACGACGTCGGCGCCGAGGAGGTCCACATGCGGATCGGCGCGCCCGAGATCGTCGCGCCCTGTTATATGGGGATCGACATGGCCTCCCGCGAGGAGTTGATCGCCGCCGGGCGCGGCATCGACGAGATCCGCGAGGACGTCGGGGCCGAATCGCTCTCGTATCTCTCGATCGACGCCGTCGCGGAAGCGCTCGAGGAGTCCCGGGCCGACCTCTGTCTGGGCTGTGTCACCGGCGAGTACCCCTACGACATCGAGGGGGAGTCGACGGATCGGGAGATCGTCCGCCCGGACATCGAGGACCCACACGCCGGCGTCGCGGACGACTGAATCCGCGGATCGCGGCTCGGCAGACGCCCGAGGGATCGTTCACCGCGCCCAGACGGTCTCGTTTCGCATCTCGAGGACGACCTCGTCCCCGACGGTCGCGGTCCGCCGCGCCGTCACGACCCCGCGGGCGTCGTTGCCGGCCGACGGTCGCTCGTCGAGGATCTCGAGTTCGACCGCGAGCGTGTCGTCCGGCCGAACCGGGGCCGGAAACCGAAGGCTCTCGACGTGGCCCGCCGCGATCACGTCGGAGTCCCCGTAGAACGCCTCGACGACAGGGGGTTGCGTCAACGCGAAGGTGTGGATGCCGCTGGCGACGATCCCGCCGAAGGGCGATTCCGCGGCCGCGGCCGGGTCCGTGTGGATCGCGAGCGGGTCGTAGCGCCCGCCGAAGGCGAGGATTTCCTCGCGGTCGACGGTGACCGTTCCGCAGTCGATCGACTCGCCGACGGTCACGCCGGCGAACGTTCGGTGTGCCATACCGACCCGACTCCGCCGGGCGGAATATCGGTTGTGATCCCCGTGGCGACCGCCCGAACGCGCGTGTCGATTCGCCGGCCGCGGGCCATCGTTTATTACTCGGCAGCCCGTAGCGTGAGCGAATGGCCTTCCGTCGGTTCCTCCGGGCGAGCGTGCCGGAGTCGGCGCTCTCGTCGGTCGCCACGGAGGTCGCCCGCCGGTTCGGGGACGCCTCCGGGGACGCCGAGTTCGAGTGCCTCGACGCCGACAACTGGCTGTCGGTCCCGTGTGTCGTCGACGACCGGTGGTTCGTGAAGGTGATCGCCGACCAGCACACGCTCGTCCACGCGCTGTTGACGACGGGTCGGAACCTGGGGGCCTTCTCCTCGGGGACCGAGGGCTTCTTCGAGCGCTTCTCGACGCCGCTGGAGATGGCCGAACACGAACTGGCGGCGACCGAGCGGATCCGGGAACTCGGCATCGCCGCCCCGGAACCGATCGAGGCGTTCGAACACGACGGCTTCGGCGTGTTGGTGCTCGAGTACCTCCCGGCGTTCCGGACGTTCGACGACCTCCCGACCGACCGGGCGCTGTCGTTCGCGCCGACGCTGTTTTCGAACCTCGCGTCGATGCACGCCGCCGGACTCGCACACGGGGACCTCAGAGCCGAGAACGTGTTGGTCGCCCCGGACGCCGAGGGCGTCGAGACGCTGTATTTCATCGACGCCACCCGCGTCAGCGACGACGCGATCGAGGACGCAAAAGCCTACGACGTCGCCTGCGCGCTGGCCTCGCTCGCGCCGCACATCGGGGCGAACGCGGCCGTCGCCGCGGCACTCGACGCGTACTCGACCGATGCGGTACTCGCCGCCCGGGAGTTCCTCGACTTCGTCGGCCTCCGTCCGGACCACGATTTCGACACCACGTCGGTCAAAGCCGAGATCGAAAAGGCGGCCGCCTGAGGCCGCTCGTCGGTCAGTCGACCTTCAGTTCCGCGCCCTGCCGTTGGGCGTCCGAGAGGATGTCTTCGAGGGACTTCTCTACTGGCTCGTTGTACAGGAGGACGTCGATCGGTAGCGTCGGCGCGCCGTCGACGAGGTCCTCGAGCAGCACGAGGCGTTCGCGGGCCCGGGACATCCCGACGTAGAACACCCGCCGCTCGTTGTCGGTCATCGTGGGGATGGGATCGGAGCGCTTCGTGAACGCCTCCTCGCCGGGGACCGCCTCGGGGTCCTCGACCGAGGCGGCCATCTGCTCGACGACCTTCTCCGTGAGGTCGGTCGCGACGAAGACGTGGTCTGCCTCTCGGCCCTTCGCGGAGTGGATCGTGCCGACGCGGACTCGGTTCGGGTCGGTGCCGCGGTAGTCGCCGCTGAAGTAGGCGTCGACGGATCGTTCCTGGAAGTTCGACACCCGGGTAAGCATGTCGGCGGCCGAGCGCGGGCCGGGAGCGAAGGGGGCGTGTTCGTCGACGAACTCCGGAGCGACCTCCAGGTCGGTGAGGTCCTCGACGCCCTCGGCGTCCTCGAGTGCCTCGAAGGCGTCGAAGTAGTCGTCGCGCTCGCCGGTCCCGAAGGCGCTGTCCGCGAGCATCTCGCCGAGGCGTCTGGCCTGGAGGCCGTCGATCGGCTCGCCCTCGTCCAGCGCCTCGATGGCGTCGACGTAGCCCTGTAGGCGGTCGGTCCACATCCGCTGATCGGTCAGGGCGGTAAAGGGGATCCCCTCGCCGATGAACTCGTCCATGAACTGGAACATCTGATAGCGCGCCCGGAACAGACACATCACGCTACCGTCGTCGTCCTGATCGACCGTCATCCGGACGTTGCGGACCAGATCGAGCATCGACGGCGAGGGGACGGCCTCGACGGAGCCGCCCTCCTTGCGCGGCTTGAGGTCCTTGTCCTGGCGCTTCTCGATGTGGCTGATCTGGGTGTTGACGACGTTCAGGATCCGCGAGGGTAGCCGGTAGCTGTTCGGGAGCACGACGTCGTCGTCGACGTCCTCGTCGAGCAGGAGGTTCGGGTCCGCCCCCTGCCAGGCGTAGACGACCTGGTCGTCGTCGCCCGCGATGAGCACCGACTCGACGTGCGGTTTCCACTCGTCGTAGACCCCGTACTGCAGCGTCGTGATGTCCTGGAACTCGTCGATGACGAGGTGATCGACGCTGGGCACGAGCGAGCGCTGTTTGACGCGTTCGAGCATGTCGGCGAACCCGACGACCCCCTCGTCGCCCTTGTAGCTCCGCCAGGCCCGGATCGCCTCGGGGATGTCGAGGCGGTCGTCGTCGCTCGGCCACGTCGGGGTGTACTTGTTGCCCGTCTGGGCGTTGTCGTCGATCTCCGGCGGCAACCGGACCTCCTCCTCGTCCCACTTGAACGGGACCTCGTACCACTCGGCGACGTCGCGTTCGGTTCGCTGGAGCCACTGGGAGGTGGCGATGATCTTGTTCCCGAGCGTCGTCGACCGGGCCGACCGGCGCCGGCTGGATTTGTTCTCGTCCTCGAATTCGATGCCGTAGTCCTCGCAGAACGCCTCCTTGTGCGTCTCGCCGACGACGTCGCCCCGCGAGAGGTTCAACAGCTCGTAGGCCTTCGCGTGCATCGTACAGACGTTGCTGCGGAGCGATTTCGGTGACCGATCGAGCCGTTCGCCGAGCCGCTCGCGGACCTCGGCGGCCGCGGCCCGGGTGTAGGAGACCACGAGGATGTCGTCGACGTCGACCCCGTCGTCGAGCATCTCGTCGACCCGGTCGAGCAGGGCCGTCGTCTTCCCGCTCCCCGGTCCCCCGAAGAGCCGTGTCACGTGCGTGGATGTCGCCATTACTCGCGTAATGCCGCCCGGAAGTATAAATAGCCTGTTTGCGTTCGGCGTCGGTACGGGCGAGCCCCGGTCGTCGAACGGTCAGTTCGGCCGCCAGCCACAGACCGAGCAATTCGACGCGTCGAGCCCGTGGAGGCCGCCGCAGTCGGGACACCGCTTTTTGTTGTAGTCGCGCTCCCAGGACGGGGTCTCGGTCTCGTGGCCGCGGTCCTCCAGGAATTCGTCGAACACGTCGTTTGCGGTCGCCATACGGGCTACCGTTGGTCGACATCGATAATAAACGCTGTGGTAGTTCTTATCACGGCCCGCGGTGGCGTGGCGCTCGGGCCGCCGTTTTTGTTCGCCCCCGTCTTACGGCGGGCATGGACACGACCGAGGACCTCCCGCTCGTTCACGTCAGCCGCCCCGGAACCGTCGAATCCGACGCCCCCGCCGTCGTGTTGCTCCACGGTCGCGGGACGAACGAACGCGACCTGCTCCCCATCGGGGCGCGGCTCCCGGACGACCTCCACGTTCTGAGCGTCCGCGCCCCGGAGCCGATGGACGGCCCCGACAGCCACACGTGGTACGAGTTGGACCTCTCGGCTGGCGGGCTCCACGCCAGCCAGCCCGACGCCGAGGGGTTCCGCCGGAGCCTCGATCTGCTCCACGAGTTCGTCGGGGCCGCGACCGAGCGCTACGACCTCGATCCCGACCGGGTCGGTCTGCTCGGGTTCAGCCAGGGCGCGATCACGAGCGTGGCCGCGCTGCTCGAGCGGCCCGAGGCCTACCGGTGGGTCGTCGCGCTGAACGGCTACCTCGCCGACTCCCACGCCGACCGGGCGTCGGCGGCGGCCAACAAACCGGTCTTCGTCGGTTGCGGGTCGATGGACCAGGTCATCCCGCCCGAGCGCGCCGAGCGCGCGGCCGAGACGCTGGCGGAGGGCGGCGCCGACGTCCGGTTCGAGCGCTACGGCGTCGGCCACGGGACGACCCCCGAGGAACTCTCGGACGTCCTCGAGTGGCTGGACGGGCGGTACTGACGCGGAACCGATCCGTTCGCGTCCGCGCCGACGCCGATCCGCCGTCGATCGCCCGATCCGCGCCGAGGCGGGGACCGACGGGATTTATCGACGGCGAGCGACGAAGGGCCGACATGGAGTCCGACCCCGACCCCGCCCGGTTCCGCAACCTGATGCTCGACGCGGAGCCGGGCTTCGAGGAGGTCCTCCGGTGTGTCTTCGGCATTCAGGACCACGAGGCGCGCCTCTATCTGGAACTCCTCGACGCCCCCGACAGCACCGTCGCCGAACTCGCGGAAGCGGTCGACCGCGACCGGAGCAACGTCAACCGCGGGTTGACGACGCTCATGGAAAAGAACCTCGCCGAGCGCCGCCGCCGCCTCCTCGACAGCGGCGGTCACGTCTACCAGTACCGCGCGACGCCGCCCGAAGAGGCACGCGAGTTGATGCACGACACGCTCGAGGAGTGGGCCGCCTACGTCCACGACCGGATCGACGAGTTCCCGTGACCGCGCGGCGCGGTCACCCCGGCCCGCCGTCGGCCTCGACGAACTCGAAGCGCGCCCCGCCGGTCTCGGAGTCGGTGACGCGGACGTCCCACCCGTGGGCGGCCGCGATCTCCTCGACGATCGCCAGCCCGAACCCGCTGCCGTCGGCGCTCGTCGTGAAGCCCGACTCGAGGACGTCCTCCCGGTCCGACTCGGGGATCCCCGGGCCGTCGTCGGCGACGTAGAAGCCGCCCTCGACCGCGCCGAGAGTGACGGAGACGACCGTCGAACCGTCTCCGGCGGCGTTGTCGGGCGTGGTCCGATCGCCCGTCGAACCGTGTTCGATCGAATTCCGGAACAAGTTCTCGAGCAGCCGTTCGATCCGTTCCGCGTCCCCCCGGGGGTCCACATCGTCGCGGACCGTCATCCTCGCACCGCCGGTCTCGATCGCCGCCCACGCGGCGTCGGCCGCTTCCGCGAGCGATACCGGTTCGGGGTCGGTGACGGCGTCGCCGAGCCGCGCGAACTCGAGCATCTCGTCGATCCGTCCGTCGGCGTCCTCGAGGGCCTCCCGGACGGCGAGGAGGTCCTCGTCGTCGCCGTGGGCTTCGATCGCCAACTCGAGCCGCCCCGCGGCCACCGACAGCGGGTTCCGGAGGTCGTGTGAGACCTGGCTGGCGAAGCGATCGAGGCGCTCGTTTTGGCGTTCGAGCCGCCGAGTCCGGTTGCGCCGCTCGATCTCGTAGCCGAGCCACCGGCTCGCCATCTCGACGAACGTCCGCTCGCTGCCGGTGAACTCCCGGTCGCGGGGCTCGGTCGAGGCGAAACACAGCGTCCCGAAGAGGTCCCCGTCGACGACCACCTTCCCCCCGACGTAGCTCCCGAGATCGAAGCGCTCGTAGGCCGGATCGCCCTCCCAGCCCGCCTCGACGGCGTTGGCGACGGCGAGGAAGCCGTCTTCCTCGATCGTCTTCCGGCAGTACGACTCCTCGATGGGGCACTGAGCGCCCGCCGACAGCGACTCGTGGTCGCCGACGGCGGCGACGATCCGTTGTGTGGTCGGATCGATCTCGGTGACGAACCCGTAGGGGAGATCGAGGTACTGACAGCCGAGTTCGAGGATCTTCTCGCGGCGCGTCTCGAAGGACAGCGTCGCGTTCGAGGCGACGACGTAGAGCTCGTGGAGGGCGTCGATGCTCGCCTCGATCCGCTCTTGGAGGCGGGTCGGGCGGGAGTTGTCCGTGAAGATGCCCGTATACAGCGTCTCGCCGTCGATCGGCGTCTCGCGGATGGCGATCGAAACCGGGACCTCGTGGCCCGCGCGGTGGAGCGCGGGGAGTTCGATGTGGTTCCAATCGAGGTGGCTCTCGCCGGTTTCGAGGTAGCGTTCGAACGCGCCCGTGTGGGCCGTGCGGAGCCGTTCGGGGATCACGCGGAACAGCGGGTCGCCCACGAGCTCCTCGGGATCGTGGCCGAGCAGCCCGGCCACGGCCCCGTTGGCGTACCGGATCGTGCTGTCCTCGTCGATGGCCAGCACGGCGAACGGCGCGTCCTCGACGAGGTCCGCGAACGGCAACTCGAGCGCGGGCCCGAGGGCGGCGGGGGTGTCGTCCGTCCCGGACATGAACGGCTCTTCGTAGCACGCTTTCGCGTATATACCTAGGTATCGGCGAACGAACGTCCGTGGAAGCGGGGCGTCCGTCCGATATGATCGTCCGTGGACCCAGGGCGTCCGGGATCGGGGAGTGACGGGGGCGAGGTCCCGAGCCGTCCGTTGTCGATTATGGTGACGACATCGAACAACCGATGCTCGGGCGGGGATTACCACCACACGCCGTCCCGCAACTCAAGTACCAGCGGCACGTTTCGTTCGGTATGCCTGAATCGACCGTCGTAGAACCGGGCGAGCGAAGCGCCGAGGAACTGCTCTCGGGGCTCGAAGACGGCGAACGGTTCGTCGTCAGAACCGAGGTGCTGGGATCGATCGAGGAGTTGACGCTCCGCTTCGACGGCGAGATCTACTACTGCGACTCGCCGACGATCCTGCACAAACACACCGACGCCGAGGAGATGCGCGAGTGCATCGAGGACCTCGGGTTCGCGAGGGCGGACTGACGACAGACGGGGAAGCCGGCGGGACGGCCGATCCGTGCAACGGTGTATTTCACCGTTCGCACCAAACTGTTTTTATAATATCGTGTAAAAACCAACTGTATGTCCTCGACACACGCGACCGGCTCGGAACCGCTGTTCTCCCGCCCGTCGAACCCGGTCGGGATCGTCGCGATCGTCATGGCCGCGATCACCGGCGTGTTACACCTCCTGGCGGTGATGAACGCGATCCAGTTCAGCCAGACGCTCGCGATCCTCTTCGCGCTCAACGGGTTGGGGTTCCTCGGGGGAATCGTCGTGTACCTCTCGCGGTTTTGGCGTCGACCGCTGTTTTTGGTCGCTGCGGCGTACGGGGTCGTGACGATCCTCGCGCTGTTTCAGTTCCAGGGCTGGAGCATCGACGCGTTCTACATGCAGGGTAGCATCAACCCGATCGCCGTCGTCTCGAAAGCCGTCGAGGCGATCTTCGCCGCCTGCTGTCTGTACCTGTACGCCGCCGACGCGTGAACAGGTCGCGGGCGTCGGATCGGACCCCGCGTCTCCGTCCGACGGGCGCGGAAAAGCGGCCCCTTTTTGCGACTCCGCCTCCCACACCCGACAATGGCAGATCTCGCGCTTCCCGATCGGCCCGACGCCCCCGAGGTCGCCGACGACGGCGTCTGGCTCCACTGCATCGAGTGCGGCCACGAACACGCTCCCTTCGAGGAGATCATCTACACGTGCGAGGAGTGCGGCGGCCTCCTCGAGGCCCGCTACGACCGCTACCCCACCTTCGACGAGTTCGAGGGCACCGGCGTCTGGCGCTACGACGCCGCGCTGCCGTTCGAGGAGGGCGTCACGCTCCCGGAGGGGAACACGCCGCTGCACCGCGTCCCGGGGCTCCGCGAGGAGATCGGCGTCCGGAACCTCCGGATCAAACACGAGGGGATGAACCCGACGGGGTCGTTCAAGGACCGGGGGATGACCGTCGGCGTGCGGGTCGCGGAGACCCTCGACGTCGACCGCCTGGCGTGTGCCTCGACGGGGAACACCTCCGCCGCGCTGGCCGCCTACGGGGCGCGGGCGGACCTCGAGACGCTCGTGTTGTTGCCCGCCGGCAAGGTCGCCGCGGGCAAGATCGCCCAGGCGAGCCTCCACGGGGCCAAGATCCTGGAGGTCGACGGCAACTTCGATTCGTGTCTCGACATCGTCCAGGAGTTGGCCGACCGGGGCGAGGCGTACCTCCTCAACTCGCTGAACCCCTTCCGACTCGAGGGCCAGAAGACGATCGGACTCGAGATCCTGGAGTCGTTCTACGAGGAGCACGGCCGGTTCCCCGATCGGATCGTCCTCCCCGTCGGGAACGCCGGCAACACCGCCGCCCTGTACAAGTGCTTCCGGGAGATGGTCGCCTCGGGCGATCTCGCGCCGGGCGACGTCCCGAAGCTCACGGGCGTCCAGGCCGAGGGGGCCGCCCCGATGGTCGAGGCGATCGAGGAGGGCCTAGAGGACACCCGCCGCTGGGAGGACGTCGAGACGATCGCGACGGCGATCCGGATCGGCAACCCGGTCAACGCGCCGAAGGCATTGCCCGGCATCCGCGAGACCGGCGGGACCGCGGTCGCCGTCTCCGACGCGGAG
>Ga0207714_1001748_pt1 | contig 13824 bp, 11 predicted proteins | sample PonA232FremontCA_2_FD_187270 | JGI IMG/M metagenome (GOLD analysis project Ga0207714, IMG submission 187270) | Marine sediment microbial community from Fremont, CA, USA - Pond A23 Sediment 2 (SPAdes) | ecosystem: Environmental > Aquatic > Marine > Unclassified | place: USA: Fremont, California... | reverse complement strand
CCGTCCGCCAGTACTCGCACATCTCGCGGAGCGTCTCCCGCTCCATGCCGTAGTCCCAGCCGGCGTCGGAGAGCTGGTCGGGCCACCGGGTGTGTTCAAGCCGCTCACGCAGGTCCGCGACCGTTCCCTCTTCGACGTCCACCTCAAAGGGTTCGACGTCCGCGCTCATCTCCGCCTCCCGGCCGGCGCCGTTTCCGTCCGACTGGCTCGCTCGCTCAGAGTCGTGCTGTCCATACCCCACCGGACGCGCGTGGGTCACTAATAGCTCCGCCACGCACGGCCGGTGACTGGCTGCTGACACAATCCTTTTCGCGTCCCTCTCCGAGGTGGAGGTCATGGCAGACCACTACCGGTCGGCAGTCGACATCGCAGCGGACGTGAACAGCGGCGAGGTCGACCCCCTCGAGGTCGTCGACGCCGCCGTCGACCGCATCGAGGAGCGAAACGACGTGACAAACGCCTTCGTGACCGTCATCGCCGAGGAGGCCCGCGAACAGGCCCGCGAGGTCCGCGAGCGCGTTGCGGCCGGCGAGGACCTCCCGCTGGCGGGCGTCCCGCTGGGGATCAAGGACCTCGGCGACACCAAGGAGGGTGTTGTCCACACGAGAGGGCTGGCTCCGCTGGCAGACGACGTCGCCGACGAGACGGCGCTGACGGTCCGGCGGCTGGAGGAGGCCGGAGCGGTCCCGCTCGGCACCACGAACACGCCGGCGCTTGGCCACACGGTCCGGACGGTCAACGACGTCGTCGGGCCGACGGGGACGCCCTTCGACCCCGAGCGCAACGCCGGGGGCTCCTCGGGCGGGTCGGCCGCGGCACTGGCCGACGGGCTGGTCGCGCTCGCCACCGGGTCGGATGTCGGCGGCTCGCTGCGAAATCCCGCCGCGTGTTGTAACGTCGTCTCGGTCAAGCCGACTCACGGGCTCGTCCCCAACGGCAGCGACCTGAACGGGTTCCACGGACACACTCCGGTCTCGGTCCGGGGGCCGATGGCCCGCGACACACAGAGTCTGGGCCGGATGCTGGACGTGATGGCCGGCGTCGACGCCGTCGACCCCTTCAGCGTCCCCACGACCGACGACTACGAGGCCGCCGCCGAGCCCCGCGACCCGGCCGACCTCGAGGTCGCGTACTCGCCGGGACTGGACCTGTTCCCGGTCGCCCCCGAGACCCGCGACGCCATCGAGTCCACCCTCGGTGACCTGGAGAGCGCGGGCGCGGCCGTCGAGGAGGTCGAGCTGGACACGCCGGACCGCCACACGGTCAACGAGACCTACATGACGACGGTTACGACCTACTTCGCGGAGACCGTCGAGGAGCTGAACCGGGACCTGGGCTACGACCTGCTGGAGGAACACGAAGGGGAGGTCCCCGACCAGCTCCGGGAGATCGTCGAGGTGGGCGAGAGCCACGACATCACCGCGTACACGAACAGCAACTTCCCGCGGACCGACCTCTACCGGGCCGTCCAGGACGTCGTGGAGGGCTACGACGCCCTGGTCTGTCCGACTGTGGCGACGCCGCCGTTGACCCACGACGAGCCGTTCCCGCCGGAGATCGACGGCGTCGAAACTGAAGGGATGCCCACCGACTGGGCGATGGCCTGGGTCTTCAATCTGACCGGCCACCCCGTGGTCAACGTCCCCGCCGACCTCGCGGACGGGCTCCCGGTCGGGATGCAGGTCGTCGGCCCCACGTTCTCGGAGGCGGACCTGCTGGGGGTCGCGGCCACGGTCGAGGAGGTCAGCCCCTGGGGCTATCCCGGCGCGTAGCTCGCCGACCGCCGAGCCGCGACTGGTCGGTCTCCGTCAGATCGGGTTGATCGAGTGTTTCTTCGGCGGCCAGTCGTCGCCGGTCCGGTCCCGGGAGCGCTCAAGGGCAGTGGCGAGCCGGTCGCGGGTCTCGCCGGGCTCGACGACGGCGTCGACCCCGAGCCGCTCGGCCGCCCGGACGGCGTTCGTGCGCTCGGTGAACTCCTCGACCAGCTCCCGGCGTCTGGCTTCCGGGTCGTCGGCGGCCTCCAGCTCCCGGCGGTAGGCGATGTCGACGGCGCCCTCGATCCCCATCGCGGCGATCTCGGCGCTGGGCCAGACCACGGTCAGGTCGTTGTCCGTCGACCGGCCGCCGCCCATCGCCACGTAGCCGAAACCGTAGCCCCGCCGGAGGACGACGTTCAGCCGGGGCACCGTCGCGCGGTTAAGTTCGAAGGGGAGCTTGGCGGCGTGGCGGGCGACCCCCTCCAGCTCGGAGTCGGGCCCCGGGAGGACGCCGGGGACGTCAACCAGCGTGACGATGGGCAGGCCGAAGGCGTCACAGATGCTGGCGAAGTGGGCGGCCTTGTCGGACATCCCGGTGTCGACGGTGCCAGCCTTGATCCGGGGGTTGTTGGCGACCACGCCGACGGGCTGGCCCTCCAGGCGGGCGAAGCCGGTGACGACGTTGCGGGCGTAGCGGGGTTTCTTCTCGAAGAAGGAGTCCCGGTCGACGATCCCCTCGATGACCTCGTAGACGTCGAAGCCCTTCGAGGTGTCCGCGGGGATGACCTCCGCGAGTCCGTCCGTGCGTTCGGGCGCCGGCGGCTCCCACCCATCGGTCGCCGGCGGGTCCTCCTGGGCGTTGCCCGGCAGATAGGAGAGATAGCGCTTGATGGCGTCGAGACAGGCCTCGCCGTCCTCGCAGGCCAGGTCGGCCATCCCCGTCTCCGCGGTCTGGAAGTCCGCCCCGCCCAGTTCCTCCTTCGAGAGGTCGACCCCCAGCGCGGCATCGACGAGCGCGGGGCCGGCGACGCCCATCGTCGCCGTCCCCTCGACGATCGGGACGAAGTCGCAGTAGGCGGCGAAGTTGGTCGCCGCAGCGAAGCCAGGGCCCATGATGGCCGCGACGGTCGGCACCCACCCGGACATGGTCTCCTGGCTGTTGGCGAAGCCGCCGTCCCCGGAGGCGAAGGGGCCGGCGTCCAGGCCCTCCTGGATCCGGTGGCCGCCGCCGTCGTGGAGCATGACGAATGGAAGGCCACGCTCGATGGCCAGGTCGGCCACGCGGGCCATCTTCTGGCCGCCGGTGTGGCCGATGGAGCCGCCCTTGACGGTGAAGTCGGTCGCCATCACCGCCACGGGTCGCCCGTCAACGTCGCCGGTCCCCGTGATTATCCCGTCCGCGGGGGCGTCCTCGCGCTCCCAGTCGTAGACTTCCGGGGTGGTTGGATGGGGCGCTCCGAGCCGGCCGACCTCCTCGAAGCTGTCCGCGTCACAGAGGTACTCGACCCGCTCGCGGGCGGTCAGCTTGCCCAGGTCGTGCTGGTGCTCGACGGCCTCGGGCCGGCCCTCGTCGCCGACCGCCTCCTTGGCCTCCCGGACCCGCTCGACCAGCCGCTCCATCTCCCTGTCCTCGCGTTTCATCGACTCCCCTCCCGCTCCACTGCTGTCATGTTCCCACCCTCGGACCGACCAGGCATAAAGACCGGCCGACGGTGGCCGATGGTGTTTCGAGATGGATCCTTGAGAGATCCGGTCCCCTCGGAGACCCGGACTGACTGTGTGGCGCGCGCTGTCGCGCGGTTCATCGCGCGACGAGCGCCGTGCGAGGGATGAGCGACCGACCGCAGGGAGGGAGCGAATCGGCTGGGGAGGCGTGTGGCGTGCGTTGCGCGAACGGAGTGAGCGCAACGAATGCGAGTAGCGCGGAGCGAAGCTCCGCGGACCATGCGAGCGGGCCATGCGCGGCGCGAAGCGCCGCGATGTCGGGGCGGTGAAACCGCCCCGCTGCCCGCGAGCAGGCGGTGAAACCGCGAGCAGAGGGCGGGACTGAAAGGGGCCGCGCGCGTGGCGGCGAAGCCGCCACGGCATGACGAGGTCGGCACCGCCGACCTCGTGCTCGACGAAGCACGGCGATGCAAGCACCTACTGGAGCGTGGTCCGAGAGACGGCGGAGCCGTCTCTCGTCATCACGAAAGACCGCGGAGCGGTCTTTCGAACGACAGCGAGGCCTTCGAGGGCTTCGACGAGCACTGGGCGCCCCGGGTCGCGGCCGAACTCAACGGCCAGGCCGTCAAACTCGCCAAGGTTGAGGGGGAGTTCATCTGGCACAGCCACGACGACGCCGACGAACTCTTCCTGGTCGTCTCGGGCGACCTCGACATCGAGTTCCGCAACCGCGAGACCGTCACCCTCGGGGAGGGCGAACTGCTCGTGGTCCCTGCGGGCGTCGAGCACCGCCCGGTCGCCGGCGAGGAGGCGGAGATCCTGCTGTTCGAGCCTGCAGAGACGCGCAACACCGGGGACGTCGAGACCGAACGCACCCGGACGGATCTGGAGCGGGTGAGCTAACCACCCGGGCCGATTACCGCGGCTCGCGGACCTCGTAGTGAGTTGCCTCGTGTTCGTACCGCGCGAGGAGTTCCTCGGCCTCGGGCGGGACGTGTGCCCGCTCGTAGTCCTCGCCGGCGAAGGCCTCGACGGCGTCCCAGGAGTCGAAGTAGATCTGGGTGAGGAACTCGATTTCCCCCCCGTGCTCGCGGCGCAGTAGTTCCGCGCCCGCGTAGCCCTCGCCGACCTCCCCGGCGAAGCGTGGAAACAGCTCTTCCCGGAGGAGGGTCTCGTAGTCGTCGGCGTCTGCAGGGCCGGTCCAGCCGTGCCACAGCCGCGCGATCATGGCCGGGGGTTGTAGCTTCGGGATGAAGTTGATTGGGTCACGGGTGTCTGGATCGTGCTGTAAAGGCTATCTAAAAGAAAGCCCCCGGCGTCGTCGGGCGCTGCGCGCCCGACTGCCCGGGAGACCCGCGGTCTCCCGCTGGCTGCGGTCGAGGCCCTCGCTGCGCGCTTCCGTCGCTCACTTCGTTCGCTCCGTCCAGTGCTTGCGTCGGGTATCTTCCCGCAGCCGCCGGCCCCTTCCAGTCCCGCCCAACCCACACACCTCCCCAGCCGATTCACTCACTCGGTCGCAGGCTCCCTCGTTCGCTCATCCCTCGCACGGCGGCTGTCGCGCGATGGAACGCGCGACAGCGCGCGCCCTCCGACCGGAAGGGTCAGTCCTCGAATCCTGCTCACTCGCCCCGGAAGTCGGGCTCGCGGCCCTCCCGGAACGCGGCGACGCCCTCGGTGTGGTCCGCACTGTTGAACGCCTCGTCGCGGACGCGGGCGACCCACCGCGTCTCCGCCTCGGAGATGCGTCCCTTCTCGTGGATCATGTCCACGATCTGTTTCATCTTGCGCAGCGAGAAGGGGGCGTTGCCGGCGATGGTCCCGGCCATGTCGTAGGTGCGGTCGGCAAGCTGGTCGCGGTCGACGACGTAGTTGAGAAAGCCCACCTCGGCGGCGTGGTCGGCGTCGATGGGGTCGGCGGTAAAGAGCAGCTCCTTGGTCTTGGCCGGGCCGATCAGACGCATGATCCGGTGGATCGCCCGGCCGCCGTAGACCAGCCCGATCTTCGCCGGCGTGACGGCGAAGCGGGCGTCGCTGGCCCCGAGCCGGACGTCGCAGGCCGCAGCGATCTCGACACCCCCACCGTAGGTGTCACCGTTTATCATCCCGACGACGGGGTAGCCGTATCCCTCGATGGTGTCGGTCATCTCCGGCCAGCGCCGTTTCAGGTCTTTGGGCGTCTCGCTACGGTCGACGTCGAGGTCAAAGCCCGCACAGAACGCTTGCTCGCCCGCGCCCCGGAGGACGGCCACGGTCGGCTCCTCGCGTTCCTCCAGGGCCTCGAAGGTGGCCGTCAGCTCCTCGGCCATCTCGAAGTCCATCGCGTTGCGCTTGCCTGCGTTCGCGATGGTGACCGTACAGACCTGGCCGTCGACCTCGGAGTCTATCGTGCCGCTCATGAGGCGCCGAACGGCCCGGGTGGTCCTAAATCCCTCCCTCGGCGGGGCAGTCGCCGACGCCGGAGCCGACCCGGCGGATAGTGTCACTCGAAAATATTATGTTCCATGTTACCTTTGTACATACCGGCATGCGCGCAGCAGTCCTCGAAGAGCATGGCGAACCGCTCGAGATCACCGACGTCGACGCCCCGTCGGCGGCGCCGGAGGGGGCCGTGGTGGAACTGGAGGCGTGCGGTATCTGCCGGTCTGACTGGCACGGCTGGCAGGGCGACTGGGAGTGGCTCGACATCCAGACACAGCCCGGGCAGATCCTCGGCCACGAACCCGCGGGTCGGGTGGTCGAGGTCGGCGAGGAGGTCGATGGGGTCAGCGAAGGCGACCACGTCGCCGTCCCGTTCAACCTCGGCGACGGCTCGTGTCCGGAGTGTCGCAAGGGCTACTCGAACACCTGCGAAAACGGGCTGCCGCTGGGCTTCGTTGAGGAAGCGCCGGGGGCCTTCGCGGAGGAGGTCCACGTGCCGAGCGCGGGCCACAACCTCGTCGAACTGCCCGACGGCGTCACCTCGGTCGACATGGCGGGGCTGGGCTGTCGGTTCATGACCTCGTTTCACGCGCTGGCCCACCGGGCGGACGTCGGCGCGGGTGACTGGGTCGCCGTCCACGGCTGTGGCGGGATCGGCCTGTCGGCGGTCCACATCGCCGACGCGCTGGGCGCGAACGTCGTCGCGGTGGACCTGATGGACGGGAAACTCGACAAAGCCGAGGAGCTGGGGGCGAAAGCACGGGTCAACGCGAGCGAAGTCGATGACGTCCCGGCTGCCGTCCAGGAGGCCATCGGCGGCGGCGCGGACGTCTCGGTCGACGCGCTCGGGGTCGCCGAGACCTGTCGCAACTCCGTACTCAGCCTCGGCAACCGTGGTCAACACGTCCAGATCGGCCTGACGACACAGGAAGAGGAGGGCATGGTCGCGCTGCCCACCGACGCCATGGTGATGCAGGAGATCGAGTTCATCGGCTCGCTCGGGATGCCCCCGACCCGCTACGACGAGATCTTCCGGATGACCGCGACTGGCAAACTCCAGCCCAGCGCGGTCGTCAGTGAGACGGTCGACCTGCCCGAGGTCAACGACAAACTGGCGGCGATGACCGACTTCGGGACCGTCGGCATCCCCGTCATCGACTCCTTCTGAGCGGCGGGCGCTGGCGGACCGCTGGCCCGACGGGAGGAGGATTTAATCCTCCCCCGGTCCTGTGCCGGCCATGGCGAGTGAACCCCTCGGTCACCTCACCGTCGTCGACTTCTCGCGGTACCGCGCGGGGCCGTGGTGTACGCAGATCCTGAGCGAACTCGGCGCCGAGGTCGTGAAAGTCGAGCGGCCGGGCGTCGGCGACCCCGAACGCCACAGCCACCCCGAGCAGGGTGGCATGGGCGTCAACTTCATCGCCCGGAACCGCAACAAAAAGAGCATCGCGGTCAACCTCAAACACGAGGCGGGCCGGGAGGTCGTCGAGGACCTCATTGCGGGGGCGGACGTCCTCGTGGAGAACTACAGCCTCGGCGTCATGGAGGAGTTCGGCCTGGGCTACGAGTACCTGACAGAGGAGGTCAACCCCGACCTTGTCTACGCCTCGGTCAAGGGCTACGGCGAGGAGGGTCCCGACAGCGACCGCCGCGGGGTCGACCTCGTGATGCAGGCAGAGGGCGGGATCATGAGCGTCACCGGGCCGGAGGACGGCCAGCCGGTCAAGCTCGGGCAGGCGCTGGGCGACATCGGGAGCGGCCTCTACGCGCTGGTCGGCATCCTCACCGCCCTCTACGAGCGCGAGCGGCTGCGCGAGCCCGCGGAAACCGCCGGGGCGGGTGACGGTGAGGATGGGGGAGGGGGCCAGAAGGTCGAGACCAACCTCTTCGGGACTATCGTCTCCTTCATGGAGGAGTACATCACCCGCTACGGGATCACCGGCGAGGACCCCACTCCCTACGGCACCCGCCACCAGACGGGCGTCCCCTACGAACTGTTCGAGACCGCCGACGGCCACATGGTGTTGAGCGTCACCGGCCAGGGGTCGTGGGAGCGGTTCGTCACGGAGGTGCTGGAGGACGCCGACCACCTGCTCGAGTACGACTCCCAGCGGCTCCGTCAGGAGCACTACGCCGAGCTGATGGAGGTCATCCGCCCCGAGCTCAGGGAGAAGACCACGGCGGAGTGGCGCGAGATATTCGACGGGATGGGCTTTCCCAACGGCCCGCTCAACCGGGTCAGCGACGTGGTCGAGCATCCGCAGGCCCGCGCACGCGACTACGTCTTCGAGTACGAGGACGACGAGATCGGCGAGGTGACGCTGCACGGCCACCCGCTTCACTTCTCCGATGCCGACACTTCGGTCCGGTCGGGCCCGCCCCAGCTCGGCGAGCACACCGACGCGGTGCTGACCGAACACCTCGACCGGAAGCCGGAGGAAGTCGACCGGCTCCGCGAGGACGGCGCCATCGAGTGAGGACCCAAGAGCCTGCGGAGCAGACTGTCGAGTGAGGGTGCGGGACCGGTCGCACGACGGAGCGAGACGGCACGGCCGCTCTCCGGGTTCGGAGAGGTACGACAAGTGGGTTGGCAGGATCAGTACTGTCGTACCCACCCGGCGAAAAACCCATTGGAGATATAAACACGTCGGAATCGACCAAATTCCGCCGGAACCTATTCCTGGGGACCGCTACCAGTAGGGGGTATGTCCGAGCGGACAGTCCGCGAACTCGGCGATGACCGCCGGCCCCGGTTTCAGGAGCTGGTCGACTACGCCTTCGACGCCGTGCGCGGTCCGACGAGCTACGACGCGCCCGAGGAGACGCCGCGCATGCTCGGCCGGAAGTTCGGCATCTTTGAGGCCGGCGACCTGAAAAGCGTCTGCATCCACCACGATTTCAGTGCCCGCGTCCGCGAGGACTGGGTGCCGATGGCCGGCCTCGCCGCCGTCGCCACGCCGCCGGAACACCGCCGTGAGGGACTCGGCCGGACGCTCGTCGAGGACGCCCTGCAGCGGTGGCGCGGGACGTACCCGCTGGCTGCCCTCTGGCCGTTCGAGCACGGCTACTACCGGCAGTTCGGCTGGGCGCTGTCGAACACCTCTGTGCGCTATGCCTGCCCGCCGGCGGCGCTCGCGCCCGCTCGTGGTGCCGACGGCACCGCACGCCGGGTCGGCCCCGAGGAGTGGGAGCAGTTGCAGGACGTCCACGAGGCCCACGGCGCCGGCCGGAACCTGACGTTACGCCGGGACGCGGAGTGGTGGCGACGCCGCGTCTTCCGCTCGCTGGGCGGCGAGAAGCGATACGTCTACGCCGTCGAGCGCGACGGCCGGGTCGACGGCTACGTCGCCTACACCGTCGAAAACGGGGGCGCACAGCTCCGCGTGTCCGACCTCGCCTTCCGCGACCGCGAGGCCTACCGCCGGATTCTGGGGCTGCTCGCCGACCACGACTCCCAGGTCGAGGGGGTGGTACTCTACCGCGAGGACGAGCGGTCGCTGTTCTCGCTGGTCGACGACCCCGAAGCCGTCGACTGTACCGTCTCGCCGGGACCTCAGGTTCGCGTCGTCGACGTCCAGCGGGCCCTCGAGACGCTGTCCTATCCCGAGGACGTGACCGCCACCCTCCGGCTTGCGGTGGCCGACCGGCACGCGCCCTGGAACGACGGGCTTCTCGAACTACGCATCGACGGCGGGGCCGGGGAGTGTCGCTGGCTCGACGATGGAGAAGCGAGTGCGGACGTCAGCCTCGGTATCGGTGCACTCAGCCAGCTCTACGTCGGATTCCGGTCGGCCGCCGAACTCGGCCGGGCCGGCAGTCTCGATGCCGACGGCGGGGCAGCCGGGACGCTCGGCGGGCTGTTCCCGCCCGAGACAGTCTATCTCAGGGAGTACTTCTGACCGCCGTCGTGACCGGACAGACCGGCCTGTATTCGTTGCCTGTTCGGTGTGGATTCCGGTCCGCCGGAACCGGACCGTGCCGCGACGCGGCCCGGCGGCTCAGTCGCTCCGGGACTCCTCGGGGCGCGCGGCGTGGTCGTCGCGGAACTCCCGTCTGTAGGTACCCTCGTCCAGGACCTCCCGTTCGGGGATTTTCGGCGGGATCCCGTCCCCGCCGCCGAGGTCGAAGACGTAGATGGCACCGATGAGGATGGCGTGCCAGGCCAGGCCGGCGACGACGACTGCGGTCAGTATCTCCATCGGTCACCGGCCCCTGTGGGTCGTACAGCTCGTCGGCTCTCCCCCCGGGAGAAGCCACCTCCTACCATCGTCGGTCTGGCGGCTCGAATTCGTTCGCGTTACCGTTCAGCATCCGTATAACCGTCGCGTGTCTCGATTCTCTCATCCGTGGGGCTGCAGTGCGCCCGCAGACGGGCGGCCAATATTAACCACTCTATTCCCGTCGGTAGTGAAACCAGAAGTGGACGCCAACACGCAGGGATCCGGTACTGAGACAGTCCCCGAGTGACACGAAGGGCGGTCCGAGCGCCACGCCCGAGCCGGCGTGAGAGGGTGTCCGGCGGTGGAGGGGCGGTTCGGAGGCGAGCAGCTCGAACGGGCAGAGTCAGCCCGCACGGCACGGTCGGGGTGACAGCGACACGTCGCACGACGGTCGTCGGCTCGGTTTTGTGTCCCTCGTACGGCCGCTACGTCGTCGACTCGAGCGACGGGGACTCATCGGCCGCGACACCCGGGGCGCCACCCCACGCGAAGAGCGCCCGGACGAAGACGAGCGTCGCCGTCAGAACAGTCCCCACCACGAGGATGCCACCGAGCGCACGGTGGCGCGCCATACTGGCCGGTACTTGTGAGTGAGCGAGTCTGTCCTCTGGCGGTCGGGGTGGAGCGAAACAGCAGAACGGATTCGGGACTGAGTCCTCAAACAGCAAAAGCGAGGACAGACACCGACACGCGCGCTTGCTACTCGTATCAAAAATTGCACTGTGGTATCCAGGAGCGTCGGACCCTCTCTCCGGGTGTGAAGAGGGAAGTCGCTGGTGAACCCCTCCACTTCGGTCCATTTTCTGTTCTCCAACCTCGGCATCTGAGTGGCAGCGGTCCGACCCCCACCCTTCCTACACTCCCCTCGCTCGTACCGACCGTTACCACCCACATCGCGGTTTGGCCCCGGTTGGGCGCGCAGTCACGCGTGGTCGCGCATCGAAGCGGTGGGCAGTCGGGCAACGAACCTCGGTTCCGTCCCCCCTTCCTACACTCGCTTGAGCCCGGCGAGTACCTTACCGGTCAGCTCGGGGTCGTCAGTCCAGAACCCAGCGTAACGCTCTCGTTCGGCACGCGCAACGAGCGCACGGGACTCCGTGTCGCCATCGAACGCGAGCACCCAGTACGGGGCCAACTCGCCGTCGATTCCGTGATAAGTAACTCCTGGGATCGCCGGCGGGTCCCAGTCGTCGATACCGTAGATGTGGAGTTCCAGATCGGTGTCCGTGGCGAGGTGACGGTACGTCTCGACCTGGGCTTCAAACGCGGAGAGTCGTTGAAAGGCCGCTCGGAGCGTTCCCCGGCCAGCCCGGAACGCTCGGTCCTCTATCTCCCGGCTGACCGCAAGCAGGTCCCGCCGCCCGAGCGCTGTGAACACGGTTCTATCGAGCACCTCGAACAGGGCGCGGTAGCCTTGGGAGATCTCCTCGTAGTCGCCCGGGCGGACGAGTGGCGGGTCGAGGAGCCCCTCTAACGCGTCTATGCCGAGTGCGCCGACAAATTCGCCGTTCTCCTCGATGGCAACAAACGGGTCCGGCCCTCCCGGCGGGAGGGGACGCCGCTCGACGGTGACCTGGTGGTTCGCGAACCGGTCGCTCATGCCGCCCTCGTCGTCTCGCGTGTGGACGATAAAGCGCTTCCCGTGGCTCCGGACCTCGTCAAATAGTGCGTCGAACATCATCAGTCACCCTGTTGTTCACTCTCGACACTGCGAGCGATTAGCGACGCGACATCGTCGGTGAGCGGTTCCAGGGTGACGGTGTCGGTCGCATGGTCGTACTCGACGAGTCCCGCGTCCTCAAGGGCCGGCAAGTCCCGGTGGTGTAGCTCGGTCCGGATCCGCTGGTAATCGCCTGATCCACGCATCATACCCGCCTCCGTTGCCTCCCAGCCGGCCAGGACAGTCGCGAGGTTGTCGAGGGTGGTCGCGTCCTGAACGAGCAAAATATACAGCGTGCGCCGTCGCTGCGTCGAGGCCAGCGCCCGATAGAGGTCGTCGTCAGACAGGCGGACCTCACGGTCCCCGCGCTGTTTCCCAGAATCTGGGTCTGTCGTACGTTCATCCATAGGGAATGGTACTCACTCACAAGGCAAAATAAGCCTTCCGCGGACTCCAGCGGTCGGCGTCGCCGGAGTGTCAGAAAGCGTGGCTCACGCGTGCTCTGTCAGAATGCCCGGCGGAGGTGAGCCGCTGGTTGCGCCGACTCTCGAGGTGCCCGGTCCAGACAAGCACGCCGTGACTGGCGGCATCGGACACGTCTCTGGAAAGCTCGGGAGCGTACGCCGCCGTGCACCCGCCGGAGACCCTCGCCATCTCGGGGTTGTACCCCCGACCTGAGGGGTCCTGGTACAGTTCGGCGCCGTTAGCCGAACATCTGGCGCATCATGGGGTGCATTTCCATGAGCTGCTCCTCTGCGATCTCCTCGTAGATCTTGTAGGTGATCGACACCGTCAGCAGCAGCCCGGTTCCGGAGACACCGCCGATGGTGCCGAGCATGTTCGCCATCACCGCGAGCAGCCCGACCAGTGCTCCGCCGATGACCGTCACCTGTGGGATGTACTGCTCGAGCACCCGCTCGATCGAGCGGACGTTCTGGCGGAACCCGGGGATCTGCATCCCGGAGTTGTGGATCTGCTGGGCCGTGGCATCCGGCCCCATATCCGTGGTCTCCACCCAGAAAATGGCGAAGATAGCACCCCCGATGACCATGAACGTCAGGTCGACCCCGACCCGCGCCATGATCTCGACCGGCGAGTGGCCACCACCCCCGCCGGCGAACCACATCCAGTCGCCCGGATTGCGTATCGGTCGCAAGTAGTAGAACAGCCCGGCGGTCGCCTGGCCGTTGGTGTACTGGCCCAGCCAGGCCGGCAGACCGCCCAACTGGGCGTTCAGGATCCGGCCGAGGAACTGGATGTTGGCCTGCAGCGCCCGGACGAGGATCATCGGCAGGACGCTGGCGTAGATGAGCTTGACCGGATACCGACCGCGGGCACCCTTCACCCGGGTGTTCGAGAGGGGAATCTCGACGCGGACGGACTCGGCGTAGACGACCACCACGAAGATGCCGACGGTGGTCAGGATCGGGACGATGTTCCCGGCCCCGATGAGCAGGGCGTTGACTCCCGACGGAGTGAGGATCGGCGGGAACGAGACCGCGCCGGTGATGATCCCGACCCAGGTGGTGAGGATGCCCGGCTCGGCGCCCGCTGCGGCCGTGATCCCGGGGATCTGGAAGATCCCGCCGAGCAGGCTCTGGCTGACGCCGGCGATGATGAAGAGGCCGATCCCCGAGCCGACGCCCCACTTGCTGACGACCTCGTCCATGAAGAGGATGAGGAGCCCGCCGGCGAAGATCTGGGCGAACATCAGCCACTGGACGCCGAACTCGCCGATGCCCAGCGAGGCCGCGACCGCGTCGCTCGCCGGCAGAAAGTCGCCGGCGAAGACCATCGGCAGCCCCGTCAGGATACACATCAGGACCACCAGCAGCTTCTGGAGGCCCTGGTAGAGCACCTGGTCGCGAGGGTTGTTCTGTGTGTCCAGCCCGAGCAGGTCGGCACCGCCGAGCAACTGGAGCACGATGCTCGCCGTGACGATGGGGCCGATCCCCAGCTGCAGGATCGTCCCCTGGCCGCCGGCGAGAATCGACCGGAACTGACCGAAAACCTCGCTCCCCTGGCCCTGGAGGCCAAAGAGGAAGACGTTCGTCAGGAAGAAATACAGCACCAGGATGCCCGCGGTCCAGCCCAGCTTGCGCTT
>Ga0207714_1001747_pt1 | contig 13824 bp, 12 predicted proteins | sample PonA232FremontCA_2_FD_187270 | JGI IMG/M metagenome (GOLD analysis project Ga0207714, IMG submission 187270) | Marine sediment microbial community from Fremont, CA, USA - Pond A23 Sediment 2 (SPAdes) | ecosystem: Environmental > Aquatic > Marine > Unclassified | place: USA: Fremont, California... | reverse complement strand
CTCCCGATAGGCGGCTGCCAGCTCGTCGTCGTCCGGTCGGTCTGACTCTACCTCAACGACTGCGACGGTTACGCGCTTGTTCGCGTACTCGGTGCCGAGATAGACCCGGCCCCGGTCGTCCGTCTCGTTCGTTTTGAGGTCTGTCGCGTCGACTTTCATCGACGAACGGTACGGACCCACCGCTGATACGTGTTGCCCACTATTACCCACGAGTTTCCCCGTAGCGGGTATCGGTGTACTATGGATTTCAGCTGCCTGAACAAGGTGGAACAGCGGGAGAATCGGGAGGGCGATTTTCCACAGGGACTCTCACTGCAGTCGGTACCGCAAGATCGCGGCGATACCGCCGAGGTTCGAGAGCTGTTCGCCGGGCGCGAACTCCGAGGAGAAGACGACGACGTCGCCGCCCTGGCGTTCGACCGACTCGATCACCTCGTTGACGTCGATCGGCCAGTCTCCTTCGCCCTGTCGCTCCGTCCGGAGCCGGTCGTCGACCACGAGCAGCGTCTCGACCGCGCCGAACTCGGCGGCCTCGGCCACGTCTTCGGGCCCGTACGTCGCCTTCGCGCCCTGCGCGATGTTCTCTGTCAGCTCGTCGATGAGGCTCGCCTCCTTCGAGATCCGGGTCTCCTTTTGGACCTCGTCGACCGCGCCGCGTTTGAGGACCTCGTGGACCCCGCGGTCGCCCGCGGCCGAGGTGTCGACCGTGGTGACTCGGTCGGCGAGGTCGCGGTACTCCTCGTCGATGTAGTCGCGCGCGTCGTTCTTGGTGAACCCCGGCCCGGCGAGGATCACGGCGTCGGCGTCGAGGTGTGCGAGCGCCTCCCCGAGCTCGGCGAACAGCTCCTCGCGGGGGCGCGAGTACTCGCCTTTCCCCGTCGGCTTCGTGAACGAGGCGTACTCCTCGGTGCCGTACTGCTGGACGGTGTGAACGTAGGCGGCTCCCTCCTCGACGGTCGCGATAGCTACGTCGGGGTTCTCTGCGGCCTCGGTGGCCGCTTCGAGCCGCTCGGTCTGGTCCGGCTTGAACTGTTTCTCGACCGTGATCTCGTCGTGTTCCTCGACGTTTATCGTGTGGTGTGCGTTGAGCTGGTCCTCGCGCGAACAGCCCACGATCACGCCTGACACCCGGAGCCGGTTGGCGAAGCGCGCGAACTCGACGTCTTCGACCTCCAGCGTGACGAAGATGTGCTCGCGCTGCCCGCCGGTGTCTCGCATCTGGTCGTCGTTGCGCTGGATGCGGCGGGTCGTGTCGCCCTCCACGAAATCGCCCGGTTCGAGCACGTGCGCGAGGTGCCAGAGGTCGTCGACGTTCTCGGGGACCAGCGTGAGCCGCTCGCGGCCCTCCTCGCCGTACCCCCGCTCTGAGATGCGCATGGCTGGACGTTCGCTCGGGACGGTATCAACTCTTGTCTTCCGGGTCCGCGAGCGCTGGCCCCCACTCGAACTCGCCGCCGTCACTCGGGTCACCGCGGTCGGTCGACTCGCCGGGCTCCCGCGGTTCGACGGCGGCCGCCGACGGTTCGACCGGGACGCTCCGTCCGACCTGAACCGCCGCCGACGCCTCTGTCCGCCGCTGGCGTCCGCCGTCGCCGGCCGCCACTGGCGTCGGGTCCCGACCGCTCGCGGCCGCGGACGGGGCTCTCGCCGCCTCCGCGACGCCGAACTCGAAGCCGCCGACGTCGACCCGGTTTTCGTCATCGGCGTCGGTCGGCGCGCGGTCCGGGCTCGCCCCGGCCGGGCGCAGCGTCTCGGCGGCCCCGAGGCCGTAGAGCCCGTGCGCGAGGGTCCGGACGACGAACGCGAGAGCGGCGCCGACGAGCAGCGGCGCCGTCGGCACCGCGAGGGCGTAGCCGACGGCGAGCGCCGCGGCCGCGGCGGTCCACGCGGCCGCGTACGACTCGGACCGGGCCGTGGCCGCGACCGGCTCCGGGCGGAGGCCGTCCCTGAGCCGTCCGGAGGCGGCGAACACGGCCAGCGCCGCCGGCCGGACGTACGCGAACGCGAGGAGGTACGCCGCGGCGAGCGCGGCGAGCAGGCCACCGGTCGTGACCGCGGCCGCGACGGCGCCGTTCGGTCCGAGCGCGGCGTCGACCGCCGCGCCGACCACCGAGAGGTCGACGGGGCCGACCGCGGCGACGACCCCGACCGCGGCGACGCCCGCGAGACCGACCGCGAGCGGCGCGAGCAGGACCGCCGAGAGCAGCGCCGACTTGAGACCGTTCCTGAGTAGGTCGCCCCACGCGACGAGCGACGGCGCATCGGTCGTTCCGGTCTCGGTCGCACGGCGTGTCACGCGGACGAGGTATCCGCGAGCGACGAGCGCCGGCGCGAACGCGACCGGCGCCGCCGCGAGGAGGAGCGGCGAGACGAAGAGGAAGCCGCCGAGCCACAGCAACGCCGAGACCCATCCGAACAGCGTCAGCGACCCGCCGACGAGGACGACTCCCGCCGCGTCTCGGGTCCGAGCCAGCGCCACGGCGGCCGGTCGAATCATGCGTCGAAATCAACGCGCGGAACAGTGATAAATTATGTTCGCCCGAGCGTTTATATTGGATGGCAAAGTATTGTCACTTGGCCGCGCTGGGCTGTCATGTGCCTCTGACAGTTGCGGTCGCCTTCCGGCGGCCGACTCCCTCCGCGGCCTCCTCTGCCGACGCCTCGGGAGCCGCGCGCGTCGCGACCGCCACGCCGACGAGCGCCGACACCGATTTATCGCGTCCCGCCGACCGTGCGCATATGTCCGGCGACGATCTGACGACGGACGTGGAGTCGGCGCTCCGCAGCTACGGCGTCAGCGTCGAGTCGATACGCGACGGCGATCCGCTGCAGCTGACGTACATGACCGCCTTTCCCGGCCGGGAGGTACACCACGGTGAGATCGGGCGCGCGCTCAACGCGCTCATCGACCGCGCGGACGCGGGCGAGTGGGACCCGGTCCGGGTCGAGGCGACGGTGGTCCGCGCGCCCGGCGACCCCCTCGGCGCGTGGCGCGCCGAGCCGGAGTGGTTCGAGGCGCTCGCGGCGTACGAGATCTCGGAGACGGAGTTTTCGACCCGCGTCTTGGAGACGCTGTCGCACGCGGACGAGCCCGCGGGGACGGGGGAACGGACGTGACCCGTCGATCCCCGGTGAACCGCGCGCAGCGCCGTCTCGCGCGGCCGGCCCGCGAGCGGTTCGCGACCCGCGAGGTCGCGTTCGACGCCGGCGGCGCGACCTGTCGGGGGACGCTGTACCTGCCCGGCGGCGCGACCGATCCGCCCGCGGTGGTGATGGGGCCCGGACTCGGCGCGGAGCGCACGGCCGGCTACCCGGCCGTCGCGGAGCGGTTCGCGGACGCCGGCTACGCCGCCCTGCTCTTCGATTACCCCGAGTTCGGCGATTCCGACGGCGACTCACAGGCGATCCGGCCCGACCGCCAGCGCGGCGCGTACGCGGCCGCGGTCGACCGCGTCCGGCGCGTCGACGCCGTCGGCGACGAGCTCGTGTTGTGGGGCGCGTCGCTGTCGGCCGGACACGTCCTCGCGCTCGCCGCGGCGCGCCGCGACGTCGACGCGGTCGTGGGGGTGGTTCCGATGCTCGACGGCCGGGCCGTCGCTCGGCGACGGGGAGTCAGATACCTCGCGCGTGCCGGCGCTGCGGGCGGTCACGACCTGCTGGGTCGCCGCCTCGGTCGCGGCCGCACCGTCCCGATCGCCGGCGACGCGAGCGAGTGCGCGGTGATCACCGAACCGGGAGCGAAACGGAAGTACATCGACCTCGTCGACCGCGAGTCGGCGTGGCGAAACGAGACGCCGGCGCGCTCGCTGCTCCGGCTCGCGCGCTACCGGCCCGGCGCGCGGCTCGACGAGATCGACGCTCCGACCCTGCTTTTAGCCGGGACCGACGACGCGATCGTCGACGCCGAGTCGGTCGCTCGCGCCGGCGAGCGGCTCGGTCGCGGCACCGTCGTCTCGATGCCCGCCGACCACTTCTCGGTGCTCGGCGATGACTTCGAGGGCGCGGTCGGCCACCAGCTGTCGTTTCTCACCGACGCCCTCGAGTGAGTCCGGCCGTCCGGCGGCGAGCGCGTGCCGGCGAACGCGCCGGCGAGAGCGGCTCAGAGTCCGTACTGCTCGCGCGCCACGTCGTCGAGGCCGGCGTCTTCGAGGATGTCCATCGGCACGAGCACGTCGAGTTGCACCACGCCCGGGAGCCGCCCGATCTGGACGCCGCCGGTGAACGTACACCGGGCGCGGACCTCGCCTTCCGTCATGTCCAGCAGCGTCCCCGCGCGGTCGAACGCGTTCTGTGTCGCGTCGTTGACCGTCGCGCCGGAGCCGATCACCTGGATCGGCGCGGCGTCGGTGTCGACGTCGACGCCGTGTTCCGCGCCGAGGTCCGCGCCCGCCTCGATCTCCTCGTCGGTGTACGGCGCACTGATAAAGGGGAGATCCGCCTCGTTGGGGAGCAAGATCGGGCCGTCGATGTCGAGGCCGTCGATGACCTCGACGTCCATCGTCACCGTCCCGCTCACGTCGGTGGTGTGTAAGGAGAGTTCGCCGTCGCCCTGATTCGCGTGCAGGTCGCCGACGTAGATCCCGCCGCCGTCGACGGCGACCGGGCAGATGAGCGTCGCGCCCGCGCGGACCTCGGGGATGTCCATGTGGCCGTCGGTGCGCAGGTCGAGGTCCTCCTCCGTCTCGACGCCGTAGTCGTGGTCGGCACCGATCAGGCTCTGCCCGAAGTCGCCGGCGTTGTGCGAGTCCGGCAGCGTCACCGGCGGCGTGGTGCCGACGTTCCCGATGAACGGCCGGAGCCGGCCGAGCGTGCCTGGCATTCCGTCGGGCTCGTACAGCAGAATCGGATGCTGGCGGGCGTTCTCGGGGATGTCCATCACCTCGTCGGCGTCGGTCGCGAGCGCGTGGGCGCCGTCCTCGTCGAGCGTGACCCCGACCGCGTTCTCGTGGTCGAACGCGACGGTGTAGCCGTACTCGAAGCCGAACGAGGAGGCGTTGGCACCGCACTCCGCACACCGGATCGCGCCCTCCCCGGTGCCCTCGACGACGGAGTCCGGCCACGTCGTGCCGCACTCGGGACACCGGTGGTCGACGAACGGGTCGTCCGCGAACGCGCTCTCGCGTTCCGCCATCGACCCCGTGCTCGTCGCCATGCTCGTCACCTCCACGTCGCGGATGTGGATCGCAACGGCGTCACCGACCGCCGCGCCCTCGACGCGGATCGGCCGCGTCACCTCGTGGCCGCCCCGGAACGACGGCGTGATCATCGGTCCCCAACAGCCCGGCGGCGTGTACGTCGTCACCGTGCCGCCGTCGGCGACCGTTCCGGCCCACTCCTGGTCGGGGCCGACGAGCCCGAGGGTGTACTGGTCGACGTACAGCTCGTCCGTGATCTCCTGTTGTGACATACCGTGCGACGGTACAGCACGCTCTCTCATAACCGTAGCGCCCGCGCCGGGTGCGGACGCCGGCGTCCGGCGGCCCCGCCGGACCCGGCGGGGATCTGCACCGACCGGCGGGACAACACCTACGTCCCGCCGGCCCGTCAGGGCGGTCGTGACCGACGCGATACCCGACCCCGAGCGGCTTCGCAAGACGGTGCGTCGCTACTACGAGCGCGTCGACGCCGACGACTACGACGGCCTGCTCTCGCTTTTCGCCGACGACGTCGTCTACGACCGACCGGGGCAGGATCCGATAGAGGGGCGAGACGACTTAGAGCGGTTCTACCGCGAGGACCGACCGCTGTCCGACGGCGAACACGAGGTGCTCGCGATCGCGGTCGACGGCGACACGGCGGCGGTCCGCGGGACGTTCGGCGGGCGGCAGGGCGGCGAGCGGGTCGCGTTCGGTTTCGCTGACTTTCACACGGTCGACGCCGACGGGCTGATCGCCCACCGCGTGACCTACACCGACCGCGACACGGTGTGACGCGTCCCGACCGACCGGCGGGGGGCTGATCCGACCGACCGGCGGGGGGGTCCGGTCCGGCCCGCTTGCGAGGGGCGAACACCGTGCCGCGGCGCTCGGAGAGATATTTACCTGCCCGTCCGAGACGTAGCGTATGCAGACTCACATCGTCCCCGTCGGGTTCGATTACGACCGGATGATCGCCCCGCTCATCCGGGACCAGTTCGATGTCGACCGCGTGATCCTCTTGGAGGGGACGGTCGGCAGCGAGGCCAACGTCGAGTACTCCCGGAACATCGCGCGCAAGCTCGAACAGGACTTCCAGAACCTGCTCGGCGCGGAGACCGTCCGCGAGAAGCTCGTCGACGTGTACGACTACGACGCCGCCTTCGAGCGCGCGTTCGACCTTATCAACGCGGAGCTGGACCGCGACGGGTCCGCGGACGACGCCGGAGCGTCGGCCGGGCCGGCGTCGGACGACGCTCCCGCAGGGCGCGAGGTCTGGGTGAACCTCTGTTCGATGCCGCGCCCGGTCTCGTTTGCGTTCGCGACCGCCGCCCACTCGATCATGGTCGAGCGACAGGCCGACCGCGACCGCATTCACACGTACTACACCGCCCCCGAGAAGTACCTAGAGACCGAACTCGCCGAAGAGCTGCGCGCGACGCGCGACCTCCTGCGCGAGGTGCGTGACGGCGGCGCGTTCGAGGACGCGGTGACGGCAGACCGGGTCGCCGACCGGCTGGAGACGACGACCGACCTGTTAGAGGAGTTCGACGAGCGCGGCACCACGATCGGCGCGAAGCGCATCGGCGACAATCACGTGATCGAGCTGCCTGTCGCCTCCTTTCAGAACGTGAAACCGTTCGAGGAGCTCGTTTTGTTCACCCTCGGCGAGCACGGCGAGTTCGAGTCCGTCTCCGAGCTCGCGAAGACGCTCGCGGCCGAGCTGAACGAGGAGTACACCGACTCGTTCCGCTCGAAGGTGATATACAACGTCGACCGGCTCGGTCCCGGCGGAAAGGGGTACATCGAACGCGAGGAGCGCGGGAAGTCGTACCGGACGAGCCTCTCGCGGATCGGCGAGCTGTGGGTCCGCGCACACGCCGGCGCGGAGCGCGACATCGCGTGAGCGGACCGCGCGTCGGAAGCGTCTCAGTCCCGTGATCCGATGCCGTGACCGCCTTGTTTATACCCGTGGCACCGCGACGGTTATCGGATGAGTTCGGGCGGGAGTTCCGGCGCGAGCGAATCGGAGAGCGACGCCGACGAGTTCGGCTTCGCGGAGCCGTCGACGGACCAGTCGTTCGGGAACGCGCTCGCGAAGGCGCGGGACGGGACGCGGCTCTCCGTCGACGACGCGGTCGAGCTGCTCGCGACGGGGACGGACCGCGAGGGGATCGACCCCGTCCGCAAGGAGGCCGTCTTAGAGGCCGCAGACCGCCGGCGCGCCGAGACGGTCGGCGACGAGGTCACGTTCGTCGCCAACCTGAACAACAACGTCACAACGGCGTGTAACACGGGCTGTCTGTTCTGTAACTTCAAAGACTCCGCGCACGCGTTCGAGGCCGACGACGACGCCGGCCACGCCGGGTTCACGAAACCGCCCGCGGAGTCGCGCGCGGTCGTCGAGGACGCCCTCGACATGGGGATCTACGAGGTGTGTTCCGTCTCGGGACTCCACCCGGCGTTCGCGCTGAACGACGAACACCACGAGATCCTCGCCGCGTACGACGCCCCGGCGAGCGACGTGAACTACAAGCCGCCCGAGGCGTACGCGACCGATCCCGGCACCTACCGCGAACAGATGCGAGCGATGTCGGTCGGCGGCGTCCACCTCCACTCGATGACCCCGGAGGAGGCGTACCACGCGAAACGCGGCACCGACTGGGAGTACGAGGCCGTCTACCGCGAGCTTGCGGCCGCCGGCCTCGACTCCGCGCCGGGCACGGCCGCCGAGATCCTCGTCGACGAGGTGCGCGACGTGATCTGCCCGGGGAAGATCCGCACCGACGACTGGGTGGCGGCGATCGAGGGCGCGGTCGCCGCCGGCCTCGACGTCACCTCGACGATGATGTACGGCCACGTCGAGACGCTCGAACACCGCGCGGAGCACCTGCGCGTGCTCCGTGACCTCCAGGACCGGACGGGCGGGATCACCGAGTTCGTCCCCCTATCCTTCGTCCACCGGGACACTCCGCTCTACCGCCGCGGCGTGGTCGACGGCGGTGCCTCGCTCGCGGAGGACGAACTCGTCGTCGCGGTCGCGCGGCTCTTCCTGGACAACGTCGACCACGTCCAGGCCTCGTGGGTCAAGTCCGGCGACGAGCACGGTCTCAAGCTGCTCAACTGCGGTGCCGACGACTTTATGGGCACCATCCTCTCCGAGGAGATCACGAGCCGGGCCGGCGGCGAGTACGGCGAGTTCCGGTCGTTCGACGACTACGTCGAGATGATCACCGCGATCGGACGGACGCCGGTCGAGCGCTCGACCGACTACCGGACCCGTCGCCGGATCGACCCCGACGGCGGGCCCCACGGTCCGCGGCTCGGTCCGCGCGCGGACGGGACCCCGCTGCTGTCCGATCGGCCCGCGGAGCGCGACGCGCCCGGGTCGGACCCCGTCGAGGCGGACGACTGACGGGACGACGGCGGCCCGCTGGTGTGCCGTCGCCGGGCCGACCGGTTCCGGACGGTCCGTCCCGATCAGTCCGTCGAGCGGTCGAGACGGAACGAGTAGTCCAGCGCCGGCGCGCTGTGCGTGAGCGACCCCATCGAGACGACGTCGACGCCGGTGGCCGCGTAGTCGCCGACGTCGTCGAGTCCGATCCCGCCGCTGGCCTCGACGACGACGCCGTCGGGACTCGGGGCGGCAGCGCGCGCGGCCGCGACCGCGTCGGCCGTCGTCTCCGGGTCGGCGTTGTCGACGAGGACGGCGTCCGCCCCGGCCGTCACAGCCGCGCGCGCGTCCGCGACCGTCTCGGCCTCGACCTCGATCCGCGTCGCGAACGAGGCGCGGTCGCGGAACCGCTCGACTGCCGTTTCGACCCCGAGCGCGGCGACGTGGTTGTCTTTCACCATGACCATATGCGAGAGGTCGAGCCGATGGGTGTCGCCGCCGCCGTGGGCCACCGCGCGCTTCTCGACCCCGCGGAGCCCCGGCGTCGTCTTGCGGGTGCCGGCGACCGCGACGGCCTTGGGATCGGGCGCGGCCTCTCGCGCGGTCGCGACTGCGCGCCGAGTGCGGGTGGCGATCCCCGACGCGTGCGCGGCGACGTTGACCGCGACGCGCTCGCCGCGGAGGACGCCTCTGGCCGGTCCCGCGACCGTCAGCACGGCGTCGCCCGCCGAGACGCGGTCGCCGGCCTCGACGGCCGGGGTCGCGTCGACGTCGAGGTACGCGAAAACGCGCGCGGCGGCCGCGATTCCCGACGCGACGCCCGGCTCCGTGGCGACCAGCCGGCCGGTCGCGTCGCCCGGCACGTCGTTCGTCACGTCGTGGTGGCCGACGTCCTCGCGGAGCCAGCGCTCGACGTCCCCGTCAGTCAGCACGCCCGGAGACCTCCGCGTCGTCTGACCGCTCGCCGACCAGCCGGTGACAGCCGGCGCTCGGCGTCTCCGCCGCGGCGCGCGCCACGAGCAGGCCGACGACGACCGCGTTTCGGAGCTCGTACAGCTCGCGGCTCGTGCGCGTTCGGGTGTACGCGTCCACCTCTCCTTTCAGCCGCCGAATCGAGTCGGCGGCCGCGGCGATCCCCTCGCGGGTCCGCTCGATCCCGAGGTGCTCGTCCGTCGTCGCGCGCAGCCGCCGGAACTTCCCGTCGACGAACCCCGGCGGAAGCGTCGGGTCGTCGGCCGGCTTCGACGGCGGGTCGACCGACGCCGCCGGGTCGCCGGCCTCTGTGGCGGCGGTCTCGCCCGCGCGGAGCCCCCAGACGAGTCCTTCGAGCAGACTCGTCGAGGCGAGCCGGTTCGCGCCGTGGACCCCCGTTCGCGAGCACTCGCCGACCGCGAACAGCCGTCCGAGCGACGCTCGTCCGCGGTCGTCGACCGCGATCCCGCCACAGAGGAAGTGCTGGGCGGGCGCGACCGGGATCCCGTCGTCGAGGTCGATGCCGCGGTCGCGCGCCGTCTCTGCGAGGTCGGGGAAGCGGTCGCCGAAGGCGACGCCGTCGACGTCGAGCCGGACCGAGCCGGTGCGCTCGCGCTCGCGTCGCACCGCGCGGGCGACCACGTCTCGGGGCGCGAGCTCCGCGTCGGGGTGGACGCCGGTCATGAACCGCTCGCCGGCGGCGTTCCGGAGGACCCCGCCAGCGCCCCTGACCGCCTCGCTGACGAGGAACGGCGCCGCGTCCGGGTCGACCCCGTCGTCGCCGGCGGCGTCGACCGCGTCGCCCCCGGGGAACACGGTCGGGTGGAACTGGACGTACGCCATGTCCGCGACGTCAGCGCCGGCGAGCGCGGCCATCGCGACCCCGTCGCCGGTGGCCGCGTCCGGGTTCGTCGAGGTCGCGTAGCAGGCCCCGATCCCGCCGGTCGCCAGTACGGTCGCGCCCGCCGTCGCCGGGACGACCGCGCCGTCCCGTTCGAGCAGCGCCCCCTCGACGCGTCCCTCGTCCGTGAGGAGATCGAGCGCGGCGGTATCGTCGAGCAGCCGCACGCCGTCCCGCTCGCGGAGGTGCGCGAGGAACGGTCGGAGCACGTGTTTCCCGGTGCTCGCGTCGACGTGAATGATCCGTTCGGTCGAGTGGCCGGCCTCCCGGCAGCGGGCGAGCCCCGCGAGCGGGTCCGCGTCGTCGGGATCGCCCGACGCTCCCGTCCGGTCGGCCGCCTCGTCGAACGGGACGCCGAGCGTCTCGACCAACACGTCGCGCACGGCGTCGCGCGCCTCGTTCGCGAGGAGGTCCACCGCGTCGGGGTCGGCCTCGCCGTCGGCGGCCGCGAGCACGTCCTCCCGGAACGCGTTCGGGTCCGTTGTCGTGACCGCGACGCCCCCCTGCGCCCAGTAGGTGTTCGCGTCCGCTGGCTTCGTCGCCTTCGTGGCGACGAGTACGTCCACGCCCGCGCGGGCCGCCGCGAGCGCGGCGGCGCAGCCGGCGATCCCGGACCCGACCACCAGCACGTCGGCCGCGAACTGGTCTGCGTCGAACCCGGTCATAGTTCGAGCATCCGGTTGAGCGCGGTCTCCGCGAGCGCCGCCTCCTCGGCGTCGACCGAGACGACGTTCCGCTCCCGGCCGTCGGCGAGCGATTCGAGGATCCACGTGAGGTAGTTCGGGTCGATCTGCCGCATGGCGTTACAGTCCATGCAGGCGTCGCCACACAGCGGGATCACCTCCACGTCCGGGTGCCACCGGTCGAGGTGGTTCGCGAGGTGGACCTCCGTTCCGATCGCCCACGTCTCGCCGGGGTCTGCGTCCGCGACCGTCTCGCGGATCGTCGCGGTCGACCCCACGACGTCGGCGGCCGCGACGACCTCGCGGCGACACTCGGGGTGGACGATCACCTTCGCGTCGGGACGCTCCTCGCGGATCTCCGCGACGTGGTCGGCGCGGAACCGCTCGTGGACCTGACAGTACCCCTCCCAGAGGATCACGTCGGCGTCGGCGACCGCCGCAGCGTCCCGGGCTTCGGGGTCCCACGGGTCCCAGACGGCGGTCCCGTCGGCCAGCCCGAGGTCGTGAGCGGTGTTGTAGCCGAGGTGTTTGTCGGGGAGGAAAAGCACCGCGTCGCCGCGGTCGAGCGCCCACTCGAAGGCGTCGGCGGCGTTCGAGGAGGTGCAGACGAGCCCCCCGTGCTCGGCGCAGAACGCCTTGAGGTCGGCGTAGGAGTTCATGTACGTGACGGGTATCACGTCGCGGTCCGACGCGGCCGCCGTCAGCTCCGCCCACGCGGCGTCGACTTGGAGCGCCTCCGCCATGCCGGCCATCGGACAGGAGGCCTCCATCGACGGCAGAAGCACCGTCTGCTCCGGGCCGGTGATGACGTCGGCCGACTCCGCCATGAACGTCACGCCGGCGAAGACGACGTGAGAGGCGTCGGCGTCGGCCGCCTCGCGCGATAGCTGGTAGGAGTCTCCGACGAAGTCGGCGTGTTCGACGATCTCGCGGCGCTGGTAGTTGTGCCCGAGGATCACCACGTCGTCGCCGAGCTCGTCGCGGGCGGCCGCGATCCGATCGGCGCGCTCCGACTCGGTCAGGTCGCGGTACGACTCGGGAAGCCGTTCGAGGTTCTCGTATTTGAACAGGCTCAGTTCGGTATCGAGCCCGGTCGACTGAATTTCTGGCATGGTATCGCGTACAGACGCGTGTATACACTGCAACAGCCCCATCCGAATAAAATTTTTCTTCATAGCGGTTTCGAAGATGCGGGTTCGATTCATAGACGGCGCGGACCGCCGTCGGAACTGCGGGACGAACCGCGGCAACGGCCGCGGGACGGGCCGCACGGAGCCGCGGCTGGGGAGTTGCGTTCGGTGACACGTCGGAAGGGTCGTCCGCGCCGCCCGGCCGTCAGCGGCCCAGTTCGGCGTGCGCAGACGAGAGGTGCCGCGAGCCGAGCGCCGCGAGCAGAGAGAGCTCGCCGGCGAGCGCACAGACTCCGACCGCCTCCGCGAGCGCGTCCGCGTTACTGCCGGCCGGGTCGCCGCCGCCGGCGACGCCGAGTATCTCCAGGCCGGCGCGTTGCGTCGGCAGCGCCGTTCCGCCGCCGACGGTCCCCACTTCGAGGCTCGCGAGCGAGACGGAGCAGTAGAGGTCGCCGCCGTCGGTCGTCTCGGCCGTCGTGATCGCGTTCGCCCCCTCGACGACCTGCGCCTCGTCCTGGCCGGTCGCGAGGAACATCGCCGCGACCGCGTTGGCGACGTGTGCGTTGAACCCGAGCGCGCCAGCCTTCGCGGAGCCGACGTGGTTCTTTCGGGTGTTTATCTCGGCTACCGCCTCCGGTGTCGTGTGGAGCCGCTCTTCGACGACCTCGCGCGGGATCGCGGCGTCCGCGACGACCGAACGCCCGCGCCCCTCGACGGCGTTGATCGCGGCGGGCTTTTTGTCCGAGCAGAGGTTCCCCGAGAGCGCGACGAGGGAGGCGTCCGTCTCGGCCTCGATCACGTCGCAGGCCTCCCGCGTCGCGATGGTGGCCATGTTCATCCCCATCGCGTCCTTCGTGTCGTACCGGAACCGCAGGTAGACGTTGTTGCCGACGACGTACGGGGTCACGCCGAGCAGTTCGCCGTGGCTCGTCGTCGACTCGGCGGCCTCGCGCAGCGCGGTCTCGTGGCCCCGGACCCACGCGACGAGCGCCTCGGCCTCGGCGACGTCGGCGACGCGGAACACGGGCGCGCGGGTCATCCCGCTTTTCGTCACCCGAGCGGTCGCGCCGCCGGCGTCCTCGATCGCGGCGCAGCCGCGGTTGATCGACGCGACGAGCGCGCCCTCGGTGGTCGCGAGCGGGAGGTAGCGCTCGGCCGACCCCGCGCCGCCGTCGACGGTCACCGGGCCGGCGACGCCGACCGGCACCTGCACCCCGCCGAGCGCGTTCTCGATGTTCGAGCCGGCGACCGCGCCGGCGTCGAAGGCGTACTCGCCGAGCGGGTCGAGGTCGGCGTCGGTCGCCTCGGCGACGAGCCGCCGACGCGCGGCGGCCGCGAGGTCGGCGTCGGCGTGGTCTTCGAGCTCGTGAAACCGGATGTCGCCCTCCCGGACGCGGGCCGCGAGGGCCGCGGGAGTCGGGTTCGTCATGGCGTCGTCTCCTCACGGTAGGCGCTAATGGCTGTCGGTCTCGGGCATCTCGTCGCGGACGAACAGCCCCACGAGCCCGGGCTACCGCCCGACGAATCCGGAGAGCCGCTCGCGGAGCGACTCGCCGCCGAGCTTGAGGTAGTAGGCGTCGCCGCCGTCCTCGTAGTAGTCGTCGATCCG
>Ga0207714_1001746_pt1 | contig 13826 bp, 12 predicted proteins | sample PonA232FremontCA_2_FD_187270 | JGI IMG/M metagenome (GOLD analysis project Ga0207714, IMG submission 187270) | Marine sediment microbial community from Fremont, CA, USA - Pond A23 Sediment 2 (SPAdes) | ecosystem: Environmental > Aquatic > Marine > Unclassified | place: USA: Fremont, California... | reverse complement strand
CCGGATCGCGCTGAATATCACACTCACCAGCTACATTGATCAGATCGAGTTCGGGCTCATCGCCTGCCGGCGGACGCTGCCCTCCATGCAACGGCTGCTGGATTATCTCGAACGCAGCCTGTTCGAACTGGAAGTGGCGGTCGATATTCGTTGAGCTCTGCTGCTGGCCCGCCATGGCGGGCGCCGGGCCGGGCAACTACCGTTCGTCGGCCGCGCTGAAAAACCCATGGTGCTAGCGGGGCTGTCGTCATACACTGTCTTCAGCTGCGGTTCATGGCAGCGATTTACGGCAGTTCCCTCCGTGTTACTCCCCGAAAATCCGCTCATGTCGCCCGGCTTTGAAAAAGTTATTTTTGAGGAAAGATTCAATGTCATCAGGTACAGTCAAGTGGTTCAACGAGTCCAAGGGCTTTGGTTTCATCGCTCGGGACGAAGGCGGCTCCGATGTGTTCGTACATTTCAGTGCCATCCAGGGCTCCGGCTTTCGCACTCTGGAAGAAGGTCAGAAAGTGACCTTTGATACCCAGGAAAGCCCCAAGGGTCTGCAGGCCGCCAACGTGGTAGCCGAATAAGGAAACGCCCCGGCGTTTCGGAAAAAACCCCGCTTCGGCGGGGTTTTTCTTTTTAAGGAAAGCGGAAAGACGAAAGAGAAAAGATGAAAGAGGGCACCGCAGGCGCCCTGCTTTATTTTTTTGCTACTTTCTTCTCTCGACCGCCACAAACTTCCCCGCATCCAGCTGCTGCTCCCCGTCCCACCGATACGCGACGAGTTTGCCGCCCGGCCGCGCGACGCTGTAATCCAGGCAGGCTACATTGTCCGCCAGGGGTGCGGGTTTGCCGTCCAACCAGTAGTGGCCCAGGAACACCGGGGGTTCCTCCGCGCCGTAGTCGAGCTCATAATCCGTCGACACCGGTCGGTCGGGAATATGGGCCTCCGCCGATGTGGGTCCCATGAACAATGAACGATAGGTGTGCGGCCCCGGCTCCCACCAGCGTATGCGGATGCGCTGACGGGCCACGCCGTCCTTGTCCCGGAAACTGTGATCTTCCGGCAGTTTGATCTCCTTGCCCTTGAGCAGGATCTCGACGGCCCGAAAGACCTCGGTATCCTGACGGCAGGCATCCACCAACAGATCCTGCGTCAACCGGTTGCCCGGGGCCAGGCGGGGTTCGAGCACGGCCAGCGCATCCGGATCCCAGCACGCGTGCACCACACGCAAATCCCCCAGATCCAGAAACAGCGGCAGCTCCATGAACCAGTTCAGCACGGCGGGCAGTTCGGCTTCTGCCTCCCGGTCGCCGAGATAGGCATTGAGAAAGGCGAGGTGGTTGCGAATATTGCGGTTGCTGCGTTGCCGCAGCGTGCCCGGCTGCTCCGGATCCCGGGTATGAAAGGCGAGGGCGTTGAACTCGTGGTTGCCCATGACGGCCAGGGCGGCGCCGTTGTCCACCATGGTTCGGGCGAGATTCACCACGGCCCGCTGCTCCGGGCCCCGGTCCACAAAGTCACCCACGAAGATCGCCTGTCGGGACGGATGCCGCCAACCGTTACCGTCACGCTCATACCCCAGTTTTTCCAGCAGGGTTTCCAGCGGCACCAGATGGCCGTGAATATCGCCAATCAGATCGTAGCCGGCAGGCATGATTCTCTCGAAACGGCTTTTCCCTACTCTAACGCAACCCTGGGTGTCATGCAGGTACAAACAAAAACAGCCCGTCGGAGCGGGCTGTTCCGCCGGATCCTGACGGCCAGAAGAACTTCAGCGTTGCGCGAAGTTCTCGTCGTCGTTCTTGTTCAGGGTTTCCAGGAAGGCCACGATATCGCGCACTTGCTTGTCGGTCAGATCCCGGCCGAGCTGAAGACTCGCCATCTTGCGCACGGCCTGATCCAGTGACGCCACGCCACCGTCATGAAAGTAGGGCGCGGTGAGGGCCACGTTGCGCAGGGAGGGCACCTTGAAGACGAACTTGTCGCTTTCCTTGCCGGTCACCTCCATGCGGCCCTTGTCGTCCGTGTCGGCATAGGGCTCGACTATGCCCATTTTCTGATAGCTGTCGCCGCCCAGCAGCGCTCCGCTGTGGCAGCTGGTGCAGCCGGTGTCCATGAACGTCTTCAGGCCGCGCTTTTCCTTTTTCGTAAGCGCATCCCGGTCGCCTTCCAGCCAGGCATCGAAACGATCCTCGCTGATCAGGGTCCGCTCGTAAGCGGCAATGGCGTCGGCAATGTTGTCGAAAGTCACGCCCTGCTCATAAAGCTTGTTGAAACGGGCCTTATAGTCGCCCGTGTCGCGAATATTGCGTTCCGCGGCTTCCGCCGAGGGCAAAGCCATTTCCTTGGGATTGAGAACCGGGCCCTTGGCCTGCGCCTTGAGGTCATCCTTGCGCCCGTCCCAGAACTGATCCACGTGCAGGCCTGCGTTGATGACGGTGGGCGCGTTCCGGCTGCCTTCGCGGCCGTCGACAGCACCCGGGGATACAGCTCGACCATCATCACCGGCACGACCTTCATCCAGGCGGTGACAGGTATTGCACGACTGGGTGCCGTTTACGGAAAGAGCCTCCTCGAAGTAGAGGTCCCGGCCCAGCTCCACTTGGGCCCGGGAGTCCTCTTCCGCCCCGGGCATGGTGTCCGGCAGGGGATCAAAGATCGCCTTCGCGCGCTCGTGCAGGCCGGATTCCTGCGCCTGGAGCCCACCGCTCGCAAGGGTGGCCACCAACACAGCCATGAACTGCTTCCTCATGCGTGTGCCCATTGATTATAACCTTATAACTATATCTGCTACGGTTGCGGCGCAAAATATGAGGGATAGCGCGGGCGATTTCAAAAGGCAGGAGCTATGAAAGGGATTAGGTGAAATTTATTGCAGGGGCGACTGATTCAGCTGGTCTCGGCGGGTACGCCAGTCCGGCAGATGCAGATCCATGAGGCGCTGAAAGCCCGGCCCATGGTTGGCCTCCTCCAGATGGCAGAGTTCGTGCACCACCACATATTCGGCGCACTCCGGGGCCACCTTCATCAGCGCCATGTTCAGGTTGATATAGCCCCGGGTGGAGAGACTGCCCCAGCGGGTCTTCATCTTCTTGACGCGCAATCGCGGGCATTCATGGCCGCGCGCACGGAACCAGGGAAAATGAAGATCGATCCAGTCGGCCATACGGGAACGGGCCTGGCGGCGGTAGCCTTCCTCCAGCACGCGGGCCACGCGTTCTTCGCTGTGCGGCTCCGGTAATCGGATCTCGATGGCATCGTTGCCGAAATGTATCGAATTCCGGCTTTCGCTCAGAATTCGTAGCGGAATGCGGCGGCCCAGAAAAAGATGGCCAGCACCGTCCACCAGCCGCGGCGCCGGGGCCGGCACGGGCATCTCCCGCAACCGGCGCGCGATCCAGTCCCGCCGGCTGGCAACAAAGGCCCGGATATCCGCGTCGCGGATACGCCGGGGCGCGCGCACTTCCAGGCTATGGTCCGGATGGAGCCGCAGCTCCAGGGTCCGGCGCTTCGAGCGCACCACCCGGTACTCAGGCAGTTCGTCACCGTTCACAGGCAATGCCTTTGGACTTTTTCCATCGGAATCTCTGGGCGGGTCATGTCGGGGGTTTGCCAGGTCCATTTTTGTCTGTCTCAAGGCGCGCCGACGCCGCCGTACTCCCTCGGGTAGGAGGCGCAACGCCGAGCCAGACGAAAATGGGCATGGCCCGAAGGGTTGGTCTCAAAATCGTTGATTTTGAGACCAACAAACCCCCGACATGATCCGTTCAGAGATTCCCCTTCACTCCGCATAGAGATTGCGCATATTCTTCTTGTCCAGCTTGCCCACACTGGTGCGGGGCAGGCTGTCCACGAAACGGACCTGATCGGGCACACCGTACTTGCTGATGAAGCCCTTGTCGGCGTCGTCCCTGAGCATGTCCTTGATGGCGTCTTCGGTGACTTCGCCGGATTGCACCACCAGGGCCATGGGGCGCTCGCCCCATTTGTCGTCCGGCACCCCGATGACCGCGCATTCGGCCACGGCCTCGTGGCGCAGGATCATGCTTTCCAGTTCGAGCGACGACACCCATTCGCCGCCGGTCTTGATCACGTCCTTGATGCGGTCGGTAATGCGCAGATAGCCCTCCGGGTCGATCACGCCGATATCACCGGTGTGCAGCCAGCCGCCCTGCCAGAGCCGTTCGGAATTCTCCGGATCCTTGAGGTAGCCCTGGGTCAGCCAGGGCCCGCGCGCAACCACTTCCCCCTGGCTTTGACCATCGTGGGGCCGATCATTCATGTCCTCGTCCACCACACGGACCTGCATTAGCGGCACGGGACGGCCGGTGCGGGTACGGTAATCGACCTGGGTATCCAGGTCCGCGTTTTCCGCTTCCGGGGGCATAAAGGACAGCGTCATCAGCGGGCAGGTCTCGCTCATGCCGTAACCGGTGTAGATGTCGATACCGCGTTCCAGGGCCTGCCGGCACAGCGGTTGGGCCAGCGCGGAGCCGCCGATAATGACCTTCCAGCCGGAGACATCCACGTTCTTCGCCGCCTCGCTTTGCAGCAGCATCTGGATAATGGTGGGCACGCAGTGCGAGAAGGTGACCTTTTCGCCCACGAGCAGCTGGAGCAGGGTCTGGGGTTCGTAACGGCCCGGGTAGACCTGCTTTACGCCCATCATGGTCGCCATATAGGGCACGCCCCAGGCATGCACATGGAACATGGGCGTGATGGGCATGTAGACATCGTCCTGATTGAAACGGCCGTGGCCGCTGCCGGACATGGCATTACGCCCGGACAGGGTATGCAGTACCAGTTGCCGGTGACTGAAATAGACCCCTTTGGGCAGGCCCGTGGTGCCCGTGGTGTAAAAGGTGGTGGCGCGTGTATCTTCGGTCAGCTCCGGAAATTGAAAGCCGGGATCCGCCTTGTCCAGCAGGGCTTCGTATTCGCCCGCCATGTCCAGGCCGGTATCTTCCGGGCCTTCGCCGTCATCAAGCAGCACGAATCGGTCCACGGTCTCGATACGGTCGCTGAATTCCTCCACGACCGACAGGAATTCCCGGTTCACCAGGATGGCCTTGTCCTCGGCATGATTGATGGTATAGAGCATCTGTTCCGGGGACAGGCGCACGTTAATGGTATGCAGGACCGCGCCCATCATGGGAATGGCGAAAAAGGCTTCCAGATAGCGGTGGGTGTCCCAGTCCATCATGGCCACCGTGTCACCGGGCTGAATACCCAGATCACTGAGTGCGCTCGCCAGCCGGTGAATGCGCTCGCGCAGATCCCGGTAGGTCATGCGGCGCTTGTCCGCATAGACGATTTCCTGGTCGGGCGCGGTACGCACGCCGGCGTCGAGGATGTCGCCGATGGTCAGCGCCGGATCCACCGCGGATTCGGTGCGCTCGATCTCGATACCCATGAATGCTTCCCCTTGCGTTGTTGTTCGGATCGGGCCGCCGGACGGGCACCGCGGTTATACAATAGCGGCTTTTCCGTTTCCGGAAAACCGGCCCGACGCCATCCTGAGGCCCGGACTCAGTCGTTGTCCCGGTGGGGATGGGCCAGTTTGGACGGATCCAGGATCCGTTCCAGTTCGTCGCGCGCCAGCTCCGTATCCTCTTCGGCCACATCGATAATGGCGCGCCCCTGGGCATAGGCCTTCTTGGCCACGGCGGCCGCCTTTTCATAGCCGATGACCGGATTGAGTGCGGTCACCAGCACCGGGTTCCGGCCCACACCATCGGCGAGATGGTCCGTATTCACCGTGAAATCATCGATGGCCTTGTCCGCCATGACGGCGCAGCTGTTCGCGAGCAAATCGATCATGGTCAGCAGGTTGTTCGCCAGCAACGGCAGCATGACATTGAGCTGGAAGTTGCCCGATTGCGCGGCCACCGTATTGGACTGATCCAGCCCCATGACTTGCGCGGCGACCATGGCCGACGATTCGGGAATGACCGGGTTCACCTTGCCCGGCATGATGGACGAACCCGGCTGAAGCGCGGGCAGGGTGATCTCGGCGAGTCCGTGGATGGGCCCGGAGTTCATCCAGCGCAGATCATTGGCGATCTTCATGAGCACCGTGGCCAGCCCGCGCAGCGCCGCCGACAGTCCCAGGGGCCGGTCCACACCGCTCTGGCCGGCGAAGGGCAGTTCCAGGGGGCGGAAGGGCTGATCCGTATCCTCGGCCAGGGTTTCCGCAAAGCGCCGGGCGAACTCCGGGTGAGCATTGATGCCCGTACCTACGGCCGTGCCCCCTTGGGGAATGGACAGCAAGCCCATCCGTGCCTGTTCCAGTTGCTCCAGCGCGTGCTGTAGCTGCAGCACCCAGGTCTGCAGTTCCTGTTCCAGGGTGATGGGCATGGCGTCCATCAGATGAGTGCGCCCGGTCTTGACGGTGTCGTCCAGCGCTCGGGCGCGCCGGCCCAGGGCATGGATGAGCTTTTCCACCGCGGGCATGAGCTGATGGCTGACTTGCTGAACGCCGCTGACATGAATGGCGGTGGGAATGACGTCGTTGCTGGACTGGCCCATGTTCACGTCATCATTGGCATGGACCTCCACGCCCGCTTCGACGCAGAGGTGCGCCACCACCTCGTTAACGTTCATATTGGTGCTGGTGCCCGAACCCGTCTGGAACACATCCACCGGGAACTGCTCATCCTGTTCGCCGTCCGTGATGGCGTTGCAGGCCCCCACAATAGCGGCCCGCTTGTCTTCCGACAGATCCCCCAGGTCGGCGTTAACCCGGGCGGCGCAGCGCTTGATGCGGGCGACGGCATGAATGAACGCCGGCGGCAAGGGCTGACCGCTGATGGGAAAGTTGTTGACTGCGCGCTGGGTCTGCGCACCCCAGTACGCATTCGCGGGGACCTGCACATCCCCCAGGGAATCCTTTTCGGTGCGATACTTGGTCATAGCTACTCCGTCGTGGTTCCGGCGCAGGCGGGTTCAGCTCGCCTGCTTCTTCGCGATTTCGGCCACATGCGTGCCCTGGAAACGGGCGATGGCGAGTTCGTCGGAGCTGGGCTGCCGGCTGCCGTCCCCATCGGCCAGGGTGGTGGCCCCATAAGGCGTGCCGCCCTTCACTTCGTCCACGCCGAACAGTTCCTGGCAGCTATAGGGAACCCCCACTACGATCATGCCCTGGTGCAGCAGGGTAGTATGAAAGGACGTCAGCGTGGTTTCCTGACCGCCATGCTGACTGGCGGTGGAACAGAAGACACTGCCCACCTTGCCGATCAGAGCGCCCTGCTGCCAGAGACCGCCGGTCTGATCCAGAAAGTTGCGCATCTGCCCGCACATGTTACCGAAGCGCGTGGGTGTGCCGAAGATCACCGCATCATAATGCGCCAGCTCACCGGGTTCGGCGATGGGCGCGGCCTGATCGGTCTTGGCACCAATCTGCTGGACCGTCTCCTCAGGCATGGTTTCGGGCACGCGCTTGATTTCCACCCGGGCGCCATCGACTTCGCCTGCGCCTTCGGCAACCGCTTTCGCCAGGGTTTCCACATGACCCCAGGTGCTGTAATAAAGGACCAGAATCTTCGCCATGACGACCTCGTTGGCTGTTCCCGAATGCACGCAATCCAGCTTTACGGAACAGCGAGAAGGCCGTCAACACGGAAAGCACTTATTTCCCGATGCAGAAACTGGAAAAGATATGTCCCAGCAGATCGTCGGCGGTCAAACGCCCGGTGATGGTCTCCAGCGCCTGCTGGGCCTGACGCAGGTCCTCCGCCAGCAACTCCCCGGCATTGTGCTCGGCGAGTTGACCCCGGCCGGTGCGGATCCAATCCAGCGCTTGCTCCAGGGAAGCAAGGTGGCGCCGGCGCGCGGAAAAGCGGCTCTCGGCACCTTCCCGGTAACCCGCGGCGCCCTTGAGATGGGTACGCAGCTCAGTCAGCCCGGCGCCTGTTTGGGCCGAAACCGTAAGGACCGTAGCGGTAGCGCTATCTTCCACCCGAGCCGTTTCCGTTTCGCTCAGGTCACACTTATTGCGCACCACGGTTACGGGCATGGACAGATCCGGAAGCGTCGTTTCGCGATCCGGTAAGAGGGCGCGCAGGTCATAGTCGCCCGGCCATTCCCGATCGTCGACCACGATCAGCAACCGATCCGCCTGCTCGATTTCACGCCAGGCTCGCTTGATGCCTTCACGCTCTACCTCATCCGGACTTTCTCGCAGCCCGGCCGTATCCACCAGATGCAAGGGCAGTCCATCGAGCTGAATCTGCTCGCGCAGGACATCGCGGGTGGTACCGGCCACCTCGGTAACAATGGCACTGTCCTGACCCGAGAGCTCGTTCAGCAGGGAAGACTTGCCGGCATTGGGTCGGCCGGCGATAACCAGTGTCATGCCTTCACGCAACAGCCGGCCCTGTTCCGCCGTGCGCAGCACGGTGCGGGTCTGTTCCGCAAGCCCATCCAGACGCTCCACCACCCCACCTTCGGCAAGAAAGTCGATGTCTTCGTCGGGAAAGTCGATGGCCGCTTCCACATAAACACGCAATTCAATGAGCTGCTCTACCAGCGTATTGACTTCTCCGGAAAACGCCCCCTGCAGCGAGCCCATGGCCGCCCGGGCCGCTTCCTGCGTACCGGCGTCAATCAGATCGGCGATAGACTCCGCCTGGGCGAGATCCATGCGGTCATTGAGAAAGGCTCGCAGGGAAAACTCCCCCGCTTCGGCCATGCGCGCGCCGCCACGGAGACAGGTCTGCACGATCTGATCCAGCAGAACCGGGCCACCATGGCCCTGGAACTCAACCACATCCTGGCCGGTAAACGAATGGGGGGCGGGGAACCAGAGCACCAGACCCTCGTCGATGACGGCATGGTCCGTGCCATGAAAGGCGGCAAAATGCGCTCGGCGGGGCTTCAGGGTGACGGTGTCCGGCAGCAGCGTGCGGGCAATCGACGTGGCCTGGTCACCGGAAAGACGCACAATCCCCACGCCGCCACGGCCCGGCGGCGTGGCCACGGCCACAATGGTATCCGAGGTATCGGTAATCATGACGCCAGTGTAGCAGGGCCCGGATTGGTTCCGGACCCTGCTCTCCGGTCAGACGCCTTCGTTTTCGATCTTGCGGGTAATCAGATACTGCTGACCGATGGACAACAGGTTGTTGGTCAGCCAGTACAGCACGAGACCGGCCGGGAACCAGAGGAAAAAGACCGTAAAGACAATGGGCATCCATTTCATGATCTTCGCCTGGGTCGGATCCGGCGGTGTCGGGTTGAGTTTGGTCTGCAGGAACATGGACGCGCCCATGAGCAACGGCAGGACAAAATAGGGATCAATGGCGGACAGATCCTGAATCCAGCCGACGAAGGGCGCGTGGCGCAGTTCCACGGATTCCAGCAATACGTAGTAGAGCGCAATGAACACCGGCATCTGCACCAGAATGGGCAGGCAGCCCCCCAGCGGATTGATCTTTTCCTTTTGATAGAGCTTCATCAGCTCCTGGGACTGTTTCTGCCGGTCGTTCTTGTACTCCTCCCGGATACGGTTCATCTCCGGAGCGACCTTGCGCATCTTGGCCATGGAACGATAGCTGGTCGCCGAAAGCTTGAAGAACAAGAGCTTGATCAACAGCGTGAGCAGGATAATGGCAACGCCCCAGTTGCCCACCCCCACGCCGAGGTCGAATTGAATGCCGAAGAGGTCCAGCTTGCCGCTCTGCAGGAAAACCAGGACATGGAAGATGGGCTCGGAAATAAACCAGAGCCAGCCGTAATCAACGGTCATGTTCAGCCCGGGACTCAGCGCTTCCAGCTTGCGCTGGATCTTGGGTCCGGCGTAAAAATTGCTTTCCAGGACTTTTTCCTCACCCGGCGCCACCGTGACGGACGGTGAAATGAAGCGCATCAGATAACGGTCACTGTCCGGACGGTACAGGGCTTCATAACTATGGCTCTGGTTGGCGTCCGGCACCCATGCGGAGACGAAATAGTGCTGCACCATGGCGATCCAGCCGCCGGGCTGGGTCGTGCTCAGGCCATCGTCGCGGATATCGCCAAAGTCGAGCTTGTTGTAGGGGGTATCCTCGGTCCAGTAGGCAGCCCCCAGATAGGTGGGCATGGGAATGAGTCCGGTCCGGACCCCGGGATCGTCGGAACCACCCCGTTTGATCTGACCATAGAGCGCGCCCTGCCAGTCTTCGTCGCTGCGGTTGCGCACGATATGATCGACACGGATGCGGTAGCTGCCCCGCTCGAACGTATAGCGCTTGATAATTTCCGCGCCGTTGTCCTGCTGGAGGTAGAGGTTCACCTCGAGGCGTTTGTCCCCTTCGTCGAGACTCCAACGCTTGCGCTCGGTCTGCCAGGTGGGCCGTCCGTCCGGTGAATCGGTGCCATCTTCACCTACCAGACCCTGCTGGGCGATATAGGTGCGGGCACGATTGTTCTTCAACAGCACAAAGGGTTGGTCCGGGGTGTCAATATCCCGGGGATATTCCGGCAGCGCCAGACGAACGATATCACCGCCACGGCGGTCGATCTCCAGCTGAAGGACATCGGTGGTGACTTCAATGACCGAGCTGTCCGATTTGTGCTGCTCGCCGGCAGGCCTATCCCGGGCATCGACGTTTTCCGATTGCGCCTGGGGTGCCGGTGCATCGGGCACGTCACCGCTGTCCGGAACATGGGCCTGGTCCGTATTGGCTTTCGGCGTCGAAGAACCGGACGGCGACGCGGATTGTTCGGCTACCCGCTCTCCGGACTGCGGAAGATCGCCGTAATCTTCCTGCCAGGAGAGAATCAGTAAATAGCCGACAATGGCGATGCCGGTGATGAGAAGGGCACGCTGGATATCCATGAGCGGAGTTTTCTTGCGGCGTGGAAAAACGGTGCGCAGTTTCTCAGGCTTGGGTACGCTTGGCAAGTAACCGTTGCCAGGCTTGCTCAAGCTTATGCCGCAGTACGACGGGGTCCGTCGACTCGGGCGGCCGGCGCAACAGCAGCACCACATCCAGGCCGGTCAGATCCGGCGTACGCAGGCGAAAGCTTTCGCGGCCCAGGCGTTTAACACGATTACGGTCGACAGCCTTCTTGGCCTTGCGGCGGCCCACGACCAGACCCAGGCGGGGATGGTTCAGTCCGTTTGCCCGCGCGAGCAGAAGAAAGCAGTCCTGGCTGGCACGGAAATCAGGCGCATTGAAGACGGCCTGAAACTGGTGCGGCTCGAGCAGACGGTGCTGTCTGGGAAAGGAGTAGGGCCGCACCGGAGAGAAAACAAACGCCGTGCAAGCGCTGCCGTTATACGCTGAGCCGTTTGCGGCCCTTGGCGCGACGACGCTTGATCACGTCACGACCACCCTTCGTGGCCATGCGGGCACGAAAGCCGTGGGTACGTTTGCGCGAGATGTTGCTGGGCTGAAAAGTGCGCTTCATGGCTCTTCCCCATGGGGTTTCGTGAGAGGGCGTGAAGTCTAGGCGAGCAATGCGGGGGTGTCAATCCGGGGAGCCTCGCTCCCGAGGCAGGGTTCCCCAGGAATTATTATATTGAATAAATTATTAGTTATTACTGCTGTTGGGGACGGCGTAATTTGGGGACGGATGGAAAAAATGATTGTATTTCAGGTAGATAGCGGATTAAAGCCGCTGTATAACCAGTGGGGTCAAGGTGATTACAGCCTGTGGAAGAATACGGGACAAGCGTGGAGGAAAAAGGGTCCCGGGATTATTCACCGGGTTACCCCGGGATTATCCCTGTGGTTATAAGCAAATTGTCCACAAGGAAAAAAGGTATTTCGGGCTGTGGATAACCCGGCGGCGCGAGGTATAGAATGGACCGCTTTGCCGTCCATGCAGCAAGGTTGATTCGTGTCGAGAGAGCTCTGGGATCGGTGTCTGCAACGGCTGGAGGAAGAGCTGCCGTCGCAGCAGTACAATATGTGGATTCGTCCGCTCCAGGTGGTTGCGTCGGCGGACGGCACCGAGCTGACGCTCTATGCGCCCAACCGGTTCGTGGTGGACTGGGTACGCGACAATTACCTGGAGCGGGTACGGAACCTGCTGGGTGAGTTGCGCGCGGGAGCGGCGCCGGCAGTGCATCTGGATGTGGGCTCTCACCGGCCGGCGGCACCGGCACGTGAAGAAGTGAGCCGGGAGGCGGCCCCGGCCGTGGACAGCCCGGACAAGGGCGATACGGCGCCGGTATCCGCGCCGGCGATGAAGCACCGAACGAACCTGGTGAAAAGCTATACCTTCCAGAATTTCGTGGAAGGCAAGTCCAACCGCATGGCCGCGGCGGCGGCTCAGCAGGTGGCCGAAAACCCCGGCATTCACGGCTACAACCCGCTGCTGCTTTACGGCGGCGTAGGGCTGGGCAAGACCCACCTCATGCAGGCGGTGGGCAATGACCTGCATGAGCGCAATCCCAATGCTCAGGTGGTTTATCTGCACAGTGAGCGCTTCGTGGCGGACATGGTCTCCGCGCTGCGGAATCGCACCATCAACGAATTCAAGCGCTTTTACCGCTCCGTGGATGCCCTGCTGATTGACGACATCCAGTTTTTCGCCGGCAAGGAGCAATCCCAGGAAGAGTTTTTCCATACCTTCAATTCCCTTCTGGAGAAGGGCCAGCAGATCATTCTCACCTGTGACAAGTTCCCCAAGGAGGTCGAAGGGCTGGAAGAGCGCCTTAAGAGCCGTTTCGGCTGGGGGCTGTCCCAGCCGCTGGAGCCGCCGGAGCTGGAAACCCGGGTGGCTATTCTCAAGAAGAAAGCGGAAGCGGCGGGGATTGATCTGCCCAACGAAGGGGCCTTTTTCATTGCCCAGCGGATCCGGTCGAATGTACGGGATCTGGAGGGAGCGCTCACGCGCGTTATCGCCCATGTGCGTTTTACCGGGGCCCAGGTGGATATCGGGGTGATCAAGGAAGCGCTGCACGATGTCCTGGCGGTTCAGGCGCGGCAGGTAAGTGTGGACAACATTCAGCGGAGTGTGGCGGACTACTACAAGATCAAGGTGTCGGATCTGATGTCGCGGCGGCGGAGCCGCTCCGTGGCGCGTCCGCGGCAGGTGGCCATGGCGCTGACCAAGGAATTGACGACACTGAGTTATCCGGAAATCGGGGATGCGTTCGGGGGCCGGGACCACACCACGGTACTGCATGCCTGCCGGAAGGTGCGCGAGCTGGCGGAAGAGGATCCGTCGGTGGAGGAGGACTACCAGAATTTGCTGCGCAGCCTGAATGCCTAGGGCATCGATTCGTTTTTCATCTCAAGGCGGGTTCTATACCTGTACAAAAAGTAGGGGATTTCTATGAAATTCACGATCAACCGTGAGCAGTTGCTCAAACCCTTGCAGCAGGTGGCGGGGGTGGTCGAGCGCCGTCAGACATTGCCGGTGCTGTCCAATGTGCTGCTGGAAGTCAGTGACGAGGGGCTGGGCCTCACCGGTACCGATCTGGAGTTGGAGCTGGTTGCCCGGGTGAGCCTGGAAGGTGAGAGCCAGGCCGGGGAGACCACGGTACCGGCGCGCAAGCTGGTGGATATCGTGAAGAGCCTGCCTGCCCAGGCTGACGTGAAGTTCGAACTGGACGGGGAACGCCTGGTAGTTCGGGCCGGGCGCAGCCGTTTTACCCTGTCGACCCTGCCGGCCTCGGAATTTCCCCGGCTGGAAGAAGGCGATGGCGGGATCGGTTTCAGCATGGCCCCGGGCACGCTGCGTAGTTTGATCGACCGCACCGCCTTTTCCATGGCGCAGCAGGATGTGCGCTATTACCTCAACGGGATGCTTTTCGAGCTGAGTTCCGGGCGCTTCCGCGTGGTGGCCACCGATGGTCACCGGCTGGCGCTGTGTGACGCCGAGGTGCCGGAGCTCAATGAGGAAA
>Ga0207714_1001744_pt1 | contig 13834 bp, 13 predicted proteins | sample PonA232FremontCA_2_FD_187270 | JGI IMG/M metagenome (GOLD analysis project Ga0207714, IMG submission 187270) | Marine sediment microbial community from Fremont, CA, USA - Pond A23 Sediment 2 (SPAdes) | ecosystem: Environmental > Aquatic > Marine > Unclassified | place: USA: Fremont, California... | reverse complement strand
GTTGAGCCGAAGTGGCACGAGACACCCCTGCCCGCGTGCCCTTTCGGCCTTCACGCGGCGGTTGCGGCGCATCCGGCATAAGTTTTCTTACCGGCACGCCTCGCGAACGCCGTCCAGCGCGGCCGCGAGCGCCGGCGGCTCGGCAACGCTGTCGGCCAGGCCCCGGAGCGCCGCGACGGTCCCTGCGAGGACCACGCGGTCGCCGGTCCCGGTGACGACGACGTCGTAGCCCTCGACAGCCGTCCGCAGGCGCTCGCGGGACTCCGCGGGCAGCGCGAGGGTGAACGACCGGGCGACTCCCCGGCCGGGGTCGGCGTCGCCGTCGACGGCCTCGAACTGCCGCCGGGCCTCGCCGACGGCCGTTACGTCAAGTTCCTCGACGCCCGCTTCCGGGTTCCGGACCCGCTCGCGGGTGAAGGCGTCCCCGACAAGGGCGGCGTCGACCGTCTCTTTCACGTCGTGGGTCCGGACGACGTGGGCGCCGCGCTCGACGGCCATCGCGGTCGCGGCAAGCGAGACTGGCAGCGCCTCGTCAGTCGAACGCCCTGCCAGTTCCCGCAGGAAGTTCTTCCGGTTGATCGAGACCAGGATCGGCTGCCCGACCGCGCGAAACTCCCGGAGTCGGTGGAACGTCTCGCGGTCCTCGGCAGTGGTCTTGTCCTCGCTCCAGCCGCCAAAGGCCGGGTCGACGATGGTCTTCTCGGTCACGCCATTTCGAAAGAGCGCCTCGTAGATCTCGTCGACATCCTCGATGGCGCCCGGCCGCTCCAGGTCCGGCGGGCTTGCCATCTTCCCGACAGCCACATCGTACTCCTCGCAGACCCGGGGCATCTCCGGGTCCGCGAACCCGCAGATATCGTTGACCATGTCGAAGCCCCGGTCCAGAGCCTCCTCGGCGACCTCGTGGTAGCGGGTCTCGATGGAGAACACCGCCTCGCCAGAGACGGACTCGATGGTCTGGACGGCCGTCTCGAGCCGGTCGAGTTCGCCCTCGGCGGAGAGGACATCGAACTTTTTGTTTGCCGACTCGAGACCGACGTCCACGATGTCCGCACCCTCGCCGATGAGCTCCTCGTCGACGTAGGCAGCAGCTTCGGCGGGGTCGTCGTAGACCGAAGGGTCGTACGGTGATTCCTTGCTGACGTTCAGGACGCCCATGACCCGCGGGGGGTGGTCGTCGCCGATCTCCAGCCCGGCGGCGTCGACAGTTCGCATACCTACGTGTGGGTTGCGAGCCTGTTAAGCCGGTCGGTCACCGGGAGTCTGTGAAGCCCCAGCCCCGCGGGAGCTTCGTCCGGCGCAGCCGCCGTCCGCCGGGTGGTATAAGTACCTTTTCCCCGTTTTCCATCCCCGCGGGTCTCGTCGTCGTTTGAAGTGGATACCGGGAGAATCCACAGCTGCAATGTCCCCGAAACGCAAAGCCCTCCCCGCGCTCGCGGTCGCCGCACTGCTGGTGCTCGCGGGCTGTGCCGGCTTCGCCGGCCAGCTCGACGACGACCAGCAACAGCAGGTAGCCGACCGGCTCGCGGACAGGCTCGAGGAACTGGACGGTTTCGAAGCGACCGTGACGACCGAAATAGAGACGAGTGACCGGTCTGTGACGTCGAAAGCCGACATGGCTGTCGACCTCCGGACCGGGGAGTATCGGATGGAGATACTCCAGCCCGAGCAAAACGCCGGCGACCTGACGGTCTACAACGGCTCGGCGATGACCAGCTACGACGAAAGCGAGAACGTCTATCATACCTTCGACGTCGAGATGGACGGTCCCGCGATGGGGTCGAATTTGAGCGCACAGTTCGACCAGCTCGTCGAACAGACGGACGTCATCTACAACGGGACCGAGACAGTGGACGGCACGGAGACCCACAAGGCCACGCTCGTGCCCACCAACGAGTCCGACGGGTTCGTCGACTCGGTGACGCTGTGGGTCGAGACCGACCGGATGGTCCCCGTGAAGATGGAGATGGAGTCCTCGGCGATGGCTAACCTGACGACGACGGTCACCTTCTCCGACGTCGACCTGAACCCCGAGTTCGAGGACGGGACCTTCGAGTTCGAGCCGCCGGCTGACGCGACCTACGAGGACAACGTCGTCGAGACGAACACGCAGGACTACGAGGACCGCGACGAACTCGCGTCGGCGGTCGACCTGGATGTCCCGCCGTCGGAGCTCCCCGAGGGCTTCTCCTTCCAGGACGCGACCGTCTTCGAGGGCGAGAGCGGCGAGCCGCGGTCGGTGATGGTCGATTACAGCGACGGCGAGCGCGAGGTCACGGTCTCGCTCTCGGAGGCCCAGAGCGGTATGCAGGCCAGTATCGAGGGCGATGAGCAGGTCACCGTCGACGGTCACGACGCGACCTACCGCCAGGTGGGCGACTCGACCGGAAACGTGGTCTGGTCGTGTAACGGTACCGAGTACATCGTGTTCGGCAACCTCGAGAAGTCGACGCTGCTCTCGGTCGCCGACGGGATCGGTTGCTGAGCCCGTCGACCGAGACTGGTCGGCCGTGGCCCGGTTCCGCCGTATGTTTTTTGTACCGTCATTTCCGGGCTGCTTCAGACGACTTTTGCCCGCCAGGGGCGTACCGCCGGGTATGACCAAAGTCTCCATCGGTCTGCGCGGCTGGCGCTTCGACGAGGACGTCGTCTTCGACGAGGACGGCACCGTCCGCGACATCGCGGAGATGCCCGAAGACACCCGCAACCGGCTGATACGGCTTCAGGCCCTGCTGGGCGAACCCTGCAGCGCCTGCTGGCTGATCCACGGCCAGGAGAACGTCGAGCGGTGTAACATGGGCGAGGTGGTCTACGGCGAGCCGCTCGCAGAGGTGTTGCTCTGTACCGAACACGAGCCGGATTTCGTCTACTGGTTCCAGGAGGAAGGCGGCGCGGAGTACGCCGGCACCGCCACCCTCCAGGACGAGTTCTTCGAGTGGTTCGCCGAGGGAAACCGCGCGCCCGAGTCATTCGGCTCGGTCGAGCACGTCGACGAGGCCCCCGACGACCTCCCCGAGCCGATGGAGGCCGAGAGCCTCGACGAGGTGGCCGAGCAGGCCGCCGAACTCGAGGAGGAAGAACAGGAGGCGCTGGACCTCAACCTCGACGATCTGGACGTATGAGCGACGACGAGCCGGGCCGGCGCCCGAACGCCGACGGGGCGGGCGACAGGAGCCCGGAGCTCTCGGTCGCGGTCGTCGACGCCGAGACCCCAGGGAACGTCGGGACCATCGCCCGCGCGATGAAGAACTTCGGGCTCGCCGACCTGTACCTCGTCGACCCGCCCGAGCTAGACCCCGAGGGCGAGGCCTACGGCTTCGCCGGCGCCGCCCGCGAGGACGTGCTCCCCGGCGCCCGCGAGGTCTCCTTTGACTTCCTCGTCGAGCAGTTTCACACTGTGGGCTTCACCGCCGTCACCAACGAGGACGCGACCAAACACGTCCGCTACCCGTTCGCGACACCGGCCGAACTGGCAGAGGATCTCCGGGGAGTCGACGCGGCGACCTGTCTGGTCTTTGGCCGCGAGCGGGTCGGGCTCACCAATCATGAACTCGCCAGACTCGACCAGGTGGCTTCGATCCCCGCCAGTGACGACTACCCGGTGCTGAATCTCGGCCAGGCTGCGACGGTGGCACTGTACGAACTCCGGGAGCTGACAGTCGAGGAAACCCAGCTCCCCGAGCGGACCGACCGCGCCGAGGAGCGGGCCATCGAGGGGCTGCACGACCAGTTTGCGGACTTCCTGGAGGCGGTCGGCCACCCAGAGGAGAAACGGCCGAAGGCAGGCCGGCTCTGGCGCCGGCTGCTCGGGCGCGCGCACCCGACCGGACGGGAAGTCCGAACGCTTCGGGGCGTTTTCAGGAAAGCGAGTCAGCGGCTGCGGGAGGAGTGACCTGCGGGAAGAGTTTTTGTGATCGCTGCCGAACTCCACACCGTGACTTCTGATACCGCAGAACGACTCAGAAAGGAGCTAGAAGAGGTATTCAACGACGCGGACTTTCCGGTCGACGGTCCGATGGAACTGGTACCGGCCCTTCCGGACGGCCCGGGCACGACCTTCGAGGCGGGTGACGTGTCGATCAAGGTGATGGACCTCGGGACGACGTACGCCGACTATCAGGACTACCCCTACGAGACGGCCGACGAGTTGGTCGACGACCTGATGCACGGGTTCCGCGAAGAGGGCCTGTTCGAGTAACCGCCACCTGAAACCCCGAACGGGGCGTTTCGCCGCGCGTTGGCGCCCGGTGGTAGCATACCGGAGCTGTCAGAGCCGGCCCGGGCAACGGCCTCACAGCACCCGGAGTCGGTACCCTTCGGCCGCGGTGTCGTCGGTCACCCGGCCGGCCTCGCTCGCTGCGTCGAGCAGTTCGGCGACGAACTCTTTGGGCACCTCGACGCCGATGAAGTCGGTTCCGTCCCGGCCCGTGGTCAACCGCGCCATCGTCCGGTCGGTGCCGTCGTCGTTGTAGATACTCCCGACGCGGTCGCCGTCCCGGTAGAACCGGAGGGTCACATCAGTCGGTTCGACCGAGTCGAAACTCACCTCGAACACCCGGTCGTCGCTCTCGAGCCGTGCGAGCATGTACTCGTCCCGTTCAGTCACGAGCGTCTTCATACCTCGAGTAGGGGCTCGAGGCAGATAACCCCGGGACCCGTACCCGGGCCGCTGCCCGTGCCGGTCGGTCTCCCCGCGGAGGCCCGGTACCCGTCGACGGGCCTGTGCCCCGCAGTGGCGGTCCAAAAGCCGGCTTCAGGGTTCACATTACGCCACCATCTCTGCCGCGGCTTTGGACCCAACACTTGCCGCGGGGGTCGCGTGAGAAGAGAGTACGCGACACCCGTTGCGAGCCCCGCGGGACCGCCGTGCAGCCGAACGATTAAGCAGGGCGGGCGGGAACTCCGAGTATGCCACAGGCTCACATCGCGACCGTCGGCACCTCTCCGGTCGGCCGGACCGACCTGCCCGGCCGGGACCTGTTCTCCCGGGCACTGGCCGAGGCCTTCGAGGGGCTTCCCGACCCCGCCGAGGTCGTCGACGCCGTCTACGTCGGCGCCCAGTCCGAGCGCTACGAGAACCAGATCATGCAGGGGACGCTGCTTGCGGAGTGGGCCGGGCTGAACAACTGTCCGGCCGAGCGCGTGGAGGCCTGCGCCGCCGCGGGCGCGCTCGCGCTGAAAAACGCCGTCCGGGACGTCCGCGCGGGCGTCCACGACGCGGTGCTGGCCTGCGGCGTCGAGAAGATGACCGCAGGCGGGACCGAAGGTGCCACCAACGCCCTGGCCGCGGCGTTCGAGCGCGCCCTGGAGCAGCGCTCCGGGATCACCGCGCCCAGCCAGTACGCGCTGCTGGCCCGGCGCTATCTCCACGAGACCGACGCGACCGAAGAAGACCTGGCGCAGATTGCGGTCAAGAACCACCGCAACGCCGCCGCCAACCCGCGCGCGATGTTCGACCACGAGGTCGACGTCGAGACGGTCCTCGAATCCGACCCGGTGGCGCCGCCGCTGAAACTGTACGACTGCGCCCCCGTCAGCGACGGGTCGGCGGCGGTGCTCGTCGCGAATCCGGAGACTGTGGCCGACCTGGGCACCGAGGCAGTCGAGGTCGCAGGGGTCGGGACCGCGGCGAACACGCTCGCGGTCGCCGAGCGCGACCTCACCTACGTCGAGGGCGCGGAGGTGGCCGCGGGCCGTGCCTACGACGAGGCGGGAGTCGAACCGGCCGACGTGGACGTCGCAGAGGTCCACGACGCCTTCACGGTCTGCGAGGCCCTGCTCGCGGAGGCGGCCGGCTTCGCCCCCGAGGGGACGGGCGTCGAGACGGTCCGCGAGCCCGGCGAGCGCTCTTCGGGGTGGACCGACGTCCGGGTCAACACCAGCGGCGGCCTCAAGGCGCGCGGTCACCCCATCGGCGCGACCGGACTCTTTCAGGCCGTCGAGGCGTACGAACAGTTGACCGGCCGGGCCGGCGACCGTCAGGTCCAGGATGCGGATACCGCGCTGCTGGTCAACGAGGGTGGCCTGGCGGACGCCCACACCGCCGCACATGTCCTGCGGAGGGCCGGCAGATGACTGAGGAGTCACTGACGGGGCCGCTGGCACCCGAAGACGTCACCAGCGACTCCCTCTTCACGCTGCCGGGTTTCTTCGATGCGCTCGCGGAGGGGCAGCTGCTCGCAGCGCGGTGTATGGACTGTGGGACCCACCTCATGCCGCCGCGGCCAGCCTGTTACGGCTGCGGGAGTCGGGCGGTCGAGATCGAGGAGCAGCCACAGACCGGAACGGTCGTCAGCTACACCGCCGTCTACCGGCCGCCCTCACCGTTCGCCGACCTCGCGCCGGTGACGGTCGCAGTCGTCGAACTCGACTCGGGCGCGCGGCTGGCCGGGCGGGTGACCGCGCCGCTCGAGGCGGTGGAGATCGGTTCGGCCGTGGAGCTGCGGGTGCGGGACCCCGCAGAGGTGGGGATCGACCCCGAGATGCACCTCTCCTACGAGGAGGAGTGGCCGGTCCACGAGTTCGCGCTCAGGTAGCCCGCTTCTGGATCTCCTCGCGGAGCACGTCGCTCACGACGTCGCCCTCGGCTTTCCCCCGCAGCGCGCCCATACACTCGCCCATCAGCGCGGAGAAAGCACCCATCCCTTCCTCCTCGACTTGGTCGGCGTGGCGCTCGACGACCTCCACGACCGCCTCCCGGACCGCCTCCGTGTTGGCGCTCCCCAGGTCCTCATGTTCGGCAGCCTCTTCGGCGGAGAGGGCAGGCTCCTCGGCCAGCGCGGTCAGCAGGTCCGGGACGCCCTCGGAGGCCACCTCGTCGTCGGCCAGCAGGGCGAAGACCCCGCGGAAGTGGTCGTCGGTCAGTTCCTCGACGGGGACGCCGTCCCGGCGCAGTTCCGTGACGGTGGACTCGACGGTCCGGGCCGCGAGGTTGGGGTCGACGCCGCGCTCGACAGCCGCCTCGAACAGCGGCATCCGGCGGCCGTAGGCGACCTGTTCGGCCAGGCTCCCGTCGAGGCCGAGCTCCTGCTGGTAGCGGTCGACCTTCTCCGTGAGGAGCTCGGGCGGCTCGACCTCCGAGGGGTTGGGCTCGACCGGCGGCACGTCCGTCTCGGGGTACATCCGCGCGGCGCCCGGCAGCGGCCGCAGGTACCGGGTGGTGCCGTCCTCCACCGCGTCGCGGGTCTCCTCGGGGACGCCCTCGATTGCGGTCCCGGCGCGCTCGGCGACGGCGTCGATGGCCAGCTCGGCGGTCTCGGGGTCGTCAGCTACGAGCGCGACGGCGTCGCCCTCCTCCGCCCCGACGGCCTCCCGCAACGCCTCCACTTCGCTCTCGGTGACGCCGTAGGCGGGGAGTTCGTCGGTGTGAAAGATCCCCCCCGCACCGTGGCGTTTGGCGTGGTCGGCGAACTCCGTTCCGAGGCGGCGGTCGGGCAGGAGCTCGCGGCCGACGAGCCCGTCGAAGCCAGCCAGCCGGACGGCCATCGCGCGCCCGCCATCGGAGAGTGCGCCCCGGATGACGCCGCTGTCGGTGTCCGCGAAGACCTCGGTCACGTCCCGCGGGTCGCCGACGGCCGCGTCCCGGTCAGCGAGTTCGGCCCGGATGTCGAGGAGTTCGGCCTGGCGGGCCACCTCGTTGCGGACGATGTCGTCGATGTCATCCAGACTCTGGACGCCCTTGATCTCCACGCGTGCGCCCTCGGCGATGGAGACATTGACGTCCTGGCGGATGGTTCCGAGGCCGCGTTTGACCTTTCCCGTCGAGCGAAGCAACATGCCGATCCGTTCGGCGGCCTCGCGGGCCTGTTCCGGGCTCCGGATGTCGGGGTCGGTGCCGATCTCGACGAGGGGGATTCCCAGGCGGTCGAGGCTGTAGCGCACCCCGGCGTCGGTCTCCTCGACGCGCTGGGCGCTCTCCTCCTCGAGCATCATGTCCTCGACGCCCACCGGCCCCTCGCTGGTCTCGATGGCACCGTCGGTCGCGACGAGCATCGAGCGCTGGAAGCCAGTGGTGTTGGAGCCGTCGACGACGATCTTCCGCATGACGTGGGCCTGGTCGACCGGGTCCATGTCCAGCAGGGCGGCGATCTCGAGGGTCGTCTCCATGGCCTCGCGGTCGACCCGCCGCGGGGGCTCGTCGTCCTCCTCGACCAGACAGGTGGAGCCGTAGGCGAGGTACTCGAACTCCCGCTCGACGCGGCTCTCCTCGAGGGCGGCGGCGTCGATCTCCCCCAGCTCCGATTTGGTGGGGTGGAGATACCGGGTGAAGCGGCGCGTCGACTCCTCGGGCTCGCGCAGGTCCGTCGGACACGCACAGAACAGCTTGGTCTCGGTGTCGAGTTGCTGGTGGATCTCCAGGCCGGCCACCAGCCCCAGCTCCTCGTAGTCGTACTCGCCGGTGCTCATTACCGGCCCCACACGCCGCGGGGGCAAAAAACGCACTATCGGGGCGCCAGCGTGCGGACGTGCGCAGGTGCCCCCCCGGCCTGCCGACTAGATGACGCCGGTGACGGTGGCGGCCTCCCGGGCCGCCGCCTCGTTCATCCCGTTGCCGAGGATGGTGTAGCGGTCCCGGATCTCGTGGGCGGTCGTCAGCGCCTCGATAACAGTGGCCTCCTCGAGCCCCAGCTCGGCGGCGGTGGTTGGGGCGCCGATCGCCGTCAGCGCGCGGCGGACGTCCCGCCAGTCGCCGTTCTCGCCGGTGTGGAGGTACTCGGTCATGATGGCCCCGACGCCCACCTGGTGGCCGTGCAGAGCCGCCCCAGGCGCGAGCCGGTCCAGCCGGTGAGAGAAGAGGTGTTCCGCGCCGCTTGCCGGCCGGGAGGAGCCTGCGATGGACATCGCGACCCCCGAGGAGACCAGCGCCTTCACCACGACCCAGGCGGATTCCTCCAGGCCCTCCTTGATCGAGTCGGCATTCTGGACGAGCATCTCGGCAGTCATCCGGGAGAGCGCGCCCGCGTACTCGGAGTACTCGACGTTCTGGAGCCGGTGGGCAAGCTCCCAGTCCCGCACGGCGGTGTAGTTCGAGATGATGTCCGCACAGCCCGCAGTCGTCAGCCGCCAGGGAGCCTCCGCGAGAACTTCCGTGTCTGCAATGACCGCCAGCGGCGGCTCGGCGGCCACGCTGTGGCGGGTGTCGCGGTCGGGAACCGACCCGCGGCCGGAGACGATGCCGTCGTGGCTGGCTGCGGTCGGGACCGAGACGAAGCCGATGTCGCGGTCCTCGGCGGCCATCTTCGCGATGTCGATCGCCTTGCCGCCACCCACCCCCACGAGGTAGCCGGCGCCGGTCTCGCGGGCGGCCTCGATCACCCGCTCGACGGCCGCGAAGCTGGCCTCTTCGACCTCGACGAGCGCGGGGTCGGTGTCGGCGTCAGAGAGCAGGTCCCGCACCCGCTCACCGGCGACCGCCCGTGGTGTCGGGCTGGTGACCACGAGCGGCCGCCCCGACAGGTGAAGGTCCGCGACGACGTCGCCCGTCTGCTCGAGCACGCCGTGGCCCACGACGACGTTGCGCGGCAGCCGGATCCACGTCGATTTGTCGAACATATCTCCCGGTTTCCGCGCTGACTGATACAGTTTGTCCCTTTGGGGCCCCCGCAGTTCCTCCCGTCCGGTGCGGTGTCCTCTCCCTCGGGGACTGTCCCCGGCTTCCTGTGGCGCGGCCACGTACATCAAACGTTTTGCCCGGGGGGCGAGTGGAGCCGGTGATGGACATCTGGTCTGACCCCACGCGGCGCCGCTGGGTCGTCTGGGTCGCCCTCGCCCTGGGCTTCCTGCTGGTGAACGTCCACCGCCTCTCCTCGGCGGTGCTCTCCGAGGACCTGATGCGCGCCTTCGACGCCACTGGCTCGCAACTCGGGACGCTCCACTCCTCGTTTTTCTACGTCTACGCGCCCATGCAGGTGGCTGCGGGAGTGCTCTCTGACCGGCTGGGGATCCGGAGAACGGCGACCGTGGGCGTCCTCGTCATGAGTTTGGGCGGCGTGGCCTTCGGAGTGGCGGAGGTGTACCCGGTTGCCTTCCTCGCGCGGCTATGTATCGGGCTCGGGGCAAGCGTCATCTTCATTGCTACGCTCCGCTTTTGTGCGAACTGGTACCGCCCCGACGAGTTCGCGACGATGAACGGCCTCACCATCGCCATCGCCGGCCTGGGCGGGATCCTCGCGACCACGCCGCTGTCGGTGTTTCAGCAGACCGTCGGCCTCCGGATGACCTTCTTCGCGCTCGGGGGCGCGGGCTTCGTCATCGCGGCCGTCGTCTGGCTGCTCGCGCGGGACACGCCGGCCGACGCCGGCCTCGAACCCGTGGAGAACGTGCCCTCTTCGCCGACGCTGAGTCTCCGGGACGTCGCTGCGAACGCCCGGACTGTCCTCCGTGGTCGGGACACCTGGCTCGCCGGGATCGCGCTGTTCTGTTCGACCGGGCTCAACCTCACCGTCCTCGGACTCTGGGGCGTCCCCTACGTCTCGCAGGTGTACGACCAGTCGGTCACGGCCGCCTCCACGACGGTCCTCCTCGGCAGCGTCGGCCTCGTGCTCGGGCCGCCGGTCATCGGCAGGGTCTCGGACTACCTGGGTGTGCGCACGCGACTGATGGTCGGCGGTGCGGTGCTGTACACGAGCGCGTTCGCGTTGCTCGCGCTCGCGGGCAAGCCGCCGCTCTGGAGCGTGGGCCTGGTCTTCTTCATGGTCAGCTTCCTCGCCGGGGGGTACGCGCTGGGCTATACGGTCGTCAAGGAGGGCTACGGCAGCGGGGCCAGCGGCGTCGCCACCGGAACCGTCAACGCGCTGGCATTCGGCGGTGCGGCCGTCTTCCCGACGGTGATGGGGGCGATCCTCGACGCCTACTGGACCGGGGGGACCGTCGGCGGCGCCCGCGTCTACACGCTCTTTGGCTACCGCCTCCTGTTCGCGCTCGCGGCGACGTCCGGATTCGTCTCGCTGGGCTGTGTCACCTGGCTTCACCTCCGGACCTCCGGGACGGAGGAGCCGGAGACGGAGGCACCGGCAGGGGCCTGAGCGGTCGGTTAGGCTACCGCCGTGCCCACACCGCCCGGACGACGCCTGCCGGGTGGCCGAACTTTATGAGCGGTGCCTCCGAACAGGCGAGTGCAATGGATTTCGGACTGGACGACAAGACGGCACTTGTCACTGGCGGTGCGGGTCGCATCGGGAGCGAGGACTGTCACACACTGGCCAACGAGGGTGCGGAGGTCGTGGTACTGGACGTCGACGAGGACGGCGCCCAGGAGGTCGCCGACGAGATCGAGGACGAGGGCGGGGACGCGGTCGCCGCCGTCTGTGACCTCACCGACCGCGAGCAGGTCGCGGAAACTATCGGGGACCTGCGCGAATCGACCGGCGGGATCGACGTGCTCGTCAACAACGCCGGGATGGTCGACGCTACCGGCCGGGCCGGCGAACTCGATGAGGACCTGTGGGACCGGGACGTCCTGATCAACCTCACCGGCACCTACAACATCACCAGAGAGGTCTTCCCCGCGATGCGCGAGCGCGGCTGGGGGCGGGTCATCACGATGTCCTCGATGGCCGGCTGGTACGGCGGCTTCGGTCAGCTCTCCTACTCGACGACCAAGGCCGGGCTCATCGGCTTCGGGAAGACGCTCGCTCTCGAGGGGGCCCCGGACGGCGTCACCTCGAACATCGTCGCCCCCAACATCGTCGTCGCGGACCTGGCCGACCTGACCCCCGACGAACTCGAGGAGATCAGCCCCCACTACGCCGACATCGCCCGGGCGACCCCGATGGGTCACCTCGGTACGGAGGCCGACGTGGCGAATCTGACCGCCTATCTGGCCTCAGAGCAGGCTTCCTACGTCACGGGGCAGGTCATGGGCGCGACCGGCGGCGTCGACCTGTTCACCTACTAGTTACTCGCCGAGGACGCCCTGCTCGGCCAGCCGGTCGAGTTCCTCCTCGCCGTAGCCGGCCTCCGCCAGCAGGTCGCGGGTGTCCGCGCCGTGGCCAGGCGGGCCGGCCGCTGCGCCGTCGCCGGCCTCCGAGGAGTGGACCGGAAAGCCGATACGCGGGGTGTGGGTGCTCTCGTCGACCAACTCGCGGGCCGCGACGTGGTCGCTGTCGTACGCCTCGGCGGGCGTGCGGACCGGCGCGACCATCGCCTCCACGTCGCCGAGCTCCGCCTCCCACTCCGCGCGGGTCTTCCCGGCGAAGATCTCCTCGAGTTCCTCGCGGACGGCCGCGAGTTCCGCGGGGTCGTCGGTGGTGTGGCTGTCGACCAGGTCCTCCCGGCCCACGGCCTCGCAGAAGGTCTGCCAGAACTTCGGTTCGAGGGCCGCGATAGTAACGTACTCGCCGTCGGCAGTCTCGTAGACGTCGTACCAGGGAAGCTGGCCGCTGAGCGTGGTCGCGCCGGGTCGCGGGTCACCGCCGGTCAGCCCCTCGTGGGCGACCGCCTGTGAGAAGGAGAGAATGACGTCGGTCATCGCCACGTCGACGTACTCGCCGCCGGTGTTGCCCAGTTCCCGGGAGGCGAGCGCGCCGACGATGCCGAACGCCGACAGGAGACCGCCGGCCATGTCCGCGACGGGGTAGCCGGGGATCTGCGGGGCCATGTCGGGGTCCTCGCGGGTCATGTCGAGCAGCCCCGCCATCCCGATGTAGTTGAGGTCGTGGCCCACGCGGTCCTCGTGGGGGCCAGCCTGGCCGAAGCCGGTCAGCGAGCAGTAGACGATGTCGGAGTTCCGTTCGCGGACCGACTCGTAGTCGACGCCCAGCCGGTCGACGACGCCCGGGCGGAACTGCTCGAAGACGACGTCGGCGGTCTCGGCCAGCTGCATGAACGCCTCGTGGCCCTCCTCGTCTTTGAGGTCGAGCGCAACGCTCCGTTTCCCGCGGTTGACGGCGTCGAAGAGGGCGCCGACGCCGTCCTCGGTCTGGGGCGGGGAGTAGCGGGCGCCGTCGCCGACGTCCGCGGTCTCCACTTTGATCACGTCCGCGCCCGCGTCCGCCAGCAGTTGCGTGGCGTAGGGGCCCGGGAGCAGTTGCGAGAGGTCGAGGACGCGCACTCCGTCGAGTCGCATACCCTCCCCTGCCGCGGCCAGGGAAATAAGCGTGCAGGGTCACCGTCCGGCCTGTCACACCGCCCTCGGGCCGATGTCGTCAACTTATAAGTCGCTGCCGGGTGATGCTATCGAATGTCTATGATGGACGTTCAACTCACCATCGACAAGCTCATCGGTCGCGCGGAGGAGCTGTTCCCGAACCGGGAGATCGTCACGCTCCAGCCTGACGGCTCGAAACACCGGTACACCTACGCCGACGCGGCCGACCGGATCGCCCAGCTGGGGCACGCGCTGGACGAGCTCGGGGTCAGCGAGGACGGTCGGGTGGGCGCGGTCGCGATGAACCACTACCGACACCTCGAACTCTACTTCGCGCCGGGCTGTACGGGCCGAAGCCTCCACATGTGCAACATGCGCCTGCCCGACGGCCACTTCCAGTTCACGATCAATGACGCCGCCGACGAAGTCCTCTTCGTCGACCCCGCCCTGCTCGAGAAGGTCGAGGCCAACGCCGACCAGCTCGACACCGTCGAGCAGTACGTCGTCCTGGCCGACGAGGTGCCCGAGACGAGCCTCGAGCCGGTAATCTCCTACGAGGAGCTCATCGACGGCCACCCGACCGAGTACGAGTGGCCCGACCTCGACGAGGACTCCGAGTACGGCATGTGTCACACCTCCGGGACGACGGGCAAGCCCAAGGGCGTCCAGTACAGCCACCGCGCCATCTACCTCCACAGCGTGATGACCGGTCACACCGACGCCAACGGGATCGGCGAGTCCGACGTC
>Ga0207714_1001743_pt1 | contig 13846 bp, 12 predicted proteins | sample PonA232FremontCA_2_FD_187270 | JGI IMG/M metagenome (GOLD analysis project Ga0207714, IMG submission 187270) | Marine sediment microbial community from Fremont, CA, USA - Pond A23 Sediment 2 (SPAdes) | ecosystem: Environmental > Aquatic > Marine > Unclassified | place: USA: Fremont, California... | reverse complement strand
CCCCCTCCTCGGTCCTCCCCTTGAAAAGGGGAGGAAGGGGCTGGATTCACCGCCTTGGCTGGATTGAACTTCTCCCCCTTCTCAGAGGGGGTCGCAAAAGGGTTCGGATTTTGTGCTTCGAGTCACCAAACCAGCCCTATGGGTGCACCCTACAGCTTGTTCGAGGGTTCAGGACGCAAAATTTAGAGGCTTTTGCGACACCCTCGGCAAGGGGGGAGTCAGAGGGGGTCGTGAAGTTCGATTTTCTGGAAATCGACCCCTCCTTGGTCCTCCCCTTGCCAGGGGAGGAAACAAAAACCGTAACCGGAGGCGCGCTTCGCGCCCTCACTGTTTCCTTGTCCCTTGCCCCTTGCTACTTGCCCCTTCTTGATTCCGCAGAATCAAGACGCCAATCCCGTACACGAGCCACCCGGCCAGCATCCCGGGCATGAGCGCATAGATGGTTCCGGAACCCGGCACCAGGGACCAGAGGTAGATTACCGCCGGGCCGGTGACCACCATGGCCACGGCCAGCCACTGGGGCGGACGGCCGCCCAGGACCAGCACGATCAGCAACGGCCCGGAGGCGGCGCCCAGCACAGCCCAGGAATCAATCACCAGTTCAAAGACATTCTTGTTGCCGGAGAGCGCGATCGTCAGCGCCAGCACAATGACGATCAGCGTACTCGCGCGGGTGAGCACATAGTTGTGCCAGCGCTCCGGTGGCAGGTCGCGGGCGAGCGCGGCGCTGCAGCTCAGAATCAGGGAATCGGCGGTGGAAATGGTGGCTGCGAAGAGGCCGGCCAATACCAGCCCGGCCGCCAGCGGCGGCAGCAGATCCTGCGCCAGCGTGGGCAGGGCCAGTTCCGCGTCGAAGTTCGCTTCCGGGATGATCAGCCGCGAAATCAGACCCACCGCATTGGCCAGGAAATAAAAGGCAGTGAACCACAGATAATAGTAGAGCCGGGCGCGCTGGAAGTGTTGCGCGTTATCCAGGGCCATGAAGCGGATCATGATGTGCGGCTGTCCGATGACACCAATGCCGGCAAACAGCCAGCCCATCACGAACAGTGCCGGGCCCAGCAAACCGAAGGCCAGATCCTCCGGGAACCAATTCATGTGGGTGGCCGAAACATGATTGAGCTTCGTCCAGGTCTCGCCGATACCGCCCTGATTCGCCACCACGACCGTGACCATGATCACCATGGCGGTAATCATGACCACCGACTGCGCCGCGTCCGTCCAGACCGAGGCGCGCAGTCCACCGGAAAAACAATAAAAAAGGACCATGACCGCGCCGATGATCGCACCGGTGCGCAGATCCCAGTCGAAGAGCACATGCAGCGCCTTGCCGCCGGCGTTGAACTGGGCGGCGGCATAGGTACCCAGAAAGACCACGGCAATCAAGGCAGCCACGCGGCGCAGTACCACATGGTTCTGGCCGTACCAGGACGACAGGATCTCCGGAAAGGTGAGCGAGCTGTGTTGTTCCGCATTGACGCGCAGACGCCGGTGTACGAACTGGGAGGCAAGCAGATCCCCCAGGATCCAGCCCACCATGAGCCAGATCGCTGACAAGCCGGTGGTGTAGGTGAAACCGATGACACCGATGAACATGTAGCCGGAATTGTTGGTGGCCACGGCGGACAGGCCCACCAGCGAAGGCGGCAGGTTGCGTCCGGCTACCAGATAATCGGTATTGGTCTTCCGGCGCACCAGGATCGAGGAAAACCCGATCACCAGGAAGATGAGCAGGAAGAACAGAAAACTCCACATGGTCGTGGTCATAGGGGTTCCCCGAGGCCGTGTTCTTGTTGTCGAAACCGTCTGGATCGAGCTCAGCCTAACAGGTCCGCGATACGCCCGGCATGCACCCGGTACGCGGGCGAGTCAGCAGGACCGGGGCCGCCGAGCGAACGGTGTCAAGGCTGGGCGCAGCATCCCCGCACCACTGTATGGTCACGGGTCCCGCCAGCTCCATGAAACGGCGTCGGCAGAACGCCTTTTCAGCGGGGTGTCCGGGATCCATTCGCGCGCTTGCGCGCGCCACCTTTTCCGCGCCCGGCGGCGCCCTACGCTGGTATACTCCGGCACGGATGCAAGCCGATTACCCACATTTTCAGCAGGAGACATCAATGATCGTGCGCAACCTCCAGGAAGCCAGCCAGACCGAACGCGCGGTCAAGCCCGACAGTGGCAACTGGCAATCCGTAAGGCTGTCGCTGAAGGACGATGGCATGGGCTTTTCCTTCCATATCACCACCATCTATGCCGGTACTGAAACCCATATCTGGTACAAGAACCATCTGGAAACGGTCTACTGCATGTCCGGCGAGGGGGAGGTGGAAACCGTGGCCGATGGCAGGATCTGGCCCATCAAACCCGGTACCGTCTATATCCTGAACGAGCATGACGAGCACTACCTGCGTGCGCACAAGGACATGGAACTCGCCTGTGTCTTCAATCCGCCGCTCAGCGGCCGCGAGGTGCATGACAAGGAAGGCGTCTATCCGGTGGATAACGACTGACGCGCCCACGCCCGCCAGGCGGCCGTGGCCGCTTGGCGGGCTGTCAGTCCCGACCGGCTGAAGTCCGGCGTGGAATCCGTGTACGATGACAGAATGATTCCATCCGGATGGCCCCATGCAGACACAACAACTACAACGGCTGCGTACGGTCACCATCTTTTTGGTACTGCTGGTGCCATTCGGCGCTTTCCTGTTCTACCTGAACTGGCATCCGGGGCTGGCAGAGGACCACCACGACTGGGTTCGCCAGTCCTCGGAACCGGTCCCGGCGGGGTTGACCCTGATGTGGCTCGGCGCCGCCGGCGTCTATGTCAGTGACGGTGACACGGCGCTGGTCATCGACGGCTTTTTCACCCGCCCGCCGTTGACGCAGATCGTCTTCGGCGAACTGGAGCCCGAGCCCGAACGCATCCGCACGGCCCTGGAACAAGCCGGTATAGACGAACTGGACGCCGTCATCGTCACCCATTCCCATTTTGATCATGCCCTGGATGCCCCCTGGATCGCCGATCACTTCGACGCCCTGCTGCTGGGCTCGCCCAGTGCGGCGAATCTGGCCCGGGGCCAGGGGCTGGCAGAAGCGCTCATCCGTGAAGTGGACGACGACGCCGCGTTGCGCATGGGTGAATTCCGGCTGCGTTTTCCGCGCTCCGGGCATGCGCCCCTGCCGCCGCTGCTCGCCCGGCTGGCCGGCGTCAATCGCAGCATTGAGCGACCGCTGACACTGCCGGCGCCCGCCCGGAAGTTCCGTGAGGGCTCCCTGTGCTCCGTTCATCTAACGCACCCGCAGGGCAAGGTGCTCGTCCAGCCCAGTGCCGGCCATGAACCCGGTGCCCTGTCCGGACTGGAGGCTGATGTCGTGCTGACCTCGATTGCCGGATTGGAGAAACAGTCACGGGCTTACCAACGGGAATTCGTGCAGCATGGGCTGCAGGCGAGCCACCCGGAATGGATTTTGCCCGTGGACTGGGATGACTTTACCCGCCCGGTGTCCGAGGAGGTACCAGCGCCGTCGTTGCTGCTGGGCAATGTCCGAAGCTCGCTGCGTGTGCTGGAAGAGGCCGCTCCGCGTGTGCTGCTGACCCGGCCCCTGTGGCGAATGCGTCTGATGCGTTCCGGCGAGGACATGGAGTTGACTCGTGATCCATCATCCTGAAAACGGCTCCCCAGCCCTGCTGAAACGCCGCCTCGCGCTGTCGCGCTGGTGGCCGGTACTGGTGTTGCTGGTCCAGGACTGGGCCTGGGGCTTCGGCGATGCCTGGAGTACGCCGCACCCCTGGCGCCAGGAAGCACTGCTGGACGGCCGTACCTTTGAATACGATGAGACCAGTTTTCTGCAACGCTTCAGCTTCCGGCATCTGTCGAAACAACCCGCGCCGGAGGCCCAGGGGGTACGCGGCACCGTGGGCAGCCTGAAGTCCAAGCAGGCGCTGTCCAAAATTCGCTTCCGCAAGCGGTTCCCCTTCGACCGGGGCGAGCGCGCCTTCCATCTGGCAATGCAGCGTGGCGAGGATTTCGACGGCTACTACGACCGCCAGCTCGTGGGCTTCAGCCAGGGGCTTACGGATCACTGGACGGCTTCGATACGCGGCGACGTGGCCGGCGACAAGGCGGCAAGCGACGTCTACTTCCAGACCAGCTGGCAAGCGGGCCCGGACCAACTGGCGGAAGCGGCGGTGATTCTTCCGGACGCCTACTTCAACGACAAGACAAGCAAGCCCATCGAATACGAACAGCGCCCCTGGACCTTTTTCGTGCGCACCCGCATGCCCCTTTCGTCAGGGATTACGGCCGAAGTCAGCGCCAACCACAGCCCCCGGGCGGTGGTGGACGATCAGCGTCGAACCGGGTTACGCGCCGGAGGCCGTTCTACGCGCGCAGCGGCCTCGCTGAGCTGGAAGGGACGGAACTGGCGGAGCCGCTTTACCGCGCGGGGCGAACACACGGAACGGGATTTCGTCTTCTCCGGCTCGAGCGGGCCCGCCACGAGCGAGTTCCGGCGCATCTATCACCACCTGGGCATCACCCTGACCCGAACGAGCCACCCGCTGAACCCCACCCTGGGCCTGCAGCACTTCTACCTGGACGAGGAGGGTTTTTTCGGCACGGCCACGGACAGCCGGGGGCAACTCCATCACAATGAAGCACTGATCCATGGCCATATCCGTATCGACACCGGCGAACGGCATTATCTGCGCCCCGAACTGCTGATCAGCCGCCCCGATTTCCGGCAACGCATGGACAGCGAGGACTGGGGTAACAGCGAGTCCCGGAAATGGCTTGCCAAGATCAACCTGCCGTGGCGCCATGTCATCAATCGCGAGGACGGCGCCGTGCTCACCGTTGCCCCCTCGATGGAACTGCACGACCCGGGCTTCGGTGGTGGCAATGTGCAGTTGCATTGGCCGTTATAAACAGTAGCAAGTCGAAAGTGGCAAGTAGCAAGAAAAAATAAAAGGGCGCCGGAGGCGCCCATTTCTATATTTCTTTCGTCTTTGGTCTTTCGGCTTTCTGCTCGAGCGATCAGGCCGCCCGCTCGATTCCCTCGTCCATGACCATGCGGATTTCGTCGAGCGTGTTCAGGCGCTTGATGCGATTCATCAGTTCCTGCGCCTCGGGCCAGCGTCGGCGCAGGTAATTCAGCCACTGCTTGATCCGGCCGCAGATATGGCGCTCGTCTCCGGTGGGGGCGATGGTGTCCAGATAATCCCGTAACACCGCATGCACCTCGGGCCACGCGCCGGCGTCGGTGCCGCGCAGGCGAAGGGCGAGGAAAGGATCCTGAACCGCGCCGCGACCCAGCATGAGATCGTCGCAGCCGGTAACCCGGCGGCAGCGCTCGGCATCGGCCGGCGTCCAGATATCCCCATTGGCGATCACGGGAATGCCGGCGGCCTCGCGCACGGCCGGCAGATCCTGCCAGTACGCCGGCGGGCGGTAGCCCTGATCCCGGGTGCGCGCATGCACGGTGAGCCAGGCAGCGCCGCCGGCGGCCACGGCCCGGGCATTGTCCAGGGCTCTTTCGCTGTCGCGAATGCCCAGCCGGATCTTGGCGGAAACCGGAACCTCCGCGGGTACAGCATCCCGCACGGCACCTACCAGCGCATGCAGCAGCTCGGGCTCGTCCAGCAGGGCCGCGCCGCCCCGATGGCGGTTGACGGTCTTGGCGGGACAGCCGAAATTCAGATCCACCACGGGCGCGCCCAGTTCCACCGCGCGGGCGGCATTGTCACCCACACAGGCCGGATCCGAGCCCAGCAGCTGCAGATGCACCGGCGTGCCATTGCTTGTTTGCGCGCCCTCGCGCAGCTCCGGGCACCAGCGATAGAACACGCGCGACGGCAACAGCGTGTTGGTCACGCGCACGAATTCACTGACACAGGCGTCAAAGGCACCGGTATCGGTCAGCGCCCGGCGCATCCAGTAATCAGCGAGACCTTCCATGGGAGCGAGGATCAAATGCATGGGATGCATAGTAACAAGTTGAAAGTCGAAAGTAGAAAGCAAAACGGCCCTATGAACCGTTTTTTCAGATTTGACTTGCGACTTGCTACTTGCGACTTGCTACTATGTTTTCATGCTGAAAACATCCATCCGCCCCCGCTTCAGTGACACCGATGCCCTGGGGCATATCAACAACACCGTGATTCCCGTCTGGTTTCTGGAGGCACGCGAGCCGGTGCTGGGCTGGTTCGCGCCGGATAGCAATTTCAACCGGGGCTCGATTGCGGTGGTGCGTGTGGAGGTGGATTATCTGGCGGAAACCCGTTTCGGCGAGGATGTCACCATCCGTACCCGCGTCGAGCGTGTGGGCAACAGCTCGTTCGTGCTGCTGCAGGAGGTGGATCAAGGCGGTGAGATCACCGCGCGGGGCCGGACCACGCTGGTACATTTCGACCCCGATGGGCGCAGATCAAGGCCTGTTCCGGACGAGATCAGATCAAGGCTGGAGCAACATCAGGAATGAAGGGGTCCGGGTGAAGGCCCCGCGCCGGTCCAGGCAGACGCGAACGCTATAGCTTAGGAGATCCAGAGAGTACAACTGCCTGCTGGGCCGGCCGGGACGAATTACTATAATCGCCCCCGCGCGCCGGTGGAAGCGCCGCCTTTATACCGATTTGGAATGGCCTCCGGCGCAATCATCGTGGAAGAGAAAACGCCCGGCAAATCAGAAAGATAAAGAACCCGGAGCATGCCGGGCCGATTGACTTGCCGGGCCGGTTTTTCTAGGCTTGCCGCAGCCCGCCGCGCCGGCCCGATCAAGGAGTCACCGCCATGGCCCGCAAGCCCGAAGCGACCGACCTGGAGTCCTCGCTGCAATCGCTGGAATCCCTGGTGGAACGCATGGAGTCCGGCGAACTCAGCCTGGAGGAATCGCTCAAGGCCTTCGAGGAAGGGGTGCGGCTCACGCGTCAGTGCCAGCAATCGCTGCAGCAGGCCGAGCAGAAGGTGCGCGTGCTCATGGAGCAAAGCGAGGAGGCCGAACCCGAGCCCTTCGACAATCCGGACGAGTCCGACGCCGATGAAGGATGAAGCCGGGCTGAACACCGTCATGGACCGCTACCGGCAGCGTCTGGACACCGCTCTGGCACAGTGGCTGCCGGGCGATGACGCCGCCTCGCCCCACCTGGCGCAAGCCATGCGCTACGCCGTGCTGGGCGGGGGCAAACGCTTTCGCCCCGTGCTGGTCTATGCCGCCTGTGAGCTCGCCGGCGGCGAGCCCGCAGCGGCCGACGTTCCAGCCACGGCCGTGGAGCTGATCCACGCCTATTCCCTGGTTCATGATGATCTGCCGGCCATGGACGACGATGATCTGCGCCGGGGCGAACCCACCTGTCACCAGGCTTTCGGCGAGGCCGCGGCCGTGCTGGCCGGCGATACCCTGCATACCCTGGCCTTCGAACTGCTCGCGCACCGCGGGGCATACCGGGATGATCAGCGTCTGGCCATGGTCCGTTGCCTGAGCAGCGCGGCGGGTATGGCCGGTATGGCCGCGGGCCAGAGCCAGGACATGCAGGCCCACGGGCAGCTGCTGACGGTGGAGGCGCTGGAGGAGATGCATTATCTCAAGACCGGACGCCTGATCACCGCGGCGCTGGAGCTGGGCGCGCTGGCCGCCGACGCGGACGCGGATCTGCGCGCGCGCCTGCGCCGCTACGGCGACCATATCGGCCTGGCTTTCCAGATTCAGGACGACATTCTGGATGTCACCGCCACGACCGAGGCGCTGGGCAAGCCCACCGGCTCGGATGACCGCCACGACAAGAGCACCTTCCCCGAACTCATCGGCCTGGAGGCGAGTCAAACCCGTGCGGCCCGGCTGGCCGAGCAGGCCATCGAGGCGCTGGGTGCCGGTGGACAAGCCCGGGAACCACTGGCCGAGCTGGCCCGCTTCGTGGTCGCGCGCACCCGCTGAAAGCGAGTTTTCGCTCAACAGGGCCGGGGCCATGGCGTTATACTATACGGCCCACAATGAACACCGGTGCCTTCATGCCCCAGACGTTCGATGAAATCCCGCTGACACCGCCGGACACACCGCTACTGGACCGGATCGCGTATCCGCGGGATCTGCGGCAACTGCCGGAAGATCAGCTCGAGCAGGTGGTGGATGAGCTCCGGCTCTGGCTGCTTTACAGCGTGGGCCGCTCGGGCGGGCACTTCGGCGGCGGCCTGGGCGTGGTGGAGCTCACCGTGGTGCTGCACTATCTGTTCAACACGCCCGCCGACCGCATCGTCTGGGACGTGGGCCATCAGACCTATCCCCACAAGATTCTCACGGGCCGGCGCGAGGCGCTGTTCCAGGTCCGTCAGAAGGATGGCATTTCCGGCTTCCCGGAACGGCGCGAATCCGAATACGACACCTTCGGGGTGGGCCATTCCTCCACCTCCGTCAGCGCGGCCCTGGGCATGGCCCTGGCCAACGAGCGCCAGGGCAACAACCGGCGCGTCGTCTCGGTGATCGGCGATGGGGCCATGACCGCGGGCATGGCCTTCGAGGCGCTCAATCACGCCGCCCATACCCGCGCCAACATGCTCGTCATCCTCAATGACAACACCATGTCCATCGGGCACAACGTGGGGGGACTGGCCAACTATTTCGCCCGCATCTGGGCGTCCAAGACCTATATCGCCCTGCGCGAGGGTGGCAAGAAAGTGCTCAAGACCATGCCCGCGGCCTGGGACTTCCTGCGTCGCACCGAGGAGAGCATGAAGAACATGGTCAGCCCGGACATGCTCTTCGAGGCCATCGGGTTCAACTACATCGGTCCCATCGACGGCCACAATGTGGACGAGTTGATGGACACGCTGAAGAACCTGAGCGAACTGGAAGGACCCCAGCTGCTGCATATCTACACCACCAAGGGCAAAGGCTATGAGCCGGCGGAAGCGGACCCGGTAGGCTTTCACGCGCTCAACAAGATCGAGCCCAAGGCGAAGGTGGAACCAGCCAAGCCGGCACCCAAGAAAACGCCCAAGTACCAGGAGGTATTCGGGCAATGGTTGTGTGATCTGGCCGAAAAGGACGAACGGGTCATCGGCATTACCCCGGCCATGTGCGAGGGCTCGGGCATGGTGGAGTTCGCCCGGCGTTTTCCCCAGCGCTTTCATGACGTGGCCATCTGTGAACAGCACGCCATGACCTTGTCCGCGGGGCTGGCGTGCGAGGGTCAGAAGCCCGTGCTGGGCATCTATTCCACCTTCCTGCAGCGCGCCTATGATCAACTGGTGCATGATGTGGCGCTGCAGAATCTGGACGTCACCCTGGGCATCGACCGCGCCGGTCTCGTGGGCGGCGACGGGGCCACCCATAACGGCGCCTTCGATCTCGCCTATATGCGCACCCTGCCCAACATGATCATCGCCGCGCCGTCGGATGAGAATGACTGCCGGCAACTACTCTATACGGCCTGGAAACATGCCGGGCCGGCGGCGGTACGCTATCCGCGCGGCACGGGTCCGGGCGTGGACATGGACGACGCGATGTACGAGTTGCCCGTCGGCCAGGCCCGGGTGTTGAGCGAAGCGCCCGGCGCCCGCGTGGCCATACTGGCTTTCGGCGCGCTGGTACCCGCGGCGCAGGAAGCCGCACAGGCACTCAACGCCACCCTGGTGGACATGCGCTGGGTCAAGCCCCTGGATGAAGATCGCATACGGGCGATGGCGGAACAGCATGAGCTGCTGGTCACCGTCGAAGACCACCAGCGTCAGGGCGGAGCCGGTTCGGCGGTCAACGAGTTCCTGCAACAGGACGGTCTGATGGTGCCGGTGCTGAACCTGGGGCTGCCGGACCACTTCGTCTACCATGGCGACCGCGAGGCCCTGCTGGCCGCAGAGGGCCTGGATGCCGAGGGCATCGCCGCGTCCATCCGGGCGCGTCTGACGAAACTGGATGAAGCGCAGCCCGGCACCGCCCGGCGTCCGCATCAGGCGGGGTGAAGAGGAGCTAGGAGCTAGGAGCTGTAAAATCAGTGTGAGCAAGCCCGGGAAGCGGGAGTCATTAATCCCTGTTTCCTGTCTCGCACCTCGTACCTAGCACCTCGCGCCTCTTTCATAACACTTCAAACCGATTGCGCCCGTTGCGCTTGGCGCGGTAGACGGCTTCGTCGGCTCGGCGCAGCAGACTCTCGCGATCCTCGTGGACGCCTGCTTTCGGTTCCAGTGCCGCCACGCCCAGCGAAAGGGTAACGTATTCCGCCACGCTGGAGCGGGCATGAGGCATGGCGCGCGTGCGTACCGACTCCAGAATCCGTTGTGCTATTACGCCCGCCTCTTCCGAGCCCAGACCCGGATACAGCAGCACGAACTCCTCGCCGCCATAGCGGGCCGCGAAGTCCCCGGCGCGCGCGCTGTGCTCGGTCATGATCCCGGCGAGTTGCCGCAGGCAGTCATCGCCCTGCTGGTGACCGTAAAAGTCGTTATAGGCCTTGAAGTTGTCTACATCCACGAAAATCAGCGTCATGGGATGATGTTCGCGGCGTGCCCGACGCCACTCGCGCTCGAAGACCTGATCGAAAGAGCGCCGGTTGGCCAGACCGGTCAGGCTGTCCACCAGGGACAAAGTCTCCAGCCGGTCGGCGAGTTGCTGGATGCGCTGTTTTTCCTGTTGCAGCAGCCGGCCCTGCAGGAACATGCGCCGGGACTGATACTCGCCCCGGTAACACAGCGCCATGCCCAGCAGACTGGCACCGCCATAGGTGGGCGCGAGCATGCGCCATTCCGGCTCCAGGCCCGCCAGCATCTGGAGGGCGAAGGCTGCAAGCCCTCCGCCCCAGCCCGCCAGGGTAGCGTAGATGAAGCGCAGATTCAGCGACAGATAGATGATCACCATCACATAAACGGTGCCGATATGAACCAGAATACGCATTTCCTGCTGACCGATCAGGGTGGGGTGGGTCACCGCCACCATGACCGCCAGCGCCGCCAGCGCACTGGTGAGTCGTTGATAGTACAGGTGGAAAGAGCGCGCGAACGACATGAGCCAGCCCACCAGCAACAACAGCCCGAAACTGGAGAAGGTCAGCGGCCACAACCCCATCCGCTCGTGCCCCACCAGCACCGTGGCCATGATGCCGATGCCGGCATAGACATAAGCGATATAGATTACGCTGGAACGGAACTGTGTCGCGGCGTTAGCGTCGCGGTATTCCCGGTAGGCGGTTTCCAGGCGTTCGGGGAAGCGCAGTTTGAAGGCCGTGCGCTTGAGCAAGCGCTCGATCAGCAGGTGTTCCCGGTGGCGTGTCGCCGCGACCGGCAGCTCGATATCCGTGTCCATAATCGCCCGGTTCCAGAGAATTCAGGCTGGAAGGGGTGAGACGCGCAGATTACCCATCCATGAAACGCCAATATAAACTAGCATGCGCAGTGGGGGAACACGCTTTCGGAGCGCGCGAATCAGGCGGACCAGAGCACGAGCAACTGGAGCACCAGGCCCGCGTAGACGCCGGCGAGCAGATCATCCGCCATGATGCCGGTGCCGCCACCCACGCGGGCATCCAGCCAGCCGATGGGCCAGGGCTTGGCGATATCGAAGACACGAAATAGTACGAAACCGGCGACCGCACTCAGCGGGGTTACCGGCGCGGCGATCATGGTCACCAGATAGCCGGCGATTTCGTCCCAGACAATGCCGGCATGGTCGTGCACGCCCAGATCCCGGGCGGTGCGCCCGCAGATGCCGATGCCCGCCAAGGCCAGGAAAATCGTCGCCAGCAGGTAGCCCCACAGCGGCGCCTGGGCCAGCAACCACCACAGCGGCACGGCCACCAGGGTGCCCAGGGTGCCGGGCGCCTTCGGCGCCAGACCACTGCCCAGCCCGAAAGCCAGCCAGTGGACCGGATTGCGCCGATCAAGCGTGCTCACGCTCGTCCCCCGAACCGTCCTGACGGTAAAAGCGCAGTTTGGGCAGACGCCGAAGGGTGTCGAGCCGCGTGACATGGGGCCAGAGGCTGTGCCAGAACCCCTGGTAGAGGCGCTGATAGAACGACAAAGCCGGGCCGGGTCGGCTGGGCGGGTCCAGCCGGGCCATGTTCACCTGATAGATGGCCTCCTTGAGCTGGCCCAGCACCATGCCGGCCACCACCATGCGGTCGAAAATCAGGAAACAGTCCAGATGTCCGAAGGTGATCAGTTGCGGCTTGGGCGCCGGCTGAAACGCCTTCGTGGGCTCGCCCCGAAGTTCCGCTTCTACATTGGCGGCAGCCTGCTCGCCCATGGCCATGGCGTGATAGGCCTGCTTCTGCAGACCCTGGCCCGTATCGGCGGCATCGCCCACCACGAAAACCTGATCGCAGTAACGGCTACGCAACGCCTCGTCCACGGGAGCGTCGCCACCCGACGCCGCCAGGCCCCATGCACGCAGGCGCGGATGGGGCATGACGCCGCCCGTCCAGATCGTCAGCGCCGAATCCAGCTGGTGACCGTCATCCAGGGTCACGCTGTCCGGGCCCACTTCGGCCACGCGCGTACCGGTGTGGAATTTTACGGGAAAGGGCCGGCTCGCCTTGCGGATGCCCTTGTCCACGCGCGCGGGCGCGTCGGGCAGCAGGCGCTGGCCGGCTTCCACCACATGGATATCCAGCAGGGACTGATACCGATCGAAACCGCGCAGGATTTCGCCCAGCACCTCGACCCCTTCCAGGCCCGCACCCACCACGGTGACCCCGCGCCGTTCACCATCGTCCACCAGCTCGCACAGCCGGGTGTGGATGGCATAGGCGTCGCGCACGGACTTGAACGGCAGGGAGCGGGCCTCGGCACCGGGCACGCCGGCGGGATTGTTCACGCCCCCCACGGCCACGATGCAGCGATCGAAGGGCAGGATCCGGCCGGAGGCGAGCACCGCCCGACCCTGTTCGGTGTCCAGCTCGGTCACGCTGTCGCGCAGGAAGCGATGCCCGCAGCGCTCCAGCACCGTGGCCAGCGGGATGCGCAGCGAATCCGGCTCCTTGGTGCCCGAAACCAGCTCGTGGATATTGGGCAGCCACTCGCAGTAATCACCCGGATTCACCAGGGTGACATCCAGCTCGCCGGAGAGCTGCCGGGCGGCGCTCAGTCCCGCCATGTTGCCGCCGATAATGACTACCTTGGGTGCTTTCATAATGGCTTGCCATTGCCGGGAGTGCGTCCGCGCGGCAGGATACGCATCAGTGGAAGTGTTTCCACCCCGGATCGACAGGCGGCAGCAACTCGCCGTGCTCGTCGAACAATTGAGTGCCGGGCTCCGCTGTGATTACGCCGATTTCATGGCATTCCGGCGGCAGCGGCTCTTCGTGCGGCAGCGTAAAAAGCAGCAGATAGTCATCACCACCGCCGAACTGCAGCGCGCGGCGTTCGTCGGGCGGCCAGGCGTGCAGGGCTTGCGAGACCGGCAATTGGGCCGCTTCCACGCGCGCGCCCGGGTCCTGGCCCAACAAATGGGCCAGATCCGCCAGCAGACCATCGGAAATATCGATACAGGCGGAGGCCTTCCCGCGCAACGCCCGCCCCAGCTCCAGCTGGGGCCGGGGCCGACGGAAACGTTCGACCAAGGGGCCGCTGCGTTCGCCACGCCACCAGCACTCCAGTCCCGCGGCGGCCTCGCCCGGCACGCCGCCGATACAAAGCCGCTCGCCGACCCGGGCGCCGGTGCGCGTCAGTGCCTGGCCGGGCTCCACTTCGCCCAGCGCCTGGACGGTGATGCTCAGCGGGCCCTGATTGATGTCACCGCCCACGAGCTGCACGCCCGCAACATCCGCCAGTTCAAAGAAGCCCGCGCTGAAGGCCTGCAACCAGGCCTCGTCCGCCGAGGGCAAAGTCAGCGCCAGCAGGCACCAGCGTGCCTCGGCCCCCATGGCCGCGAG
>Ga0207714_1001742_pt1 | contig 13862 bp, 11 predicted proteins | sample PonA232FremontCA_2_FD_187270 | JGI IMG/M metagenome (GOLD analysis project Ga0207714, IMG submission 187270) | Marine sediment microbial community from Fremont, CA, USA - Pond A23 Sediment 2 (SPAdes) | ecosystem: Environmental > Aquatic > Marine > Unclassified | place: USA: Fremont, California... | reverse complement strand
GGCGGAAGACCTGATAATTTGTAAGGTGTGGCCGCACCATAAGCGCCGCAGTCTACGCCATTTTCTCCAGCTCCTGTTGCAGGGGAGCCGGAGGCAAGCTTGTACCTTTCGTCTGTGCTGTATTCTTCGGTAACATTTTCCGGATCGCCCACAAAAAGGGATACCTGTTCCACAATTTGATTGGTAGGATCACTGGGTTTGTCATCTCTGCATAACAGGTTGTATTTAATGATGTTGCCGGTGTTTTCATCTACACCCTGACCACAACTAGTACAGGATTTATATAGAATATTATTCCTGATGTCAGAATTATAAACCGATATTCCATTTTCAACAGTATTATTGTATATTACTGCAGAACCTTCACTATGCCCATTTATTTGTCTTATTATATTATTCTTAACAACGACGTTAAGCGATTTTTTTATTGATAGCAAGTTTACGTTGTGATAATTTTTTTGATAGATGCATCCGTTTATATCATTTAAATTTACGTAACTATGAATGAAATTACCTTCAATTTTAGTATTATCTGAATTAACTGATATAGATCCAGTAAAATACAGACCGTATAATTCTGAACCATCAGAACCGCTATTAAAATCAAGAGTATATACTTTTGCCTCCAACTGGTTTATATGGGTAGAATCATTCTCCTCAAGAAAGTAACCCGGACCGTATATAACCAGCTTTTTACTAATATCAACGGACCCATAGCTAAATTGCGTTCCCTCCACATAGAGCGTATCTCCTGCCTGGGCGGTATCAATGGCCCCCTGCAGGGTTTTAAAATCAGCTTCCACACCCGGCACGTTATTCACGCGCCAGATGGAAGCAAACGTCAAAGTGTAATTTATACACAGGAATAAAATTACGAGTAGTATTTTTTTCATGGTTTCTAAAATTTTAGATTATTGAATAATTACTTGTTGTATTCCTCTTTGGTGATTTCCACGAATGTGGCAAAATCTTCAAAATTCATTACTTGTTTATCTTCCAGGGCATCCTGTACTTTGAGCTCTTTACCGGCCTTAAAGGGTTTTGTAAAATATCCCTTGCCCGATTCATACTCTCTGGATCCGGTTTTTGAAACCACAGATTTACTGTTTTCTATTTCATTACCTTTAGAATCCAGTGCTTTGAAATATATAGAGAATTGCTCAGTATCTTTTTCCATTTTTACCCTGAAAACAATATCTAACCGACTTGGTATTTTTTTATAATGGGGATATACCTTTTCTATAGTATACGACTCATTTTCAAGGGATTCAAAAGGTAGCTCTTTGTTTTTTAAAGGATTATTTTTCAGATAGTTTTCAATTTTATCTTTATATTCTTTTTTCTTTTGTTTAGCCTGCCCTGAAAGCTCATTTGCCTGCTTTGCATCATTTGCTTTTGCAGCTTCTGTTATCTTCTTTTCTATGTCTCGTGCGTCGCTATAGGACTGTTTAAGTAAAGAAGGTAATTTTCCAAAAAATTTATTATCTTTTATGCTAGTACCGGAACCCCCACCACAATTAATTAAGAAAAATAACGTGATTAATGATCCGATTAACATTGCAACTTTTGATTTCATAGTTTAACTTTTTTGGTGTTAATAAGTCCTTATTTTTTCTTCACCCATCATTTGGTTTTGAAAAAGGAATTGTTTCTATACCAGAGGAAATTATAAAATGGTACAGAAACAATTCTGTTTACTACTCCATCATGACTTTCCAAATACCCTCTTTCTTAACCAGTGATATCGTTTCTGACTTGTTCTTACTATCATTATTGTAAATGATTGTATGTTGTACAAACGCGTGACCAGGGGCAACTTTTTCATTATTATACTGTTCTTCTTCAATGGTTATGCCTTTAATTCCACCTTTCTCACGAATGTCTTTTATTACTTCTGGTATTATTAGTTTTTCCCATTGTTCTTTAGAAAAAGCCGGTGTTCCTTCAGGCATAGATGTTATTTCCATCAATGTTTCTACGTCTTCTTTTTCGACAGCATAAATCCATTGTTTAACTGTCTCACCAGGAGTTAATTCTTTTTGGCAGCTTCCAAGAAATAAGGCTACCATTACCACTCCAATTAAAGTTTGAATATGTGTATTCATCCGTATAATTTTTGATTAAAAAATTGGTTATCAATGAAATAATTATGTATATTTTGAAATTTTTAAGAATTTAAAAGCATGAAACCCTTTATGGTTTATTCATTGGCTTTTGTCTAAAAATTATAGATGAGCGGTTCATTTGAATAGCGTTTTTTAAAGTTATTACCTTATCTGAACAAACTGCAGTTTATCCTCTCATTTCTAGAATATTAGATGTTTAAGCTCAGACTTAAACCTAACAGGTTTCGGAAACTTGTTAGGTGTGCATGCTTATTATTCATCTTCATTTGTCTAAATACTTTGGATAAGCGTTACATTTGCAGACTTTCTCATTCATATGGCTTTTCCGTTACGCCATTTTTTCTGAGTGGTTATGGTATTTATCTGTCTTATGTTAATCAGTTATTCAGCAGATAATAAATTGAGTTACAAACTATAGAAAGCGCATTTTTATCAAGGTCTTAAAAAGGTTCCCGGGATAATAATCCACTTCGCTCATTTCATTCAAAGTCATAATACACTTTGGTTAATGAATTAAAGAACTATAAATCAACCTATAAAATAAGTCTTTTAATTGTTATGGTAAGTTATGAATTAATCAAATAAGATTCGTAACAAATTATTTAACGCATATATTTTCTCAATAAGTGTAGTAAAATAACAAATTAACGCACAAACACAAGCCATTGGATGCTAAGACCATATACACATATCTTGCTCTAATTTTAAGTCCTGTTTGAGATAGCCCAACCTGTGTTTCTTTCTCTATGAATTTTTTGACCCGATGCATAATAGTGGTTCTAAGAAAACACCATACAGTATAAAAAGATTAACAAGAAGCAATTAGCAACCAATAAAGCATACGATTTTCCACCGATTATCCTTTAATTGTGTTGTCTTTGTATAGCTTTATCGAGCATAGCAATCTGACCACCGTGATAAGCTGTATGTTCTGCGGCAATGGTTGCCTGGCGGAGCAAATGATGATCCGGATTAGCTGCAAATGGTTCAAACAGGTCATTTGATGAATCCTGTATCATATTTATCATCTCATTCAGCAAATGATTGATCTGCTCTACCGACTCCAGCCATTTTTCTAGGGAATCGGGTTCCGGATTATCCGGCCAATATCCATCAGGCCATGGAGGCGATTGATGACGTGAGTTTTTAGAATACTCAACCAAATCATGCAAAGCCAAACGTATGTGTTCCGTCAACTCCCATATTGTATGAGAAAAATCTTCTGCCTGAACACCTGTATTTTCATAAGGAATAGACTTAAGTTTTCCTATAACAGGCATAAATGCATTTCCCTGCTCTAATAATTTAACTATCTGGTCACGAAGCTTCTGTTCATTATCCATAAGAAAGTATTTTTTATTTAATTAAGATAATATATTTTATTGTTTAGTTTATATATTTCACCTAACTTTAATGAGAATTTTCAAAATCTCTTTAAGCAGTTTTTACTTAAAGCTGGCATAGTTAATACCATAACCATGTATTTTTAATGCTACCTCATAAGAAAAGTTAAAGGAAAAAAGGAATTTTATGATCGATATCCATACTATAAAAAAGAAAAAATTAAGCTCAGCTGAATTTTAAAGGAAAAAATTGCACTATTCTACATATTTTTTACTAAATTAAATTCATATTATATATTATTAAGAATCTTCGGTTTTTCTAAATAACAGAATTATGAAATTGTTGCTTATTTGTTGTTTCTCATTTTTAAGTTTTCTATCCACAACCATTATGGGACAAGAAAAACAAGATATTTCTTCCTGGATTGAAAAAGATATAAAAAAACAAAAACTTTGTTTTACGGCATATTTCAGGAATGAATCGAAAGATATCATAAAAGAGCTTTCTTATGAGTTTTCCGGCAGCAAAAAATCTCCGGGCGGAAACTCCAATGTAAAACAGTCCGGAAAATTTAAAGCGGAGCCCGCTGAAAAAATTACATTGTCAACCGTTTCATTTGGTACCAATCAAAGTAAACAGACAAAAATCACTTGTTTATTAAAAATATATCAGAAAAATTCATTACTTTGTACTGATACATTAGACATTATGTATTAATTTTATTATTTTTTCGAAGTATAACAATTTCATTTTTTCATTAATACTACACCAACTAATTATTATATGAGTTCAAAAAATAAGAAATATATAAACCAAAATAGCAAAAGCATGAAAATGGTAATCAAGAAAGAACAAATTATATTCACGATTGCACTCCTTATTTCCTTATTTGTTTTCGGTTCATGCACTGAAGATCCCTTTGAACCAGATATAACAGGAACCATTGAGGGAAAAGTTTTGGATGCTGAAACCAATGAACCAATTTCCAATGTAACGATTACTACCAAACCCTCTACGGAAGTTAAATTAACTGATGCCTCAGGAAGTTTTAAAATAGCGAATGTAGATACAGGTGAGTATAATGTCATTGCGGAGAAAAAGAACTATGAACGTAAAATGTTAGGGATACTGCTTAAAGAAGATCAAACAACACAGGTAAAATTTCTGTTGAATAATGCTGATGATAGCGAAATATCAGACATTCAATTCACCAATCAATTTTCGCCGGAAAACGGAGTTCAAAATCTGCCTCCAAATGTAACACTAAGCTGGGAGGCCTATCAGGAGGAGAACGAAGATTCCCTTTCTTATGATGTAAATATATTCAAAAGTAATTCGCTGAATGAATACAAACAGGTAAAAAACATCCGCGATACTTTTCTGACATTGAAGGGACTACACTACAACAGTGTTTATTATTGGCAGGTTATTGCCCGGAATAAGGAGAATGAGCCCACAAATAGTAAAATGTTAAGTTTTCAGACGCGATCTGTTTCCGAAAATTCCTTTTTTTTTGTTAAAAAAGTAGACGGAAACTATGAACTTATGGCCTACAATCCTTATAATGAAACATTAAATCAATTAACATTCAATGGTTATAGAGACTGGGCCCCAAAGATCAACCGGCAATCAAACAAAATAGCTTTTGTCAGTGATTCCCTGGATAAACCATACATTTACACTATGGATATAAACTGCAACAATATTCAAAAGGTTACCGATATAGAGGTAGATGGTTATCACAACCAGGGAAACGCTTTTGATTGGGATGAAAGCAGGGGGAAAATCATTTTCAGTCATTACAGTTCTCTATATGAGATCAATTCAGATGGCACCGAGTTGAATAAAATTACCTCCGCCCCGGCAGGAAGACATTTCAGAGAAATTAATCTTTCCCCGGACAATAATAAAATTTTAGCATTAACCATTGGAGAAAAAGTATATCATTCCGAAATTTATCTAATGGACAGAGATGGATCGAATCAGCGTGTTTTAATAGATTCGCTCAAAGGGATAGTGGATTCCCCTACTTTTTCAGTTGATGGTAAATCGATTCTTTATACTCATGACGTATCAGGAAATGAAAGTCAGGAAGGACGAATGCTCAACAGCCATATTTTCAAGCTGAACATAGAAAACAATGACACCACAGATCTTTCTGATAACAAACCAATCGGAACCAATGACATGAACCCAACCTACTCACCTACAGGTAATAAAATCATATTCACAAACACATTAAACGACAATTCAAAACCCAAAGATATCTGGATGATGAATGTTGATGGCACGAACAGGGAAAAGGTTTTGAAAGATGCTGAATTACCTTACTGGAACTAAATACCACCAACAGCAAAATTTAAGAAAAATTGAGGTAATTAATTGTGTTGATTGTGTTGATTGTGTTAATTGATTGGAGTGCATGGAGTAAGTGCTCTGGGATAAATCATTCAACTTAATTAGGCAGCCAGTCGATTTTAGCCTGCATGATTCATAAATTTTTATAAATATGAATTAAATAAATGCAGATTACCCCCGACAAGATTGATTTGTGAATTATTCGGGTTAGAAGTAGGGGATACATTTTTAAAAGCAGATTTTTAACTGAAAACCGACTTAGAAATTGTCGGTTTTCACCGAATAGGTGAGGTGAAAACTTTACAATTTCTTTGTAGTGAGCGAAAATCGCTCAATTTGGGTAAAAAAAGCTGACAGTAACCAGTATTCAGTAGCGATTAACAAAATGAAAAAACGAAATCAGCTAAAATCACTTTACCTTACTCATCTTTAATACACCGGACAGAATATTTTTGAGTAGTATAACTGGCAGCCTTATAAAACCCTCTTCCCCTTGTTGTTATTGTTCTATGCCATGCCTTATCTACATTGGGCTTAGAAGCACTCCAAAAGGAGGTGCTGCTCCCTTTATAGTGACTCTCTCCTACCGAATTAATCCGGCCTGCAGGTATTGCTGCAAATCCAGAAACATCCAGTTTCACTTGTCTTCCCTCTTTTACAGAAGGTTGATTCCAGTAAGTCAGGTCTTTGAGTTTATTCCCGGCAACCATTTCGCCTCCCATTTTTTCGGATAACTGCTGCCATTCAGCTTCAGAAGGCAGGTGCCATCCATCGGGACATATTCCCCGCACAGGGTCTCTTTTCTTATCGGCTGGTTTACTGTATTGCGCAGCTTCTTCCCAGGTATAGAGGGCTCCCATTTTTTCGCAATTTTCCGCTGAATTGTGATAACAATATTTTTCTATCCGGTCATTATCAATAGGTAGTTCTCCTGAAGAAATTTGTTTTCCAATATTCATATTTTCAGCCATCCATAACTGATCACCTATGGTAATTACTTTGTATTTCCTTCCGTTTCTATCATCCCGCATAATTTCATATACAAAAATATTTTCTTTCGTTACCGAGCACCCGTTATCATCCAAAACAGTCGCCTCATACCCACCATTTTTTACTTGATCCAGTCCTTTTGTAGTATCGCCATTCGACCATTTAAAACGATAAGGAGGGATTCCCCCTTTCACAGAAAGAGAAATCTCCCCGTAGTCCTCACCTTCTGAAATGTGTTTTACAGAATCTTTTACCTGTAATGGATAAGGCTGTAATATATTCACACTATCAACTTTTTTATAGCCCCAGCTATCTACTACAGAAACATAATACCTGCCAGCTTTGAGATTATCCAATTCACGCCCCATTTTGTTATTTGACCATTGAATTTTATATGGTGGTTTTCCACCTTTGATATTCAAACTCACCGCTCCGCTATTTTCACCATAACACCTGACATTTTTCTTTTCAAAACCCAGCTTAATGGGTTCTTTAATTACGTATTCACGCTCAATGGAACAACTGTAAGATGAACTAATCTTTACCTGATACCTTCCTGGTGATAAGCCGGAAAGTTGGTTTGAAGTTTCTCCATGAGACCATTGATAGCTATAAGGAGGCCTCCCGCCCTTTGTTTGTAGTTTAATGCTTCCATCCTCTTTTCCAATAGCGCTTACATTTTCTACCCCGGCACTGACTTCCATTGGATCCGGCTGCTCGATAGTAATTTTCTTCACAGCCGTGTAACCCTTCGTATCTGAAACATAAACCTCATAAGTTCCTGCCTCTAGCTGATTAAGGTTTTGAGATGTAGCTCCTGTTGACCATTTATATGAATAAGGCGGAAATCCTCCTTCTACGGAAATAGCAATAGCTCCGTCTTCCATTTCATAACAACTTACATCCCTTTTTTTTACTCTAACCAATAATGAATTAACATTTTTTAAAAATTCGGGCAACTCAATAACTCCCCCATTGCTCAAATACACTTTATTGCCTTTCATTTCGAGCGCTTTTAAATTCAAACCCGCAGAATCTATTTGCTTATCTGCCAATTCATTAACAGATCCACTAAAAATCCGTGGAGTAATTAATACCAATTCACTCGTGTGTTCATACACATATGAATCTCCGGGAATATCAATCGCTACTTTCATATAATAAGAATCTTCCACATTCCAGTATATGTCACTGAAATCCTGATTACTAACTCCCTGACCTATTTTCAATTTAACCAAACCTTCCTCAGAGGTTGTTACCTCATGGCTTTCAGAATAAACAACTGGTCCATCCTGAAGATCTTCTTCCCGAATAATCAGCCTGGCTTCCATATCTCGTTCGGAAACAATATCTCCTTTTTGATCCCTGACTACAAATTGAAAATCCAATGGATTTACCTGAGCGCTACTTACTGAAAAAAACAACAAGACAATTATTAAAATCCCTATATATCGTAAAGTATATTTCACCATTATTAAAATATTTAATAATTTTGTTTGGAAACTTTGCTTTTACTTTTGATTTTCAGGGTCTTTTTACTCTTGGTTCTCAGAGAGGAAAGAGCTCTATAAACAAGCTTCCTGGCCGATTCATAATTAATATCCATAATTTCGGTTATCTCTTTATAGCTTAAAGCCTGATAAAACTTCAGATAAAGCACCTCTTTCTCCCTGTAAGGTAACCCATTCATTAAGGAAGACAGCACTTTCTTTATGTCTTCTTCCTCTTCATCATTAATAATTTTTTCTTCCGGGGAAAAGTCACTTTCTTTTTCATAAACAGGATCTTCTACATCAGAAAAGTTATAAACACCCTGCTTTTTTAGCTTTTCAAAGACTTTTCTTCTCAAAGAAACCAATAAATAGAGTTTTATATTATCTGTAGCGCCTAAAGACGATAATTTGGAAATCAGCTCAAAAAAAAGTTCCTGAATGCAATCTTTAATAAAAGCTTTGCTGTTGTATAAGCTTAAACCATAATTATAGAGAAACTCGAAATAGGTATAATAGATCGTCGATAATGCCTGCTTATCACCGTTTTTAAACAGTTTCCAAAGAAAATAATCCGATTTTTTTGAATAATCAACTGAATCCATACTTTATGGACTTTAAACATCCCACAATTTTTTCACAAAACAAATCGATGCCTCTTAAACTTTTTCAAACATCAGAAAATCAAAACTTCCTTAGAAGGAAAATGATAATCCAATGTTCCCCTGCCAGATAAAATCGTTGTAACTTCCGTGAACCACTCCATCCAAATTATCAGTAAAAAAATAATTGTATTTGAGAAAGGCTTCTATACCTATTTTCCTGGCATCATCTATATAGTATCTAATCCCCCCACTTAGGGCCGTATTATAAAATAAATTATCAAAATCCACCTCCAAATTATCCTGAAAAGGGTCTATTCTTTGCGTAAAAGCTCCAAATTCAGCGGCAACAAATGGAGTGTAAACTCTCTCAGGAGTGAAATCATATTCCATTCCAAGGCTCATCTGGCTAAACCCCTTGTTAAAATCAGGCTTAGCTGCTAACCAGATATTTCCTAAAGATAAATTAGTGCTCCAATTTTTATTGAAACGATACCCCAAGTCCAAATTCAAAAGGGGCCTTTTAATAGAGGGAGCATAATCTCCGTCATATTTTGCAGGCCCTCCATTCACCCCAATTTTAAAAGAATAGGGTCTGTTTTTTTCTTTTATCCCATACTTATCCGTCCTTTTCCTTTCCTCCTTCTCTTTGACATAAGTCTGAATAATATCTGAATTAATCGCCTCCGGATTTTTTAATTGCCACAGATCATCAAATAGTCCTTCAATAATAAGGCTTTCCAATGCTTTTGCAATCGCAGATTTAAGGGCTAGCTGAGTGGGCTCATTATAAGTCACCCCGGTTTCTGCTTCCAATAACCTTTTGACCTTCACATACCGGAATATACCGGCATCAATTTTCTGAGAGAGCACGGTTTTAGTAGAATTAACTGATTTTAAAACCTTTCCATTTTTAGTTGATATAGCCCTCAGATAAACAGTTACCCGATCCTGTCTGTACTCACCCGAAGCTCCGGCTCCAAAATATCTCAAGCCAGCTCCCCCGGTTTTTACATTATGATCATAAGAGATAATCCCTCCTTCAATCATTACTCCTGCAAACATAAGCGGAGGCAGGCCGGACTGTGAACTATTGTCGTATTTTTTCCTGGAAGAACGGATAATTTTTCTCTCGTTTAAAAGATTTCCGAGACCAGCCCTTTCAATCGGGACAAACCAACCCGATTCTTCCATTGTCTCTATAAGAACAGAAGCAGCGCCCTGAGTTACCGCTGTTGACCAGGATCCTCCACCCTGTGAACTCATCTTATATTGTCCAGTCTTGTCCCTAAAATTATATACTGCAGCTGTTACTTTATTCGCCGGTTCAGGCAGTTTTTGCAAACGTTCTTCTGAATTGGTTTCCAAACCGACTTTGGGTGGCTCAGTTTTAAGCGGTTGTTTCACCATATAGCTGCAACCAGACATAATAAAAATGACACTGATCACCAAGATAATACCAATACGTTTATCAAAATAATTCATAAAATTCTCATTCGCTCATTTTAATAATAAGGTAATGTAATAGTTGTTTCGCTTCCCTGCCGGAAATCCTCAATCCTTATATTGAGGCCACGGTCGCCGCCAATAACGTCCACCTCATAATTACCAAACCTGTAACTGCCTTCCTCCAATTGCTGACCTTCTTGTCCTTCACCAAAATATGAATTGATGATTTCACTAGACAATTGACTAAAAAACCTTCTTTCAAGATTCTGTTCAAAGTTTTGAGCAGGATCTCTGTTATAAGCACCTCCATATGATGGTTGTGACTTGCTCTTTAGCTTATTCTGCGCGTTAGCAGAACTTAACATCCATTGATAATTCATATAACTACCACCAAATGCGGGATTTTTAGCTGTATAAACATAATCCTGGGCATGTGCCGAAGTAGCAAACAGAAATAAAATAACCAGTAAACTTCCTAAAACTTTAAAATGTTGCATAAATAACTCCTGTTTTTTGTTAATAAATACCTGTGCCTTCCATATCTTCGCCTTCAAGCTGCCGCTTAATTTTTTCATAATTGGCAAGATAATTGGCAGATTTCCTGACAGCCTGGTTGGCAATTTGTTTTATTGCCCGCTGCCTGGGACTTAACTTACTCCTGAAAACTTTTTCGTAATTAATCTTAACCTCCACCAAGTTCCCAATACCAGGAGAAGGTTTTTCATTAATATATATTGTAAAACTGTGCTCCGTTTCAGGCGGATCCCACTTTTCGTAAAAATATTCGTAAAAATCATGCCCCGATTTGGAAAGCGTATTATCCATAACAAGGGCATTTAAACCTGTAGATTTCATCAAATTTTCTTCTTGCCGACTGGAATCCTTTTTCATCTGTTCTTTGTATTCATTTACAAATTTCTTTAAGGCCTCCGGCGGATTTTCTTGTGCTTTTGTGGTATCCCTCTCCTGTTCAGATACCTGAGCATCCATCTCATTCATCCCAAAAATCATCCACACCGGTATAATAAAAAACATCATAATGTAGCGCATAGGCATCCAGCTTTTTAGATTAAGATTTTCTTCTATAAACGAGTCCGGTCTAAAAAGGGATTCAAATAATAAAGGACTGAAATACTGTTTTATAATGCCTTTAAAAAGCAGATGATTTTAAGCTGCTTCTTTCGTCAGTTGCCGATTGGAAACAAAAAGTAGCTAAAAATCAAACATGTCCCTTTTTAGGTCGTGCTCAGAAATAACTTTCGCATTTTCAAATAGAATTACACTCCAAAGCTTACGATCAAATTCAGCTTTCTGCATTTTCATAATGCCAGAAATGGTGTAATTCTATAATCTTTAGGTTGGTTTAGGCAATAATAAAATTACAAAGACATTATTGATTTCAAAAAAAAATTTAAAAAAAATCAAAAAACACTTTATAAAAATCTGCTTTTCAGAAAACAATAATGAACAAAAAAATTCTCTAAAAAATCGTGTCCACAAAATCATTTCCAAGCCTTTCCCGATAATGAAAAATAAAAATGAGTACCCGGTTTTATAAAGTCATATAGTGCATAAAATCAATTGATTTGCCCCATACTAAAGGAACAATAGATTTTCTGCACACCTATCAGGGCCAGGAAGATCTATTGCGGTTTTTCTGGAACAAAAAACGGATAACTATTAAAAAAACTGCTCCATGAATTACAAGAATTACATAGTAGAAGATTTTGTTACTGATGAAAGCTTCCGGGATTTTGTATTAAAGCGAAATCCAGATGCAGAGCAGTTTTGGAAAGCCTGGATTGAGAAACATCCGGAAAAGAAACCTGTTATTGAAGAAGCAAAGAAAATCATTCGTGCGTTAGATTTTAATGAACTGAAAGTAAGCCAACAAGAAATAGAATCCGGGTACCAGGAAATTTCAGAATTTTTTGATGAAACATTCAAAAAGGAAAGAAGAAAAGTATTCTTATCTACTGCCACAAAAGTAGCTGCTCCAGTATTAATTGTCATTATAGCCGGTTTTGGCATATATCAATTTATGAATAAAGCAGAAGAAAAGCATGTGGCTGAAAATACAGAAGATGTGTCGCTGGAAACATACGGTAAAAAAAATGAAGACGCAGAAAAAGTAGTCTCAAATAAAACTTCAGCCAGCAAGGAAAAAGAACAGAATGAAAGAAAAAGTATCACAGAGGAAGGAGAGAAAGTAGAGAAAAACAGTAAAAACCACGAGCAAAAGGTTCAAAAAAATGGAGCAAAGACCGTTTCCAAAGATCCAACGGCTAAAAAAGCAGGAAAAAAATATAGTGATAAAACATTTTATGCAACAGATGCAGGCGAAAGGCAAAAAATATTACTCCCCGACGGTTCGGAGGTATACCTGAATGAACAGTCGAAACTAACCTACACGAATAGCTGGGAAAATAACAAAGAAAGAATTGTTCAGTTAAGCGGTGAGGCTTACTTTAATGTAAAAGAGGAAGCATACAAAGGCGAAAAAGTAAAATTTAAAGTAAATACTGGAGCTCTCTCCGTAGAAGTAGTTGGAACAGAATTCAATGTTAATCAGAACAAGAAAAAAACAAAGGTGTCTTTGCATTCAGGAAAAATTCGTATGAACATACCAGATATACATCAGACCCTGGAAATGAATCCGGGTGAGGTAGTGGAATATAACTCGGTTACAGGTAATCTGCAGAGCATGAGCTCTGATCAGTCCCAAATTGTTTCCTGGCTGGGCGCTTTTGATGCCGCGTCAATTGGAATCTCCCAACCGGATAACATGACTACTGAGCATATTGACAAAACAAGCCAAACCGGTAACAACGAGAGTAAAATACACCAGGGCGGAAGCGAAAACAATGCATATATTGAACAAATAGGTGAAAATCTGAAATCGAAACAGATTCAGATAGGTAAGAGCAATAAAGCAACTGCTAAAGTGGAAGGAAGCAGAGAAGGTAAAAAAGATGAATTTAACTACTCCATATGGCAAGGCCAGGCAGGTGAAGGAAATGTTTCCCTTTTCCGGTTGATGAAATCCTATAACTCAAATATGTACTCCCTGCAGATCGGAAAAAGAAATAAAGTGGACTTGCAAAGCAAAGGAGCCAACAACACTGGACTTATTCTTCAATATGGAAAAGATAACAAAGTAAAAATCCGACAGGATGGGAACCGGAATAAAGCTCTGATCTTGCAAGGTGCACACAATAATAAATCTGTAAACCGACAAAAAGGAAACAACAACAAAGTAAAAGTGGATCAGCAATAAAAAAGAAAAAAATAACGAAAACCCAATTGTTTAACCAAAAATTGCAAATCGATTGTCGAACCCTAAAAACAGAAGTTTTTCCAACAGGCCTGAGCAAGCCTCAAAAAGGCTTAAGATTAAAAAATCAAAATTTAAGTGAAAACCAATTGTTTAACCAAAAAATTTAAAGACTATGAAACGATTAATTAGTGTATTAGTAGCGGTTTTATTTATGACCGGCATGGTA
>Ga0207714_1001741_pt1 | contig 13866 bp, 10 predicted proteins | sample PonA232FremontCA_2_FD_187270 | JGI IMG/M metagenome (GOLD analysis project Ga0207714, IMG submission 187270) | Marine sediment microbial community from Fremont, CA, USA - Pond A23 Sediment 2 (SPAdes) | ecosystem: Environmental > Aquatic > Marine > Unclassified | place: USA: Fremont, California... | reverse complement strand
AGGGCCGGCACGTTGCACAGGATTGTCCCCGTGACCGGGCGCCCGCAGCCCGAGGGCGATCACGAACCAGACCAGGGCCATGCCGGCACACCCCAGGAACACCCCGGCTACGCCGGCGGCGCCATGTAACCAGCCGCCGCCGACGCCCCCAACGAAGGCCCCCATGAACTGCGCCGTCGAGTAGATCCCAAGCGCGGTCCCGCGCGCGGCCACCGGGGCAAAGCGCGAGACCAGCGACGGCAGTGACGCCTCAAGGATATTGAAGGCGGTAAAGAACAGCCAGAGCGCAAAGAGGATGACCGGCGGCGTTTGCAAAAAGACCGCCAAAACCGCGTCCGCCAGCGCCAAGGTCAGGACAACAGCGCCCTGCAGCCGATGCATGATGCGCCGACGCTCGCCGATCCCGATGACCGGACCCATGGCCACTACGGAGGCCAGCAGGACGGGGATATAGACCTGCCAGTGATTGGCCTCGCTCATACCGAGGGCATCCCGGAGCACCAACGGAAAGACCACGAAGCTCGCGGTCATCACCAGATGCAGCACGAAGATACCGGCGTCCAGCCGCAGCAGATCGGGATCGGTAACCACACGACGTACCGCCGCCCATCGCACGCTGGTCTCCGGCCGCGCGCACGGCTGCCCGCCGGCCGGGACGATGGCATACAGCAGTACCACGGCGAGTGTCGCCAGCCCGGCGGTGACCCAGAAGACACCAGCGAGACCGAAGAAACCGGCGAGCAGGGGGCCGGCCACCAGGGCCAGCATGAACGAGGCGCCGACGCTGATGCCGATGATCGCCATCACCTTCGTGCGCTGCGCCTCGCGCGAGAGATCCGCGGACAGGGCCAGGATGGCCGACGACACCGCCCCCGCGCCCTGGACGATGCGCCCGATGATCACGGTCTGGATGCTATCGCCCGTAGCGGCGATGACACTGCCGGCGACGAAGGCGATGAGCCCAGCGAGAATCACTGGCCGGCGACCGAGGCGGTCCGAGAGCGCGCCGAGAGGGATCTGTAGCAGTGCCTGGGTCAGGCCATAGGCACCGATGGCGACGCCGATAAGCAAAGGCGTGGCGCCAGCGAGGCTACCGCCGTAGATGGCAAAGACGGGCAGGATCAGGAACAAGCCCGACATGCGTAGGCCGAAGATCGCGGCCAACCCGCCGGCGGCCCGCCATTCCTGCGCGTTCATCGCGGTATCACTATCGCCGTGGGCCAACTCGGGTATGCCACAGCCGCCAAAGACGGCGTATACTAACAGGTTGGCCTTAGCGCAGGAATCCAATGCAGAGCATACGTGTCCAGGGTGCCCGCACCCACAATCTCGCCAATATCGACGTCGAGCTCCCCCGGGACCGACTCATCGTCATGACCGGGGTATCGGGCTCGGGCAAGTCCTCGCTCGCCTTCGATACCCTGTACGCGGAGGGGCAACGGCGCTACGTGGAGTCGCTATCAACCTACGCCAGGCAGTTCCTGTCCATGATGGGCAAGCCGGACGTCGACCACATCGAAGGTCTGTCGCCGGCGATCGCCATCGATCAGAAGGCGAGCTCGCACAACCCCCGCTCGACCGTGGGCACGGCGACCGAGATCCATGACTATCTGCGCCTGCTGTTCGCCCGCGCCGGCACGCCCCACTGCCCGGAGCACGGCACGGCCCTGCACGCGCAGACCATCAGCGAGATGGTGGACGCCATCATGGCCCTGCCCGAGGGCACCAAGGCGATGATCATCGCACCCGTGGTCAGCCAGGAGAGCGGCACACAGAACAAAACGCTGCAGCAGCTCCAGGGTCAGGGCTTCATACGCGCCCGCATCGACGGCACGATCCACGAGCTCGATGACCCGCCCCGGCTCAACCCCAAGGTGCCGCACGACGTCGCCGTGGTGGTCGACCGCTTCAAGGTGCGCCCCGACATGACCACCCGCCTCGCGGATTCGCTGGAGACCGCGCTGGACCTCTCGGACGGCATCGCGCGGCTGGGATTCATGGATGAGCCCGAGCGCGAGGAGATCGTATTCTCGTCACGCTACTCCTGCCCGAGCTGCGGCTACGGCATGGACAAGCTCGAACCGCGGCTGTTCTCGTTCAACAACCCCCACGGGGCATGCCCCGGCTGTGACGGCATCGGCGAGCGCCGCTTCTTCGATCCGGCCAAGGTCGTCGGTCACCCCGAGCTATCGTTAGCCGATGGCGCCATCCGCGGCTGGGACCGGCGCAATGCCTACTACTCGCGCATCCTCGCGGATCTGGCAGCGCACTACGCATTCGACCCGGAGACACCCTGGCAAGAGCTGGACGCATCGCTGCGCGCGATCATCCTCGACGGCAGCGGCGACGAAAACGTCGCCTTCTACGACCTGGACAAGCCCAACGCCGCGCCGACCTACCGGCCATTCGAGGGTGTGCTGCCCAACATGGATCGCCGCTACGCCGAAGCGGAGTCCAGCATCGTGCGCGAGGAACTAGCGCGCTATCTCAGCACGCAGGTCTGCCCGGACTGCGACGGCAGCCGTCTCAACGCGGCGGCACGCAACGTCAGCGTCGGACCGCTAACGCTGCCGGCGATCACCGCGCAGGCGGTCGGCGACGCCTACCAGGGCATTAGCGAGCTCGAACTGCCGGGATCGCGCGGGCGCATCGCGGAACCGATCACCCGGGAGATCCAGAACCGCCTGAGCTTCCTGGTCAACGTGGGCCTGGATTACCTCACCCTCGACCGCGGCGCCGGCAGCCTCTCCGGCGGCGAGGCCCAGCGGATACGGCTCGCGAGCCAGATCGGTGCCGGCCTGGTCGGCGTGATGTACGTGCTCGACGAGCCGTCGATCGGCCTCCACCAACGCGACAACGCTCGTCTGCTGGGGACGCTGGACCAGCTCCGGGCCATGGGCAACACGGTCATCGTGGTCGAGCACGATGAGGACGCCATCCGCGCGGCCGATCATGTCCTCGACATGGGACCGGGCGCCGGCGATAACGGCGGCCATATCGTCGCCGAGGGCAGCCCGGCGGAGATCGAGGCCAGCGTCGGCTCCTTGACCGGCGACTACCTGGCCGGGCGCCGCCGGATCGCCATCCCCGAGCAGCGCGTACAGCCGACCCCGGAGCAGGAGCTCGTCATCCATGGCGCGCGCGGCAACAATCTGCAAGGCGTTGACCTGCACCTCCCCGCCGGCCTGGTGGTCGCCATCACCGGCGTATCGGGCTCCGGGAAGTCCACCCTCATCAACGACACGCTGCACCGCGAGGCGGCGCGGGTACTCAATGGCGCCAACAGCGAGGGCGCCGCCCACGACAGCGTCGCCGGGCTAGAGAACTTCGATAAGGTAGTCGCCATCGACCAGAGCCCCATCGGGCGCACCCCGCGCTCGAACCCGGCCACCTACACGGGGCTATTTAACGGCATCCGTGAGCTGCTAGCGGGTACGCCCGAGGCGCGGTCGCGCGGCTACGGTCCGGGGCGCTTCAGCTTTAACGTCAAGGGCGGGCGCTGCGAGGCCTGCCAGGGCGACGGCGTCACGCGGGTCGAGATGCATTTCCTGCCCGACATCTTCGTACCTTGCGATGTCTGCGAGGGGCGGCGCTATAACCGCGAGACCCTGGAGGTGCGCTACAAGGGCTACAACATCCACGAGATCCTGGAGCTGACCGTTGAGCAGGCACGCGAGGTCTTCGGGGCCGTGCCCGCGCTGCTGCGCAAGCTCGACATCCTGGCCGACGTCGGCCTGTCCTACGTCAAACTCGGCCAGCATGCGACCACCCTCTCGGGCGGCGAGGCGCAGCGCATTAAGCTCGCCCGCGAGCTGGCCAAGCAGGACACCGGCCAGACCCTCTACATCCTCGATGAGCCCACCACCGGGCTGCACTTCCACGACATCGATCAGCTCCTAACGGTCCTGCACCGCTTGCGGGACGCGGGCAACACCGTGGTCATCGTCGAGCACAACCTGGATGTCATTAAGACCTCGGACTGGGTCGTGGACCTCGGCCCCGATGGCGGCAAGGGCGGTGGCCGCATCATCGCCGAGGGGCCACCGGAGAGCGTCGCCCAGGAATCGGCGTCTCATACGGGGCGCTACCTGGCGCCCATCCTCGGCATCGAGCGCTCGCGGCTCGGCGAGGACGCCGCCGCGAATACAGGCTAGGGCAGAGCGGCCGGAGCGGTGGCCGTAGCGGCCCCAAGCGGGGCCGCGTCGGTCCCGACTAGAACAGTGCCACGCGAGCTACCGCGCCGCGGCGCTTAGAGCTCTTCCGTCGCCTCGCCGTCAAACGGATGGTGGATGATGATGGTGTCGCGGCGGTCGGCGCCGGTCGAAATGATGTGAACGGGCACGCCGACGAGCTCCTCGATGCGGCGCAGGTAGTCGCGAGCGGCGTCGGGCAGATCCGCCAGGCGACGCGCGCCCACCGTCGATGACTGCCAGCCCGGCATCTCGATGTACTCAGGCTCGCACTCGGCAACGGCATCGGCACCGCTGGGCAGCACCTCACTGCGCTCATCATCGCCGTGGCGATAACCGATGCAGATGCGAATGATGGCCAGATCGTCGAGGACATCGAGCTTGGTAATACACAGCCCGGAGATGCTATTGATCTGGGCAGCTCGCCGCAGCGCCACCGCATCGAACCAGCCGCAGCGCCGCGGCCGTCCCGTTGTGGCCCCGAACTCCTGACCGCGCTCGGCGAGGTGCTGGCCCATGGCGTCGTCGAGCTCCGTCGGGAACGGCCCGCCGCCGACGCGGGTGGTATAGGCCTTGGTAATCCCGAGCACATAGTCCAGCTCGCGCGGACCGAGCCCCGTGCCCGTGGCTGCTGCGGCCGCCGTTGTATTCGACGAGGTTACGTAGGGGTAGGTGCCATGATCGATATCCAGCAGCGTCCCCTGGGCCCCCTCGAACAGGAGCCTCTCGCCCGCCTCTCGCTTGGCCGATAGCAGGGCGCCGACATCGGCGACCATGGGACGCAGCTCCTCCGCGTAGCGCAGACAAGACTCCAAGGTCTTCTGGAAATCGATGGCCTCAGCCCCGAAAAAGCGCTGCAGCACGAAATTATGGTAATCGAGGAGCTCACCAAGCTTGGAGGCCAGCCGCTCACGGTGGAACAGATCCGTCACGCGTATACCGCGCCGCGAGACCTTGTCCTCGTACGCCGGCCCGATGCCGCGCCCCGTAGTGCCGATTGCGGTCTTGCCACGCGCCCGCTCGCGGGCCTGGTCCAGGGCATCGTGGCACGGCAGGATCAGCGGGCAGGCCGGGCTGATCCGGAGCCGCTCGCGCGCCTCAACACCGCGCGCCTCAAGCATGGCGATCTCTTCGAGCAGCGCCTCCGGGGCAACCACAACGCCGTTACCGATCAGGCAGTGCTGATCCGGACGCAGCACGCCCGACGGAATCAGATGGAGGACCGTCTTCTCGCCATCGATGACGAGGGTATGGCCCGCATTGTGACCGCCCTGAAACCGCGCCACGGCCGACACGCGCTCGGTTAACAGGTCAACGACCTTTCCCTTGCCCTCGTCCCCCCATTGGGAACCGACAACGACGACGCTCTTGGTCATGGCTTAATCCAGGCAATTCGGCTAGCTTAGGGGTGATTGGCCGCCGCGGCACTCGCCCGGCGACACCGGCGCGCGATACTACCCCTCGATGGCTTCTATGGTCCAGCCATCCGTCCGACACACCAGACGCCGGTCGCAGCCCATGGCCGCTAGCTCATGCTCATGGCCCGGCAAGAGCCAGATAACGCGCTCGCCAGTCTGCCTGAGTTCCCCAACATAGCGGCTGAGATCCGCATCGTGCTGCCAGGGTGCGGCGATCGCTGCGGGCGAAGTGATCTCGCGCTCGGAGCGATTGAACAACGTCTTGAGGTCGCAGCTGAAGCCGGTCGCCGGCCGGCCGCGGCCGAATACCCGACCGATATCGTCATACCGCCCGCCACGGGCGATCTCCTCACCGTAGCCCGGCACGAAGGCCGCGAAAACGACCCCCGTATGGTACTGATAGCCACGCAACTCAGCGAGATCGAAATGGATCGCCACATCGGGCAACCACGCCCGCAAGGCGTCAGCGATGGCGTTTAGCTCCGCGAGCGCGCGCCGGACGGGTTCGTCGGCATCGGCAAGCCGCGATGCGGCCTCCGCCAGCACCTCGGTGCCGCCACTGAGCAGCGCTAGCGAGCTGAGCATGTGCCGTGCCGGCTCCGCGACATCGACCTCTGCCAACAGCTCATCGACCTCCGAAGCGGCCTTACGCTGCAACGCCTCCCACAGACGAGACTCGGTGGCCGCGTCGAGCTGTGCCTGTTCCGCCAGCCCCCGGAAGATGCCCACATGCCCCAAATCGAGATGCGGCTCGCTAACATCAGCCCGACGCAGGGTCTCGATCATCAGGGCAATGATCTCGATGTCGCTCTCGATGCCCGTGTGGCCGTAGAGCTCGGCCCCCACCTGGAGCGGATTGCGCGAGGTTGCCGGCCCTTCGGGCCGCGTCTGCAGGACCGTTCCCGTGTAGCACAGCCGCACCGGGCAATCGCGGCGCAACTGATGGGCATCGATGCGGGCCGCCTGCGGCGTCATATCCGCACGCACGCCCATCAGACGACCGCTCACCTGATCGGTCAGCTTGAAGGTCTGCACATCCAGATCCCGGGCCACCCCGGTTAGCAAGGCGTCCAGGTATTCGATAGTGGGCGGCATCACCAGGTCATACCCCCAACTGTCGTAGAGGCCCAGGACCTGACGACGCAGGGCCTCAAGAGCGCCTGCCTGGGGGGGCAGAACCTCATCGACCCCGTCGGGCAAGAGCCAGCGGGTATCCGTCACAAAGTTATCGCTCATGGGCGTGTCACTGGCGCGTGAGATAGAGGATGCCAACGCCGATGGACATGGCGATCAGGCCGGCGATTCGCAACGTCTTATCGTTTTGCTGGACGACCTGAAAGAGATACCGCCGCAGCGCCCCGGGGTGCAAGAACGGCATGATCCCCTCGAGAACGAGCAGCAGCGCAATCGCCGATAGCAGATCGTTGAACATGAGTCAGTTTGGCGCCCGAAGCGTTAACGCGCTTCGGGATCGTTCTTATCGAAGTACCGGAAGAAGTCCGAGTCCGGCGACAGGACGATGCGATCGCTCTTGTCCTTGAAGGTCTCGCGATAGGCCTGGAGGCTGCGATAGAAGCTATAGAAATCCTCGTCGTTGGAGTATGCGTCGGCGTAGGTCTTGGCCGCCTCGGCATCGGCATCACCCTTGATGATCTGTGCCTCGCGCTCGGCCTGGGCCACGATCTGACGGCGCTGGAAGTCGGCCTCGGAACGGATCTCCTCGCCCTTCTGCTCACCCAGCGCCCGCAGCTCCCGCGCGACCTGATTACGCTCGGCGCGCATGCGATCGAACACCGACTCGCTAACCTCGTCCGAGAGCTCGATGCGCTTAATGCGCACATCCAGGACCTCAACACCCAGCGACTCGCCCGCCTCGGTGAGCCGGTTCTGCAGGATGCTCATCACCTGGCTGCGATCACCCGATACCAGCTGCGGGATGGTGCGCTGCCGGAACTCCTCACGTAGCCCATTGCGGAGGATGGATGACATACGATCGTTGGCCAATGTATAGCGGCCCTGGACGGCGAGATAGAAGGTCTCGACGTTATCGATCCGCCACTTGACGAACGCATCCACCAACAGTGGCTTTTTCTGCTGGGTGAGGAACTGTTGCGGGTCCTCATCCAGGGTTTGGGCCCGAGCGTCGAAGGTCCGGATGTTGTTAATACCAGGGAAGATCCAGTGCAGCCCCGGCTTGAGGTCGGACTCAATCACCTCGCCCAGCCGAAACTTGATACCGCGCTGGGCTTCCTGGATCTGAGTCGTCGAGATGGAGAAGAGGAACAGCGCGATAACCACCGCGCCGACGGCGAGTATGAGGCGATTCATCTAGTAAGACTCCCGCGTCCGGTTCGTGCCCGAGTTCGTGTTCCCGGAGCGACTGATTTGCGACGCCCCGTCGCCACTCGATGATGACCCCCTGGACTCGGAATCGGTGTTCGAGCGGCTCCGCTCTGCCCTATCGGCGTTGCGATTGAGCACCCCGTTAATCGGCATGTGCATGAGCGGGGAATTGCCTTCGGTATCAACAAGGATCTTGTCGGTATCGCCGAACACCGACTCCATGGTCTGGATGTACAAGCGCTCCCGCGTAACGCGCGGAGCCTGCTGGTACTCGCGGTTCAGTGCTAGGAATCGCTCAGCGGCTCCCTGGGCCTGATTGGTCTTCTCTGAGGCGTAGGACTTGGCGTCAGCCGTGAGCTGCGCCGCCCGGCCCCGCGCCTTCGGCACCTGCTCGTTCTTGTAGGCGATCGCCTCCTGGATCTTGCGGCGCAGATCCTCGCGGGCGCGCACCGCGTCATCGAAGGCCTCCTGGACGGCGGCCGGCGGCCGCGCACGGCTCACGTTGACCTCCACAATCTGCAGGCCGACCTCGTATTGCTCGACGTGATCGCGGACGAGCTGGCGAATGGCTCCCACCAGATCAACGGTCGGCTCGCTGGCCTCCTTCTCCTCCTGGACCTTGTCCTTTACAACGGAGGACTGTTCGCGCAGGTCCTTGACCTCTTCCTCGGACAGCTCCTCCTCCTTGCCCAGGCGATCGAAGGTGGCATCGAGGTCGTCCTGCGCGAGGAGCTCACTGAGCTTACGCTGACCGACCACCTCGCGCAGGGCGCTAACGGAGACGTCCCGCAGCGCCTTATCCGCATTGGCGAAGTTATAGATGTAGTCCTCGGGATCGGCGACGCGGTACTGGACCTCCATGTTCACGCTCACCAGGTTTTCATCGGCGGTCAGCATGACCGATTCATCCTGACTGGTGCGGGTCGAGCTGCTCGGATTATCGCCGGAGCCGATATCGATGCTGCGCCGCTTGCTGACGTTGACGTGCTCCACCTCGCCGATGGGGTAGGGCCAGCGCCAGTGCGGTCCGGGCCCGGTCGTCGCCACATGCGCGCCGAATCGCCGCACGGCGCCGCGCTCGCCCTCATCAACGATGTAGATGCCGGACAGCGCCCAGCCGACGACAACGATACCGACGATTACCATGATGCCGGTATTGCCGATGCCGCCGCCGAACCCGCCGGAGCCGTTACCGGATCCGCCTTTGCCGCCGAAGAGGCTGTTAATGCGCGCCTTGATTCGGCGAATGATCTCATCGAGATCGGGCGGGCCTTGATTGCCGCCCCCGCCGCCCCAGGGATCGCGGTTGTTGCCACCGCCGGGTTCGTTCCAGGCCATTCAACTATCTCCCGTCATGGACGCAGGCGCACACGATGTCACGCCCGCCGCAGATTAACCATATAAGTTTATGCTCGCATCGGGGTGGGCTCAAGCGCCGCATCCAGCCCCTCCTTACGATAGAGCCGGTTAAGATCGCGCCGCGGCAGATCAACCTCCAGCCGATAGCCGCCGGCGTCGGTGGCCGACTCCCCGCACACCGCCCCGAGCTGGTAGAACCGCGCTCGCAGGCGGCCCTGCTCCGGACGCAACTCGATGACGCCGCGAGTCCGCGCTGCTCCCACCAGTTCCTCGCTGGCTTGTAGCAGCTCGTCCAGGCCCTCACCGGTGGCGGCCGACAGCCACACCGCGCGGGGTTGGCCCTGATCATCACGATCGATGCGTGCCGGAATGCCCAGCTGATCGATCTTATTGTAGGCACACAGTACAGGCAGCTCGCCCGCGCCGATGTCATCGAGGACGTCATCAACCTCCTGCATGTTCGCTTGCCGGGCCGGATCGGCCGCATCGACGACGTGCAAGAGCAGGTCCGCCTCGGTCACCTCCTCCAACGTCGAGCGGAAGGCCGCAACCAGCTGAGGCGGAAGCTCGCGGATGAAGCCAACCGTGTCGGAGAAGATCACCCGCTCGCCACCCGGCAGGTGGCGGCGCCGCAGCGTGGTATCCAGGGTCGCGAACAGCTGATCGGCCGTGTGCACGCCCTCGCCGTCGGCAGTCAGCCGATTAAACAGCGTGGACTTGCCCGCATTGGTATATCCGACCACCGAGATAACGGGCAGTTCCTGCTTGCGCCGCGCCTGACGGCCCTGCTCACGTTGCCGGCTGACGCGCGCGAGCCGTCGCTCGAGTTGCTTGATGCGCTGCTGGATCATGCGGCGGTCCATCTCGAGCTGGGTCTCGCCGGGGCCGCGCGTGCCGATGCCCCCGGATTGGCGCTCGAGATGGGACCAACCGCGGACCAGACGGCTGGCGATATGGCGCAGTTGGGCGAGCTCCACCTGGAGCTTACCCTCGTGGGAGCGCGCCCGTTGCGCGAATATATCGAGGATCAGTCCAACCCGATCCAGGACGCGACAGCCCAGCGCCTGCTCCAGATTACGCTCCTGCGCTGGGGAGAGCGCATGGTTGACGATGACGAGATCGGCGCCCACGTCGTCGAGCCGTTGATGCAGCTCATCAACCTTGCCGCGGCCGATGTAGTACCGCGGATCGGGATTGCGCCGCTTATGGACGGTCTCATCGACCACGCGAGCGCCCGCCGATTCGGTCAGCGCGCGTAGCTCGCGCAGGGCATCCTCCATGATCAGACAGCCGTCGTCGACCTGGACCAGGAGGGCGTTTTCACCACCACCCGGCCGGTCGAAGAGCTGGGCGGAGGCCGGTGTGGTACCGCGGTCCTCAGTCCGCACCGACGTCCGACTGCTCCTCGTCCGCTTGGCCGGGGTTGGTCTTGACCGCGCGCGCCGGAACGATGGTCGAGATGGCGTGCTTGTACACCATTTGATTGATGCTGTTACGCAACACGATGACGAACTGATCGAACGACTCCACCTGCCCCTGGAGCTTGATGCCGTTAACCAGGTAGATCGAGACCGGGACCTTTTCCTTGCGCAGCGTATTGAGGAAAGGCTCCTGCAGGGATTGCCCTTTCGCCATGCCGAAAACTCCTCGGGTCGTCCGTACTGTTGTTGTTATGCGAGCGAGCCGCGCTACCGACGACCGCCCGACGCCCACGGGCGCTACCACGTTATATGATTAGTCACCCTAACATGGGGGCGAGTTCATCGATAATGCGCTGCGTCATGCCGCCCTCGCTCGGGTCGAACCAGAGGGCGTCGGACTCGCGCCGCAGCCAGGTGAGCTGGCGCTTGGCGAACTGCCGGGTCGCGACGATGCCACGCTCGACCATGCCCTGCTCATCCAGCTCGCCATCCAGATAGCGCCAGACCTGGCGATACCCCACAGCCCGCATGGACGGGCAGTCCAGATCGAGATCACCCCGTGCACGCAAGGCGCGGACCTCCTCGACAAACCCCGCTGCCAGCATGGCGCGAAAGCGCTGCTCGATACGCTGGTGCAGCACTAAGCGGCTCGCGGGCGCCAACGCCAGGCGCAGACTTGGGCCGGGCGGCGGCTCGCCCTCGGACTGGGCGGTCAGCGACGACAGCGGCTGCCCCGTAAGCTCGGCGACCTCCAGGGCGCGCTCGATACGCTGCTGGTCATTGGGATGCAGCCGCGCGGCCGTAGTCGGATCCAGGGCGGCGAGGCGCTGATGCAGGGCCGCCCAGCCGTGGGCCTCGGCCTCCGCCTCCAGCCGATCGCGAATACCGCGATCGGCGCTCGGCATGGGGGCCAGGCCATGTCTGAGCGCCCGAAAATAGAGCATGGTGCCGCCAACAAGGATCGGTAGCCGATCCCGGCCGCGAATGGCCGCGATCAGCGCCCGGGCGTCGTCGCGGAAACGGGCCGCGGAGTAGGCCGCCAGAGGGTCGAGGATATCGATGAGGTGATGCGGGATCTCGGCGCGCAGTTCGGCGGAGGGCTTGGCCGTGCCGATATCCATGCCGCGATAGACTTGGGCCGAATCGACGCTAATCACCTCGACCGGATAGCGGCGCGCGAGCTCGACGGCGAGATCCGTCTTGCCCGAGGCCGTGGGCCCCATGATGTAGACCACGGGCGGCTGGCTGGCCATTCACTGCCCCCGCATGAACAGCCGATCCAGATCCTGCATGGTCAGGCGGGTCCAGGTAGGCCGCCCATGGTTGCATTGCCCGATGTTGGGCGTGCGCTCCATATCACGCAGCAAGGCGTTCATCTCCGCGATACCGAGCCGCCGGTTGGCCCGCACCGAGCCATGGCAGCCCACCGTGGCCAGGACGTGGTTGAGCGCCTCGTCCAGGCGCGAGCTCGCGCCCTCGCCCTGCAGGTCCGAGAGGACGTCGCGCACCAGCTGGCCCGCATCCTCGTCCTGGAGCAGCACGGGCACGCGGCGTACCAGCAGGGTATCCGGGCCGCCGCGCGAGACCTCGAAGCCCAGGCGCTCGAAGGTGGCGGCATGCTCCTCGGCGAGCGTGGCCTCCGCCGGGGTCACCGGCACCGATACCGGCATCAGCAGCGGCTGGCTGGCAACGCCATCGGCATTGAGCTGCGCCTTGAGCTGCTCGTAGACGATGCGCTCGTGGGCCGCGTGCATATCCACCAGGATCAGGCCATCCGCGGCCTCGGCGAGGACGTAAACGCCCTGGAGCTGCGCCAGGGCATAGCCCATGGCCGGCACCTCATCCTGGGCGGCCGGCTCAGCGTCACTGGATCGGGCAGCGCCCGGTTCACCGGCCTCGGCGCTGTATAGCGCCCTCGCCTCATTGAGCGGCAAGCCGACCGACTGCTGACGCGGCTCGCCATACGCGCTCGGGCCCGTCGATCCGTCACCGGACGAGCCACTCGGCGGCGCCCTCGGCGCGGGTGCCCCCGAGCTCGCCGGCGCCGCGGATTCCACCGTAGCCGTGGGGGCATGATCCTCATCGCCGGAATGGGCGAGCGCCCGATGCAGCTGCTGGAAGAGGAAATCATAGACCAGGCGCGATTCGCGGAAGCGCACCTCGTGCTTGGTCGGGTGGACATTGACGTCCACCTCGCCCGAATCGAGCTCCAGGTAGAGCACGTAGGCCGGGTGGCGATCCTTGAACAGCAGATCCGCGTAGGCGCGGCGGATGGCGTGGTTAAGCAGCCGATCACGGATCATGCGCCCGTTGAGGTAGAGGTACTGGAGGTCCGCCTGGCTGCGAGAGGCCGTCGGCAACCCTGCCCAACCCCAAAGGCGCATGCCCGCGCCCTCAGCGTCCAGGGCGAGCGAGCGCGCCACGAAATCGCGCCCCAATAGCTCCACCAGCCGCTGTTCTCGCCCGGCCGCGTCCGCGGCACCGGCCACCCGGAATAGTTCGCGCTCGTTGTGGCTCAGCGAAAAGCCCACATCGGGGCGGCTGAGGCTCATGCGCCGAACCACGTCCTGCACATGACGAAGCTCCGTGCGCTCTTTGCGCAGGAACTTCCGGCGGGCCGGCGTGTTATAGAACAGCTCCCGCACCTCGGCCACGGTACCCGGCGGCATCGCCGCCGGCTCGGGCTCGGCCGCGGCCTCGCCCTCGACCTCCAGTCGCCACCCGTGATCGGCCGCGGCCAGCCGAGCGGCCAGGCTCAACCGTGCCACCGAGCCAATGCTCGGCAGGGCCTCGCCGCGAAAGCCCAATGTCCCGATGCGCTCCAAGTCATCGAGACCGGCGATCTTGCTGGTGGCGTGGCGATTGACGGCCAGTGCCAAATCCTCTGGCCCCATACCACCCCCATCATCCCGAACACGGATTAAATGGGTACCGCCCGCCTCAACGGTGACATCCACTCGCGAGGCTCCGGCGTCCAGGGCGTTTTCCATGAGCTCTTTAACGACAGAGGCCGGGCGCTCAATGATCTCGCCCGCAGCGATCTGGTTAACAAGCTGCGATGGTAGCTGGTGGACCGAACTGCCGCTCACCCCATGCCCCCTAACCGGATAACGCGCGGGCCGGGGGCGTTATTCG
>Ga0207714_1001739_pt1 | contig 13870 bp, 7 predicted proteins | sample PonA232FremontCA_2_FD_187270 | JGI IMG/M metagenome (GOLD analysis project Ga0207714, IMG submission 187270) | Marine sediment microbial community from Fremont, CA, USA - Pond A23 Sediment 2 (SPAdes) | ecosystem: Environmental > Aquatic > Marine > Unclassified | place: USA: Fremont, California... | reverse complement strand
TGGCGGTATATTGATTGCGGACGACTTTATCCAGGGTCTCTACGTTCATATGGGCTTCCAGAAGCCCTGGAAATATGAAACAGTGATAGAACTCGTTTTCGAGGAAGGAAAACTCATTGAAAAAACAGACCAATCGAAAAAGATGGCCGAGTTTAGAGAAAATTTATTGAATTCGGATAGTACGGAGCAGCAACCCGGGTACGAAGGCATTTTTGAATACGTCGAAGAGTCATTTGACCGGTCGTATGGTATAGCGGATGAGGGTAGCTGGGGAAAAGCGTAAAAATTAGCAGACGACGGCTAGAAAAGAAGAACCCGATTCAATTCTGGCGGTTAAGACAAGCGAAGTTTTAGAGAGAACCCACAACAACCTGAAAGGAAAGAGGAAATTATGCCCCACGACCTGAAAGAACTGGCAGAAAAGTACGATTCACTTGATGATTTTCAAAAGGCGAACGTAGAAATACGGGCTCAGGGTCAGGTGGATAATTCGTGGGCCCTGGAAAGACCAGAAGACTTCAATGCCCTATTCGAATGCCGCTGGTTTCACTTCGAGGAACTCGGTGTTCAGGTCGGCGGTGACGGACGGTTGAGGCTAGAGGAAGGAGTTATCTCGAAGATAAAGGAGTCAGCCAGCAAAAGTGTTTTGCGAGCCGCTCGAGACTACTTATCCGATTATTTCGCCCTCGTCTCAAAATACATACAAAATCCCCAACTACTGGATTCCGGACCACCAGGTGAGGACGACGCGGATAGCTGGGGTACGGAAGAATTTCTGCTTGGCTTGCTCAATAATAGGCGCGGGGATGGCTTCGATTTGTTCGGTTGAAAAATTTGTAAGTTCAAATAAAGGAATGTACTCTGACATATCACAGCGTGACAATATAGTTTTGAAGTATCAGTTCTAGTTTTCACTTTTGCTTGTCTGCATGCACTAAGTACTCACGGAAGCAAAAGCCAATGACCAAGAGAGTTAGGAAACTACTCTCTCATAAACAGTTACTTAGAAACCGTATAGATGCGATAGTTTTACTCGATAGTTTACATGCTTTAGTTTAAAAGGGCTAGAAGATATAACTTCTAGATCGCATTTCCATTGGGAAAATAATATATAGAAACTTTATTCTTTTGTTGAATGATCAGGCCGAAAGTTATTTTACCTAAGTATTGATTCTTGTTAGTATATAAAAAAATGTATAAGTTGAATTACCTCTGGACGGGGTTTTGTAAATTTTGATTATTTTAAGGAGGTAAGTTAATGGGAAAGGAGCTATCAAAACAAGAATTCGTTAAAAAGGCTATTAAGGAGCTAGGAGACCCGCCAGAAAAAGGAATACATACAAGGTACAGCGGTTTTCAAGAAGCTTTTCAGGAATATTTTGGGGAAGACCCACTCGAAGCAACCGAAAAGCTGGAAAAACGAGAGGAGATAGTAAAAGTACCCGAAAAAGATGGCTCAAGGTTGTATCTTCCCGAGGATGCTCCTGGAAAAGGCAATCCTCAAGAAACGATAAACCAGATTATTTCTGGCCATGCTAACGAGGAGCCTTCCGAAGATAAACAGCCTTCAAACGAACAGGATAATTCAGATAGCGAAAAAACAAATCATGCTTGGATCCCATTAGTTGTTGACGAGGAAGGTGCCCATGAAACGACGGAGTATGCTTTGACAAGTGGTCCAAATAGGGTATGGCTAAAGGAATTTACCGATAATGGTAGGAAAATAAGGTTGAAATCCATTTATATAAGTAAGGAAGACGTGAAAAAAATGGATAGGGTGAGAACTGAATGGTCTTGGGACAAAAACAGTGAGTCATGGGAGATCAACGCTGACAGTCTTGCTTACGTTATAGACCATTTCGTGAATTTGGATTACGATATCGCCATAAGCCCCAGCCTTTCTCATCTTATAGTTGAGGGTTTACCACTGGAAGTTGAATATTTGCTAGATGATAAGGAAGAAGGGGAATCAAAAAATGATGATTTTAAATCGGACAAGGAAAACGAACCTGGAGAGAAAGAAGAAGACATCGAATATAAAGTCAAAGAACCAACCAGTAAAGGATTGGATAATAAGCAATTTATCAGCAAGACTCGGGGATATTTAAAAGAGCTCCAGGCAAAATTAACCCCGATTCACGTGGTGGAGATCTGGGAAAAATTGGAGTCAGGCGAGAAGGCTGATTCAGTTGCCGAAGATTATCCTGTATCCGCTAGCACAATAAATGAGATTAGGAAAAAGGCTAATTGGGCTTGGCTTACAAATACAATTCAGAACGGAAATGACGAAAAGTATAAAGGAATTTTGGTTACTTTATACTTCTTGATTTTGTTTGAAGAACAAGATGAGGGTTTTGAGGAAGCACTCATTCAAAAATCTCTGAAAAGAGTTAATTTGTATGACACAAAGCTCTCTCCTTTAGACATAATAGATATCTGGGAAAGGTTAAAGCTGGGGGAAAATCCCGACTATATAGCCCAAGATTATTCAGTTAGACAAGAAACAATTAATGGGATTAAGAATGGATCTAACTGGGATTGGTTGACAAAGGAACTCACTCCTCAAAACGTGAAAATGTATAAAAGGCTGTTAAAAGACAGGATGATCGAGGATGATGCGATTTCAAAAGAAGATTTCGTTAGATATACCACCTTAGAAAAAACATTTGTAAGAAAGGCCTGGAGGAAAGTACGCCAATACGATATTGATCTCTCTTCTAAAAACGTAATAGATATTTGGAAGGAACTTCAAAAAGACAATCCGGTTAGCGGTATTGCGAAAAAATACGATTTGACTGAAGGCCAAGTGAAAAATATACGGAATAAGAAATCATATGCTTGGCTTATAAGAAAGCTAGAAGAGGGAAATACAGAGAAATATAAAGGCATGCTAATAGCCCTTGAAAGTTATAAATCTGTGTCTGCAGGTGCTGAAAAGTCCGAAGGAAAAGAAGAAGTTGATAAAAAAGAAGAATCGGAACGGAAAACTCGTAGGAATGAAAGAGGTTCCAAAGAAGTATTTAAAAGTGTTAAGTCAAGGTATATTCTAGACGATCTCGATAGTGAGCTGGAAGGTACTGAAACTAAAAATAAAGCTGAAACAAATGAGACGGGAGCAGAAAGCAACAATAGCGATATCAACCCGGGAGACGTAGTTGAGCATAGTTTGGGAATGAGGGGTAAAGTACAAAAAATTGACGGAAAAACTCTATTGGTAAAAGTTGGACCTAATGATGCGCGAAAATGGAAGGAAAACGTTTGTACTTTTGTAAGAAAGGGTAAATAAATTAATCGCACCGTTTTTATGTGTACTGAAAGGTTAATCTTCTTTCATTAAAAAAGCTTAATTCCTTAAAAACATGGTGGGGTTAAAAGTGTCGAAATTCGTAACGAATAAAAATAAATTGCTCGAAGAAGTTATAAATGACGTTTTGCCTACTACCAAGAATGTCGATTTTCTCGTTGGTTATTTCTATTTTTCCGGCTTCCAAGAATTAGTAGACCGTTTGGAGGATAAAAAATTAAGGGTTTTAGTCGGGATGGATGTGGAACGAGAAATCCTCGGAAAAGTAAAGCAGTACAGAGAATTTACCAATCAATTTCAAAACGGTGAAAAGAAATCGACGGTTTCCAGACAAAATTTACGGGATAACTTTTATAAGGATTTCGTCCGTATATTCAACGATACGGATTTTTTTGATTCACAAGAAAAAATACGCTCCTTCAAAACTTACCTAGAGAAAATACGAGACGGGAGCTTGGAAATAAGAAAGACCAAGGAGCCAAATCACGCAAAACTATATCTTTTTCAGAAACTCCCTGAATACAATGAGGGCGGAGAGTATCCCGGTGTAATGGTTACAGGATCTAGCAATTTAAGTTATTCTGGCTTAAAGGGCCAGGCCGAGGCGAATGTTCAATTAAGAGACAAGCAAGCCTATCGAGAAGGGGAAAGGCTTTTTGAGGAACTATGGCAGAACGCCGTAGTATTAGCCGATGAAGATCATATTTCTGAGTTTGAAGAAAAGGTAAGGAAAAAGATTTGGTACAAAGAATCGGCCGCGGAGCTTCCCTCCCCTTACGAAGTTTATATCAAAGTTCTGGACGAGTATTTTTCTTTTGAAGAGGATGTTTCTTTAAGGCTCCCCTCAGAGATGACGGAAGGGAAAATGCTTAACTTGGAGTACCAAATAGATGCCATCAAACAAGGGAGACAGATACTAAACAAGCACAACGGCGTAATAATCGCTGATGTTGTCGGCCTGGGGAAAAGCATTATTGCTTCTGCAATTGCTCAGGATGCCGGTTTGGAAACGAAAATTATATGTCCACCCCACCTGAAAGACCAGTGGGAAGACTACAGATACGACTTTAACCTGAAAGCCAAAGTTTATAGCAGCGGAATCATCGAAAGAGTGGTCGAGGAAGAAAGGAGCGAAACTGAGAATTCCGAAGACCAAAAACTAATAATAGTTGACGAGGCGCACAGGTTTAGAAACGAGGATAGCAAGTCCTATCGATATCTCCACGAACTTTGCCAAGGCAATAAGGTAATTCTTATGACAGCTACGCCATTCAACAATAGACCTCAGGATATCTTTTCGATGATAAAGCTTTTCCAGGTTCCCGCTAAATCGACTCTACAGACTGTCGATAGCTTGTCTCTAGAATTTAAAAATCTGGTTAAGCGTTATAAGAAACTCAATCGTGACCAACGTGAAGGCAAGATAAAAGAAACCGAGTTGAAGAACCAAATAGAAGAAATCGCAGAAAAAATCAGACTAATGGTAGAGCCCCTAGTAATTAGAAGGACTCGGATAGATCTAGAAAAGATCCCGAAGTATAAAGAAGACCTGGAAAAGCAAGACGTCAACTTAAACACTCCTGAACCGCCCCGTTTAGTTGAATACGATCTAGGTGACCTCAAGTCCCTGTACGAAGATACTCTAGAGAATATAGTTCCGGAGATAGATGAGGAAGAGGGCTACAGGGCAACAAGATACATGCCATTGGCTTACGTTAAAGAAGAATACGAAGAGAAAGTACAAGATGAATTCGGGGAAGATGGGGTTCAGGCAATAGCTCAGAAGAACGTTGCAAGTTTCATGAAAAGGTTACTCGTCCGGAGATTTGAAAGCTCAATCCCGGCTTTCTTTTCCACTCTAAATAGCCTGATAGATTCTGCGGAAAATATACTGGATTGGTATAACTATCAAGGCAAGGTACCCATATTTAAGAAAGGAGACATCCCAGACCTCAGCAAAGAAGTAGTTGACAGTTGGGATGAAGAAGAAGCCAAGGAATACTTTGAAGACGTCAACCCGGAAGAAGAGTATGCAGATGAAGTTGAGAAAGGTATGCTCTTCCTCGACACGGAGTACCTCAATGAGGGATTCATTGATGACCACAAGTCGGACTTAAAAATCCTGAAAAAGATTAAACGGGAGTGGGACAAGGATCTGCCCGATCCTAAATTCAGTGAATTTAAATCACGATTACGTGAACACTTACAAGAAAACCCCGACCGCAAAATAATTGTCTTTTCTGAATTTTCAGACACCGTTGAATACCTCCATGAGCGGCTCGAAGATGATTTTGATGTAATGAAGTACTCATCGGACTACGATACAAAGGCAAATAAGAGAAGAATCAAAAAGAACTTCGATGCCGGTTTGAATAAATCGGACCAAAAAGACGCGTACGATATTCTCGTTGCAACCGATGCGATTTCCGAAGGATTCAATCTTCACCGGGCCGGAATCGTCTATAACTACGATATTCCCTATAACCCCACCAAAGTTATCCAACGAATTGGCAGGATTAATAGGGTGAGCGAAAAGGTCTTTGATAAGTTATACACGTTTAACTTCTTCCCGAGCGAAATAGGGGAAAGCGAGATAAGAACGAAAGCCATTTCCTCTTTAAAAATGCAGATGATTCATAATCTGCTGGGCGAGGACATGCAGGTATTAACCCAGGAAGAAGACGTAGAATCAGTCTTCTACAACCAGTATAAAGATTTATTTGAGCAGGAAGAAGAGGAATCTTGGGATACTGCCTATCGACAGGAACTGGAGAATCTTAAACAAAATCACCCGGAAATCTATGAATCAGCTAAAAAGATCCCTAGAAGATCCAAAATAAGGAGGAGCAAAAAGACTGACAAGTCTGGCGTTCTCGTATTTGCGGAGAAGGGTGGCGAATACAAATTCAAGATTGGCAAGGGCGCTATCGAGAAAGAGCAAGAGGTAGTCCCTCCGAAAGAGGCTTTAAATATATTCAAGGCATCAAAGGAAGAAGAGCCAAGATTGGTAAGCTCTAATTTTGATGATATTTACCAATCTTTGAAGAAAAATTTATTTAAAAAAAGATCTAGCACACCCAAGTCCAGAAGCGCGAAGAAAGCGATAAACCAAGTTGAGTACTTGCTGGAGAACTACGATTCCGATAATGATTACTTAAAGGATTTACAGACTACTCTGAAAGTTCTCGACGGCTTGCCCCAAGGACACGTAAAGACGATAAAAAACCTCGATCTGACCGACCCCAAAGAAGCCATCGAAAAGCTAAAAGGTGAGATCGAGCCTAATTACCTCAAGAGGATAATCCGAGCAGGCCAACGTGTGGAAGAAGGGGACGAAAAACTAATACTCGCCGAGGAGGTTGAGGAAGGATAATTCATGTTTTCTTTCGATAATCCCTACGATCAGAGTTCGTTTATAAACTTCTTGGAAGCGGAATTTCTACCAGAAGATTTTAGGGAAAGACAAGAAGAGTTGGATCTTGACGTCGGGCAGAGAATACAAAACGTTCGCCAGATAGGAAAAGTACCTAGCTTGGATGACTTAACGGTCTATGAAATTCACCACGAATCAGAACACGACCCTCGCGTCACGCTTACAAGGGAGAGCTTCAAGCTGCTAAAGCAGTACGGAGTAAAGAACGCTTTAGCGGCCTTCGTATCAGAAAACTCTGACAATTATCGTTTTTCATTGATCACCTCCTCGCTTAATTTAACCGAGGAAGGACAGGCAAAACGAGAATTCTCAAATCCCCGCCGTTATTCATTTCTGTTAGGCCCGGAAGCAAAGGTTAAAACTCCGGAGATGTACCTACGGCAAAAGGGCCGAGTTACTGGATTAAAAGACCTACAAGATAGGTTTGATGTAAAGGTACTGACTAAGAAGTTTTACAATGAGATTTCGAATTGGTACTTCTGGGCACTAGAAAATGTAAAATTCCCGGAGGATGCAGAAGCACAGTCGGGCGGCAGAAACATGGCCGTCATTCGGATGATCACCCGGCTGGTTTTTATTTAATTTATGAGAGAACGTGATTTAGTGCCTGATAAGTTATTTAATTACGAAAAAGTACAAGACATTTTAAAATCTGTCAAAAGCGATAGGAGCACTTATTATAAAGCAATTTTACAAAATCTATTTTTTGCTACTTTAAATACTCCAAGAGAAGATAGGCGGTTTAGGGAGCAAAAAACATATAACAAAGGTTGGAATAAAGATTTTGGTAATCATGACATATACCGATATGAAGAAATTTTTGAGGAACCGGACAGTATTTTGAAACACTTCAAGGATATTCCCTTTTTGAATGGTGGTATTTTTGAATGCTTAGATCAGAAAAAAGAAAAGCCGCGAGAATATATTGACGGATTTACTAGAACTAAGAAATATCAGCCCGAAGTCCCTAACTTCCTCTTCTTTAGCAACGAACAAAAGGTCGATCTGAGCAACCATTTTGAGTCCGGCCATAAAGAGGAATCTGTACGGGGATTGATCAAAATTCTGGAGGACTACAACTTCACTATTGACGAAAATACCCCGATAGACAAAGAAGTCTCTCTCGACCCAGAGCTATTGGGGCATATTTTTGAAAACCTCCTTGCTAGCTACAACCCTGAGACAAAGTCTACTGCTAGAAAGGCCACGGGCAGTTACTACACCCCGAGGCAGATAGTTGAATTTATGACGGACGAATCGCTGAAGCAGTACTTCATTAATGAGCTTGAGGAGTCAGGTGGTCAAAGGGAGAACCTGGAAGCAAAAGTAGATGACTTGCTCTCTTACCATACCGAGGAACATGACTTCGATGAAAGAGAAGTTGAAACGCTAATTAACTCGATCTATGAGCTGAAAGTAATCGACCCCGCCGTAGGTTCTGGGGCTTTTCCAATGGGGGTTCTGCAAAAGCTCGTATTGGTTTTGAGTAAACTTGACCCCAACAACAGGCGGTGGAAGCAGAAGCAGATCGAGGCTGTCAAAGAAAACGTAACAGATGGAAACCTGAAAAATAAGTTGATTCAAAGCATAGAGGATGATTTTAAGGAAAACCGGCTAGACTACGGGCGCAAGCTTTACCTCATCCGCAACAGCATTTATGGAGTAGATATCCAGCCGATAGCAATCCAGATTGCAAAACTCAGGTTCTTCATTTCGCTTTTAGTTGACGAAAAAATAGACGAGAGTACTAAAAACATGGGCATAGAACCATTACCCAACCTAGAAACTAACTTTGTTGCAGCGGACACATTGAAAAGGTTGGGTGAATCCGATGAAGCCACCGCCGGTTTCAAGCCCACGAAAGTAGAGACGTTAGAAAGTGAGTTAAGAGATATTCGATCGGATTACTTCAATGCAAATTCCAGGAAAGAGAAGGAATCTTTAAAGGAAAGGGACGAAAAGATTCGCCAGGATTTGTTAAAGGAATTAAAAGAATCCCAATATTCACAAGAGTCCGAAAACCTTGACCGAATGGCAAATTGGAACCCTTATGAGACAAATAATGTGGCTGATTTCTTTGATCCAGAGTGGATGTTTGCAGTTGATGATTTTGACATTGCGATAGCAAATCCGCCGTATATTCAGCTCCAAAAGGATGGAGGGAAGCTTGCCGATCGGTATGAGGATCAAGATTACGAAACATTCAGGCGCACAGGGGATATTTATTGTTTGTTCTACGAGAGAGGACTCGAGCTTGTGGACGATCAAGACGGCCTTTTGTGCTATATAAGTTCCAATAAATGGATGAGAGCGAATTACGGAAAGAACTTAAGGGGCTTTCTTTCAGATAAGAGCCCGGTTAAATTAATAAACTTCGGCGGTCACAGAGTATTTGAGGGCCCAACCGTAGATGTAAACATACTTTTAGTGAGCAATTCTCCTACCAATGACTTAAAAGCAACAAAAATCGGAACGGATTTTGTCGAAGGAGAAGATTTGGGAGAATACTTTTCCGAGAAATCGATACCTTTGGATGGTCTCTCAAAGGATACGTGGTTCATTGGCACAAAAAAAGAAATGGAGTTGAAGAGGAAAATTGAAGAAATTGGAACTCCGTTAATGGATTGGAGTATCGACATAAATTATGGAATAAAAACTGGCTACAATAAAGCGTTTATCATAGATGAGGAAAAGAAAAATGAGTTAATTGAGAAAGATCCGAAAAGTGAGGAAATTATTAAGCCTATTCTGAGGGGAAGGGATATTGAAAGGTATGGTTACGAATTTGCGGGAAAATATTTAATAACTACTCATAATGGATATGAGGATTCAAGTGGGAATATTATTCCTAGAATCGAGATAGAAGACTATCCGACTATTCAAGATTATTTGGATCAATTTTGGGAGAGATTGGAAAGCAGATATGATCAAGGCGATACTCCATATAATCTGCGAAATTGCGCATATTTCGAGGAATTCGAAAAAGAGAAGATTGTATGGCAAGAGATAGCTAGTGAACCCCGTTTCGCAAAAACTAATGAGCAGGTTTTTGTACCTAATACTGCGTACATCCTAACAGAGTATTCCGCATATCTGCTTGGCTACTTGAATTCACGTTTAACCGAATGGTATTTTCCCCAGATTGCTCAGTCTCTAGGGAGCAAAGGGCTCAGATATTTGCATCAATTTGTTTCACTGATTCCTGTCCCTAAAAAGAGTAAGAATAATCGAAAAACGCGTAAACAGATTGAAGAACTAGTACGCAAAATTCTAGGTAAGAAAAAACATGATCTGGGTTCAGACACAAGCGGTATAGAAAAACAAATTGATCAATTAGTTTACCAACTTCACAATCTAAATTCTAAAGAGGTCGACATTATTGAAAATCAAGCTCAATAGCGAAGTGGATTCCACCAACAGGTCGTACGTTTACTTGTAGTATTTTAAAAAGAAACTTTGGGAATACCCATATAGCTGGAAGTTTAAAATAGAATTAAAGAAAAACAGAAAAAATTGGATTGTGGGAATTAGCTAGTAAATACCATCGTTGAATTTGTTAAGACTGCCACAGAAGAGGCACAAGAAATTATGAGAGACTATATTTGGGGAATTCAGTAAGGGGAACGGATAAAACTTTTTCTATCACAAAGACGAGTAATGGTAGGATGCTTTTAAGATAATGCATGATATTCCGGAAACTGAGGAAAATACGGAAAAACTCATAAACGGATTGGTTGCTGAAGGCGGGAAACCATTTTGGGTTTTTAAAGAGGTAATAGAAGAACAATAGGGAAGATCATATCTCAGTTTTATTTCCAATAAGACCGTTTATTCTAAAATTAACGAGGATAGAAAGGTATTTCTAAAGGAGGCGCTATGACAACAAACATGACGAGCGATATTAGTGCTGAAGAGCTTACACTAAAAAAGGTATTTTCGGAAGATTACTTTTATAAAATTCCAGAATTTCAACGCCCTTTTTCCTGGGAGAAAGAGAACTTTGAGCAGTTAATTGAGGATCTGATTGACGCTTACCAGGCAAACCTTCCTGATCAACCCGGGTTAAATTCTGAGCAGCAAAATATACTTTCGGAGATAAAAAGTTTTGAGCCATATTTCCTGGGAAGCATTATCCTACTATCGGAAGATTTCCACACACATGAGCCAAGTGATTACGATGTAGTAGACGGCCAACAACGGTTAATTTCTTTATCTATATTATTCGCTGTTATAAGGGATCTTTCGAGGGATGGAGATTTAAAACTACAGAAAAAATTAAAGCAGAAAAAAGATGAAGTGGATGGAATACCCGAAAAACCGAGGATGGAGTTAAGACCAAATAAGACGGAGAAAACCAACTACAAAAAATACATCCTTCAAGAGTCCGGTACACTGGAGTACTTAAAATCAGATGGAAAGAAATTGAACTATCCTTCGTTGCGCATGAAAGAAGCTTGCGATGTTTTCAGGGGTAATCTGGAGGAAGAAGATATCTCTCTGAAACCATTCGCTTCTTATTTGTCCCGTAAGGTACTGATGGTAACGGTAAAGACGAATACAGTATCTTCTGCCTTCAGGTTATTTAACGTTATAAACGACCGTGGAATGCCCCTTAGTGCAGCTGACTTACTGAAAAGTCAGAACCTGAGGGATATTCCCGAAGATGAACGAGATAAATATACGCAAACCTGGGAAGGACTGGAAGAGGATCTAAATATTGATACAGTAGAAACGCTGATAAATCTTATTAGGAGCATTAAGGTAAAAGATAAAGCCAGGAGGTCCATCCAAGACGAATTCAGGGATCGAGTTTTCGCAGAGGAGCCAGGCTTTCGCGGTAAGCCCTTCATTAATTTCCTCGATCGAGAAGCAGAAATTTACCGGGAAAAAATTGATTCAGCAAGTCTGGATTCTAGAGACCCTAGTAAAAACGCATATTTTTTCACGCTAATGAAGATAATGAATCAGTATTTGCCAGACGAGCAATGGATGGCGGGTTTCGTTAAATTCTGTATGGGTTTCGAGGCAGATTCTGAGAAGACATTGAGGTTCTTGAAGAACCTAGAGAAAGTATTGGCGGTCAAATGGTTGAGTGGCTCAAGCAGGAACGACCGCCTCCAAGCCATTTACTCAGTAATCGGAGAAATAGAAGAAGCAAATAGCTTGGAAGGTCTTTTGGATTCGGAAATATTTACGAAGGAAATTTCCTATTCAAAAGACGAATTCGAGGCCGGGCTGGACCAGAGAACTTTTTATCGAAGCGGTAGGTATCAGAAAGCGAAATATCTACTACTAAGGTTGGACATGGAACGCAGGGACCTGATGAATGTAAAGTTGGAGTACGTCGGAGACATCCATGTTGAGCACATATTACCTAATACCCCCGAAGATGAATACTGGACCTCTCGATTTAATGAAGACCAGCAACACCTCTGGAAACATAAGCTGGGTAATTTAACCCTGCTCAACGATAGAAAAAATTATAGCGTCAGCAATAACCCGTTTCCAAAGAAGGTAAAAGAGTATTTCCTTAAGAAAAGCGACTTCGCTGTTACTGAGGAGTTACGAGGTTACGACAACTGGAACTTGGATAACTTGAAGAAACGACACAATGAATTGATAGATGAGGCAAAAGAACTTTGGTTCTCACTGTAGGAATAAAGTATTTGTGAGAAAGTGTGCCCGTCGCAGTATTAGATGTTACTTAGAGGGAGAATTCAATGAAATCAGAGAATACTTGGATTTTTGATAAAGCTCCAGCTTCTGGGTCCAGACAAGGTGGCGATCCAGCTTTTCATGCCTTTGAGCACAACATTGAGACCTTTACCAGGGAAGTACTACAGAATTCTAACGACCAAAGGATAAAGGGAAGTTCAAAACCGGTAGAGGTGACGTTTGAATTGATTAATCTATCTGGGCGAGCCTTAAAATCTTTTAAGAAAAATATTGATTGGGCCAAGATCAGAAAACATTTTTCTTCGGTACTGGAGACAAAAGAGGGACGTCAGGAATTAGAGGATCATATAAAACGAATAAAGAACAAACAAGAACTTCTTTTGTTAAAAATAAGTGATTACCAAACACAAGGTTTACAAGGGGCGGAATCAGGAGAAGATTCTAACTTTACCGCTTTATGTAAGGACAAGTTGTACAGCCATAAGGATTCCGAATCAGCTGGAGGAACCTATGGCCTCGGTAAATCCGTTCTATGGGGGTTTTCTGGCCTTTCTACCGTGTTATTTAATTCCTATTTAAGCCAAGAAACCAAGGGTAAAACTTCACCGAGAATCATCGGTAGGGCTGAGCTTCCATCTCATCAGATGAAGGGGGATTGGTATAACGGTTCTGGTTGGTTCGGGTCAAAGTCCGAGGTCGAGGGGGGCTTAAGGGCCGAATCCGTATGGGGAGACGACGCCGAAAATCTTGCTAAGAAAACACATCTCGATAGGGACCCAGAACCCGGAACAACCATACTTATACCAGGTTTTACCGACCCCACTTCCTCTTCTGAAAAATCACAGCAGGAATATATCAATGAAATTAACAGAGCCACATGTAAATATTTCTGGCCCAGTATGTTAGAAGGTGCTCCAAAATTGAGAGTTAACTTTAAAAATGGCAATGGCAAAACCGCAGTAAATCCTGCTGAAGAAAAGGACACTGCTCCATTTATAGACTGTTACGAGAGCTTTCTTACTGGCGCATACCAGGAAAAATTGGAAGAGCCAGGAGATATAGTTTGTAAAGATATTGAAGTTGATATTCCTGATAAAGTTGGCGGTTCTACAGCTAAAACATCTGCTACATTGTGTGTGAGGCTTGCTCCAGAGGACTCTACATCCGGGTTAGTAAATAATATTGCCTACTTTCGGGGTTCTGGTATGGTAGTAAAGTATAAGAACCCTAGAACCTCCATTAGTGCCAGGCCGTTTCACGCAGTGGTAATAACTGGAGTCGCAAGGGATTTGGATAATCCCAGTAAAGGTGATAGGGATCTGGAGGAATTTCTCCGGGCAGCCGAACCCCCGGCGCATCAAGACTGGAAATCGACAAAGAAGCTGAAAAATAAGTATAAGAGGGGATATAGCAAAGCTCTCCGGGTAATGAAAAATGAGATTAAAGACGAATTAAGC
>Ga0207714_1001738_pt1 | contig 13870 bp, 12 predicted proteins | sample PonA232FremontCA_2_FD_187270 | JGI IMG/M metagenome (GOLD analysis project Ga0207714, IMG submission 187270) | Marine sediment microbial community from Fremont, CA, USA - Pond A23 Sediment 2 (SPAdes) | ecosystem: Environmental > Aquatic > Marine > Unclassified | place: USA: Fremont, California... | reverse complement strand
CGTTCAGGGTTCCCCGTTCAGGGTTCCGAGGTGTGGTTGCGAATAGTGGTCGTTAACGTATCGCGAATCAGGATACGCAAAATATCAGCAAACCACTCTATAAAATTGGCTCGTGGAGTGATCTTTCCGAAGGATCAGTGGGTTTTTACGGTGTTATTCCTGGTGACTCGACTGAGGAAGGATTCCCTCGTTTACAGCTTGATTGCGCCTCTTCCCCCTCTTCAACCCTGAACGGGGAACGCGGAACCTCACACCCAAATCGCATCAAGATGCCTGGCCGCGATGCAGGTGCCGGCACATCCGGCTGTGAAGTCGATGAGCTCCGGCAGGGAGATGCGGCTGTTGAAATCGCCCAGGTGCGGCCCGGTGTTCAGGAACACGTCGCGCTCGCCCTGCGGCGTGCGAAGAGCCGCATCCCGGCTCATCCCCTTGCTCCGCAGGAGCTCCACGAACTCCTCCCGCTTCATTCCCAGTTGATCCTCCCGGCGCAGGGCCTCGCTCATGTGCCGATCCACCCCCATCTCACGGATCATCCGCTCCACGAGCGGGTCCAGGCCGGCGGGGGCAGGTCCGGTGTAGGCGCGGCCCACAAAACCCAGGAAATAGCTGGAGAAGATGGAGCGCACCATCAATCGGAGCTGTTTCGCATGGAAAAGGTGCCTGGCGTCCGCGGGCACGCCCCTGTCATCCAGTCCGACCAGTTCCGGATTCCGCAGGCGGAAGACGCTGCCGGCAACCAGGAGCAGGCTCAGGATCTGGGTTCCCGCCGCGCGGAAGAGCTCGAGCGGGGCGCCGCCGTAGGGGGCCATGTGTTCGAAGTCGCGTAGCCCGGAACCGCCGAAGTTGGGATAGCGGCAGGAGTGGAGCCAGCGGTCCAGGCGTCCCTTGCGGTCCCAGAGATAGCGTCCCGCGTCGTCGCGCCGTCCAGCCTGAATGCGGTTGTGGAACAGGGGAACGGGAGCTGTGTGCAGGATTCCCGTCGAGGTGTAGCGGCCCAGAAAAAAAGCGCTGCGGGCCAGTATGCGGCGTGCCTGGCGAAGGGATCGAGGCTCCCCGGTTTCGGGGTGTTCCTGAGGATAGGCGAAATAGTCCGGATCCGCCTTGAAGGCCAAAAGCGGCCCGTCCGAGGGAAGACGCTCTTTGAGCGGGGAGGCTGAGTGGCGTGGAATCCGGAAGAGGCAGCCGCCCCGGAGGCGGATCGGGTGCGGCACATGGCTCCCGCGAGAGGAGGAAACGCGGAGGCCCCGCAGGTGTTCCAGCCAGGCCGCCTCCTGGGCCAGGCGCTCTGTGCCGTCGGATCCCGGGCCGTGCTTGAGCACGAGCAGGCTTTGGTCCTGCGCGTCGCGCAGGACCAGGCTCCGTCCCGCCCGAAAACAAGAACGCGGCTCGATGCCGGCAGTTGCCGCGAGCTCCTCCGGATCGGCGTATTGGACAGCGAGCGGTTCCGGTGATGGGGTCTCGGGCTGGGGAACAGAAGGGGATAAGCCGCCCAGGGCCCTGGCCGCGGCCATGCATCGGTCTCCCAGGGTCTGCAGGGAAAAGCGCTGCAGCACGCCGTGGGCTTGCAGTCGCAGGTCGAGCCCGGGAGCGCTTTGCACTAGATAGACCAGTGTCTCGGCGCAGCTGCGGTAGAGGATGTGGCCGCAGCGCTGACTGCTATGGCTCTTGTCCCGCAGGATGGCCTCCAGTTTTTCCAACGCCTCGGGACCGTTTCGGTCCGGTGCGGCCCGGACCTTGCGGGAAAGCTCCTGCACCGCCATGTAGCTCGCTTCCATGTTCACGGCGCGCCTGTCCTCCTCTCCTTGCCACCCTGCATGATAAGGCCAATTTTCAATAGGCTGTTACACGAAACCGCCCGGTTCCCGAAGGGGAACCGGGCGGTTTCGTGGCGCTATTGCGGTCCGTCGGAGTGAATCCGGCGGTCCGTTTTCTTGAGGCTATTTCGAGCCGAACTGCCGGACCTGGTCCTCGATGTGTCGGGCCAGGTTTTCGGCAGTATTCACGATCTCCCGGTACTTCTCGTGTCCGGGAACGTGCTGCACTTTGACCGGATCCAGGGGCTGTTCCGCGCCTATTTCATCCAGCCAGCGGCTGATGATGCCCGGGCTCTCTCCGCTCCATCCGTAGGAGCCAAAGGCCAGCCCCAGCTTGTTCTTGGGCCGCAACCCCTGCATATAGGTCAGCATGTCCGCGACCAGAGGCATCACGTTGTTGTTGTGGGTGGGCGAGCCGACCAACACTGCGGCGGCGTTCCAGACCTGGGCCATGACGTCGGAGTGATGCCAGCTCTTGAGGTGGTAGAGCTTGACGCTGATCCCCTGGGAGGTGAGCCCGGAGGCCAGCGCTTCGGCAATCTTTTCCGTGCTCTCCCACATGGTGTCGTAGAAGACAACCGCCTTCTTTTCCGGCTTCTGGGCGGCGAACTCCTGATAGGCGGCGACGGCGTCTCCGACGTGCTCCTTGAGGATGAGCCCGTGGTCCGGGGCGATCATCTCGATATCCCAGCCCAGAGCCTGGATCGCTTCCAGGGCCTTGGGCACCCTGGCCGAGTAGGGCAGGATGATGTTGGCGAAATAGTGGGCCATTTCCTTCTTCAGCTCGGGCCAGGAAATCCAGTCGTCGAAGCGTTCGCTGCTGGCGATGTTCTGGCCAAAGGCGTCCTGGGAGATCAGGAGCTTCTCCTCGGGAATGAAGGAGACCATGCTGTCCGGCCAGTGCAGCATCCGCGTCTCCGCGAACTGCACGGTCCGCTTGCCCAGGCTGATCGTCTGGCCGTTCTCCACGACCTCCAGAGGCCACTCCTGGCTGGAGAACCTGCCGCGGATGAACTTGTCCCCCACTCTGGAAGAATAGATTTTCTGCGGACGGATACGGTCCACCACGTAGGGCAGGCTGCCGGCGTGGTCGGGCTCCGCGTGGTTGATCACGATCTGGTCGATTTTCTCGGGCTCCACCACCTGGGCGACCTGGCACATGAACTCTTCCCGATACTTCCAGGATACGGTGTCGAAGAGGGTGATCGTATCGTCCAGGACCAGATAGGCATTATAGGTGGTGCCCTGATAGGTTTGGGAGTAGCCGTGGAAATTGCGCAGATTCCAGTCCACAACGCCGACCCACCAGACTCCGGGCTTGATTTCCTGGGGACCCATGGTCGCCTCCTTGCTTGCGTTTAACTGTCCCTGCTTAGCAGGGCGCTGAAAATCTTCCAACTGCTGCTTTGTCAGCACCTATGTGAGATGACAAAAAACGTCTGATCGACTTGGCTTCACAAATAGATGCCGGATTCAAACTCTCACCTAGGCGAACTACGCCCAGTGAAACAAAAGAAGCTTTCACTGGGTAAACCGCGAGCTTGAACTTTTTTCGCCAGTCCCTTGAAATTTTGGAACGCCCTGCCTGATAATGACTTTTCAAAAAGCTGTTAGACTCACTCGGCAAAACGGGAATCATGGGGCCCGAAAATCACGGGCATCTACCAGTTCTCGCCCAGGAGCTCGAAGTGGGCCGTGGGGTGGGCGCAGGCGGGACATTCTTCCGGCGCCTCGGCCCCGGTGTGGATGTAGCCGCAGTTCCGGCAGCGCCAGGTTACCTCCTGGGAGCGGCGGAAAACCCTGCCCTGCTCGATGTTGCTGGCCAGATCGAGATAGCGCTTTTCGTGGAAGCGCTCGGCCACGGCGATGTTCTCGAAAACGTCCGCAATTTCGTGGAACCCTTCTTCACGGGCTGTCTTGGCGAAGCCGGGGTACATCTGGCTGTGCTCATAATTTTCTCCGCCCGCGGCCTCCTTGAGGTTGGCCAGGGTGGAGTCGATGATGCCCGCGGGAAAGGAGGCGGTCACCTCGGCTGTTCCGCCCTCGAGGAACTTGAACAGCCGCTTGGCGTGCTCCTTTTCCTGGTCCGCCGTTTCCTCGAAAATGGCGGAGATCTGCTCATAGCCATCCTTCTTGGCCTGCTTGGCGAAGTAGGTGTAGCGGTTGCGGGCCTGGGATTCGCCGGCGAATGCGGTCAGTAGATTCTGTTCCGTCTTGGTTTCCTTGATTGAGCTCATGGTCTGCTTTCTCCTTTTAATTGGCGGTTTGTCCTGCTAGTGTCTTGTCATGTTTCATTTTTCGGATACAAAGAGCACACAGAATATCTGTATAGAAAAAAACAGAAAGCTGTGAATCATGGAGCGACAAGACACTAGATTGTTTCTTTTTCAAAAAAAGAAACAAAAAGATGGTGAAATAATCTTTTGATTTTCTTGCTTCTTCTTTTGTCAAAAGAAGAAGCGAAACGAGTGACTTGTCCTGCTCAAGCTGTCGTTAAGATGAAACATATGTGTGGTTATGCAGGGACTCCATAAAACCGACGATTCACGCTGGACAAGTCATTAGTGCTCGCGTTTCGATCGCGATTGCCTTCAACGTGATTTCCCGTGGCCTCAGAAAGGAACTGTGGCATTGTATAGGCCTTCGGCATGAGGCGGGTCTCCTCCGGTCAGAGGCTGTATTCCCGGATTTCAAGGTCTTATTTCCAAGAGGGCACAGGCCAATACGCAGCATACGGCTCAGATGATTATATCCGGACCGGAAGCGATTGCAAAGGTGATTGAAGCGATGGCATCAGGAGGTGCATTCTGGACACAGTCCGTGGAATATCAGGCTGTAGTCGGTAATGGTGAAGTCGGTCTGCAACTCGTGCATAACGAAGGATATGTCCGGGCAGTTGAATATGTCCGCGATCATGCCGCACTGAGAGCAGTGGATATGGTAGTGGGGTTCGGGATTGCCGTCGAACCGCATCTGGCTTTCCGCGACGTGCAGCTTCTGGATGATGCCCTGATGATAGAGGATGTCCAGATTGCGGTAGATCGTCCCCAGGCTGATTTTGGGCACTTTCTTGCGTACGCGTTCGTAGAGATCGTCAGCCGTGGGGTGGGTTTCCATCTCGTGCAACACCTCGATGATGGCCTTGCGTTGCGGTGTAAACCGCAGGTTGGATTGGGCCACAGGGAATCTCCATGAAGTTTTTATTGATAACTACTCTTAATAAGTAATTTCACCTTAAATGGGCCCTTCTGTCAAGAAGATGTCAAAAGCCGGCACATCGGGCTCCTTCCTGTCCGGAAAGTAGGATTTCCGGTTTGAATGGAGAAGCTATGCATTGACGGGGTGGATGTCGGTGACGATGCTGTCCCCGCAGTCGCGATAGAGGAAGAGGCGGGTATTCGTTTCCCGGGAAATCCTTTCCCGGAGAAGCTGGAAGTGCTTCGTATATCCGAAGGAATGCATGGGGATGAAGAGGTCGGGGCGGACGTGGTTCACGAAGCGGGGCGCCCCGGCCAGGTTGTCCAGTCTGGGATCGGCGTTGGAGAAGGCCAGATGCACGTCCCGGCGCTTGAGCCCTTCGAGCACTCCCCGAAAGAATATTGATGCGGCCCTGCGCGCGGCGCGCGGGAGCCCGGCCCATTGCCAGTCCGCCAAATCCCCGCCGAAGTAGAGGGTGAGGCCCTGCTTGCGCAGGAGAAAGGCGACCCCCAAGTCGTTGCTTGCGAGGGTGGAAATGTTCATCTCCCCGATTTCACGGGTCGAATCGGGCTCAAGGACCACGCTTTCCCGTGGAATGCGGCCTTCGAACAGATCGGCCACGTCATCGGCCACGAAAAAGCGGGTCTCGGCGGCGTTACGGACCACACGCCGGATATCCCTGGCGAAGTGGTCCGTGTGGCTGTGGGAGGCAAAAACATCCACTCTGGAGCCCGCGATCTCTTCCTGGAGCCGGTGTTCAGCATCCGGATCGCGGTACTCCGGTCCGGGGCAGTCGAAGAGCAGGAGACGGTCCGCAAAATGCAGACAGAAGCAGTTGTGCTGGATGTAGGTGATGCGGACCTGCATGGGCGCTCGTTCTGCGTTCCCCGTTCCCCGTTCAGGGTTTTCCGTTCTGCGTTCAGGTGGCAAAGCTCAAAGTTGAAAGTGAGAAGTGAAAAGTCGGAGAAGGAGAAGAAAGGCTTCCTTCACCCTGGTGTAACGTGAATCAGGCGTCAGTGGCCCGCTGCAGCCTGCTTGTCCCGCTCGTCCTTGAAGAGCTTGTAGTCCACGGAGTCGACAAGGGCCTGCCAGCTCGCCTCGATGATGTTGTAGGACACGCCAACGGTGATCCAGCGCGTGTGCTGATCCCCGGACTCGATGAAGACGCGCACCCGTGAGGCCGTCCCTTCGGGGGCCTCGCGGCTGGGGGAAAGCACGCGCACCTTGAAGTCCAGCAGATCCATCTGCTGGATGTTGGTGTAGAACTTTTCCAGTCCCTTGCGCAGGGCGTTGTCCAGGGCGTTCACCGGGCCCTTGCCCGTTGCCGCGGTGTGTTCGGTCTCTCCGCCCACCTGGATCATGACCGTGGCCTCGGAGAAGGGGTCCTCGTTCTCCTTGTGCTTGGCGTCCATGGCGCGGAAGCCGAGCAGGGTGTAATTGCGCCGCGTGCGGCCCATGGCCCGGTGCAGAAGCAGCTCGAAGGAGGCTTCGGCCACGGAGAAGTCGAATCCCTTGCTCTCCAGGTCCTTGATCTGATTCAATATGTCCAGGACGAAGGGATCGTCCTTTTCCAGATGGATCCCGTATTGCCTGGCCTTGAACAGGATGTTGCTTTTGCCGGAGAGGTCCGAAAGCAGTACGCGCTGCTGGTTCCCCACGTTTTCCGGCTCGATGTGCTCGTAGGTACGAGCGTCCTTGAGCACGGCGCTCACGTGTACGCCTCCCTTGTGGGCAAAAGCGGCGCTGCCAACAAAGGGCTGTCTGGCAAAGGGCCTCAGATTGGCCACCTCGGAGACGAAGTGCGAGGTGTTCGTGAGCTGGCTGAGCCGCCCTTCGGGGAGGCAGCTGTATCCCTTCTTGAGCTCGAGGCTGGGGATGATGGAGCAGAGATTGGCGTTGCCGCAGCGTTCCCCGAAGCCGTTAATCGTGCCCTGCACGTGGCGCATGCCGGCATCGACAGCGGCCAGGGAATTGGCCACCGCCAGTTCCGAGTCGTTGTGGGCGTGAATCCCGAGCTGTACGCCTGGAAGCTCTCTGGCGACAGTATCCACGATCTCCCGAAGCTCAGTGGTGAGTGTTCCGCCGTTGGTATCGCAAAGGATGAGCGTGTCCGCGCCTGCCTCGTGGGCCTTTTTGAGGCAGGCCAGGGCGTAGTCCCTGTCCGCCTTGAACCCGTCGAAAAAGTGTTCCGCGTCGAAGAAGAGCGTGGGAATATGTTCCCTGAGATGGGCCAGCGAATCGTGGATGATGCGCAGATTGTGCTCCAGGTCCGTCTTCAGGGCATGGTGGACGTGGATCTCCCACGTTTTGCCGAAGATGGTGAGGGCATTGGCGCCACACTGACGGAGAGTGGTGAGGCCGCTGTCGTTTTCCGGGGACGTTCTGGGACTGTGGGTGCTGCCGAAAGCGGTGATCCGGGCGTGGTCCAACTGGTAGTGCTGCATCTCCCGGAAGAACTGTTCGTCCGTGGGATTGGATGCGGGCCAGCCCGCCTCAAGGTAGTCCACGCCCAACTCGTCCAGCTTCTTGGCCACGCGGATCTTGTCCTCGTAGGAGAAGTGGACGTCCTCGCCCTGGGTCCCATCCCGAAGCGTGGTGTCGTAGATGACGATCTTGTCCGTCATGCTAGGCGTCCTTAACTGGCTCGACTTGGGCCTGATCCAGACCAAAGGCCTCGTGCAGGACCCGCACCGCGAGCTCGGCGTATTTTTCCTCCACCAGACAGGAAATCTTGATTTCCGAGGTGCTGATGATGAGGATGTTGATCCCTTCCCACTGAAGGGCCTTGAAGGCGATGGCCGCCACGCCGGAGTGGCTGCGCATGCCCACCCCGACGACCGAGATCTTGGCCACACCGGGATCGTACAGGATCTCCCTTGCCCCGATATCTTCCTGGATCTCCTTGATGATTTCCATGGCCCGATCCAGGTTGTTCCGGTTCACGGTGAAGGTGATGTCCGTGCGTCCATCGCGGCTGGGATTCTGCACGATCATGTCCACAACGATCCCGGAGGAGGCAAACGGCTCGAAGATGCGGGAAGCGACCCCCGGTTCGTCGGAGACGTCCACCAGGGTGATCCAGGCCTGATCCTTGTCGTAGGCGATTCCGGAGACCATGACAGCTTCCATGGTGTCGTCCTCCTGGACTAATAGGGTTCCTGGCTCGTCGTTGAAGGTGGAACGGACATGGAGGGTGACCCCGTATTTCTTGGCGAATTCCACGGAGCGGATTTGCAGGACCTTGGCCCCCCCGCTGGCCATTTCCAGCATCTCGTCGTAGGTGATGCGCTCCAGTTTGCGGGCCTGGGGACAAATACCGGGATCCGTGGTATAGACACCGTCCACGTCCGTGGATATCTCGCAGAACGAGGCGTCCAGAGCGGCCGCCAGGGCCACGGCGCTCGTGTCCGAGCCGCCGCGGCCGAGGGTGGTCAGGCTGTGCTGGAAGTCGCAGCCTTGGAATCCGGCCACGACCAGGACGTCGTTGTTCTGGAGCTTGTTTTTCAGATTGTTCGCGTCGATATCCAGTATGCGAGCTCCGCCGTAGGTACGGTCCGTATGCATGGGGATCTGGAACCCCAGCATGGATCGGGCCTGTATTCCGTTGTCCAGGAGCGTCATGGTGAACAGGGAGACCGAGGTCTGCTCCCCGGTGGCGAGCAGCACGTCCGTCTCAGCGGGATCGGGTCTGTCCGAGAAACTGTAGGCCAGATTGAGGAGGCGGTCCGTCTCTCCGGACATGGCGGAAAGCACCACCACGACCTTGTATCCCTCTCGCAGCCTTTGCGTCACCTGTTCCCTGACCCGTTGCATGCACTCGTAATTCGCAACGGAGCTGCCGCCGAACTTTTGCACCACGATCGCCATAGTTCCGGTCCTTCCTTGCCTGAATAGAGTTTTCGCTAGCAGCCTTTTGAATAAAAGTTATTTGGCAGGCGTTCAAAAATTTAAGGGTCAAGGCGCGACCCGGCACTCACTTTTTTCCGAAGTTCAATATATTACGAGCAAACATAAAAAAGTGAGTGCCGGGCAAGCTCGCAGTTTACCCCCGTGAAACCTTCTTTTGTTTCATTGGGGCGTAGATAGCCTACGTGAAAGTTTGAATCCGGCACCTATTTGTGAAGCCAAGTCAATCAGACGCCCTTTTGTCACCTCAAATAGGTAGCCGGACAACGCAGCAATTAAAAGATTGGGGGCGCCCTGTTAAAAATGCTGTATCCTGTCGCACTTGCCGCTTCCGGTAACTTCCACGGTTCGGCCCTCGCCCTGGAAGGCCAGTCTGATTCGAATGTGATCCTCGGGCCAATACCCCCGCGGCAGATGTTCGCTCCATTCCACCAAAAGGAGATGGTCCGCGGAGGCCATGTATTCGAAGAGGCTCTCTTCCAGAGCCGCGTCCTGCAAGCGGTAGAGATCGAAGTGGGCCACCGGTGGCTCGGTGGGGTAGACGTTGACGATAGTAAAGCTGGGGCTGCTCACCTCGGCGTTCTCCGAACCGGGCAGGGTCCGCACCATGGCCTGGATCAGCGTGGTTTTGCCGGCGCCGAGCTCACCCTGGAAAAAGACCGGACAGAGCCCTGAATCCGTGCAGAACCGTACCAGCCTTTCGCCGAAGCGTTCCGTGTCCTTGGGGCTGTCCAGGTGTTTGTTCATAGAGCGTTCCCCGTTCGCCGTTCCCCGTTCTGCGTTCTCCGTGCTGGGTTCCGCGTTCACCGTTCAGAGGTTGGTTGGGAATAGCCGTTCACGCATCGCGAATCAGGATTCGCAATGTATCGGCAAACCACTCTGTAAAATTTTCCAGGTTCGTAGAGCGGTTTTTCCGAAGGTTCAGCGCGTGTTCACGGTATTATTCCGGGTGGCTCGACGGAAAAAGGAGTCACTCGTTTACGGTTTGGTTGCGCCTATTCCCCCTCTTCAACCCTGAACGGGGACCCCTGAACGGTGAACGGGGAGTGGTGAACGGAGAACGGGAAACCGAAACCCTGAAAAGGGTTTCTAGTTGGTCAGGGTCTTGAGGACGTCCTCCTTGCCGATGACGCCCACCAGCTTGCCGGCCTCCACAACGGGGAGGGTGTGGTAATTCTTGGTCACCATGATCTCCGCCAGGTCCTCCAGGTCCGTGTCCGGCGCAACGCTCACCGGATCGGGGGTCATGGCTTCGTTGACCTTGGTTGCGGCCATTTTCTGCACTTCCTTCTCCATGTTGGACATGGAGGTAAGGGGAATGATCCCGTCGAGCAGGGTAAATATGCTGGGTAACGGGAGGTTTTTCTGTTGGGTGATGATGTCGCTCTGGCAAATGATGCCCACGAGCTTGTTCTCCTCGTCCACTACCGGCATGCCGTTGACGTGATACTGCAGAAGGAGATCCGCAGCCTGGGATATGGATGTTTCCGGTGTGACGGTGAGCACGTTCTTGGCCATGAGGTCTTTTGCTTGTGTCATAGGACTCACTGCAATTTAGAGGTTGATGCTTCCGGGAAGCTCGTACGCGATATCCCGGGCCAGATTCCCCCGCAAGGGGAAATCGCTGTTCAGGGAAATTCCTGCCCGGCCGTGCCAATAGACGCCCAGGCAGGCCGCTTCAAAAGAGGGAACCCCTCTCGCGATAAGGCTGCCGATGACTCCGGCCAGAACGTCCCCGGAACCTCCCACTGCCAAGTTGGAGCTGGCGAAGGGAGAAAGGCGGTCCGGAGCCTCGGGATGACTCACTACGCTGCCGGCCCCCTTGAGGACCACGCTGCAGCCGGTCTCCGCCGCTGCGGCGCGGGCGGTCCCGATCCGGTCCAGCTGGACCGCTTCCGTGGTGGTCTGCCGTAGCCTGGCCATTTCCCCGGGGTGCGGCGTGAGGACGTCGTCCCGGCTCAGGTTGGTCAAGAGGCTTCGGTCCTGGGACAGCGCGAAGAGGGCGTCCGCGTCAAAGACAGTGGGCAGGCACGTTTGCCGCAGATAGGTCCGTACGAAATCGATAGCCCCTTTGTCCCGACCCAGGCCGGGTCCCAGCACAACCGCGTCAAAGCGGGTAAGCTCCTTTTTCAGCCCGGAAAAGGATTCCTGGGACCAGGAATCGGCTGGCTGGAGCGGAATGGCCATGAGTTCGGGCCAGCCCTGCTTTACCTGGCCGCAGATATCAGCCGGAGAGGTGATCGTGACCAAACCGGCCCCGGAATACAGGGCCCCGATCCCGGCCAGGGCCGGAGCTCCGGTCATGCCGGCGGATCCCCCGATGATCAGGACGTGTCCCGCATTGCCCTTGTGCATGGCTGGCTCCGGGCGCGGTAAATGGCGAAACACCTCTTCGTCCAGGGCGAAAAGGGAAGGGGGATTGTTCTCCCCGATCCAAGCGGGGATGCCTATGGGTGCCACGTGCAGGCTGCCGGTATGTTTCATCCCCTCTGTGCCGAAGAGCCCGCTCTTGCAGGCCTGGAAAGTGACGGTGCAGTCCGCGCGCACCGCGTCGCTGTCGATGCTGCCCGTTTCTCCGCTCATACCGGAGGGAACGTCCAGGGCAAGCACAAAGGCCCTTTGACCCAGACGATTGATCCAGCGGATGCAGGCCGTATAGTCCTTGCGCAGCTCACCGGAAAAGCCCGTCCCCAGTAGGCCGTCCACGACGATATCCGGATGGGGGATGCCCTCCGGATCCTCCTCGCCGAGACGCTGCATGCCCACCCCGCAGTCCCGGCAGAGCCTGGCGTGGTACAGGGTTTCCCCGCTGTATTCCTCGATGTCCCGCTTGTGCAGAACGAGGCATTGCGCACCCAGGTCCGAGGCATGCCGGGCCAGGGCGAAGGCGTCTCCGCCGTTGTTGCCCGATCCGGCGAAAAAGAGGACAAAGGCGCCGGAGAGCTCGGGGCCCTCGGAACGAAGGACCCGCAGCGCCTCCCTGCTGGCGTTCTCCATGAGGATCTCGCCCATGATTCCGGCCTCGCGGATGGCGAGATCGTCCCAGTGGGCCATTTCCTTTGGAGTGGGCAATGGAGTGTCCATAGGGGCTCCAGCAGACGAATCTAGCTTTCCAGCACAACCATGGCCACGGCCAGGTGCCGTTCATGGCTCAGGCTCAGATGGCTGGCACGAAGGCCCAGGCGGTCGGCCGCCTGGCTGGCGCCGCGGCCCAGAACGAGCTCGGGCTTGCCGGATTCCCGGCTTCGGACCGCGATATCCTGTTGCCCGATGCCGCGCGTGAACCCGGTGCCCAGGGCCTTGACGCAGGCCTCCTTGGCCGCGAGCCGGGAGCCGAGGAGCTCCACCGTGATCCGTTGGGCCTCTTCCCGTTCCGAAGAAGCAAGGACGCGCCGCGCAAAGCGCATTCCGTAATGATCCCAGATGCGCCGCACACGGCGGAGGTCCACAATATCCACGCCTGTTCCGATGATCATAGAAATAGGGGGAAAAGATAAAATATTCCCTGAACAGGACTGGTTTTGTCAAGGAAAAGATGCGAGAGCGGGGGAATTTGCAGTCGAAAGTTCAAAGTTGAAAGTTCGAAGGAGGGTAAGACAATGCTCAGGCTGTCGCTAAGACGGAACACATGCGTGGCTGAACGGGGACAGAGAGAAGCGACGATTCACGCGAGAACAAGCCACTCGATTTCGTGCCTATCCACGTCCTCGGAAAGCCACCCCTTTATGAAAGATTGATGGGGCATATCCCTTTTGTTGGCTTCCGTCTTTATTCGCTCAAGAAGGGCTTCGGGAAGACGGAGCGAAATTGTCTTTGTCAGGGCTGGAGGTTGGGGAACGACGCTTGTTGAGCCTGACTCCAGTCCAGATACTCGGTGGAATCCTGGGATTCCCAAAATTCCCTTTCTTCAGCCTCGGAATGAAATACAGGTGTGGTCCTGTTTCGCCTGCTCATAAATGTGCCTTTCCTTCGTCCCCCCATCCGGGCATGAGCAGAAAGGACGACGGTCCGCTTTGGTGGTGAGCAAGCCCTTGTTTAACCGAAGCAGCGGCGGTAATTCGTCTTATCCAGTCAATCCTGTCCACATCCTCTTCATTCCGGAAAGCGGCCGACAATTTCCCGCATTTGCCGCACCGCCTTCTCCATCCCCACAAGTGCGGCCCTGGCCACGATGCTGTGGCCGATGGAGTATTCCTTGATTCCCGGTGTGGCGGCAAAGGCCGAGACGTTGGAGTAGTCCAGCCCGTGCCCGAGATTGATGGCAAGGCCCGCTTCCTGGCCCATCTGAATGCCGGTGTGCAGGCGCTCCAGCTCGCGTGCGCGGGTGTCGCGGTCTTCCGCGTTCGCGTAAGCCCCTGTGTGCAGCTCAATGTATTCCGTGCCGATATCCTGCGCAGCGCTGATCTGGTCCGGATCCGGATCGATGAACAGGCTCGTGCTGATTCCGGCCTGGGAAAAATCCTCCAAAAAGTCCTGCAGCTCCTTCTCCCGGCCCAGCAGATCCAGACCGCCCTCTGTGGTCAGCTCCTGGCGCTTTTCCGGGACCAGACAGACCATATCCGGCCGCTGCTGGAGGGCGAGGTCGCGCATTTCCCGGGTGGCGGCCATTTCCAGGTGCAGCCCCGTGCTCACGGTTTTCCGCAGGAGCTCCACGTCCCGGTCCGTAATATGGCGACGGTCTTCGCGCAGATGGACGATGATGCCGCTCGCTCCGCCCAGTTCGGCGAGGAAGGCGGCGTGTACCGGGTCCGGCTCGTGGGTCAGTCTGGCCTGGCGAAGGGTTGCGATGTGATCCACGTTGACGCACAGCTTGGGCATTGTGGTTCCTCCGAAGTATGAATTGTTATCGGTCAGTTATAAGTTATCTGTTATTGGATTTCCTGATCCATCTGGTCCGGGTTGTTCCTGAGCCACACGAGAAGCGCATCCAAGAGTTCTTCCAGGTCCTCGAG
>Ga0207714_1001737_pt1 | contig 13871 bp, 15 predicted proteins | sample PonA232FremontCA_2_FD_187270 | JGI IMG/M metagenome (GOLD analysis project Ga0207714, IMG submission 187270) | Marine sediment microbial community from Fremont, CA, USA - Pond A23 Sediment 2 (SPAdes) | ecosystem: Environmental > Aquatic > Marine > Unclassified | place: USA: Fremont, California... | reverse complement strand
CGAGCAGGGTGCGCACCGTGGTCGCCGCCGTGGCGGTGCCCACCGGCACGCCGCGGCGCTGCAGGTACCAGATCTGCGCCACGCCGCCGCCGGTGGCCAGGGGCGTGACGTTGGAGAAGAACAGATTGATGAAGACCAGCCGCGCGATCCACGGCAGCGGGACCGGCCGGTCTAGCGCGCGCAGGGTGAAGTACAGCCGCAGGCCGTCGGCGGTGAAGTAGACGACCAGCAGCCCCGCCACCGCGACGAGCAGGTCCGGATCGAGGAGTCGAGCGTCGAAGCCCACCGAGTGCTCCGCGACACTGGCGTAGATCGCCCAGGCGCCGCCGAGGCTGAGGAGGACGAATAGCCCGGCGAAGGCGAGCAGGCGGGAGGGAGAGAGGTTGTCCATGCGGCTACCGAGCCATCAGTCTTGGGATTGCGAGCGCGCCCAGCGCGGGCATCTTCCGGGTAGCGCTGGCGGAGCGCCCGGCCCGCGCCTGCACCCGGGCCTCGACGCCCGGCGCGGCAGCCTAGCGTGTCCAGGCGTGGCCGTCGAGCCGAGGGCGCCCCTGTCCCACGAGCCTGCTCTCGCCGCTCCGGGTCCGGCCAGCGCGTTGAGCAGTCCCGAGAGCCGGTCCAGAGGGGGCTGAGCGGCGGAGCCCTCGGGCCGCGCGGCCCTAGGCCGTCAAGAAGTCCCGCTCGCTACCGCGCAGCCGGAGCGCGGTCAGCTGCCCGGTCGCGTAGGCGCCCGTATCCACCGCGATGCGGTTGTCGTGGACCTCCGGGGCCGACACCACGGAGTGGCCGTGCACGACTGTCGCCCCGAAGTCCGCCCGGCTCGCCAGGAAGGGGTCGCGGATCCAGAGCAGATCCTCCGTGTCCTGCGCCTCCGGAGGCACGCCCGGGCGAATCCCGGCGTGGACGAACAGGTAGTCGCCCTCGACGTGCTGGTAGGCGAGCCCTGCCAGGAATGTCCGGTGGCGCTCGGGCAGGCGAGCCGCCAGCCTGTCGCGCAGGTCCGCCATCTCGGCCGGCCCGGCTGCTGCGGCCGTGGGTGCGCCGACCCCGTAGCTGTAGAGGGTGGCCCTTCCCCCGTTCTCGAGCCACTGCGGCCCGGCCGCCGGGTCCTCCAGGAAGGCGAGGAGCCAGGCGTCGTGGTTGCCGGCAAGGTGGACGGTCTCGAAACCGGGCATCGTACGCTCGAGCAGCAGCTCGAGGACGTGCCGGCTGTCCAGCCCCCGGTCGATGTAGTCGCCCAGGTAGATGAGCACGCGCCGCGATTCCGGCATAGGGGCGGCATCGGCGGCGATCCGGTCCTGCAGGCGTTGCAGCAGGTCGGCCCTGCCGTGGATGTCCCCGACCGCGTAGACGAGCGTATCTGCGGGTACACGGGCCTCGTCGCGGGGCGGATCTCTGCGCAGGCGGCCCTTGAGACGCGTGAGCAGCATGGTGGTTGGGTTGGCTACCTCCTCGGCTGGCTGAGGCCGTGCCGCTAGCTGCCGTTAGCCGACGCCTCGGCCGTCTCGATCCGGCGGGCCGTCCACTCCCAGGAGCGCTCGGCAGGGCTCGACCCCGTACCGCGCATCCGGCCCGTATCGACGAGATGCCCCTGACGCCTCGCGGACAGGCCGACACCCGCATCGTACTCGATGACGACCGTATCCCCCTCCATACGCCATTGCCAGCTCTCGTCGATCAGCCCGTCGCGCGCGATCCGGCCACCCGAGCGGAAGGTCAGTGTCAGGGTCGCGCCGTTCTCATCCTCGAACCGCCACCTCGAGCCGATGAGCCGGCTGCCCCGGCTGCCCGCTCCCTCCGGCTGCGAGGCGCCTCGCTCCGAGGAGGGGGGCTGCGGCTCGGCGCTGGAGGCGTCTGTATCCGCCGCCGGCCCTGCGGTGCTGCCACCGTCCACCGCCGCCTCGGGACCCGTTCCGGCCTGGGCGTCCGGGGTGTCACCGCCGCCGCTGCCCGGCGCGGCGGTACCGGGGTCATCCGTCCCACCCTCCGAGGCCGCGGCCTCGCGCAGGCGCCTGAGCAGGCGCTCGTTCAGGGGAACGTCTGTATCGTAGCCGTGCGCGGTCCGGAAGGCCAGCACGCCGGAGCGCGACTGCGGGCCGATGAGCCCGTCCGTCGGCCCGGCGTCGAAGCCGAGCTCGTTGAGCCTGGTCTGGATTTCCCGGATCTGCTCGCGCGTGAGCTGCGGATCCGCCTCCTGAGCGCTGCTCGACCCGAGGGGAGCCCCTACCAGCGCGGCCAGGGCGAGGGCCTTGAGCAGGTGGCTGCAGTTCCGGATGCCGTAGTAGTGGCTCATGGGGATCCCTCCCTGTCCGCGTCGACCCTGTGGCGAAAAATCGCATGCTTGCCCCCGGCTAGGCGGGGCCTTGCGTTGGCGCCTGACGGCGAGCCGGAGAGCGTCCCGGGGCGAGCGTGGCCGTAGGCCGCCACCGGGCTGTTTGTTGATCCTGTCCAAAGGAGTGTTACGTTTGACAGTAACAGATCGAATCAACACGGCGGTGCCAGGGTAGGTCACGCCTGGTCCGCTAGCCAGGCCAAGCAGGAGAGGATGTCATGACAGCCAGCAAGTGCACCAGGATCCGGATGGCCCAGGCCGCCGGGGCCCTCGTCCTGTCGCTCGGGGTGGCGCTCGGGCCGCAGGCAGTGGCCCAGGAGGTCACGGTCGCCGAGGATCAGCAGGGTAATATCACGAGCGTTACGGTGGTGCTCCCCAATGGCCAGACCGTGACACTGGACGCGGACCTCGCCACCGCTATCGCGGCCGCCGTGGCGGAGGAGGATACGGAGAATGCCTTTATGGCGGCCCTGGAGGCTGCAGGGATCCAGGAGGATGCCGATGCCGTTACGGCCGCCGCCGCCTACGCCAGCAGCCAGGCCAGCCAGGCAGAGGGCGATACGGAGCAGGTCCAGGCGAAGCTCCAGGCGATTGTTGACGGAGCCGCTCGCTCGAACCCGGAGGCAGCCGGTGATGCGGTGCGGGTTGCCTCGCAGGCTGCCTCGCAGATCAGCGGGATCCCGGAGGAGGACTACGTCACGACCCTTACCGCTGGCATGCAGAACAACCCGAATGTATCGGATGCGGCCAGGGCCAATGCGAACCAGGCTGCACAACAGGCTGGACTGGAGGTCGCCGAGGCCGGGGGTGGTGGCGCTGGCGACACGCTGATCAACCCCTCGTCCTCGGTCACCGAGAACCCGTCTCAGGATACGAGCCCCATCCAGTAGCGCGTGCGGCTACCGAGTCTCTGGACTTGAGGTGCCCGGCAACGCGCGCACGCCGCGATGAGCCGGGCGCGTAGATCGAGGGGACGCCACGAAAAAAGGAAGTGTATTATGCCTAGGAACTCCGCTAGGGGCGCCGGCACGGCGCTACTGCGCGTGTCTGCTCGGGGGACAATTAGCACATTGGCCACGGCGCTACTACTCGTGTCAGCGCCGGCCGGGGCACAGCAGAACGGAGAGGCGCAGCAGCGCCTGCAGCCCGGTGAGACGGTCCTGGACCGGGATCGTCCCAGGCTAGATCCGCGGGGGGTGACAGCCGGCGGTTTCCTGGTCTTCCCGTCGGTTAGTCTGGAAGGGGAGTACAACGACAACATCTTCGCCAACCCGTCGGGCGACGATGTCGAGAGCGACTACATCACGCACCTACGGCCCAATGTCAGCGTCGAGAGCCGCTGGGCCAACCACGCCCTGAACTTCCGCGCCGGCGCCGACCTCGCCGCCTACGACGACTATAGCGGCGAGGACTACGAGGACTACAACATCGGCGTCGACGGGCGCTACGACGTCACCCGCAACGACAACCTCTTCGGCGGGGCGTCCTATCGGCGGGGCCACGAGGATCGCGGCTCGCCGGACGACGTCAATGGCAAGGAGCCGACGGAGTACGACAACTACAACGCCTTCGCGGGCGGCGAGGTGCAGTGGAACCGGGTGACCACCCGCGTGACCGCCACCTACGACCGGCTGGACTACGACGACGTGCCGAGGGCCGGGGGCGGGACCATCGACAATGACGACCGTGACCGCGACACCTACGAGGGAAGGGCGCGCATCTCCTACCAGATCCAGCGCCGCTTCGCCACGTTCGTGGAAGGCGCCTACGACGTCCGTAGCTACGATGAGACCAAGAATAGCGGCTTCGATCGCGATTCCGAGGGCTACGAGCTGGCGGTAGGCATGGATTTCGACCTCACCGGCGTCACCTTCGGTGAGGTGTTCGCCGGGTATCGCTCCCAGGACTACGACGATCCGGCCCTGGAGACGGCCGACGGATGGGACGCTGGCGTGTCGCTCACCTCCAATGTCTCCCAGCTCACCAGCGTCCGGGCTACCTTCGAGCGTAGCCTCCGGGAGACTACCCAGCGGGACGCGAGCGGCTACTTCACCAACCTCACGACGCTCCGGGTCGACCACGAGCTCCTGCGCAACCTCCTGCTGGATGCCGAGGCGTCCTACAGCCTCAACGACTACCAGGGCATCGGCCGCGAGGACGACGTCTGGAGCGCCGGGATAGGCGCGACCTATATGGTGAACCGCTACGCCGAGGCCGAGCTGGGCTACACGCACAGCGCCCGCGACTCGTCAGAGACGGATCGGGACTACGACTACACGCGCAATCGGGTAATGCTCGAGCTGACCGCGCAGTACTGAGCCCCTGGCCGCCGGTTCCCGGCCGGCCAGGGCATTGCTAGCATGACCAGCCCAACCAACCTTGCAGCGCGGGGGTGTCCATGCGATCGGTGCTCGTGCTTATCCTGGCCTTGGTCCTTGCCGGGGCCGTCCCGGTGGCTGCTGCTGCCGCGGCGGCAGATCAGCCCGCCTATCGGCTCGGCACCGGGGATCAGGTCCGCATTACGGTCTACGGCCAAGAGGACCTCTCCGGCGAGTTCGAGGTGGACGCGAGCGGCACGATCGCCATGTCGCTGATCGGCGAGGTGGCGATCGGTGGGCTGACCCTGCGCGAGGCCGAGCAGCGCATCGTCGACCAGCTCAAGCCCGACTACCTCAAGAATCCGCGCGTCAGCATGCAGGTGCTGAACTACCGCCCCTTCTACGTGCTGGGCGAGGTCAAGGAGCCGGGCAGCTACGACTACGTCAACGATATCACCGTCACCGAGGCGATCGCGCTGGCGGGTGGCTACACCTATCGGGCCGCCAAGGACGAGGTCGTCATCATCCGCTCCAACAAGGCCGACGAGCGCCAGGAGCATGAGGCGGAGGCCGATACGGTGGTCCTGCCGGGCGACACCATCCGCGTGCCCGAGCGGTTCTTCTGACCCCTGCTGCTGCAACGGAGGCTGTACAAGGGCAGACGGTGCTGCCGACGCACCGTCCGGACCGGTTACGTCATGAGGGAGGAGTAGCCCATTAGCCAGCAAGAGCCCCCTCGGCCCGAGGCGCAAGGCGGCCAGCCGGCGGCTCAGCCGAGCCAGGCGACGCAGCCCGCCCCGGCAGCGCCAGCCCCAGAAAGCGACGAGATCGATCTCGGCGAGCTGCTGCGCCAGCTCTGGCGCCGCAAGGGCGTTATCGCCTCCACGATCGTCGTGATCACGCTGCTCGCGGTCCTCGTGGCCTACCAGCTCACGCCGCGCTATACGGCCACGAGCGAGCTGATGATCGAGGCTCGCCAGCAGCGCGTGGTGGACGTGGAGTCGGTGCTCAGCGGCCCCGGTATCAACGCCGAGGTCGTCGAGAGCGAGATCGAGGTCATCACCTCCGCCAACGTCATGGAGGCCGTCGCCGAGGATCTCAACCTCGTGGAGGATCCGGAGTTCAATCCGGCCCTGCGCGAGCCGGGCCCGCTGGCGCAGCTGGACCCGATCGGCTGGATCCCGGCGTCCTGGCGGGCTGCCGTGGGCGCAGCCCCGGAGGAGCCGGAGCCGGCCACCCCCGAGGAGCGGCTCGCCCGGCAGCGTGCCCAGGTCGTGGCGGCTCTGCGCAGCAGCGTCGAGGTATCGCAGATCGGCACCTCGCGGGGTATCCGGATCTCCGCGACCAGCGAGAGCCCGGAGACGGCCGCGGAGATCGCCAATGCCGTCGCCGAGAACTACCTCGACGAGCAGCTCGAGGCGAAGTACCAGGCCACCAAGCGGGCCACGGAGTGGCTCAACAAGCGCGTCCAGGAGCTCCGCGAGGAGGTGGAGGCGGGCGAGCGCGCCGTCCAGCAGTTCCGCGTCGAGGCCGGCCTGACCAAGGGCGAGGACACCCTCCTCAGCGATCAGCAGCTCTCCCAGGTCAACCAGAAGCTCATCGAGGCGCGCGCCGAGCGCGCCGAGGCGGAATCGCGCCTGCAGCAGGTCCGCTCCCTGGTCCAGGGTGAGGACAGCACCGTGGAGTCCGCCGCCGAGGTGCTCGACTCCGACCTGATCCAGACGCTGCGCACGCAGGAGGCGAAGGTCGAGCGCCGGGTCGCTGACCTGTCCAGCGAGTACGGCCCGCGCCACCCCAAGATGATCAACGCCAAGGCCGAGCTCGAGGACATCCGCGAGAAGATCGACGCCGAGGTGCGCAAGATCCTCCAGAACCTGGAGAACGAGGTCGAGGTCGCCCGGGCCCGCGAGCGCTCCCTGGAGGAGAATCTGGAGAAGCTAGAGGAGCGCTCGGCGGAGCTGAACCAGAAGCAGATCGAGCTGCGCCAGCTCCAGCGCGAGGTCGAGGCCGATCGCGCCCTCTACGAGACCTTCCTGAGCCGCCTCAAGGAGACCTCGAACCAGCAGGGGATCCAGACCCCGGATGCGCGCATCATCTCCCAGGCCGAGGTGCCCAGCGCCGCCTCCTATCCCAACAAGAAGCTGATGGTGGGGGGCGCCTTCGTCCTCTCCGCGATGCTGGGGCTCGCCTTTGCCTTCCTGCTCGAGCTGCTCGACCACGGCTACCGCAGCCTGGAGCAGATCGAGCGGCTGACGGGGGTAGGAGGCCTGGCGCTCGTCCCCCTGCTCTCGCGCCGCCAGCGCCAGCGCACCTCGCCCAGCGAGTACGTCGCCGAGCGGCCGGGGTCGGCCTACGGCGAGGCCATGCGCAGCCTGCACACCTCAATCCTGCTCTCCGACGTGGATGAGCCGCCGCGGGTGGTGCTGCTGACCTCCTCGCGGCCGGGGGAGGGCAAGACCACGGTAGCTGTCTCGCTGGCGCGTTCCGCCGCCCAGGGGGGGCGCCGGGTGCTGCTGGTGGATACCGATATGCGCCACCCCAGCTGCCACAGGGTGCTGGGCCTGACCAACGAGGCCGGGCTCGTGGACGTGCTGGCCGAGGGCGCCGACTTCGAGACGACTGTGCAGCAGGACGAGACGACGGGCCTGCACCTGCTGCCGGCCGGCAGCGACGCGCCCAACCCGCCGGAGCTGCTGGCCTCGGACCGGCTCCGGCAGCTCCTGCGCCACGCCGCCACGGAGTACGACCTCGTGGTGCTGGACTCGCCCCCGGTGCTGGTGGTCTCCGATGCCCGCCTGCTGGCGCGGGTGGCCGATACCACGGCCTACATCGTGCACTGGGCGGAGACGCGCCGCGAGACGGTGGGCATGGGCCTGAAGCAGGTCCGCGAGGCTGGCGGCCACCTGGCCGGTGCCTTGCTGAACATGGTGAACGTCCGCCGCCATGCGCAGTACGGCTACGGCGATTCCGGCTACTACTACGGCTACGGCCAGAAGTACTACACGTCGTGATGCCCGCCCGTATCCGCGCATCGTTGCCGACCGTAGTCGCCGGCCTGCTCGCCCTGGCGCTGATCGGCGGCGGCGGCTGGACCCTGGCCGCCGAGATTGCGCGTGCCCCCGCCTCCAGTGTGGTCGGCGCCCTGGAGCGCGGCGAGCAGCCCGAGGGCGAGGCCCTGGATCAGGCCGCCGCCGCCCTTGGTACAGCGGCGGCGATCCGCGGCGATGCCGACTACTACGCCGAGCTCGGGCTGGTACGGCTGACCGCCTGGCAACAGGCGGCGGCGGAGGAGCGGACAGCCGCCGGCCTGCGCCGGGCGCGGCGGGCCATCGTGGCGGGGCTCGCCGAGGCGCCGGCGGAGCCCTACGGCTGGACGCGCCTGGCGGAGGTGCGCTACTACCTCGCCGATACCCGCACGCCGGCGGTGCTGGACGCGCTGGAGCTGTCCGCCCTCACGGGCCCCCACGTCGAGGCGCTCCATCTCACGCGTGCGGAGCTGGTGCTCCGCCTCTGGCCCGCCATCGATGCGGGTGACCGGGGTTGGGCCGAGCGCGCACTGCGGCGCGCCGCGGCCCACAGGCCGGACCGAGTGCAGCAGATCGCCGAGCGCACGGGCCGGACGGCGGCGCTGGTGAGCGCCCTGCCGGTGGACAGCCCGCTGCGCGACCGGCTCGTCCCGGCCGGGGAGGGCGACTAACCGTGCTCCGGTACTGGGCCATCGCGCTCGTCCTGCCGCCTCTGCTTACCCTTGTCCTCTTCGGCGGGGTGCATACCGCCGTCTGGGCAGCCCTGGTCGCCGCTGCGGGGGCGGTGCTGCTGGCGAGCGTCCGGGAGCAGCTCGCTGCCGGCGGGCCCACCGTCCACCCGCGCCACCTGCGCTGGCTCGCCATCCCGTACCTGCTCGCCCTGGCCCTCGTCGCCCTGCAGCTGTGGCCGGCACCGCCGGCCGGCCTGGCGCACCCGCTCTGGGCGAGCGCCGGGCAGGCCCTGGCGACGGCGGTGACGCCGAGGGTCTCGCTCGCCCCGGCGGACACGCTGGACGCCCTGATGCGCCTGGCGGCCTACGGCGCCCTGTTCTGGGTGGCGGTCCAGGCCGGACGGTCGCGCTACGTGGCGCGGGCCGTGCTCCGCTGGGTCGCCGCGGGCTGCACGGCCTTCGCCGTCTACGGCCTGGTGGTCTACCTCGGAGGGCTCGGGACGGTCCTGTGGCTGGAGGGAACCCCCGGCGAGGTGACGGGCACGCTGGTCAACCGCAACAACGCGGCGACCGTGCTCGGCACCGGTTGGCTGACGGTCACGGCCCTGCTGCTCGGCGAGCTGCGCGAGCGCCTGGGAGGCGCGGAGACCGCCGGGGAGCGGCGCCGGGTGGTGGCAGGCTACCTGCTCGGCTCGGGCCTTTGGCTCACCGGCGCCTGGCTCACGCTCCTATCCGCGCTGCTGCTCACCCACTCCCGGGCGGGGGTGGTCACGAGCCTCCTCGGCCTGATCGTGGTCGTCCTCCTGCTCCTCTCCCGCCGCGTCTTCGGCGCCCTCGTACGGCGCACCGTCGTGGCCCTCATCGCGCTCGGCCTGCTGGCGACCCTGGCGCTGTCCGGGGGCGTGACCCTGGACCGCCTGGCGGGTACGGAGCTGGAGACCGAGCAACGCTTCGACGCCTACGCGGTGGTGCTGGACGCTGCCGGCGATGCGCCGTGGATAGGGACCGGACTGGGCACCTTCCGCGAGGTCTTTCGCTTCTACCAGCCTGCGGACCTGCCGGGGCAGTGGGGCATGGCGCACAGCACCTACCTGGAGCTGCTCCTGACGGGCGGCTGGCCCCTGGCCCTGCTGCTGGTGTTGCCGGGGGTCGTGGCCATCGGGACCTGCCTGGTGAGCGCGCCCATGCGGCGGCGGGACGGCCACATCCCGACCCTGGCGGGCGCGGTCGGGCTCCAGGTGGGGTTACACTCGGCCGTCGACTTCAGCCTGCAGATCCCGGCCATAGCCGCCATGACGGCCGTTCTGCTCGGCGTCGGCGTGGCGCAGGCGTGGTCGTCCCGGGCCGAGCTGTCGCGATAGCCACCACGCTCAGCCGGACCCGCGCGAGCGCGCCCGGCGCAGGTACCTCCCGAGCAGCCGGGCGATCCGCCAGGCCCGCGCGTGTATCAGGGCCTGGCCGGCCGCCACCGGCAGGAGCAGCAGCAACAGAAGCCACTCCGGCACGCCGGCCCAGGCGCCCAGGACGCCGATACCCCCCAGCACCGCGCTGGCGACGAGGAGGATGGAGACCGTCTGCCCCGGCGTGAAGCCGGCCCGGTAGAAGATGTGGTGCAGGTGCTTGCGGTCCGGGCGGAACGGGTGGACCCCGCGCAGCGCGCGCCGCGCCATGAGGGTGATCGCGTCGGACACGGGCAGGGCCAGGATCCAGGCAATGGCGATCGGCGGCAGCACGGGGGCCGTCCCCGCCGCGGCCTCGACCGCTAACCAGGCCAGGCCGAAGCCGATGGCCGTGCTGCCGGAGTCGCCCAGGAAGCAGGCCGCCTGGCGGCGCCACGGGTTGCGCAGGTTGAAGACCAGGAAGGCGCTGATGGCGGCGAGGAGGAGGCCGGCCAGCACGGGCCACGCCCCGGCGCCGCCCACGGCCCCGGCGAGCACCAGCCACCCCAGGGCGATGGCGACGGTCCCGGCGGCGAGGCCGTCGACGCCGTCGAACATGTTGACGGCGTTGATCAGGCCGACGACGCAGAGCACGGTAAACGGTATGGCCCACGGCCCCAGGCTGAGGGAGGTGCCCGGCCCGAGCAGGGCGCCCAGGTCCTCGACGTGGAGGCCACCCCAGGCGGCCATCAGCAGCGCTGCCAGGATCTGGATGCCGAGCCTCGCCCTGCTGTCGACCTCCACGAGGTCATCGACGATGCCCAGGAGCAGGAGCGTGCCCATGCCCGCGAAGAGCCCCTGGTAGTCGCGCAGCCCGAGATCCGCCGGCAGGGCCGCCGCCACGAAGCCGATCGTGATGCAGACGCCGCCGATCAGCGGCACCGCCCGCCCGTGCCGCTTGCGGCTAGTCGGCTGGTCCACGAGCCCGGCCTGCATCGCCGGGCGGCGCAGGAGCAGCAGGAGGACAGCTGTCAGCGCGAAGGCGAGGCAGATTTGCAGGGCGATCTGGATCACGACGATACGGCTCTCCGTTGCCAGCGTGGAAGCTTAGCGCGTCCAGGCGCAGCCATCTACACAGTACCACCTCGAAAGAGCCGAACGCATGCCGGATCGGGCTGGCAGCGCCTCTGCGCCTCGGCCTCCTCGTATTCATAGGCCTTGCTCGTGTCGATACCGACCGCGATCTATTTGGACACCCACGTCATTGCATGGTTATATGCTAGAACCGAATGATTGTGGCCCAATCAGCTCTCTTCCAGGCTCCGTTATTGACAAAAGACCGAGAAATCCATGCCCATTATGAGGGAGCCTTCTGGACGCAAGCTCCCCCGGGATCCAATTACCGCTGACGCCTTGAATGGGGCGCTGTCGTAATCGGTGGTCAGTCGTCGATGAGCTTTAGCCCGTAGGGCCGGTAGTCGGCAAAGGCGCTGTCGGCAGAGTCCTCGTGGAACGCAAAGGAGGCCCGCTCCTGCAACAGCCCCGGCGTGAGGGCGGTGCGTTGCTGCTGACGGTATTTCTCGTAGGGCACGAGGACAGCCACCTTCTCGTGCCCGCGGCCGAACTCCAGCACGAACTCCTCGCCCTCGGTGCGGATCCGCTCAAGGATCTCCGAGAGGTGGGCCTTCATCTCCCCGACTTGGACGGTGTGCATGGCGGCGGCCTCGCGGTGGGATCTTCCATAAAACTGCTACGGTATTGACAACTTGTCAAGTTGATGTCTCTGCACTCACCGCCTTCGTTCGGCTCTGCCTCTACACCCCGTAGTACCACCGATACCACGCCACGAAGCGCCGCACGCCCGCCTCGACGCTGACCTGCGGCCGGTAGCCGGTATCCCGCGCCAGGTCGGTGATATCCGAGTGGGTCTCGGGCACGTCGCCGGGCTGCAGGAGTTCGCCCATCCTTGAGGCAGATTGCGGTTGTCCGGGGCCGGGCGTGCACGGAGGACTACGGTTCAGTGCACAACTCGCGGGTCTTGACGCCCAGGAACTCGGCCGCCGCTCGGAGGGGCTCATCCAAGGTCAACAGGGACAGGTTGTGTGCCTCGGCGCAGGCCAGGTGCAGGGCGTCCAGCGTCCTCAGGCTGGTCCGTCGAGCCAGGAGCCAATGCGTGGCTCGATCGTATAGGGCGTGGTCGAGTTCCAGTACGCGGAAACGTCCCTCATGGAGGTCCTCGTGAAAAGCCGATTCGACCCGATTGGCCTGGGTCTCCGTGAGCTCCGCCATGCGCACCCACCGGGCGAGCGCCGACGCGACCTCCACGCGCGTGAGATGGCTGATCGCCACCGGCTGGGATTGAGCCATGAAGAGCCGCTCAACGGCGGCGCTCGCAGGCTCGTGCCGATAATAGGGCAGGATGGCGCTCGTGTCGGCGTAGAGCATCATCAATACCGCTCGGCGTCACGGATCGCGCGCGTGGCCTGGGCAGCCTCCTCGTGCGCTGGCGGGAGCTCCTGTCGCAGATCGGCGCGCGAGCGGAATCCCTGAACGGTCTCCTCGGGGCGGGTCATCTGGGCGATGGGGTGGCCGCGGCGCAGGATGCGCACCTCCTGCCCCTGCTCCACCTCCTTGAGGATCTGCGCCAGGTTCGTACGGGCCTCGCGGACGTTCACCTCTTTCATAGAACTCTACATCTCGCCGAGTGTGTACATCTACTGTGTACACAAAATCCCGACGATGCAAGGTCGTCAATTGGAACGGCGTGTGGCGCAGCTTTGGCCTCGCGATCCTTCTCCTGGCGGGTCATCTCGAGCCTCCCTCCGATGCAACTCGCCGAGGGAGGTTAAACAGCCGAGCTCAGGCCCCGATAGACGGGCTCAAGCGGACAAGTACCCTTGAGGTTGATGCTGCCGAGCGCTCACGGTGCATCCCTCAGAGCTGATAGTACCACCGATACCACTCGACGAACCGGCGCACGCCCTCTTCGACGGATACCTGCGGCCGGTAGCCGGTATCCCGCGCCAGATCGGTGCTATCCGGGTGGGTCTGTCTCGAGTATGTCGCCGGGCTGCAGCGGCTGGTAGCGCTTCTCGGCCGTGACGCCGAGCTCCCGCTCGAGGACCTCGACGAAGCGCATCAGCGGCACCGGCTCGTCGGCGCCGATGTTGTAGAGGCGCCAGGGGGTGTCGGAGCTGGTCGAGGCGTAGGTGAGGTGCTCGACGCCGTTGTAGCGGCAGCCCTCGAGGACGTTGAGGGTTCCGGTGACGTTGCTGTCGACGTAGCTGTACGGGTCGGTGAGGGAGTGGCGCACCCCGGCCTGGGCGGCGAGGTGGATGACCCGCTGGAAGCCCTCCCGCTGGAAGCCCTCCCGGTGGAAGAGCTCGGCCATGCCCTCGCGGTCGGGGGGGAGGGCGAGCCTTTGGCGCGGATCTGCTCAGTCGCGTTCCTCTGCGCTGCGGTTGAGCTTGTTCGGGACAAATAGGGGTAGTGTTACATCCCGGATGGGCGAGCGACTCGTGACGTTCTGGACAAGCTCGCGGAAATAGGGCCAGGCGTGATAGGCCACACACCGTACGTTGAAGTGCTCTTGTTCGGCCTCGCTCCATTGCCCGGGGACGACGACGCGATAAGCGAGGGAATAGCGAGCGCGAAGGTAGATCAACAGGCCGTCTTCGACCTGGCTGGCGTCCGCGGAGGGCTCGGGTGCGTCATCCGGGTAGCCCTGCACAGTGATCTCCGCGGAGGCCAGGGCGGTGCCTCCAACCTCGCCAGCGAGGGCCTCATGATCGTGGCCGATATCGAACCGGAACCGAAGCTTGCCCGATTGCGTCTCCGGCTGTTCGGGCGTGTCCATGTGGAGGCTTGTGAGCGAGATGCTCTCCAGTTCCAGCGCCTCGGCCAGATCGCAAGCCTCCGAACTCGTCTGCGTTGCGTCAGCCGTCATTGCTCATGACCCATGTATGGCTAGTCCCGGCAAACGTATGGGGGGTCTCATGAACTACGCCCCCTAAGCCGAGCCGGCTATAGGGGGCGTTTCGCGCTTCACCCTGTCGTATTCACGAGAAAGCCGTGAGAGCCAAGGTGCCGCCTTGTTGATGTCGGTGATTGAGCAGTTCGTAACCAGCAATTGGGCCGCTCACGGC
>Ga0207714_1001735_pt1 | contig 13874 bp, 12 predicted proteins | sample PonA232FremontCA_2_FD_187270 | JGI IMG/M metagenome (GOLD analysis project Ga0207714, IMG submission 187270) | Marine sediment microbial community from Fremont, CA, USA - Pond A23 Sediment 2 (SPAdes) | ecosystem: Environmental > Aquatic > Marine > Unclassified | place: USA: Fremont, California... | reverse complement strand
TCCCGCGCCAGCAGCGCCTTCTTGCGCGCCACGCCCCAGCGATAGCCGCCGTAACCGCCGTCGCCGCGCAGGACGCGGTGGCAGGGCACCACGAGGGCGACGGGATTGCCGGCGCAGGCCCGTGCAACGGCGCGCTGCCCCTGCGGCATGCCCAATTCGCGCGCGATCTCGGCGTAGCTGCGCGTGGCGCCGGGCGGGATGGCGATCAGGCTCTGCCACACCCGGCGCTGGAACGTCGTGGCGCGGACGTCGAGCGGCAGATCCAGCACGGGTTCCGTGCCCGCGATGATGGCGAGCACCGCGGCCGTGCCCGGAGCCACGGCGGCGGCGTCGTGGACGATGGCGTCGGCGTTGGGAAACTCCGCCTCCAGGGCCGCGCTCACCTCGGCGTCCGTGTCGCCCAGCGCAACGAAGCACAGCCCACGGTTGGTTGCGGCGACGAGCAGCCGGCCCATCGGGGAATCGACGACGGCATGGACGATGTGCGCGCCGGCACCGCCCTTGGCGTAGCGCGCCGGCGTCATCCCGAGCCGGCCGGCGGCGTCCTCGTAGACCCGGCTGGGCGAGCCGAAGCCCGCATCGTAGGTCGCCGCGGCCACCCCCGCGCCTTCGCGCAGGGCGGCCCGGAACCGGCGTTCGCGGCGGGCGTCGGCGTAGTCGCGCGGGCTCACGCCGGTGGCGCGGCGGAACAGCCGCTGGATATGGCCCGGACTGGCCCCGAGCTGCGCGCCCAGCTCGGCTAGCGTGGGCGGCGCCGTGTCGGCCGTGTCGAGACAGACGCAGGCGCGCTGGACGAGGCGCAGCTGCGCCGGCGTCAGCGCCGGTGCGGCCGCCGCGGCGTTGGATGTGCCGGTTGCTGCGGTCATGGTGACACGCTATCGCGCGGCCGCCCGGTGCCGCTATCCGATCCTTGCGCGCATTGACGCGGCGCGCAGCGGGCCGCGACGATCCGGGTACCACCATGGGAGTTGCCATGACCTGGCCGTCGATTTCGGGCGTCTACGGCGCCACCGATCCGATCTTTCTCCTGCTCGCGGCCCTCGCGCTGGACGCCTACGTGGGCGACATCCTGGGCCGGCTGCCGCGGATTCCGCATCCGCGCGCGCTGGTGGTGCGTCTCGCGCACTGGCTGGAGCCGCAGCTCAACCGGCCCACCCCCAGCCGGCGCGGGCTCCTCGCGCGGGGTGCCGCGACGGCCGTGGCCGTTACGGCGCTGGCCGCGGCCGCGGGCTGGGGCATCGCATACCTCACGCGCAGCGTGCCTTTTCTCTGGGCGCTGGAGCTGTTCCTGATCGCCTCGCTGATCAGCCAGCGCGCCGCCGGCCGTCATGCCCTCGCCGTGGCGCACGCCCTGGAACGCCGGCAAATGGGGGTGGCGCGCCGCGACCTGACGGCGCTTGCGGGCGAGCTGCTCGACCCCAACGCCATCCGAGGCATGGACCCGCGTGCGGTGAGCCTGTCCGCCGTGGCGGGGCTGGGCGAGCGCTTCGTCAGCGCCGTGGTGGCGCCGGCATTCTGGTTCGTGCTCCTGGGGCTGCCCGGCTTGCTGGGCCAGCAGGCGCTGCGTAGCTATGCCACCGCCGTGGCCACGAGCAACCGGCCGGGCGGGGGCGGTTACCGCCGCGGCGACGAGGGCGATTTCGCGTTCCCCGCCGCCCGCCTGGACGCCGCGCTGGACTGGATCCCGGACAAGCTCGCGGGCCTCCTGCTGGCCGTTGCCGCGGCCTTCGTCCCCACAGCGCATCCGGGTATGGCGTTCCGACGCCTCGCCGACGGGCCCTGGTGGGCGATCTCGGCACTCGGCGGTGCGCTGCGCCTCACCGGGGGCACGAACGGTGCGCGCACGGGGGCCGACGCGCCCGAGGCCAATCAGGTGGGCCGCGGCGTCGGCGTGTTCGCCATCGGCTGCCTGGTCCACGCCGGGTTGCTCGGCGGCCTGCTGGTGCTGCGCCAGCTCGGCGTCAGCCCGTGAATCCGGAACGCCCGTCCGTCGCGCGCGTGTGACCCGGACGCGCGTGCCCCGGAAGCGCGTGCGGCGGAAACGTGTGACCGGGATCAGTCCACGCGCGGCAGGTCCGCGGCGGCCTCGTCGATGTCGTAGAACGTCGGCTGGATGTTGGACGGCGCGTGCGTGCGCCCGATTTCAACGGCGACCTGTGGGGCGTCGCCCTGGGCGATGCTCAGCAGCACGTCGCGCATCACGTAGTAGAACTGCGCCTCCTCGCTCACGATCTGCTTGACGCGCTGGGCGAACGGCCCGGCGATGCCGTAGGACAGGAACACGCCCAGGAAGGTGCCCACGAGGGCGCTGCCGATGAGCTTGCCCAGGACCTCGGGGGGTTCGTTGATGCTCGCCATGGTCTTGATGACGCCCAGAACGGCGGCGACGATGCCCAGGGCGGGAAAGGCGTCGGCCAGGGTCTGCAACGCGTGGCCCGGTTCCATCTCCTCCTTGTGGTGCTTGTCGATCTCGCCCTCGATGTAGGTTTCCAGCTTGTGCACATCGTCGACATCGAGGGTGAGCATGCGCAGCGTATCCAGGATGAGCTTCTTGGAGAAGTCGTCCTTCATGATGCGCGGATACTCGGAGAAGATGGCGCTGTCGTCCGGCTCCTCGACGTGGCTCTCAAGGGCGAGGTTGCCCTTCTGCTTACGAAGCCGGGCGACCTGGAACATCATCAGTAAGAGCTGCTGGTAATCGTCCTGGGACCACTTGGGCCCGCGCAGCGCCTTGAGAATGGCACCCACGATCTTCTTCAGCACGCCCATCTGGTTGCCGATGATGACGCTACCCACGCCGGCGCCGCCGATGATGATGAGCTCGAAGGGTAGTGCCTGCAGCACGATCATGATCTTGCCGCCGGCAAGAATGTACCCGCCGAAGACGCAGGCAAGGACGATACCGATGCCGATGATGGGGAGCATCGCGACACGCTCTCTCGAAACCCTAAGCGACGGGCCCTGTTAGCGTGTTCTGGCTAAATAAAGGGTAAACGACGCCCGGGGACGTTCCCGTTTTGGTTCAGTCACCGCCGGTACCGGGCGTGGTGTTGACGGCGGCGATCCGCCAGGCGGGGCCGCCGTTTGCCCCCGCGCCGGGGATGCGGTCCAGCCGGGTCAGGGACCAGGTGCCCACCGCGAAGGCGAGCGCATGCGCCGGGGACACACCCAGCGCGGTCGCGAGCGCGGCGCGCACGGTGCCGCCGTGGACCACGGCGACGATGTCGCGCCCCGGATGGGCAGCGGACCAGGTCGCCAGTGTCGGCCCCACCCGATCGACCACGTCGGCGAAGCTCTCCCCGGCGGGCGGGCGGGACGCCGCCGGCTCCGCCCAGAAGCGCCGCCACGCCTCGGGCTGTTCGGCCATCAGCTCAGCCGGGGTGCGCCCCTGCCAGGTGCCGAAGTGCTGCTCGGCCAGGGCCCGTACGGGGGTGGGCTCGGGGGTGTCCGGGAGGTGGGCCTCCAGGGCCGCCGCGGTTTGCCGGGTGCGGCACAGCGGTGTGGTCAGCCAAACGGCCCCCGCCGGCAACCACGCTGCGAGGGCCGCCGCCGTGTCCCCGTCGGCGGTGTCCGCATCCAGATCCTGCTGCCCGTACATGCGGCCGCCGGCATGCACCGGCGCGTGCCGGATCAGCCACCAGCGCGTGGTCGCATCCCTCATGAATGCCCCATGGCCGGGACACACCGGCCTTCTCCCGATGTGCACGTGCCGTATCGCCGCCGGCGGGTGCCCGGGCCGGCGGCGGCGCCCGCTGTACGTGCGGCGTACGGCGTGTGCGTTTGTGTCGCCATGCACGTGGTTTTTACCAAAATGAAACCTCTGCGGGGCATGGGTTGGCGCCGCGGGGGACAACCAACGCGGTTCGCCCGGCGATCACGGTCCGAAGCTTCGCCGGCGAACACGCTCAGGTCAATTGGTTGGGGGATGCGACAGACGAAAGCAATGGCCGCCGTGGGGCTCCTGGCCGCCCTGGCCGGGGCCGGCGAGGTGTCGGCGGGGACCGGCGCCTGTGCCGACCCGTTGGCGGTGGGCTACACGAAGTGGCCGCCCTTCGACATCCCGACGGCAGATGGCTTGTCGGGAATCAACGGCGAGATCCTCAGTGCCGTCGCGCAGCGCATGGGGTGCCGCGTGACCTGGCATCAGCGTCCGTGGAAGCGCGTGCTCGCCGAGCTGCGCCGGGGCGAACTCGACGTCACCGGTGCGGCCCACCGGACGGCGGCGCGCGCCCAATACGCGCACTTTTCAGTCAGCTACATGCCGTACAAGGCGGCGCTCTTCGTGGATTCCGAGGAGTCCAGCCGCTACACCCGGCTCCGGCGCTTCCTGGAGACGCGCCAGAGCCTGGGGGTGGTGCGCGGGCACACCTACGGTGATCGCGCGGATGCGCTGCTCGGCCGGGAGAAGTACGCCGAGCAGATCTATCGGATGTATGCGGCGGCGGAGAACGTCCGGGCGCTCGCCAAGGATCGCGTGGGGGGCATTCTGGGGAATCCACACGTGCTCAACTACCTGGCCCACGTGCACGGGGTCGGGGATCATTTGCGGCGGACCGGGGCAGTGGTCCAGTCCGAGCCCATTCACTTCATGTTCTCCAAACGGGCCGTTGCCGAGCCCGTTGTGCAGCGGTTCGACAAGGCGTTGAAGGCGCTCCGGGCCGAGGGCCGCATCCGCGAGATCGTGCGCCGGCATACGCATCCGGACAGCACCGCCGGGGCCGAGGTGGAGCCGGCCCGTTCCGCCGACACCGTCGTGCCCTTCAACTGATCGGGCGTGCGCGCCGCAGCGTCGCGGGGTGACGCGGTGGGGGTTGCGGTCCGGCGGCGTGTGCGCCACCACTGCGCCTCCCAGCGCGCGTCCACCCCCATCGCCCGAGGAGCGACGGCCCATGGCGACACCGGAAACCGCAAGCCTTGCCGAGATCCGCGGCATTCTCGGCGACCTGCCGGGCCCCGACCGGGAGTCCGGCGAGGCCGCCGCGGCGCGCGAGGCGGAGCTGACCAAGCCCGTGCACTCGCTGGGCCGGCTGGAGGAACTCGCCGCTTGGCTGGCCACCTGGCAGGGGCGCTATCCGCCGCGGGTGAACCGGCCGCGCGTCGCCGTATTCGCGGGCAACCACGGCGTGGCCGCGCAGGGCGTTTCGGCGTTTCCCCAGACGGTCACGCGGCAGATGGTGCAGAACTTCATCGATGGCGGGGCGGCGGTGAATCAGATCTGCGCCGCCTTCGACGCGGATCTGCGCGTTTACGAGATGGCGCTCGAACAGCCCACGGCCGACTTTACGCAGGCGCCGGCCATGACGGATTCGGCCTGCGCCAATGCCATGGCCTACGGCATGGTCGCGGTCGAAGAGGGCTTCGACGTGATGGCGTTGGGTGAGATGGGGATCGCCAACACGACCAGCGGCGCGGCGATCTGTTGCGCCCTCTTCGGCGGCGCGCCAGAGGATTGGGTCGGTCCCGGCACCGGCGTGGACGAGGCCGGTCTTCGCCGGAAGGTGGATGTCGTGCGGCGCGGGCTCGACCGCCACGCCGACGCGCTCGATGATCCGTTCGAGGTGATGCGCCGGCTTGGCGGGCTGGAGCTTGCGGCGATCACGGGCGCGGTGATCGCCTGCCGCATGGGGCGCACGCCGGTGATCCTGGACGGCTTCACCACAACAGCCGCGGCGGCCGTGCTGGCGGCGATCGAGCCCAGCCTGCTCGATCACTGTGTGGTCGCCCATGGATCTGCGGAACCGGGCCATGCCCGTCTGCTCGACGCATTGGGCAAGCGCGCGCTGCTCGACCTGGATATGCGTTTGGGCGAGGCCAGCGGGGCGGCGATGGCGATTCCGTTGCTCCAGGGCGCGTGTGCCTGCCATAACGGCATGGCGACCTTCGCCGAGGCCGGGGTGAGCGGCCCCGGCACCTGAGCGGGTAGTGTGGGACAGCACCATGACCGCAGCGGGGACGGTTCACGCCCTGACGCATACCGGGGCGCGGCGCGCGGCCAACGAGGACGCGCTCGCCGTGGACGACTGGATCTGCGCCAATGACATGAGCCGGCCCAAGGCGCTGGCGCTGGCGGCGGATACGTCCCACGCGGTGTTCGTCGCCGACGGCATGGGCGGTCACCCGGGTGGGGACGTGGCGAGCCACACGGTCGTACGGTTCTGCGCCGAACGCGGCCGCGCCGTCACCGGCGGGGAAGACGGCGAGCGCTTGATCACCGACGTCAACGCCCATCTGTATGCCGCGATGGCCAAGGGGCAAGGGCCGCCCGGCATGGGCACCACGCTCGCCGGGGCGATCCTTATTCCGGAGGCCGTTGTTCTGCTCAACGTGGGCGACAGCAAGATCTACCGCTTCGACCCGCAATACGGCCTGGTTCAGCTCAGCGTGGACGACACGCCCGGGCCCAAGCTCGCCGACGGGCGCACGGCCGCGCACACCACGCCCATCCTGGACCAGACGCTGGGCGGGCAGATGCACGAGACGCCGGTCACGCCGCACGCCGATGTCGAGACCCCGGCCGCCGGCGCGCGGTATCTCCTGTGCACCGACGGTTTGACCGACCTCGTCGGCCCGGATCGGCTGGCGGAAATGCTGGCGGAGAAAGACGACGCGGCGGCCGTCAGCGCCATGTTCGAGGCCGCCATGATGGAAGGCGGCAAGGACAACATCACCATTGCCCTGCTGACGCTGGATTGAATTCCCGCAACCTTCAGGCCGATCCCGGCTGCCAAGGGTGTCCACCACCGGCGCAGCCACGACCGGTTGGCCTGCGTGCCGGCCGATGGCGCGCGCCCCGCGGTCGCCATTCCAGTTTATATCACGGCGAAAAGCTCGACCCGTCGTTCGGGAATTCTGTGGTGGGCGCGCCTGGGATTGAACCAGGGACCTCTTCGGTGTGAACGAAGCGCTCTGCCGCTGAGCTACGCGCCCACGGATATCGTGTGCGGCGGCGATGTAAGGCGCGCGCGGCGCCGCTGTCAAGCGCGCGATGCCAGCGGTACCGCGGGCCTTGTCGACGGGTCGTGTCAGGCCGCGGGTTGCGGCGCCAATTCCTCGGTCATGGCTTGCAAGCGGGCGGCGAGGCTACGCATGTCGTCCCGGTGATCGCGGTCGTGTTCCGCCGCGATCAGCAGCCGCGCGGCCGTGTGCTCCAGGCTCTCGACCAGATTTGCCGTTTCCATGATGACCTCCCGTTGCTGTCATTCGGCGATACGCGGGCGCGATGGGGCTGGATGCCGTTGCCGGTGCCGGCGAACCGCGCGAATCTCCCGTGATGCGCGGCCTACGCGCCGACTGCGACGAACCACCGCATGGGGACAGCTTATGCGCAGTGCGTCCATCCCGGCTGTGATCGCCGTCACCCTCGGTCTCCTCGCGCAACCGGCAAGCGCCGCCGAAAACGGCGCCGGCGCCCGGTCCGCCGAGGCCATCGAGCCGGTGCGCCTGGGCTATACCATTTATGCCGGCGGCCTGCGGGCGCTCGCCCTGGACATGCGCGTGGCCCTGGACCCGCCGCGCTACGGCGTGCAGACGCAGGTGCGGGCGACCGGTTTTCTGGCGCGCATCCTGTCCTTTGTCCTGGAGGCGCGGACCACCGGCATGCTTCGGGCGGATGGGCTGGTCCCCGCGCACTACGCCACGGCCAACCAGTGGCGCGAGCGCGATATCCGCAAGGTCGCCATGCGCTACGGCGGCGCGCCCGTCCCCGCGGTGACCGCGATCCCGCCGGCGCGCAAGGACGACCGCGGGCGCGTGCCGGAGGCGCAGCGCCAGGGCACCGTGGATCCGCTGACGGGCATCTTCGACCTTTTGCTGGCGGATGGGGGTGCCTGCCGGGGGACGGCGCGCATCTTCGACGGCCGCCGACGCTACGACATTTCGGCCGAGCCGGACGGCCGGGAACAGCTCGCGGCCTCGGGGTACGGCATCTACAGCGGTCCGGCGCAGGTATGCCGCCTGAGCGTGGAAACCATCGGTGGCTTCTGGAACACCATGGACGAACGCAAGCGCTATCCGGATGCCGTGCGCATCTGGCTCGCCGAGGCGGTGCCGGGCGCGCCGCCGGTCCCGGTCCGCCTCCAGATGGACACGAGCTATGCCGCCATCGTGGGCCACTTGACCGCCACGCACCGCGGCGACGCCGCCGAGCTGCCCGAATCGCGCCTCGACGGCGCGGCCGAACTGCCCTCAGCGGGCGGCGCGAAGGCCGGCCAGCGCGCCCGGTAGGGCGTCGAAGCGGTCGATCCAGGCGTCGGCGTCGGCCGGGGCCAGGTCCGGATCGCCGTAGCCGTAGCCGACGAGGACGATGGGCACCCCCGCATCCCGTGCGGCGCGCAGGTCGATGCGGCTGTCCCCCACCATCACGGCCGCCGCCGGGTCGCCGTGCATCCGTTCCAGGGTGGCGAGCAGATGGGCGCCCGCGGGCTTGCGCACCGGGAAGCTGTCGCCCGCGCCGATGGCTTCGACGAAGCGCGCGAGGTGCAGGGCTTCCAGAATGGCGGCGGTGGGTGCCTCGGGCTTGTTCGTGCAGACCGCGATCCGCCAGCCGGCGCGCGCGAGCGTGTCCAGGGTCTCGGGCACGCCGGGATAGACGGCCGTATGCGCGGCCGGGTCGGCGTTGTACATGGCCATGAAACGCGCCACCGCCGGATCCCACTCGGAATCCGCGAGCGGCCGCCCGGCAAGGCTGAACCCATCGGCGACCAGGCGCGGCATGCCGCGGCCCACGATGCGCCGTACCTGGGCCTCGGACAGCGGCGCCAGGTCGGATTCGGCGAGCTGCCGATTGAGCACGGCCGTCAGGTCCTGGACCGTGTCGACAAGCGTCCCGTCGAGGTCGCACAAAAGAATCGGTGCCATACCCTCGTGTCCCGGCGCAGGTTGCGGGCGACGGGGACAGGGCGTAGCCGGCCCCGCCGCAACGCGCAAGACGGGCGGGCGGATGTGTCGCCGCCACGCAAACGCCATACGGGGCGCACGCGGCCGCCGCGGGCGGCGGCCAGGCCGCGAAGATGCGGCTTTGCGGCGCCGGCGCGGGGCGTGGCAGGTTCCGCGCGGCTCGGCGCGTGCCCGGCGCGCGCTGCAGGAGAGGCATAATCGTGGACGCAATGGTCCCTTCATGAGTGAGCCGAACCTCGCCGTCATCGTTCTCGCCGCGGGCCAGGGCACGCGCATGCGCTCGCGCCGGCCCAAGGTGCTCCACGCCGTCGCCGGCAAGCCCATGATCCGCCACGTTCTGGACGCGCTGGCGCCGCTGGAACCGGCGCGCACGGTGGTGGTCGTGGGGCCCGGCATGCCCGAGTTGACCGAGGCTGTGGCCCCGGCCGAGAGCGTGGTACAGGACGAGCGCCTGGGTACCGGCCATGCCGTCCTGACGGCGGAGGCCGCGTTGGGCGCGCGGGCTCAAGATCCGGATGCCGAGGTGCTGGTCGCGCTGGGCGACACCCCGCTGGTAACGCCGGGCACCTTCGACCGCCTGCGCCGCCGGCGCGCGGAGGCGAACGCGGACATCGCGGTGCTCGGCTTCCATCCGGAAGATCCGGGCGGCTACGGCCGGCTGATCTGCGACGATGCCGGGCGGCTGCGCCGGATCGTCGAGGCCAAGGACGCCACGCCCGAGGAGCTGGCGGTGGGTGCCTGCCACGCGGGCATGGTGTGCGCCCGTGCGCCGGCGCTGTTCGACCTGCTGCGGCGCGTGGACAACGCCAACGCCAAGGGGGAATACTACCTCACGGACATCGTCGCGCTCGCCGACGGGGCGGGGTTGACGGCCACGCACGCCGTCGCCCCGGCGACCGAGTTGCAGGGCGTGAATTCGCGCATCGACCTCGCCGCGGCGGAGGCGGCGATGCAGCAACGCCTGCGCCATGCGGCGATGACCTGCGGCGCGACCCTGGTGGCGCCCGAAACGGTGACACTGGCGGCGGACACCCTGCTGGAGCCGGACGTGGTGGTCCACCCGCACGTGGTCTTCGGGCCCGGCGTGCGCGTGGGCGAGGGCGCGGAAGTTCTGTCCTTTAGCCACCTGGAAGGGGCGCAGGTTGCGGCGGGGGCGAAGATCGGCCCGTATGCGCGCCTGCGGCCGGGCAGCGAGATCGGCGCCGAAGCCCGCGTGGGCAACTTCGTCGAGGTCAAGAACGCCCGGCTCGCCGCGGGGGCGAAGGCCAACCACCTGAGCTACCTGGGCGATGCCGATGTGGCCGAGGGCGCCAACATCGGCGCGGGCACCATTACCTGCAATTACGACGGCTACACCAAGGCGCGCACGGCCATCGGCGCGGGCGCGTTCATCGGCTCCAACACCGCGCTGGTCGCGCCGGTGCGCGTGGGGCAGGGCGCCATCGTGGGCGCCGGGAGCACGATCACCAAGGATGTGCCCGACGACGCCCTGGCGCTCGGGCGCGGCGACCAGCGCAACCGCGACGCCGCCGCGCGCCGCTTCCGCGAGCTGCGCCAGGGGGCGAAAGACCGATCCGAGGACAAGGGCTAAAGGGGACACGCCTCCACCATGTGCGGCATCATCGGCATCATCGGCGACCAGCCGGTCGCCCCGCTGCTCCTCGACGGACTCAAGCGGCTGGAGTATCGCGGCTACGATTCCGCGGGCATCGCAACGCTGGTGAACGGGCGCATCGACCGCCGGCGTGCCCAGGGCAAGCTCACCAACCTCGCCCAGCTTTTGGAGGACGAGCCCATCGACGGCACCGTGGGCATCGGGCACACGCGCTGGGCCACGCACGGCCCGCCCAGCGAGCGCAACGCCCACCCGCACGCCAACCAGCGCGTGGCCGTGGTACACAACGGCATCATCGAGAACTTCCGGGAGCTGCGCCACGAACTGGCGGAGCAGGGCCACGCCTTCGAGACCCAGACGGACACGGAAGTCGTGGCGCACCTGCTCGCCGACGAGCTCGCAGGCAATGCGACGCCCGCCCACGCCATGGCGAGCGCCCTGCAGCGCCTGGACGGCGCGTTCGCGCTGGCCGTCATCTTCGCCGGGCACCACGACGTCATGATCGGTGCCCGCCGGGGAAGCCCGCTCGCCGTGGGCTACGGCGACGACGCCATGTACCTGGGCTCGGACGCGCTCGGCCTGGCGCCCCTGACCAGCCGCATCTGCTACCTGGAGGAGGGCGACTGGGCGGTGCTCAGCCCGAAGGGCGCGCGCCTCTACGACGCGGCGGGCGACCCCGTGGACCGGCCGATCAAGCAGACCGCGCTCTCCGGCGCGATGATCGGCAAGGGCGCGCACCGCCACTTCATGCAGAAGGAGATTTTCGAGCAGCCCACGGTCATCGGCGATACCCTGCAGACCTTCGTCGATCCCCTGGCGCGCCGGGTCACCCTGCCCGAATTTCCCTTCGATCTGGGCGCGCTCCCGCGGATCACGCTGACCGCGTGCGGCACCGCATTCTACGCCGGTCTGGTGGCGAAGTACTGGTTCGAGCAGGAGGCGCGCCAGCCGGTCGAGGCGGACATTGCCTCGGAGCTGCGCTACCGCGCGCCGCCGCTGTCCGAAGGCGGGCTGACCCTGGCCATCTCGCAGTCGGGCGAGACGGCGGACACCTACCGCGCCCTTCTCTACGCGCGCGAGGAAGGCCAGCACACCCTCTCCCTGGTCAACGTGACCGAGAGCAGCATCGCCCGGGCGAGCGAGGCCGTGCTCCAGACCCTGGCTGGCCCGGAGATCGGCGTGGCCTCGACCAAGGCGTTCACCACGCAGCTTACCACCCTGGCTTGCCTGGCGCTCGCCGTGGGGCGGGCGCGCGGCGCGCTCTCGCCCGAGCGCGAGGCGAAGCTCACCGAGGCGCTGGTCGAGCTGCCTTCGCGCGCGGCGGAGATCCTCAACCACGACGAGACCATCCGTGCCATCGCGCACGACATCGCCGAGGCGCGCGACGTCCTCTACCTGGGGCGCGGGAACCTTTACCCGCTGGCCCTGGAGGGCGCGCTCAAGCTCAAGGAAGTCAGCTACATCCACGCCGAGGGCTATGCCGCGGGCGAGATGAAGCACGGGCCCATCGCGCTTATCGACGAGCACGTGCCCGTGGTGGTCTGCGCGCCCTCGGGGCCGCTGTTCGCCAAGCTCGCCTCGAACGTGCAGGAGACGGTCGCGCGCGGCGGCCGGGTGATCCTGTTCACCGACCGTGCCGGCGCGGCCGAGATCGGCGACATGGCCGAGCACACCGTGGTGCTGCCCGAGGTGGATCCGTTCGTTGCGCCCATCCTCTACGCTTTGCCGGTGCAGTTGCTCGCCTACCACACGGCTGTGGCCAAGGGCACCGACGTGGACCAGCCGCGCAACCTCGCCAAGTCCGTGACCGTGGAGTAGCGCGGCGGTCGCCCCTATGGTCCGGACGCCCCCGGGCGTGCTAAACGCGCGCGCATTGTTGAGATGCAGGGGGCGGCCATGGGCGTGCTGGTCACCGGTGCGGCCGGGTTCATCGGTTTTCACGTGGCGCGGGCGCTGCTCGACCAGGGCGTGCGCGTGATCGGCGTGGACAGCCTGAACGCGTACTACGAGCCGGCGCTCAAGCGTGCGCGTCTGGCGCTGCTGGAGCCGGCGGAGGGGTTCGCGTTCTACCATGCCGACTGTGCCGACATGGCCGCGATGTCGGGAATCGTGGACGCGCATCCCGAGGTGACGGCCGTGGTCCACCTGGCCGCGCAGGCGGGGGTGCGCTACTCCCTGGAAAACCCCTGGGCCTACGTGGACAGCAACGTCCACGGCCAGGTCACGGTGATGGAGGCGGCGCGCCGGCTGCCCGACCTGCGCCATGTGGTCTACGCCAGCTCGTCCTCCGTCTACGGCGGCAACACCAAGCTTCCCTTCGCCGTCAGCGATCCCGTGGACAATCCCGTCTCCAGCTACGCGGCCACCAAGCGCGCGGCGGAGCTGCTCGCAGAGACCTATGCCCACCTGTACCGCCTGCCGCTGACGGGGCTGCGCTTCTTCACCGTCTACGGGCCCTACGGCCGGCCGGACATGGCGTATTTCATGTTCACCCGGGCGATCCTGGCGGGCGAGCCCATCGAGGTCTACAACGCCGGGGAGATGCGCCGCGACTTCACCTACATCGACGACGTGGTCCAGGGCGTGCTCGCGGCCGTCGAGCGTCCGCCGGCGGATCCGGGCGAGGGCGCGGGGCGTCCCCACCGGCTGTACAACCTGGGCAACCACCGCAGCGAGGACCTGAGCCACTTCATCACGGTGGTCGAACGCGCCTGCGGGCGCAGCGCGGTCAAGCAGATGCGCGAGATGCAGCCGGGCGACGTCAAGGCGACCTACGCCGACATCACGGACAGTCGCCGCGACCTCGGCTTCTCCCCTAGCACCACCATCGAGAGCGGGATTCCCCGTTTCGTTGAGTGGTTCCGCGGGTATTACGGGGTCTAGCCGCCCTCTCGCGCCGCATGCGGGGCAGGGCGGCGCGCGCACGACACCTTGTCTTGTGCGCCCCGCTTGCGCGACGATCCCGAGCAAGATCGAATCAACCGACAGGAGGCAGGCATGAGCCCCGATGCGAGCCGGCGTGCGCCGCAGCTTCAGGACACCGCGCTGGTGCGCGAGAAGTGCTTCGTCGACGGCCACTGGATCGACGGCGAGGGTGGTCCCGCGCTGCCCGTGACCGACCCGGCGACGGGGGAGGTGCTGGCGCACGTACCGCAGATGACCCGCCAGCAGGTGAGCGACGCCATCGCCTCGGCCGACGCGGCCTGGTCCGAGTGGCGCGGCATGACGGCCAAGGGCCGGGCGAAGCTGCTGCGCGCCTGGCACGACCTGATCGTGGCGAACCAGGAAGACCTCGCCCTGCTGATGACGCTGGAGCAGGGCAAGCCGCTCGCCGAGGCGCGCGGCGAGGTGGCCTACGGCGCGT
>Ga0207714_1001734_pt1 | contig 13874 bp, 10 predicted proteins | sample PonA232FremontCA_2_FD_187270 | JGI IMG/M metagenome (GOLD analysis project Ga0207714, IMG submission 187270) | Marine sediment microbial community from Fremont, CA, USA - Pond A23 Sediment 2 (SPAdes) | ecosystem: Environmental > Aquatic > Marine > Unclassified | place: USA: Fremont, California... | reverse complement strand
ACAGGCCCGATCGCGATACCCGGCGCAACACCCAGCCCTGAGAACACCTGCTCGGATTCCGCCGACGCACCCGGCGATGGGCGCGCCTGGCTCTGCCACTCGCCGTCGTTCAGCGTCACCTCCCCAAAAGGCGTTGCGTGCGCCCGTTACCCCGCGACAGCCGCGAACGCGCGCGGGGCTCAGGCGTCTTCGTCGAACTTGCGCCGGACCAGCGCCGCCAGTGCGTCCAGGACGGCCGCGGCGTCGGCGCCCGTCGCCTGGAGATATAGGGTCGTGCCCGGGCCGGCTGCCAGCATCATAAGCCCCATGATCGAGGTGCCGGGAACGGTGACGTCATCCTTCGTCACGCTTACCTCGGCCTCGAAGGCTTCCACGGTGCGCACGAACTTGGCTGCCGCCCGGGCGTGCAGGCCGCGCTGGTTGCAGATGGTCACGGCCGCTTCGCGGGTATGGGGGCTTTCGGTGTCCTGCGTCATTCGCGTCCCGAGCCGGCGCGGCCATCGTCGGCGCCCGACGGCGCGCTCTCCAGGAGCTGCGTGGCCACGTTGATGTACTTGCGTCCCGCTTCCTGCGCCTGGCGAACCGCGCATTCCAGGGGCGCCTGGTCGCGCAGCCGCGCCAGCTTGATCAGCATGGGCAGGTTCAGCCCGGCGATCACCTCGATGCGCCCCTGCCCCAGCACGGACATGGCGAGGTTGGACGGCGTGCCGCCGAACATGTCCGTCAGGATCGCCACCCCGTCGCCGTCGTCCACGGCCGCGATGCCGTCGATGATGGCCTGGCGCCGGGCCTCCATGTCGTCATCGGGCGCGATGCATACGGTCGCCACCGCGTCCTGCGGCCCCACGACGTGCTCCAGCGCCGCTGCGAATTCCTTCGCAAGGTGGCCGTGGGTAACCAGGACAAGGCCGATCATGGGCGTCCCCTTGGCGGCGCGTCCGCGGCGCCGGTGTTGCATCATGCCGTGTGGCCCGGCGGGTCGGCCGCCGGATTGCGAACCCCGAGTTCGCGATGGTGAACGATGACACGCCAGCCCTCGCCGCGCAAAAACGCCGCGATCGCCTCGGCCAGCGCGACCGAGCGGTGCCGCCCGCCCGTACAGCCGATGGCGACCGTGAGGTAGCTCTTCCCCTCGCCGGCATAACGCGGCATCAGGCGCGACAGCATCGCCGTGAGGCCGTCCCGAATCGGCGCATAATCCGGATCCGCGGCGACATAGGCGGCGACCTCCGGGTCCTGCCCCGTGCGCGGGCGTAGGGCGGGCACATAGTGCGGATTGCGCATGAAGCGCGCGTCGAACACGAGATCGGCCTCGCGCGGCACACCCGCCTTGTAAGCAAAGGAGGTGACGAAGACCACCATGCCGGGCGCGCTCGCCGGCGCGAGCTGGCTGGCGACGACTCGCCGCAGGTCGTGCACGGTCAGGCTGGAGGTGTCGATGGCGAGATCCGCCTCCGCCAGCAGCGGCGCGACGAGACGGCGCTCCACCGCGATCCCGTCGCTAACCGGGCGTTCCTGGGCCAGCGGGTGGCGCCGCCGCGTCTCGGTAAAGCGCGCGCGCAGCACCTCGTCCTCGCTGTCCAGGAAAAGCAGCGTCAGCGCAAGCGCCGGATCGGCGCGCAGCTCCGCCAGCGCGTCCAGGAACGGCTGGACGGAGAAGTTGCGCGTGCGGATGTCCACGCCGATGGCCAGCGGCCCCGCCACCGCACCGTCGTGGACGATGCGCGGCAGGACGTGCAGCGGCAGGTTGTCGATCGCCTCGTAGCCCAGATCCTCCAGCGCCTTCAGCGTCGTGGAGCGGCCCGCCCCGGACATGCCGGTGACCAGCACGACAGGCAGCCGGCCCTCGTCGCCGACGGCGTCTGCGCTCTCCGGAGCCGGTGTCTCGCTGGCCATGGAATTGCCGCTTTCGGGGTCGCCTGCACCGCCGCCTGTCTCGCACGTTGGCGCAGCCGGCGCCAGGGCAAGAGCCAGCTTGCTCACGATCGCCGGATCGGTCGGGTCGAGGGTGGCGCGCGGGACCTCGACACCCAGCAGCGTCACGGTGGGCGGATCCGGGATGCGCTCGCCGGACGCGGCATCACCCAAGTCGACCACCAGCCAAACGGGTGCGCTGGCAGCGTAGGGGACCTCGAGAATGCCCACGCCGCGCGCCTCGATCCGGCCTTGGATGGTCTCGGGCGCACGGGCGACGAGCCGGCCGGACGGGTCCACGCCCAGTGCCGTCTGGTCATCGGCGATCAATCGCGCGCCCGCCTCGTGGATCAGCCGCAGCGCCAGCGCCGACTTGCCCGCGCCCGAGGGGCCGCGGATGAGAACGGCACGCCCCGCGCAAACGATTGCGGTGCCATGTCGCAGCACATTATCGGCCATGCGCATCCGGTGTCCGTGCAACCGCCTCCCGCGCGCCATGCCGGGGCGTCGCCGCACGCCGGCAAACGGCACGACAAAAACATAAACGTACCTTTTCTCCGTTCGAACGCGTTCCTATGATCTTTTGGGGTAGGTCCTTCGTGCGGCATTGAGGAGGTGCCGGAGATTGCCCGAAAGCGCATCGACGCTCACCAAAGCGCCGCGTATCGCGGACCGGGTATCCGGCCGCACAACGACGCTGACAAGCACGCAATCCCTGACCGAAGCAGCGTGCATCCTGCTCCGGGAACGCGCGCGGCATCTGCCCGTCCTCAGTGATTCGGGGGTGGTTGGCGTGCTGACCCCGCGGTCGGTGGCCGAAGGCCTCATCGAGACGGCACGGCCCGAAATCCAGCCCGTGGGCGACGTCGCGGACGCGGCCTGTCTCGTCGTGGATGCCGAGGCCGCGGCGGATGCGGTCGACCGGCGGATCCGCTCCGAGGGCGCGCGCTATGCGGTCGTGGTCGACCAGGCCGGGGCGGTCCTCGGCGCCGTGCATGCGGCGGACATCACCGGCGAACCCCATCGCCCCGACACGCCGGCCGCGAACACGCCGGCCGGCGTCGCCGGAGCCCGGCGGGCGGGGCCGGACGAGCCGGCCGTGTCCGTGGCACAGCCCGAGATCGCGCGGGTGCTTTTCAACACCACCTACGACACCATCCTGATCACCGACGCCCATCTGCGTATCCGCCACGTCAACCAGGCCTTCACCAACGTCACCGGCTACACCCTGGACGAGGTGCGCGGCTGCAACCCGCGCATCCTGCAGTCGGGTGAGCATGGCGCCGAATTCTACCGCGAGATGTGGGCGGCGATCCAACGCGACGGCGTGTGGCGCGGTGTCGTGCGCAACCGCACCAAGTCGGGCGCGATCTATGTCGTGCGCAACACCATCCGCCGGATCACCGACGACGCCGGGCGTGTGATCGCCTACATCGGCACCGGCGAGAACATCACCCGGTTCGAGGAAACGAGCGCGCGCGCGGCCTATCTGGAAACCCACGACGACCTTACCGCGCTGCCGAACAAGGCGAAGCTCGCCGAGATCGCCGCCGAGTGCGCCGGCGAGAGCGCGCATGCCGCGGGGTATGCCCTGATCTATATCGACCTCGTGGACTTTCACGCGGTCAACAACGCCCTCGGCTACAGTGGCGGCGACCGCATCCTGGTGGAGGCCGCCCGGCGCCTGCACGGCACCATGCGCTCGGTGGGGACGGTGGCCCGGATCACCGGCGACCAGTTCGCCATCTTCGCCCCCGCCCAGGGCACCGAGAACGCGTGGTCGGTGGCCAACACCGCGCACGCCACGCTCGTCGAGCCCTTCCACGTGGGCACGCAGACCCTGACCCTGGATGCGGCGCTGGGTATTGCACACGGCACCGGAGAGGCGAGCTTCGACGAGGTGCTCACACAGGCGCGCAACGCCTGCAAGAGCGCCAAGACCGACGGCGTGCAGGCGATCCACTTCCACGACGACACCATGACCGAGGCCGCCCGCGCGCGCGTTCAGGTTCTCTCGGACCTGCGCAGCGCCATCGGGCGCGACGAGCTGTGCACCTACCTGCAACCCAAGATCCGCCTGTCCGACGGCATGCCCGTCAGCGCCGAGGCCCTGGTGCGCTGGAACCATCCCACGCGGGGCCTGCTCGGACCGGGCATGTTCATTCCCGAGGCCGAGCGGGACGGGCTGATCCACGAGATCTCCAGGTGGGTGCTCCGGGACGTATGCACCCGGCTGCGCCGCCTGCAGGATGCGGACGGGCCGGTGCCGCGGATCGCGGTCAATCTCAGCGGCATTGACTTCGGCCGCCCGGACCTTCCGGATCAGATCGTCGGCATCCTCGCCGAGGCGGGCGTGGATCCCCAATACCTCGAGCTGGAGATCACGGAGACAGCGGCGTTCCGGGACCCGCAGCGGAGCCTTGAGCGCGCCCGCGCCCTGGCCGCGACGGGGCTGCATCTGTCGTTGGACGACTTCGGCACGGGCTATTCCAACATCGGTCAGCTCAGCCGCCTCCCCGTCGAGACCATCAAGATCGACCGCTCGCTGGCGCGCACGGCGGCCGAGGATCCCACGGACCGCATCCTGCTCGGGGCCGTGATCGGGCTGGCGCGGGGCGTTGGCGCCACCGTCCTGATCGAGGGCGTGGAGACGCAGGAACAGGCGGCGACGATCCGCGAGCTGGGGGCGGACGAGGCGCAGGGCTTTCTCTACGCCAGACCGATGCCCGCGGATGACTTCATCGCCTGGTGGCGCGAACGCGTGGGGTGAAGCCGGGGCGACTGAGGCCGGTGAACGGCGCTACACCACCGGCAGCCGCACCACGAACCGCGCCCCGAGCACCGTGCCATCGCTGTCCGCGCGGTTCTCGGCGCGGATGGTACCGCCGTGGGCGTTCACGATCTGGCGCGAGATGGACAGGCCGAGGCCGGAGTGGCCGCCGAACTTCTCGCTCTTCGGCCGCTCGGAGTAGAATCGGTCGAAGATGGCGTCAAGCTTGCCCGGCGGGATGCCCGGCCCCTCGTCGGCGACCGTCACGACGACAGCCTCGGCCTCGCGCCACGCCGCGACGTGCACGGTGCCGCCGGCGGGGCTGAACGTGGCCGCGTTGGCGAGCAGGTTGCGGAACACCTGGGCCAGCCGGCCCTCAAGCCCGGGCACGGTGAGCGGATCTGTTTCCCCGGTCGCGCCCTGCGCCAGGTCCAGGGCAAAGTGCGGCCCGTCGGTCTCGGCGTAGCTCGCCCGCTGCATCTCCACCAGCGCATCGAGCAGCTCGGCCAGCTCGACCGGCGCGGTGTCCGCGCGCGAGAGTTCGGCATCCAGGCGCGAGGCGTCGGAAATGTCGCTGATCAGGCGGTCCAGGCGCTGCACGTCGTCCTGGATGATGCCCATCAGCTTTTTCTGCTGCTGCGGATCCTCGATGCGCGCGGCCGTCTCCACCGCGCTGCGCACCGAGGTCAGCGGGTTCTTGATCTCGTGCGCCACATCCGCGGCGAAGCGCTCGATGGCATCCAACCGGTCCCAGAGGGCCTGGGTCATTTCGGTCAGCGAGGCGGAAAGCTCGCCGATCTCGTCCTTGCGGTGCGACAGGTCGGGGATGGCGACTTGCCGGCCCTTGGCGTGGCGCACCCGGTCCGCGGCATCGGCGAGCCGGCGCACCGGCCGCGCGATGGTGCTGGCGAGATAGACCGAGAGCAGCACGGTCACCCCCAGGGCGGCGGCAAAGACGATCAGGATGTCCAGGCGCCGGTCGCGCACCGACGCGGCGATTGCCGCGCCGTCCTGGGAGACCATGAGCGCGCCCAGCACCTGCCGGTAGCGCTGCACCGGCACGGCCACCGAGAGCACCAGCCCGCCCTCGCCGTCCCGGCGCACGGCCGAGCCCGTCTCGCCCTGGAGCGCGGTGGTGACCTCCCCGTAGTCGCCCGCGCGCTGGACGCGGTCCTCGGTGTACCGGGGGCGCTCGGTGAAGCCGGGGAGCTGCGCCGTGATCCAGCCGTAGGCCCCGGCCAGCCAGGTGCCGATGCCGCCGTCCGGCCGCGGCGGCAGCTTTTCCACGCGGACCTTGCCGCCCGGCCCCATGAGGACGAAGGAATCCACCAGGAGCTTGCCGTCGGGGCGGAAGACGCGCGCGCGCACGTCGCTGTCGGCGAGCAGGACGCGCATGGCGTGCTGGGTGCCCTGGCGGAGCAGGCGTTCCTCGCCGTCCTCGCGCACCACCACGGCGGCGTTGGCGAGCGTCGCGGCGAACGCGCGCGCCTGGATGCGCATGGATTCCAGCTCCGCGCGGATCAGACTCTCGCGGTACTGGTCCAGGTGCATCAGCCCGAGCACCGGCACCACCAGCACCAGCACGTTCAGCGCCAGGATCCGCCGGGTCAGCGGCGAGCGCCAGGCGCCGCGGCGCCGGCGTGCGCGGGTTTCGGGCCGCGCACCCTCGCCCGCGCCGGCGGCTGGCTGGGCCGCCTCGTTGTCCGCGTCCCGTTTCCGCGGCGCCGCGCGGCCCGGCGCGAGCCGGCGCAACAGGCGCCCGGGCAGCCCGCGCGCGGCGTCAAGGTTCGCGATAGCGATACCCCACCCCGTAGAGCGTCTCGATCTGCGCGAAGCTCGAATCCACGGCCTTGAACTTCTTGCGCAGGCGTTTGATGTGGCTGTCGATGGTCCGATCGTCGACGTAGATGCTCTCGCCGTAGGCGGCGTCCATGAGCTGGTCGCGCGACTTCACGTGTCCCGGGCGCATGGCCAGAGTCTTGAGGATCAGGAATTCGGTGACCGTCAGGCTCACCTCCTGATCGCGCCAGGTGCACTGGTGACGCTCCGGATCGAGCACCAGCGGCCCGCGCACGATGGCGGGCTCGCCGCCCTCTTCCGGCTTGGCCTCGCGCCCGCGCCGCAGCACCGCGCGGATGCGCTCGATGAGCAGCCGCTGGGAGAACGGCTTGGTGATGTAGTCGTCCGCGCCCATGCGCAGGCCGACCACCTCGTCCACCTCGTCATCCTTGCTGGTCAGGAAGATGACGGGAAGCTCGTAGGTCTCGCGCAGCCGGGTCAGCAGCTCCATGCCGTCCATGCGCGGCATCTTGATGTCCAGCACCGCGACGTCCACGGGCCGGCTGGTGATGCCGCGCAGCGCCTCCGTGCCGTCGGCATAGGTGCGCACCTTGAAGCCCTCGGCCTCCAGCGCCATCGACACCGAGGTCAGGATGTTCCGGTCGTCGTCGACCAGCGCCACCGTATCGTCCATGCCCCACCTGTGCGTGCCGAAGCCCTACCCATCCCCATATAGGCGACCCGGCGCGCGTGCGCCATCGCCACGGGACCACCCCAACCCGTCCCTGCGACCCGGCGGCGGCGAAATCGTGACAGGATCGTGGCGTCGCCGCAAAGCGCCCTGCGATGGGGTATGCCTTCGATCGGGTTCACGCCGGCAGGACCCCCCTTGGCCGCCGAAGACCCACCCGGCATGGACGCTGAGGCGTTCCGCGACTGGGCGTCGGCGCAAGGCGATACGGCGCGCGACGCGCTGGCCGGCGGCGCGGTTCCGGCGACGCCGCCCGGGGCTGCATGCCGTACCGCGCTGCTGCAGACCGTGCCGTGGCATCCGCTACGGTCGACACCTTGCAGGGCCGGCGGGCGGGTGGTAGGCAACCGACCATGCAGCAACCCGTTCGTCTTGCCCCTTCCATTCTCGCGGCCGATTTCGCCGACCTCGGCGCGGAGGTTCGCGCGGTGGACGCCGCCGGCGCGGACTACATCCACGTCGACGTCATGGACGGCCATTTCGTGCCCAACATCACCATCGGCCCCGGCGTCGTCGCCGCGCTGCGCCCGTACAGCGCCAAACCCTTCGACGTGCACCTGATGATCTCGCCGGTGGACGCCTACGTCCCGGCCTTCGCCGAGGCGGGCGCGGACATCATCACGGTGCACCCGGAGGCCGGGCCGCACCTGCACCGAACGCTCCAGCTCATCCACCAGCACGGCGCGCGCGCCGGGGTGGCGATCAATCCCGCCACCCCCGTCGACCGCGTGGCGGAGGTGCTGGACATGGCGGATCTCGTGCTGGTGATGAGCGTCAACCCCGGTTTCGGCGGGCAGCGCTTCCTGCCACGCGCGTGCGACAAGCTGCGCGCCATCCGCAGCATGATCGACGGCAGCGATCGGCATATCGACCTGGAAGTGGACGGCGGCATCAACGCCGAGACCGCGCCCGAGGCGGTCGCGGCCGGCGCGGACGTGCTCGTCGCGGGCAGCGCCACGTTCAAGGGCGGGCGCGACGCCTACGCCGCCAACATCGCCGCCCTGCGCGGACGGGGGTAGGCCATGCCCGAGCGGGCGGCGGCGGACAGTCCGACGCCGGTCGCCGCGCGCCAGGGGCCGCCCCACGCGCCCGGCCGGCTGGCGACGTTCCGGGCCTTCCTGCGCCTGCCCGTGGGCCTGATGTGGCAGCGCGCGCGCCACCGCACCCTCACGCCGCTGCGGCGCACCGCCGTCTACCGCAAGACGCTGGGTCAGGCCCAGGCCGCGGCGCTGAAATGCTATCCCCACGATCCCTGGCCGGGCAACACGGCGCGCGCCCAGGCGCTGCTGCGCCACCGCTACCCGTTCGCCGGGGAAGTGCTCGAATCGGCGGCGCCGCCCTGGCATGCCCCCGAGGCGACGCCCGCCTGGCGTGCCGAGCTGCACGGCTTCGCCTGGCTGCGCGACCTGCGCCAGCTCAACACCGACGCCGCGCGGCGGCGGGCGCGCGACCTGGTGGAGAACTGGATGGTCGAGTACCCGGGGCCGCGTGGGCGCGCCTGGGACCCCGCGGTGACCGGCGCCCGCCTGGCGAGCTGGCTGGGGCAGTACGGCTTCTTCGCCGATACGGCCGACGCCGATTTCCGCGCCCGGCTGGCCGACTCCATGATGCGCCAGACGCGCTATCTGATGCGCGTGCTCCCGTGCGGCCTGTCCGGCGCCGAGCACCTCTGCGCCATCAAGGGCCTGCTCTATGCCGGCCTGTGCCTGCAGGGCGGCGACCCGGCGCGGCGCCAGGGTATCGCGCTGCTGGAGCGCACCCTCCCGGAACAGATCCACCCCGACGGCGGGCACGTCACGCGCGCCCCGGACGTCCAGCTCCGGGTGCTGCGCGACCTGCTCGATCTGCGTGCCACCTTCGCGGGGGCGGGACTGAACGCGCCGCGGAGCATCGCGCTCGCCATCGAGAGCATGACCCCCACGCTCAAGCTGCTGCGCCACGGCGACGGCGGACTCGCCCTGTTCAACGGCAGCGACGAGGGCGACCGGGACAGCATCGATCTCGCCCTCCGGCGCGCCGCGTTGAAGACACGCGTGCGCGGCGCCGCCCCGCAGACCGGCTTCCAGCGGCTGGTTGCCGGGGACACCTGCATCCTGGTGGATGCCGGGCCGCCACCGCCGCCGGGCGAGGATGCGCGGGCGCACGCGGGTACCCTGTCCTTCGAGATGAGCGAGGGGACCCAGCGCATCGTCACCAACTGCGGCGCCAAGCCGGCCGGTACGGCCTGGGCGGAGGTGGCGCGCACCACCGCGGCGCACAGCACGGTCACGGTGGACGAGACCAACTCGGCTGAACTGCTCACCGCGGGGGGCCTGGGGCGCCGGCCGGCGAGCGTGATGTGCCGGCGCGACGAGGCCGACGGCGCGGTGCTGCTGGACATGAGCCACGACGGCTACGCCCGCAGCCACGACGTCCGGCACGCGCGCCGGCTTTACCTGGACGCCGCCGGCGGCGACCTGCGCGGCGAGGACGTGGTCACCGGCCCGGAAGGGCTGGCCGTGACGCTGCGCTTTCACCTGCACCCGGACGTGCGCGCGGGACTGATCCAGAACGGCACGGCCGTCCACATCCGCACGCCGGACTCCAGCGGCTGGCGCTTCCAGGTCGCCGGGGCGAGCCTGGACCTGGGGGAAAGCGTCTACCTGGGCGAGCCGGACCAGATACACCGGAGCCAGCAAATCGTCCTGGCCACGCGCACCAACCCGCACCGCACCATCGTGAAATGGGCCCTCAAGCGGGAGGGGGTGTGAGCGCGGCAGCCCCGGATCGGGCCGAGGGTCTCGTGGTTCAACAGGCGCACGAGGCGGCCCGGTTCATGCCCCTTCGACACCGCCGCCCGCGCGCCGCGCTCGCGCCATGAGCGCCGACGCCGCGCTGATCCTCGCCGCCACAACGGCGCTCGCGGCCCTGTCCGCCCTGGCCGTGGGCGGGGTGCGGCGCGTCCTGTTGCGCCACGGTATCCATGACGAACCCAATCCGCGTTCGTCGCACACCCACCCCACGCCGCGCGGGGCAGGTATTGCCCTTGTGCCGCTCGCCGCGCTGGCCTGGCTCGCGCTCGATGCGCTCGCCGGCGGCGCGGGACAGCTCGCCCTCGGCGCCGGCCTCGCCCTCGCCCTGGGCGCCGTCGCGCTGTTTGACGACCTGCGCGGGCTAACGCCGCTTCCGCGGCTGGCTGCGCAGATCGCCGTGGTCGCCGCGGGCATGGGGCTGTTCGACGGCGGGCCGGTTTTCCAGGGGTTGCTCCCGCTCTGGCTGGATCGGGTCGCGGCCGCGCTGGCGTGGCTATGGTTCATCAACGCATTCAACTTCATGGACGGGATCGATGCCCTCTCGGCAGCCCAGACGCTGGTGATCGCGCTCGGGCTGGTCGCGGTGGGCGCCGTGGCGGGATGGCCCGGGGCACGGGCCTGGCCCGCGCTTGTCCTTGCCGCCGTGGCCCTCGGCTTCCTGGTGTGGAACCGGCCGCCCGCGCGGATTTTTCTCGGGGAGACGGGTGCGGCGGGCCTGGGCGTGCTGCTCGGCTGGCTGCTCCTGGATGCCGCCGCGCGCGGGGCGTGGCCGGCGGCGCTCCTGCTGCCGGGGTATTACTGGGCGGACGCCAGCCTGACCCTGCTGCGGCGGCTTTTCCGCGGCGCGAAAATATGGCAGGCCCACCGCGAGCACGCCTACCAGCGCGCCGTCCGCGCCGGCTGGCCGCACGGCCGGGTCACACGCCTCGTGGCGGTGTTGGGGCTGGGCCTGATCGCGGCGGCGTGCGCCGCTGCCGCGGGCCGGCCGGTGATCGCGCTGGCCGGCGGGACGGTGCTGGTCGCGGCCGTGCTGGTCCGGCTCGAGCGGGCGGCGGCCCGCAGACCGCGGCCGTGAGCGCAGGCAGCAAGGGACCCAACACCGGTGTCGCATCGCCGCATCGCCAGCACGCGCGCCGCCGTCGCGTTCACCCACGACGTGCTCATGGCGCCGGTGTCCTTCCTCGTCGCGCTGGCGTTGCGCTTGGGCGAGGACGTCTGGCCGTACATGGCGGACCGGGACATGCTGCTCGCCCTGGGGCTGTTCACGGCGGTGTGCGCGGGTGTGTTCTGGTCCCTGAACCTGTATCGGGGCATCTGGCGCTACGCCTCGATGCCCGACCTGATCGCCATCGCGCGCGCGGTCACGATCGCGCTGCTGATCTTTCTGGCGATCACCTTCCTGATCACGCGCCTGGAGGCGTTGCCGCGCTCGTTCCTGATCATCAACTGGTTCGTCCTGATCTTCCTCTTGGGCGGGCCGCGACTGCTCTATCGCGTGTTCAAGGATCGTGGCTTCAACCACGTCCTGGAACGCAGCACCTACAGTGTGCCGGTGCTGCTCGTGGGAGCGAGCGACGCGGCGGAGCTGTTCATCCGCGACCTGCGCCGGGCGCGCGACAGCGCCTACCAGCCGGTCGGGATCGTGGACGACAAGGGCACCCGTGTGGGCCGCCACATCCACGGCGTGCCCGTGCTGGGCGACCTATCGCGCCTGGACGACGCCGTGGCCTCGCTCAAGCGCCGGGACAAGACGCCGCAGCGCCTGATCCTCACGCGGTCGCTGCCGCGCGCGGACATGCTGCGCCTGCTCGACGCCGCCGAGGCGCACGGCATGACGCTGGCGCGGCTGCCGCGCCTGACGGATTTCCGCGACGGCGCCGGCGCCCCCAGCGAACGGCGCGCCGAGCTGCGCCCCGTTGCGATCGCCGACCTTCTGGGCCGGCCGCAGGTGAGCCTGGATCGGGATGCCATGGCGCGTCTGGTCGCGAACCGCCGGGTGCTGGTCACGGGCGCGGGCGGCACCATCGGCTGCGAGCTGGTCCGCCAGATCGCCGGCTTCGGGCCGAGCCGGCTGATCCTGCTCGATCACGCGGAAATCGCCCTGTACAACATCGACCTGGAGCTTTCCGAGAACACGCCCGAGCTGGCGCGCCGGGCCGTGCTGGCGGATGTGCGCGACCGCGCCGGGCTGATGCGGCTGTTCAACGACGAGCGCCCGGACCTGGTGTTCCACGCGGCGGCGCTGAAGCACGTTCCACTGGCCGAGACCAACCCGGCGGAGGCGGTGCTCACCAACGTCGTGGGCACGCGCAACCTCGCCGAGGCGTGCCGTGCGCACGACGTGCAGGCGATGGTGCAGGTCTCCACGGACAAGGCCATCAACCCCACCGGCGTCATGGGCGCAACGAAGCGCCTCGCGGAGCGCTACTGCCAAGCCCTCGACCTGGCCGAGCGCGGGGGCAACCCCGGCGCCGGCACCGGCGTCGCGGGCTACCGGCCGACCCGGTTCGTCACCGTGCGCTTCGGCAACGTCCTGGGCTCCGCGGGTTCGGTGGTCCCGCTGTTCCAGCGCCAGATCGCCCGCGGCGGGCCGGTGACCGTGACCCATCCGGAGATGACGCGCTATTTCATGACCGTGCGGGAGGCGGTGCAGCTCGTACTCCAGGCCTCCGCCCTGGGCGTCGACGACGCCGAGCAGGCGGACGAGGTGGGCCGGATCTACGTCCTGGACATGGGCGAGCCGGTGCGCATCGTGGACCTGGCGCGGCAGGTCATCCGACTGGCGGGGCTGATCCCGGACAAGGACGTCCAGATCGTCTATACCGGCATGCGCCCGGGCGAAAAGCTCCACGAGGCGCTTTTCCAGGCGGACGAATCGAACCTGCCCACGCGCCACGATGCGCTGCGCCTGGCCGCCGCCCGGCCCGGCGACCTGGAGATCCTGGAGAAGGGCCTTGACGAGCTGGCCCGGCAAGCACGTACCGGGCGTGTGGAGGAGATGTGCACGGCGCTGCGCCGGCTGGTCCCCAACTACCAGACGCCCGGGCCGGACCGCGCCGCAGCGTCGTGATCCCACGGCAAACGCGAACGAAAACGGAACCGAGACGACCATGCCCGAGACCGCAACCCCCATCCGGCGCGCGCTGCTGTCCGTTTCGGACAAGCGCGAACTGGTCACCTTCGGCCGCTTCCTCGTCCACCAGGAGGTCGAGCTGGTCTCCACCGGGGGCTCCGCGCGCGCCCTGCGCGAGGCCGGGCTGCCCGTGATCGAGGTGGCCGAACTCACCGGCTTCCCCGAGGTCATGGACGGCCGGGTGAAGACGCTGCACCCGCGCATCCACGGTGGCCTGCTCGCCAAGCGGGACGCCGAGAGCCACACCTCGGCCATGGCCGAACACGGAATCCCCGGCATCGACCTGCTCGTGGTCAACCTCTACCCGTTCGCGCAAACGGTGGCCTCGGGCGCCGACCGCGCGACCTGCGTGGAGAATATCGACATCGGCGGGCCGGCGATGCTGCGCGCGGCGGCGAAGAACCACGCCTTCGTCACCGTGGTGACCAGCCCGGACGACTACGAGACCGTGATGGCGGAAATGGCGGCGAACGAAGGCGCGGTGAGCGAGCGCCTGCGCCGCCGGCTCGCCGCGGACGCGTTCGCGCACACAGCCGCCTACGACGCCGAGGTCGCGCGCTGGATGGCGGAACAGGGCGAGATCCCCTTCCCGCGCGAACTCTCCCTCGCGGGCCAGCGCAAGGACGTCCTGCGCTACGGCGAGAACCCGCACCAGGGCGCAGCCGTCTACACCACCAGCGAGGCCCGGCCGGGTGCGGTGCAGGCAACCCAGCTCCAGGGCAAGGCGCTGAGCTA
>Ga0207714_1001733_pt1 | contig 13875 bp, 10 predicted proteins | sample PonA232FremontCA_2_FD_187270 | JGI IMG/M metagenome (GOLD analysis project Ga0207714, IMG submission 187270) | Marine sediment microbial community from Fremont, CA, USA - Pond A23 Sediment 2 (SPAdes) | ecosystem: Environmental > Aquatic > Marine > Unclassified | place: USA: Fremont, California... | reverse complement strand
ATTAAAAAATTTTACTGTTCCTTTTTTCATTGTGTTTTAATATAATATAATTTGACATTGCAAAGTTAGTGTTATTTTATTGATACAGAAATTTTTTGGTAATAAATTTTTAATTTTATTCACAGGGTAGGTTTTTTCGATATGGTGGCATTTATGGAATGTGTTTATTTATATATTTTTTGAAAAGATTACATTTTTTAGCAATTATTTGGATTATTTTGTCTTTGTAAGTGCATTTTTTTCATAAAATGAAGCCTTAATTTCAGAAGTAGCAAAAAAATGAATACCGAACTGCAGAATACAGAATTCAGTAGCATGTGTCTGAATTCTGTATTCCGCCTTCTGAATTCTTTTACATGCTTGACGTAAACCCTGAAAATCCTTCCCTTACAATGGATCGACATCAAAATGTACTTGTAAAGCCTTGTTATCTGGTTGATTTATTACATTTTGAGTGGTGTTGCGTATAATTTCTTTTGATTTTCGCAGCGATTTTTCGCGTTCGACTTTTATTAGTATATGTTTCAGGTGGTAATTTTGAATTCTCCCTACCAGGGGATCTTGTGGGCCCAATACCCTGTAACCGAAAGTTTTCTGGAGTTCTTTGTTTAGTGTGTTGGCTGCATGATTGAGTTTGTCTATTTTTTTATGTTTCAAAAGAATTCTGATTAGCTTGTAAAAGGGCGGATACATAAATTCTTTTCGATCTGCCAGTTGAGATTTATACATCTCTGTGTAATCATTATCAATCACGTTTTTAATAATAGGGTGGGAGGGTTTAGACGTTTGAATTACAACAGTCCCCCGCTTGTTTTTCCGCCCTGCACGTCCGCTTACCTGCGCCATTAGCTGATAACTTCTTTCAAAAGCCCTGAAATCGGGAAAATTTAGCATGTTGTCGGCATTCAGTATTCCAACCACATTAACATTGTCAAAATCAAGTCCTTTTGAAACCATTTGTGTGCCTACCAAAATGTCAATGTTTCCTTCTTCAAAGGAATGAATGATTTTTTCGTAGGCATTTCTTGACCTTGTGGTATCCAAGTCCATTCGCTTGATAGTTGCTTCCGGGAACAGGATTTCAATTTCATCTTCGATTTTTTCGGTGCCAAATCCACGGGTAATAATCTTATTGCTTCCGCAGGAAGGACAGACTTTAGGAATGTTCTGCTGATAGCCGCAATAATGACAAACAAGTTTGTTGTTTCTTTTATGGTATGTTAAACTTACATCGCAATGTTTACATTCAGGTATCCAGCCGCATAGCTCACATTCGAGAAAAGGGGCAAATCCGCGCCTGTTTTGGAAAAGAATAACCTGCTCCTTGTTCGCAAGTGCTTCCTTCATATAGGACATTAGCTCAGGAGTGAAATGCGAACTCATCTCTTTTTTTCTTTGTGCTTTTAATATATCGGCGACGGTGATTTCGGGTAGCTGAATGTCTAAGTACCTGGAGTTCAGTTCTACTAGTTTGTATTTTCCGCTCCTTGCATTATAGTAACTTTCTACTGATGGGGTGGCGCTTCCGAGGAGCACTTTTGCGTTATGCATGGAAGCCAGTAAAATGGCTGCATCTCTTGCATTGTAGCGGGGTGCAGGGTCAAATTGTTTGTAGGTGTTTTCATGTTCTTCGTCAATAATCACCAGTCCGAGATTGGAAAAAGGCAAAAACACGGAAGACCGGACACCAAGAATTACCTGGTATTTTTGAAAAGTGCTGTTGGCATTCAGCAGATCGTTATAAACTTCTACTCTTTCATTGTCGCTAAATTTTGAATGATAGATGCCTACTGTGTTACCGAAAACCGACTTCAATCTTTCGATGATTTGCGATGTCAGCGCAATTTCAGGTAACAGATAGAGAACTTGTTTTCCTGCTTTTATTTGTTCCCAGATCAGCTGGATATATAATTCTGTCTTTCCGCTTGAAGTGACTCCATGTAAGAGGGCGACATTTTTTTCTTCGAACCCTTTTTTGATATTCTCCATGGCTTCACTTTGCGGTACGGTAAGTTGTTTTGCTTGTCCGACTGATGAATTGTCGTCCTGAAGACGGCGAATTTCTCTTGTAACTGAGGTGAATATTTTTTTAGAAATTAAAGCATCTAGAGCCGATTGGCTGGATTGGCTGTTTTTCAGCAATTCTTTTTTTGGAATTTCAGCATTTTCCTGATGATTGTTTTCTCTTATCATTTTTATGAAATTCATCAAAATTTCAACCTGCTTGGGAGCTCTCTGCAAATCAGAAAATACCTGTTCCATTTTTTCCTGGTCGTCGATAGAAAAATTCAGATGTAGAAACGTTTCTTTTTTAGGTTTGTAGGCATCTTTTAATTTTTCTTCGACCATGACAGCTTGTTTGTTCATAAGTGAATTGACAGTTGGCAGAATATCCTTCCTCCCTGTTTTTACTGCCAATTCATTCAAGCCCATTAAATTTTCTTCTTTGAGTACTTCGAGAATGAATTCTTCGTTTTCACTGAGTTCTGCTTCCTTTTGATTAAATTCAGGATTGTAAAGGACTTTCGTTTCACTTTCCAGTTTTAAACCCGAAGGCAAAGCTGCTTTGTAGACTTCGCCAAGGCTGCACATGTAGTATTCGGCTATCCATTCCCAAAACTGAAACTGAAATGCATTGATGATGGGTTGTTGATCTAGTACCGAATCAATCGGTTTGGTTTTATAGTTTTTAGGCTGGTTGTGATGAAGCTTATAAATGACAGCTGAATATAGCCGTCTTTTCCCAAACTGAACAATGACGCGTTTTCCACTTTCAATCTTGTCTCTGAGCTCCCAGTTGACATGATAGGTAAATGTTCCCTGAACAGCCAGGGGCATGATAACATCAACATAAAGTGTGTTTTGTTCTTGAACCATAAGGCGGCGCTCAATTATATTTTAGATTGAAAGGATTTCAAGGATGTCCAGCAGGCGCCGGTTTATGTCTTTGTGATGTTTGACTGTTCGATTAAACGGAATGTGTACGATTTCTCTGTTTATCATCCCGATCATTATGCTGTTTTGATTGTCCATAATAGCTTCAACCGCGGCAACACCCATTTCACTTGCTGTGACACGGTCATAGGCAGTGGGTGAGCCACCTCTTTGAATGTGGCCCAGTACGGTAACCCGCATGTCGTATTCCGGGAAATCTTTCTGAGTTTCTTTTGCAATATTAAATGCACCCCCGCTTTCATCCCCTTCAGCTACAAGAATTACATTGCTGAATTTCTTTCGTTTAGATCCTTTTTTAAGGTAGTTTTTTAATGTTTTTGTGTCACCTTCTATTTCGGGAATTAAAACTGCTTCTGCCCCGCAGGCTATCGCACTTCTTAGGGCAAGAAAACCTGCGTCTTTTCCCATAACTTCAACGAAGAAAAGCCGATTATGTGAACTTGCGGTATCTCTAATTTTATCTACAGCGCTAATAATCGTGTTGAGCGCGGAATCATATCCGATAGTGTAGTCTGTGCCATATAGATCATTGTCTATCGTGCCGGGAATTCCAACTACAGGTATATCATACTCTTCTGTAAATTCCCGGGCGCCGCGAAACGTTCCGTCTCCACCAATGACAACAAGCGCATCAATGCCTTCATTTTTCATGTTCTGATATGCTTTGTCTTTTCCCTCCTTAGTCTTAAAATCTTCACTTCTCGTTGACTTCAATATGGTTCCTCCACGTTGGATAATATCACTGACCATATTTGATTTCATTTGTTTGAAATTGCTCTGAATTAGTCCCTCATATCCAAGGCTTATAGCAACAACTTCCATTTCGTTGTAGAGCGCAGTTCTTGTTACGGCACGTATAGCCGCGTTCATTCCCGGAGAATCGCCGCCGGATGTTAACACACCGATTTTTCTTATTTTTGACATAAACTGATTTTTAATTCTAATCTTTCTTGAGCAAATATACAATCTATCAATTTACTCTCTTTATGTAAATACGAATTTGATTATATTTATTATTCAGTTTTATGAATAACCGCATGATTTCTATAAGAGTGATTAGATTTTTGAAAATCATGCGAATACTCATGTAATGAATTAACTTTTTTGTTGTTCAATAATTTCAAGTGCCTTTTCAAGCTGCTGTTGTCTGGTCAGTTTGCTGTTGTCTATTTTGTAAGCGTTTTTAGCCATTCTCAGCGGACTGATATTTCTGTTTTGATCGATTAAATCTCTTTCTTTAATGTTTTCAAGAATTTCTTCGTAGTTGGCTTCAATACCTTTTTCTTTTAGTTCTTTATGCCTGCGTTCTGCACGGATAGAAGCAGAGGCTGTTATGAAGAATTTTACATCTGCATTCGGAAAAACCACGGTTCCAATATCTCTGCCATCCATTGCAACTCCCCCCTCATGAGCAAATTTTCTCTGTTTTTTCACCAATTTTTCTCTTACAAAATTGAGCTTGCTAATATAACTTACCTGATTATTCACCTTCATTTGTCGAATATCATTGTCTACTTGTTTTCCATTTAGATAGATGCTTTGAATATTGCTTTCAGTATTTCTTTTAAAGTCAATATTTATATTATTTAGCTTTTTATCCAGTTCTTTTTCTTTAATTGTTGAATTATGCGTATCAATGAGGTTGTTGTTTAATGCATATAATGTGACTGCCCGATACATTGCTCCACTGTCTATATATCTTATCCCGTAATGTCTGGCTATATCTTGTGCAAGGGTGCTTTTTCCTGTGGAAGAAAATCCATCAATCGCGATAATCAGTTGTTTGGAATTATTGGGTGTCATATATTATTTGTTTCATTTTTAAAAAAGATTGTTAAAATCGGTGCGAATGGAAAAATGGTTTGTATTGCCTGCTAAATGATAATCAGCTGAACCATAGTTCAGGTATATATTAAAAATATTAATTCCAAATCCCCATGAAAAACCCACTGTGGCAGGTCTGGAAGGAATTTTTAATTCCTGTCGTTTTCGATAGTTATAACCAACTCTAAGGTAAAAATTGTTTATTGGTGTAAGTTCTATACCAAGGGCGACATGCCGCATGATTTTGTCAATGTTTTTGTTAAATGTAGAATTATATTGTTCAGGTTGATAGGCAGAGGCAGCTTTATTTTCAAGTTCCGGGTTGTTGTATCTGAGATTTGGAGTTTCCAGGTGTTCCAGGTTTGTTATCAGACGAATAGGCGCATGCCTGAGTTTTAACGAAAACCCCAGCTGGATTTCGAATGGGATGCTTTCTCTGGTATTTCCGTGGTAGGGCTTAATTTGAAACCCAATATTTTTAAAAACAAGGGCTGCTGTAAATAATCCGCTGGTATCTGTATAAGTGACACCCAGGTCTGCTCCTATGCCAAAAGATTTGTAGCTTTCCAGGTTCGAATAGATTGGCTTTAAGTTTGCACCGATGGTGAAATTTGTGTCTATCTTTTTACTTGCGATCAAATTCAGAGCATATTCGGAAGCCCTGAATGTTCCGGTTTTAAGTCCATGTTTGTCGGCTTTTTGAAACTCTCCATAATTCAGGTAATGAATGCCGGTGGCCATTTGAATTCCCCTGGGTCCTTTAAACGAATAAGATGTGTAACCGTAGTTTACATCTACAAAATAATTGACATAATTCATCTGAAAGTGATTGTCCATTCCGGGTTTTAGTAAAGATGGATTATGGTACGATAAGTTGAGGTCATTGTCATCTATAGCTATGGTTTTTCCCCCCAATGCAATTGATCTGGCAGAAGTGGTGAGATTTAAAAAACTGTAGGTATCATTTCCTCCTACTTGAGCAACTAGATTGCAGTTAAGGCATAACAGGACAAAAAGGAAAATCCATCGCATAAAACAGTTTTTAAATCTAATACAAAGTTAAATTAATAACTTTTTTTAGAAACAAATATTTTTCTAATTGAATATTGTTCTATTGTAATTAATATTTAATGCAATAAAAAACCGGGCTTTTAATCAGCCCGGCTAGAAAATTTAAATCTTTCGGAAATAATTTTTTATGCTGTTTTCTCTGTTTCAATCATCTGAAAGTTTGTTAATTCATCTGTTGCGCTGAAATCATAATCGGGATACTTATAAATCGGCATTCTTTCTTCCGTTTCGCCCATTGAATACCCCCATAATGTCTTATATTCCTCTGGATCCTCACCTATTTCCTGGATTTGTTTCAGGTAGCCTGAAATTGATTTGGATTCTACAATGACGATTTTCCCCATTTTATCGATAACCGGACTGTGTCTTCGCGTCGCATCATGATCAAATTTTAAAATGCGTCTGCCATCAGGAGTAAGTCCGATTGTTCTGAATGTAAGGCTTTTTCCTACACCCGGCATATTTAGCACGTTGCGGTCTGTTCCAATGAACGGCATATCTTCCGCTTCAAGAATTTCACGGATATTTTTTACCATATTTTTAGGATCTTCCGGGAATGCTCTGATTTTATCAAAGTAAGCTTTTGATATCATACCAAAACGCTTTTCTTCAATTTGTTCCTGTATAGAGCGGGCATTGGTGGAGAAGTTATGATAATTTTCCATAAAGCCTTTGGCGCTGAAAGTATAGTAAGGTAAAACGCCTATTTCATTGAGCGTTTTACGTAGTTTGGCTGTATGCCCTCTCCTCGATGCAGATGCCGTAAGTACTTGTTGGTTGGTAACTATCCAGCCTGCCGTAATCAGTTTTTTTACAGCTTCTCTTGATTCGGGGGTGATTTCCATCGCTGTTTCATAATGCGTTTGGATAACAAATTGTTTTATCCCGATTTTAGAAGCTTTCTTTTTGAATTTAGCTAAAATATCCACGAGATCCTCATTAATACGCTGTGGCAAATATATTGGCAAACGTGTTCCTAAACGAACGCGTAGCATCTCGGCGTATTTTTCCCCATCGGGGCGGTTTTTGTTATCTTCTTTTTTCTGTGCAGCCATATCATAAACTGCATCCAGTATTCTTTGCAACGACTTATCCGAACTCATTAATGCATCTCCGCCAGTTATTAATATATCTCTTATTTGAGCATCGTTGCGGAAGTATTCCATTATTTTTTTTAGCTTTTCAGGCCATTTTTCGTGGGGCTTGAGTTTTTCCAGATTGAAGTTCAGGTTTCCATTTTGAAAGTCATGCATTCGTTGACAAGATGCACACAATCCCCCACAAGCACGGCCCATAGAATCGGGTATCAGTATGGCTACAGTTGGGTAGCGTCTGTGTACATTTCCTCCTTCAGGCAACAGCCAGCCCGCAGCATTAGGCTTTCCCGGTTCAACAATGTCTTCTTTTTCCCATGCGCTAATATGTCCGAATTCGTCTACCAGCTCTTTGCTGTAGAGCATGTAATCCCTGATAGGCTGATCCGCTCCGATGTAATCCCCTGTTTTGTTAGTATGCAAAAGGGATAGATAGTATGGATTTACGAAAAATGGAATTCCTGCTTCTTTTGCTTCATAAAGAATTTCCATTGTTTCTTCAGAAAGCGAATAGTCCAATAGTTCATTAAGGGTGTCGGGATCACGGACAGCGAATTTTAAATGGAACAGCTTTGAATTCCACCATTCATACATTTTTTTCTTCTTCTTTTCATCTGAATCATTGGGTTCAAATTTAAAGACAGTACTAGTATATTCTCCCTTGTCTATTTTCTTAATCAGGGAATTTATGATACGTTCTTTGTTTTCTTTTCTAATTTCGATAATATCCTGATCCAGACCAGAGGGATGTCTGTCCATCCATTTTTTGACTTTTTCTTTATCCGGTAATTCTCTGGATATTTTTCCATTGAACTGTCTGAAGAGATTCAGTAAATCTTCAAAGAAGTCAGGTTTTGCCCCGCCTTTCCCAAATTTTACAGCTAACCACAAAAGGCGGATGGGATTATTGTAAAACACTTTTCCTCTCAAATGCGGGTCTTCATATTCTATCCCTTCGTGGTCTATGAAATCTAAAATTCGGATTGCTGCAAAATCTTTGTAATTTAGTTTAGTAAAAATATCTCTGCCACTTACATTCTCAGAGTAGTATTGCAAGGCGTTTGAGTTTTCCTCTAATTCGTCCAGAACCCATTTTCTCACGCTCGCGTAAACTTCATTGACATTTTCAGATTTTTCAAATATTTCTTTGATAGCTGGGTTTTCTGTTAAAATTTTTTGCACTAAGTATTGGGATCTTGGATTTATCTTCACAGTTTCAATATTCATATTTCTACTCATAACCTTTCCAATTTAGGACGCACAAAATAACAAAAAATTGATTTTAAATAAAAGTTCATTTTCTTATGTTAGATTATTTTTCTCTGGATATCAACAGCGTATTTGCTTTTTATAAAGTCGATAATAGTCGGAAAAAACTCCAGAAAATTATTGTTTATCGTTAAATAGTTTTCAGATAGGGTTTTTATTGCTTTTGAGGTATGATCAGGAAGGCTGGTACGCCTGGACATGATCTTCAATGCTTGTTCCAGACCTTGTATGTTTTTATAAGAGTAAAGCCGGTTTTGTTCTATCATTTTGGGCAGGAAACTTTGTATTTGATGGGGTAATAGATCATTATTTCTTTCCAGCATAGCATAAAAATCCTGTACGAAATCCTGTAAAGGCTGGTCTGAAAATTTATCCCAGTTGATAGCTAAAAAGTGATCATAGAAGAGATCTATAATTATGCCTGCATATTTATGAAAATAAGGAGAAAACAAGTGTTTAACCCTTTTTGGAACGGGGTTTTTGTCAGTGAAAGCGTCAATATTCCGGTGCATTATAATCCCTGTTTGTATTTGGGGATCATACTTTTTATACTTCTTTCCTTTAATATAATCACCGATGAAATTCCCGATTTTTATATATTCATCATCACCTGAAAGAAATATGTGAGCCAAATGATTCATAATGTATGTTTATAACTTTGATAGTCTTTGTGTATTATGTTGAAAGTTTAATTAATTTGAATTAAAGTCCATTCAGTGTTAACATAATTCAAACTGTATTTGTTCTAACACGAATTATTCAGACTTGAAGTATGTTTTTTAACATTTTTGAAAACCAAGATAGTTGTTTTTGTATTGTACTATATATCAATGTGTTAGATTGATTGTTCTTAGGTTGAATTGGAATTCATAAAGAGAAGTAAATTAGTATAAATTTCCATTATAAAATATATTTTTGTTATTTATAAATAAATAATTTAATATCAAACCTCAAATAAAAGTTACGAATTATGGCAAAAAGAAATGTAATCATTATCGGAGCTGCTGGAAGAGATTTCCACAACTTTAACACTTATTTCCGTGGAAATAGTGAATTTAACGTAGTAGCATTTACAGCCGCTCAAATTCCTGATATTGAAGGCAGAAAGTATCCGGCAAGCTTGGCTGGTGAAGATTTATATCCAGATGGAATACCGATTTATGCAGAAGAAGAGCTGCCTAAACTAATTAAAGACTTGAATGTAGATGATTGTGTATTCTCTTACAGTGATGTTCCTTATCAGCATATTATGAGTGTTAGCTCTATTGTACATAATGCAGGCGCTAACTTCATTACACTGGGCATGAAAGACACAATGATTAAAAGTACAAAGCCTGTTATTTCAGTAGGAGCGGTTCGAACCGGTTGTGGTAAGAGCCAGACTTCCAGGAAAGTTATTGAAACGCTTATGGAAAAAGGCCTTAAAGTTGTTGCTATTCGTCACCCTATGCCCTATGGTGATTTAGAAAAACAAAAGGTTCAGCGTTTTGCAAAACTTGAAGACCTAAAAAAACACGACTGTACTATTGAAGAAATGGAAGAGTATGAGCCTCATATTGTAAGAGGAAATGTTATTTATGCAGGCGTTGATTATGAGGCTATTGTAAGAGAAGCCGAGAATGATCCGGATGGATGTGATGTTATTCTCTGGGATGGCGGAAACAACGACTTCCCGTTTTACAAACCAGACCTTGCAATTACTGTAGCTGACCCACACAGACCCGGACACGAATTGAATTATTATCCTGGTGAAGCAAATCTCAGACTTGCTGACGTTGTGGTTATGAATAAGATGGATAGCGCTGCTCCTGAAGATATTCAAACTGTACGTGAGAACATTGCAAAAGTTAATCCAAATGCAACTGTTATTGATGGCGCCTCACCTATTTCAGTTGAAGATCCTTCAGTAATAAAAGGAAAGAAAGTGCTTGTTGTTGAAGACGGCCCAACCCTTACTCATGGTGAGATGAAGATTGGTGCAGGAACAGTTGCAGCACAGAAATTTGGTGCAGCAGAGATTGTTGACCCAAGACCTTACACTGTAGGAAGACTAAAAGAGACATTTGAAATTTATCCGGAAATCGGCAAATTGCTTCCTGCAATGGGCTATGGAGATGAGCAGATTAAAGATCTTGAAAAAACCATTAACAATACAGATTGCGATTCTGTTATTATTGGTACACCTATCGACTTGAACCGAATTGTTAAGATCAAGAAACCAAATACAAGAGTTTTCTACGATCTTGATGAAATAGGTAAGCCTGATGTTCAGGAAATCGTAGATGAATTTGTGAAAAAGCACAATATAAAATAGAGGTCAAATAAATTTGACATGTTTTAAAGCGGTCTTTAACAGGCCGCTTTTTTAGTTTCAATTTGGCATGAAATTTTCGTGAGTGAGAATCGCATAATTTGTGATAAATTAAAGACATTTCATAACCTGAATTATTCAGAATTAGATTTGATTTTGATTAAACAAAAAATTATTTTTGTGGGTAACCTTCTTTTAAAAATTAGCTCAATGAAGACAAAAATATTTATGCTGATCAGCTTAATGCTTTTAAGTAACTTAGCTGTTTTAGCCCAGAAAGATACTCAGGATACAACAAACAAGAATGAAGAAAAGCTTGATTGGCGCAAAGTGAAAATTGTCAATAATGAGTCTAATGTCTTGGGAATGAAAAAGGTGCAAGAGGTTAAGGCTACCACCAAAGGTGACGGGCAGGGTTATCAGACACCAAAAACTCTGGAACGCAGTGCTCGAATAGTTTTACGTAAAAAAGCAGCTCAGTTAAATGCGAATTATATTCTCCTGACCGATAAAAATATTGTGGTAGCATTTGGAGAGAATCCAAGCGCGACACTCTATGGGGTTGCATACACAGATAAGAAAAAAAGCGAAAAAGGGGCACAAATGGAAGATGAACAGGAAGGTTTGTAGCTTACTTTGTTTAGTATAGGTGTTCGGAAGCAGAGTTAAATAATGGAATGACCATCAATTTGCCAATGAGTGGATAGTTGCAGTTGCAGCAGCAGTGAAGAGGTAACTTGACAGCAACTTCAAGATTTCTCAGTGTTAGAACTAACAAGTGGAAAGCAGATGGCAATATGAAATCGTCAGTAGTAGAAAACAACATGATACATATATACTAAAATATAAATATCAAAAAAATTATTAAAAACTTGACCGCAAAACGCTAACAGGTTTTGGAGACATTATCAGGTTTTCTCTTCGCTGCCTACTTTTTTACTTCCAAAATTGCCTGCTCACTGGCAAATTGATGGACTTTTTAATATTTTCATCTATTAGGTATTACGAGATGTGTTTTGTTAACCCTTATATGCTGAAGGTTTCCTCTGCTTGCTGCAACTGCGACTGCTTACTAATTAGCAAATTGATGGTCATTTTAATATTTGTCTTTACTTTTGAAATTGCCTATAATAAACCAAACTCCTTTTTACTTCTTCTTCACTCACGTATTGGTCCAGGGCAAGAGCGCCGACATCTTTCAGCAGGCTGAAATTAATCGCGTTGTCTTTGTTCTTTTTGTCAAACAGCATAATTTGTTCTAATTTATCAATATCCTGGTTGTCAATTTTAATTTGGCTGTATGATTTTAAAATTGAATCAGTTATTGCTTCTGCTTTGCCCCTGGGAAAGCCAATAAGTTGGGATGACAAAAACAATTCACAGATTATGCCGTTAGCAACCGCTTCTCCATGCAGTAGCGGTTGCTTTTTTTCAAACGACAAGCTTTCAAATGCATGTCCAATGGTATGTCCAACATTGAGTGCTTTTCGTATTCCTTTTTCGTAAGGATCGTTAATGACAAATTGGTTTTTTATCTTCAATGAATTATGAATTAATTTCTCCCAGTCTGCTTTACCCAATTTAAGAGGGTTCTGTTTGATAATGTGATCGAGATGTTCCTGGGAATGAATTAAGCCGTGTTTTAACATTTCCGCCCAGCCTGCATAAATTTGTCGTTCATTTAATGTCTTTAGGAAAGAAGGATTGATAATTACAAATCCCGGGGCTTGGAAGAGTCCAATCTGATTTTTTATTCCGTTGAAGTTAAAGCCTAACTTGCCGCCAATAGAGGCATCAACCATTGATAGAAGGGTTGTCGGAATGTGAATGAACTTTACACCTCGTTGAAAGGTTGCTGCTGCAAAACCACCGATATCTAATAATAAACCGCCACCCAAATTAATAATAAGAGAGCCTCTTTCGCATTTGTTTGCCTGCAGGAAATCCCATATTTTGCTTACTGTATCAAAATTTTTATTTTTTTCTCCCTGTCCGATGGTAAGAACAAAAACATTTTTGTGTTGTATTATTTCATTAAGCTGAGAAAAGCAATATTCATAAGTGTTTGAATCTACGATTACAAATATCTTTTTTGGCTGAACGTTCCTAATAACGGGTTTTAACGAAGATGATAAATCAGATTCAACGATTATTTTGCTATTATAAGAATTTATTTGCATATTAAAATATTAAATTTATTAATTATGATGGACTTTGAAAATACAAAAATAGCTTTTAGGAGTAAAAGTAATAAAGAATTAAAGAAAGCCTATTTTCTTTTTACAACGATTAAACATCCCTGGTTGGTACAAACAGGTAAATTCTTAGTTAACATTGCATTAGGAATTAAATTTCCAATAAAATGGATCGTAAAACCAACCATTTATGCGCATTTTTGTGGGGGTGAAACCATCTCTGAATGTGAACCCGTGGTGCAAAAACTTGCAAAACATAATGTTAAAACTATTCTGGACTATTCTGTAGAAGGAAAAGAATCCCCTGAAGAAATGCAGGCTGCGCTAGATGAAACCATACGGGCGATAAAAAACGCCTCAGAAAATCCGGATATCCCTTTTGCTGTTTTTAAACCAACGGCTTTTGGAAAAGACGCAGTGCTGGAAAAAGCTAGTTTAGATGAAAACTTAACGCCAGGCGAACAGGAGGAGTTAGATCGTTTTCGTGAGCGTATTGATACATTAGCCAAAACGGCTTATGATGGAGATATTCCAATCATGATTGATGCAGAGGATTATTGCTACCAGAAAGTTATAGATCAGGTTGTAACAGAGATGATGGAAAAATACAATAAAGAAAAAACGATTGTTTTCAATACATTGCAAATGTATCGGTGGGACAGGCTTGATTTTTTGAAAGAAGAACTTCGAAAAGCACAGGAAGGCGGCTATTATATCGGGATGAAGTTTGTTCGGGGAGCCTATATGGAAAAGGAAAGAGAACGTGCAGAAAGACTGGGATATCCATCACCAATTCATCCGGATAAAGAGCGTACTGACAGGGATTATAATGCAGCATTAAAGTTTTCCGTAGAAAATATCGATAAAATTGCTATTTTTAACGGAACTCATAATGAAGAAAGTTCTTTATACTTGACTGAACTGATGGAAGAGCACGGGATTAAGAAGGATGACCCAAGGGCTTATTTTTCTCAGCTCTATGGAATGAGTGACCATATTAGCTTTAACCTTGCTGAACAAGGCTATAAGGTAGCTAAATATTTGCCTTACGGACCAGTGAAGAATGTATTGCCTTATTTGATCAGAAGGGCAGAGGAGAATACTTCAGTTGCAGGACAGACCAGCCGCGAATTAACTTTATTGAAAAAAGAAATTA
>Ga0207714_1001732_pt1 | contig 13885 bp, 13 predicted proteins | sample PonA232FremontCA_2_FD_187270 | JGI IMG/M metagenome (GOLD analysis project Ga0207714, IMG submission 187270) | Marine sediment microbial community from Fremont, CA, USA - Pond A23 Sediment 2 (SPAdes) | ecosystem: Environmental > Aquatic > Marine > Unclassified | place: USA: Fremont, California... | reverse complement strand
AGCTCGATCCGGGCGTACGCGCCGGCTATCTGTTCAACACCACCATCGCCGGGATCGAGGACGCCGACGCCTGCCTCATCGTCGGGTCCAACCCGCGGCGCGAGGCGGCCATGATCAACGCCCGGCTGCGCAAGCGCTTCCTCCAGGGCGGCTTCCGCGTGGGCGTGATCGGCGAGCAAGCGGATCTGACCTTCCAAACCGAATATCTGGGCGCCGGACCGGACACGCTCGCCGAGGTTGCTGCGGGCCGGAACAGCTTCGCGGACGTCCTGCGCGAGGCCGAGCGGCCCATGATCATCGTCGGGCAGGGCGCGTTGGTGCGCCCCGACGGGTCGGCCGTGCTGGCGACGTGCCGCGAAATCGCCGAGACCTTCGGCATGGTTGGCGAATCCTGGAATGGCTTCAACGTCCTGCACACGGCTGCGGCGCGCGTGGCCGGCCTGGATATGGGGTTCGTGCCGGGCCCGGGCGGGCGCGACGCCACGGCCATGCTGACGGCGGCCGAATCCGGCGAGCTCGATGTCCTCTATCTCCTGGGCGCGGACGAGCTGGACGCGGAGCGGCTGCGCAAGCCCTTCGTCATCTACCAGGGTCACCACGGCGACGAGGGCGCGCATGCCGCGGACGTGGTGCTGCCGGGTGCGGCTTACACGGAGAAGAACGCCACCTACGTCAACACCGAGGGGCGCGTGCAGCTTGGCCGGTTGGCGGTGAATCCGCCGGGCGACGCGCGCGAGGACTGGGCGATCCTGCGCGCGCTCTCGGCGTACGCCGGGCCGCAGGCGCTGCCCTACGACAATCTCGGGCAGGTGCGGCAGAAGCTGATCGCCGCGAACCCCATCTTCGCCGCGGTGGATCATGTCGCGCCGGCGCAATGGGGCGCGTTCGGCACGCCGGGGACGATGGACAGCGCGCCCTTCGCCTCGGCCATCAGCAACTTCTATATGACCGATCCGATTTCGCGGAACTCGGAAACCATGGCCCGCTGCACCGAGGCCTTCCTGCGCAAGCACAACACAGCGACGGGCACGCATGCTTGAGTTCTGGCAAGGATACCTTTGGCCGGCCGTCTTTATCCTTCTGCAGATCGTCGCCGTGCTGGCCCCGCTGCTCCTGGCGGTGGCCTACACGACCTATGCCGAGCGCAAGGTTATCGGCGCGATGCAGATGCGCAAGGGGCCCAACACGGTCGGCCCCTTCGGGCTGCTACAGCCCATCGCGGACGGCCTGAAACTGCTGTTCAAGGAGACCATCCTGCCATCCGGTGCGAATCGGGTGGTCTTCGTGATCGCGCCCATGATCACCATGATCCTGGCCCTGGTCGCATGGGCCGTGATTCCCTTCGACAAGGGTATGGTGATCGCGGACATCAACGTCGGGCTGCTGTATCTCTTCGCCGTGTCCTCACTGGGCGTCTACGGCATCATCATGGCGGGCTGGGCGTCGAACTCGAAGTATCCCTTCATGGGCGCCATGCGTTCCGCCGCGCAGATGGTCTCCTACGAGGTCTCCATGGGCTTCGTGGTGATCACGGTCGCGCTGTGTGCGGGCTCACTGAACCTCACCGAAATCGTGGAGGCGCAGCGCACGGTGTGGTTCGCCCTGCCGCTGCTGCCCATGTTCGTGATCTTCTTCGTCTCCATTCTCGCCGAGACGAACCGCACGCCTTTCGATCTGCCCGAGGCTGAGGGGGAGCTGGTCGCGGGCTACTTCAGCGAATACTCCGCGATGACCTTTGCCCTGTTTTTCCTGGGCGAGTATGCCAACATGCTGCTGCTCTCCGGGATGACGGCGGTTCTCTTCCTGGGGGGCTGGTTGGCGCCGCTCGGGATCCCGCCGTTGACCTGGATCCCCGGGCCGATCTGGCTGGCGCTGAAGATCGCGCTGGTGATGTTCGTCTTCATCTGGGTGCGCGCCACGCTGCCGCGTTACCGCTACGACCAGCTCATGCGCCTCGGCTGGAAGGTCTTTCTGCCGTTCTCGCTGGGCTGGGTCGTGCTCACCGCCGGCGTGATGGTGAGCTTCGGCTGGCTGCCGGAGTGACGAGAAGCCGCTGCCCGCGGGCCTTGAACCCGGCGGGCCGGTGGCTAGGCTGGGATGCGGCGTGCGCGGCCGGCGTCCCGCCCCGTAAGCGAAAGGCTGGATGTGCGCGATGACAGTGCTCGACCGCTACGCCCGATCCTTCGTGCTGAGCGAGATCCTCAGCGGGCTCGCGCTTACCTTCCGGTACATGTTCAAGCCGAAGGTGACGCTGAACTATCCCTATGAGAAGGGCTCGCTTTCGCCGCGCTTCCGCGGCGAGCACGCGTTGCGCCGCTATCCGAACGGGGAGGAGCGCTGCATCGCGTGCAAGCTCTGCGAGGCGATCTGTCCGGCGCTGGCGATCACCATCGAATCCGAGCCGCGCGAGGACGGAAGCCGCCGGACCACGCGCTATGACATCGACATGACGAAATGCATCTACTGCGGGCTGTGCGAGGAGGCGTGCCCGGTGGATGCGATCGTCGAGGGTCCCAACTTCGAGTTCGCCGCGGAGACGCGTGAAGAGCTGTTTTACAACAAGGAAAAACTGCTTCAGAACGGCGATCGCTGGGAGCAGGAGATCGCCGAAAAACTGGCGCTGGATGCGCCGTACCGGTAACCTCGCCGCCGCCGGCGTCCGCCGGCGGCCTTTTCGCCCGGCCGGCGCGTCGATAAGGGGGGACGCCGGTCGGCCGCGCTGCAGACACACCGCCGCCGTCGTGAGGAGCGCATGATCGTCGAAGCGCTGTGCTTTTACCTGTTCGCCGCGATTACGATCGCGGCGGGCGTGATGGTCATCTCGGCGCGCAACCCGGTCCACTCGGTGCTGTTCCTGATTCTGGCGTTCTTCAACGGGGCTGCGCTGTTCATCCTTATGGGCGCCGAGTTCCTGGGGATGATCCTGGTGGTGGTCTACCTGGGCGCGGTTACGGTATTGTTCCTCTTCGTTGTGATGATGCTGGACATCAATGTCGCGGAGCTGCGCCAGGGCTTCCTGCAGTACCTGCCCGTGGGTGCGCTGATCGGGCTTGTTCTTCTGGCCGAGCTGATCATGGTTCTGGGCGGCTGGGCGACGGCGCCGCAGGCCGCGCAGGTGGCCCAGGTGCCCGCGCCGCCGCCGGACGAGGTGTCCAACACGGCTGCGCTCGGGCGCGTGCTGTATACCAAGTATCTCTATCTCTTCCAGGCCGCCGGGGTGGTGCTGCTGGTCGCGATGATCGGCGCGATCGTGCTGACCCTGCGCAGCCGGCCGGGGGTGCGCCGGCAGTCCATCGCCGAGCAGAACTTCCGCTCGCGCGAGGAGTCGGTCGAGATCAAGAAGGTCGAAACCGGGAGCGGCGTGTGATGCTGGAGATCGGGCTGTCGCACTACCTCACCGTCGCGGCGATCCTGTTCACGCTGGGGATCTTCGGGATCTTCCTGAACCGCAAGAACGTCATCGTCATCCTGATGTCCATCGAACTCATGCTGCTCGCGGTGAACATCAACCTCGTGGCGTTTTCCACGCACCTGGGCGATCTCGTCGGGCAGGTGTTCGCCATGTTCGTGCTGACGGTCGCGGCCGCGGAGGCGGCGATCGGGCTGGCCATCCTGGTGGTCTTCTTCCGCAACCGCGGCACGATCGCGGTGGAAGACGTCAACATGATGAAGGGCTGAGGCCGCGATGGAGGTCGTCGCCGTCTTTCTCCCGCTCGCGGGCGCCGTGATCGCCGGTCTTTTCGGCGAGCGCGTGGGTGACCGTGGGGCGCAGGTCATCACCAGCGGCTTCCTGATCCTTTCGGCGCTGTTGTCCGCGCTGGTGTTCATCAACGTCGCCGTGGACGGGAACGCCTACACCACGGAGCTGTTCACCTGGTTCGACAGCGGCAGCCTCGAGCTGAGCTGGGCGATCCGGATGGACACGCTGAGCGCGGTGATGCTCGCCACGGTCACCATCATCTCGGCGGCCGTGCACGTCTATTCCATGGGCTACATGGAACACGACCCGTCGAAGCCGCGCTTCTTCGCCTACCTGTCGCTGTTCACGTTCTTCATGCTGATGCTCGCGACAGCCGACAACTTCCTGCAGCTTTTCTTCGGCTGGGAAGGTGTCGGGCTGATGTCGTATCTGCTCATCGGCTTCTGGTTCGAGCGGCCCAGCGCGAACGCGGCGGCGATCAAGGCGTTCCTGGTCAACCGCGTGGGCGACATCGGCTTCGCCCTGGGCATCGCGGCGGTGTTTTTCCTGTTCGGTTCGACCGACTTCGACACGGTCTTCGCCGAAGCCCCGGAATTCGCGGAGACCACGTTCACCTTCCTGGGCATCCAGGGGCAGGCGCTGGACATCGTCGGGATCCTGCTGTTCATCGGCGCCATGGGGAAATCGGCGCAGATCGGGCTGCACACCTGGTTGCCCGACGCGATGGAGGGGCCGACCCCGGTCTCTGCACTGATTCACGCGGCAACCATGGTCACGGCCGGCGTGTTCATGCTCTGCCGCGTCTCGCCCATTCTGGAATACGCCCCGCTGGCGCTCGAGGTGATCACCATCGTGGGCGCGCTCACGGCGTTCTTCGCCGCGACGATCGGCATGGCGCAGAACGACATCAAGCGGGTGATCGCGTACTCCACGTGCAGCCAGCTCGGCTACATGGTGTTTGCCGTGGGCGTCTCGGCGTACGGCGCGGCGATCTTCCATCTGATGACGCACGCGTTCTTCAAGGCGCTGCTTTTCCTGGGCGCGGGCTCGGTCATCCACGCCATGGACGACGAGCAGGACATGCGGAAGATGGGCGGCATCTGGCGCATGATCCCGTTCACCTATGCGATGATGTGGATCGGCAGTCTGGCGCTGGCCGGGGTTCCGCCGTTCGCCGGGTTCTTCTCCAAGGACGTCATCATCGAGGCGGCCTATGCGTCGCACACCGGGCACGGCATGTTCGCCTTCTGGCTGGGCGTGATCGCGGCGTTCATGACGGCGTTCTACTCCTGGCGCCTTCTGTTCATGACCTTCCACGGTGAGTCGCGCGCGAGCCGCGAGGTGCTCGAGCACGTGCACGAGTCGCCACGGGTGATGACGGGGCCGCTGGCGGTGCTCGCCTTCGGTGCGGTGATCGCGGGCATTGCCGGGTACAGCGCGTTCGTCGGCGACGGCCGCGCGGCCTTCTGGGCGGACTCGCTGTTCGTGCTGGCGCAGCAGGATTCCATCGAGGCGGCGCACCATGCACCGCTGTGGGTGAAGCTGCTTCCGGTGCTGCTGGCGGCGGGCGGCATCGCGCTGGCGTATCAGATGTACGTCCGCCGTCCGGAGCTGCCAGCCGAGGTGACCCAGCGCATCCGGCCCGTCTACCTGTTCGTGCTGAACAAGTGGTATTTCGACGAACTCTACCGCGGGCTGTTGATCCGGCCGGCGATGCTGCTGGGTTCGGCGCTCTGGCGCACGGGTGACATGGGCACCATCGACGCCTACGGCCCGGACGGGATTGCCGCGCGTGCGCGCGGTCTGGCGCGCCAGGCGAGCCGGCTGCAGAGCGGTTATGTCTACCACTACGCCTTTGTCATGCTGATCGGCGTGGTGGCCTTCGTAACCTGGTACATGTTGACGCAGAGCGGATGAGGCGATGGAAAGCTGGCCCCTGCTTTCGCTGATCACGTTCCTCCCGCTGGTCGGGGCGGCGTTCATCCTGACCATCCGCGCCGAGCCGGCGATCGAGGCGCGCAATGCGCGCTACGTGGCGCTCTGGACGTCGCTGATCACGTTCGTGCTGTCGCTGTTCGTGTGGTTCGGCTTCGAGCGCGGCACGGCGGCGTTCCAGTTCGTCGAGAAGGTGACGTGGCTGCCCGCCTTCGGGATCTCCTACCACATGGGCGTGGACGGCATCTCGATGATGTTCGTCCTGCTTTCGACGTTCCTGACGCCCATCTGCATCCTGGCGAGCTGGGAGGCGATCACGCACCGGGTGAAGGAGTACATGGTCGCCTTCCTGGTGCTCGAGACCTTCATGGTGGGGATGTTCTGTGCCCTCGACGTGGTGCCGTTCTACATCTTCTTCGAGGGCGTGCTCATTCCGATGTTCCTCATCATCGGCGTGTGGGGCGGGACACGGCGCGTCTACTCGGCGTTCAAGTTCTTCCTCTACACCTTTGCCGGCTCGGTGCTGATGCTCCTGGCCATTCTGGGCATCTACTTCCAGACGGGCACGACGGACATTCCCACGCTGCTGGCGGGCGCGGAGATTCCGCGGTCCATGCAGATGTGGCTGTGGCTGGCGTTCTTCGCCTCGTTCGCGGTCAAGATTCCGATGTGGCCGGTCCATACTTGGCTGCCCGATGCGCACGTGGAGGCGCCGACCGCCGGCTCCGTGGTGCTCGCCGGGGTGCTGCTGAAGATGGGCGCATACGGCTTCTTGCGGTTTTCCGTGCCCATCCTGCCCGAGGCGACGGCCTTTTTCGCCCCGTTGGTGTTCGCGCTCTCGGTGGTGGCGGTGATCTACACCTCGTTGGTGGCCCTGGCGCAGGAGGACATGAAGAAGCTCATCGCCTACTCCTCGGTGGCGCACATGGGCTTCGTCACGGCGGGCATCTTCACCCTGAACCAGCAGGGCATGGAGGGCGCGATCTTCCAGATGCTCAGCCATGGCATCGTCTCGGCCGCGCTGTTCCTGGTGGTCGGCGTGATCTACGACCGCATCCACACGCGCCTGATCGACAAGTACGGCGGGCTCGCCGACCGCATGCCGAACTACGCCGTGATCTTCATGGTCTTCATGCTGGCCAGTGTGGGCCTGCCCGGGACCAGCGGGTTCGTCGGCGAATTCCTGGTGATCGTGGGCACGTTCCAGGTGAACACGACCGTGGCGCTGCTCATCGCCACCGGTATGGTCCTGGGCGCGGCGTACATGCTCTACCTCTACCGCCGGGCGATTTTCGGCAAGCTGACCAAGCAGCACCTGATGGCGATTACCGATGTGAGTTTGCGCGAGAAGGCGATGTTCGCGCCGATGATCGTGCTCGTGCTGTGGATGGGCATCTATCCGGTAAGCTTCCTCGAGGTCATGTCCGCCTCGGTGGACAACCTGATCACGAACTACGAGGCCGCCATGGCGGCGCAGGATGCGCCCAGCCTGGCCGCGCTGTGGCCGTCGGGATAAGGCAACGGGAAGGCCGATGACCTACGATCTGGCGGCGATCGCGCCCGAACTCTTTCTCCTGCTTTCCGCTGTGGCGCTGCTCATGCTGGGCGTCTTCCGCGGAGCGCGTGCGACGGGGGAGGTGTTGACCCTGGCCGTGTTGGCGAGCGTGGTCACGTTCGCCCTGGTCTGGCTTGGGCCGTCGCACGAGACGGTGGCGTTTGGCGGGCTGTTCGTGCGCGATGGATTCGCCGCGTTCATGAAGGGGCTGATCCTGGTGGGCACGGCCGTGTCGCTGGTGCTCTCCTGGCGCTTCATCGAGCGCGAGAACATGGCCCGTTTCGAGTTCCCGGTCCTCATGCTCTTCGCCACCGTGGGCATGATGATGATGGTCTCCGCCCACGACCTCATCTCGCTCTACATGGGGCTGGAGCTACAGAGCCTTTCGCTTTACGTCATCGCCGCGTTCCGGCGCGATAGCGAGCGCTCCACCGAGGCCGGCCTGAAGTACTTCGTCCTGGGGGCGCTGTCCTCGGGGATGCTGCTCTACGGGTCCTCACTGGTGTACGGCTTTGCGGGCACCACCAACTTCGCCGATCTCGCGCGCATCTTCGGCGAGCTTACGGCCGCGGGCGAGGCGCCCAAGCTGGGCACCATCGTGGGCATCGTGTTCATCACCGCCGGACTGGCGTTCAAGATCTCGGCCGTGCCCTTCCACATGTGGACACCCGACGTCTACGAGGGCGCGCCCACGCCGGTCACGGCGTTCTTCGCCACGGCGCCCAAGGCCGCCGCGGCCGGCCTGCTGACACGGGTGCTCATGGGACCCTTCGGCGACCTGGTGGCGGAATGGCAGCAGATCGTGGTGGTGATCGCCGTCCTGTCCATGGGCCTGGGCGCGTTTGCGGCGATCAACCAGCAGAACATCAAGCGCCTGATGGCGTACTCCTCGATCGGCCACCTGGGCTACGCCCTGGTTGGCCTGGCCGCCGGCACCGAGGCGGGGGTGCGCGGCGTCGCGGCGTACATGGCGATTTATCTGATCATGAATCTGGGCACCTTCGCGGTGATCCTGTGCATGCGCCAGAATGACCGCATGGTGGAGTCCATCGACGACCTGCGTGGGCTCAGCCGCACGCACCCGGCAATGGCGCTGGCCATGGCGATCTTCATGTTCTCCATGACCGGGCTGCCCCCGCTCGCGGGCTTCTTCGCCAAGTTCTACGTGTTCATGGCGGCCGTCGAGGCGGGGCTGTACATCCTCGCCGTGATCGGCGTGCTGACGAGTGTGGTGGCGGCGTTCTACTACCTGCGCATTGTGAAGGTGATGTACTTCGACGAGCCGGGGGAGGGGTTCGACCGGCCCTTCGGCCGTGAACTCAGCCTCGTCATGGGTGTGACCGGCGCGGTCATTCTGTTCTTCTTCGCCTTTCCCACACCCGTGCTGGACGGCGCGCAGGTGGCCGCGACGGCCCTGACCGGCGGATGACGGCCGGGCCGGGTCCACCCGCACCGGCGCTACCGCCGCCGTTTCGGCTGGTGGCGGAAGATCGTATCGACAGCACCAACGCGGCGGCCCGGCGTATGGCCGGGGCGGGTGCGCCACACGGCACGGTGGTTTGGGCCCTGGAACAGACGGGCGGCCGCGGGCGCCGTGGCCGCGGGTGGACCAGTCCGCGCGGCAATCTCTACGCCTCCGTGCTTCTGCGTCCCGGGGCGGACCTTCGCGCCGCGGGACAGCTCGGCTTCGCCGCGGCACTCGCGCTGGCCGAGGCACTGGAGAGCGTGCTCCCCGCAGCCCGGGCGGTGGCGCTGAAGTGGCCGAATGATGTCCTGGTCCGGGAGCACAAGGCTGCCGGGATTCTCCTCGAATCGGTGGCCGACACGGCGGGTCGCCCGGCGGGCGTGATCCTGGGCATGGGACTGAACATCGCCGAAGCCCCCGGCGAGACGGCCTTTCCGGCGACCAGCCTGGTTGCCGAGGGCGCGCCGGCGGCGCTGGTGCCGGGAGACATGCTCGCCGAGGTCATGCCGCGCCTCGGGGCGTATCTGGACGTGTGGGAGCGCGACGGATTCGCGCCGCTGCGCGAAGCGTGGCTGCGCCGGGCCCTCGGCGTGGGCGCGCCGGTGACCGTGCGCTTGCCCGACCGCACGCTTGCGGGCACATTTCTCGACCTCGACCCCGATGGCGCGCTGGTTCTGCGCCGGGACAGCGGGATGGAGCAGCGCATTCATGTCGGCGACGTCTTCTTCGGCGGCCGCTGAGTCCGCGACGGTGCTCGTCATCGACGCGGGCAACACCAACGTCGCGTTCGCCGTGTATGCCGGTGCGACGCGCCTGGGACACTGGCGCATCGCGACGGATGCGCGGCGGACGGCGGACGAGTACGCCGTTTGGCTCACCCAGCTCATGCAGCTCCAGGGGCTGGATCGGCACGCCATCGCCGATGCGGTGATCGCCAGCGTTGTGCCCGGGGTGACGGAAAGCCTGAAACGGCTCTGCGCGCAATATTTCGCGGGTCCGCCCATGGTTGCGGGCGAGGACGGCGTGGGCTTCGACATCCCGGTGCGCCTGGACCGACCGGAGGAGATCGGCGCTGACCGGCTGGTCAACGCGGTGGCCGCGCACGCGCGCTACGGCGGCCCCTGTGTCGTGGTCGACTTCGGCACGGCGACGACCTTCGACATCGTCGCGGCCGATGGTGGCTATGAGGGCGGGGTGATTGCACCGGGGATTCACGCTTCGATGGATGCGCTCTACGCCAGCGCGGCGAAGCTTCCCGGGGTCGCGATCAAGCGCCCGGAACGGGTGATCGGCAAGCGCACCGTGCCCGCCATCCAGTCCGGCGTGTTCTGGGGCTACATGGGGCTTGTCGAGGGGCTGCTCGGGCGCATCCGTGCCGAGCACGGCGGCACCCCCACGGTCATCGCCACCGGCGGCCTGGCCGCCATGTTCGAACCGGAGACGCGCGCCATCGACCACGTCGACCCAGATCTGACCCTGCGCGGCCTGCGCCTGCTCGCCGAGCGGCAGCGCGCGGCCGCGCGGCGATGACGGGAGCGCATGGCACACAGCCACGTACCGAGACACACACACGACACGGTTCACGAGGAACGAGACCGCCGCATGGAGGATTCACCGGAGAGCGACGAGATCCGTTTCGTTCCGCTGGGCGGAACGAGCGAAGTGGGCATGAACTGCTATCTTTACGGCCACGACGGCGCCTGGTTGATGGTCGATCTGGGCATCGGCTTCGCCGACGAGCGTCAGCCCGGCGTGGACCTGCTGGTCCCCGACGTGCGCTTCATCGCCCAGCAACGGGAGACGCTGTCGGGCATCGTGGTCACGCATGCGCACGAGGATCACCTGGGCGCGATTCCCTATCTCTGGCGCGAGCTGCGTTGCCCGGTCTACGCCACGCCGTTCGCCGCTGCGGTGCTCAAGGGCAAGTTCGGCGAGTTCGGGCTCACCGACGAGGTGCCGCTGATCGAGGTGCCGCTCGGCCGTACCATCGGCATCGGCCCGTTCTCCGTCGAGTTCATCACCATCACGCATTCCATCCCCGAGGCGAATCTGCTGCGCATCGAGACGCCCGCGGGCACGCTGGTCCACACCGGTGACTGGAAGCTCGACCCCGATCCGTTGGTGGGGCCGGATTACGACCGCCGCCGTCTGGCGCATCTCGCGGAGGAGGACATCCTGGCGCTGGTGGGGGATTCCACCAATGCGCTCGTGCCCGGGCACAGCGGCTCCGAGGCGGACGTGCGCGGCCGGCTCAAGGACCTGGTGAGCACGCTCAGGAACCGTGTCGCCATGACCTGCTTTGCCACCAACGTTGCGCGCGTGGAGACCGCGGCGCGGGTGGCCGAGGCGAACGGCCGGCGGCTGTGCATCGTGGGGCGCGCCATGAAGACCATGGTCGCGGCCGCCCAGGCTTGCGGCTATCTGGAGAACATGCCGGAGCTGGTGGACGAGCGGGACGTGGCGGACCTGCCGCGCGACGAGGTCATGCTCCTGGTCACGGGCAGTCAGGGCGAGGCGCGTGCGGCGCTGGCCCGGATCGCGCGCGAGGAGCACAGCCACATCGCCTTCACCGAGGGCGACGCGGTCATCTTCTCGTCGCGCATCATTCCCGGCAACGAAAAGGCCATCCACGAAGTACAGAACAACCTGCTTCACCTGGGCGTCGAGGTGCTGACGGAGGAGGACCACTTCGTCCACGTCTCCGGCCACCCGTGCCGCGAGGAACTTGAGCAGATGTACCAGTGGGTGCGCCCGCGCATCGCCATCCCCATGCACGGCGAACAGCGGCACCTGCTGGCAAACGCGAGCGTGGCCCGGAGCTGCCAGGTCCCCCAGGTGCGCGTGTCCCAGGACGGGCAGTGTCTGCGCATCCATCGGACGGAGGGGGCGAGCGTCATCGACCACGTGGCCTTCGGCCGGCTGGCCGTGGACGGGGGCGCGCTGCTTCCGCTCGACCGCGGGCCGGTGCGCGAGCGGCGCAAGCTGGGTTTCGAGGGCGCGGCCGTGCTGACGCTGGTGGTGGACGCCAACGGCGATCTCGCGGACGAGCCGCAGCTCACCGCCCACGGCCTGCTGCCGCCGGGCGAGGCGGGCGACGACCTGGTGGACCGGATCATCGACACCGTGGAGCGCGCGGTTCAGAAGCTGCAACGCCGCGACCGGCGCAGCGACGACGCCGTGGCCGAGACCGCGCGTGTGGCGGTCCGCCGCACACTCCAGCATGCCACGGGGCGGCGGCCCATGACCACGGTACATCTGGTGCGCGTGGGGTAGGTGCCGCCCGTTTTTGCCGGGCCGGGGCACGTGGCATGCTGCCCCGCGATGGCTGCCGCGAGCTGCGGCGGCACCCAAAGCCGAAAGCAATGCGAAGGGAAAACGCCATGATCGGACGTTTGAATCATGTGGCCATCGCCGTGCCCGAGCTGGAAGCCGCGATGGCGCAATACCGCGACGCCCTGGGCGCAACGGTCTCGGAACCGCAGTCGGAGCCGGATCACGGCGTGCGCGTGGTTTTCGTCACGCTGCCCAACACCAAGATCGAGCTGCTCGAGCCCCTGGGCGCCGAATCGCCCATCCGCGGCTACCTGGACAAGAACCCGACGGGTGGCATCCACCACGTGTGCTACGAGGTGGACGACATTCACGCCGCGTCTGAGCGCCTGACGCAGCAGGGCGCGCGTGTGCTCGGCGACGGCGAGCCCAAGACGGGCGCCCACGGCAAGCCGGTCCTCTTCCTTCATCCCAAGGACTTCAACGGGACCCTGATCGAGCTGGAGCAGGCCTGAGGGCGCCGGCCCATCGGGGATCCCCGCGCACCGACCAGGCGTGCCGCGCCCCGTCCGGCGTCCACGCAACGCCGGTACGGCGCGGCGCACCGCCCAGAAAGCGGCGCTTGGCCCGAACATGACCTGGTTCACCGGTATCCTGCTCTACGTGCTGATCTGGTGGATCCTGTTGTTCATGGTGCTGCCCTGGGGCGCCCGGCCGCCGGAGGAGCCGGAGCCGGGGCACGAACCGGGCGCGCCGGCGCGTCCCATGCTGTTGCGGAAGGCCGTCGTCACCACGCTGCTGGCGGCCGTGGTGTGGTTGGTGGTGTATGCCGGCATCCGGTTGGAGGTGGTGACCTTCGAGGCCACCTTCGGGCCGAAGGAGTAGCCGCCTGCGCAAAGCGGGTGCCCGCGCAAAAACACAACGGACCCCGGGGCGCCGCCCGGGGCCCGTTGCTGCGGAACGGATGCATGCACGGATATGACAGGTGCCGGCGAACCGCACCCTCCCCAGACTCGGACCGTGGTTTTGTGTTTGGCATTTCACGTTCCGCGGTGGGCAACCGTAACAGCCTTGGCACAGCAAGCCAATCCACGCATTGCGCAAAAGAGCGTCACATATGTCCGGTCTTTGCGCGGTTCTGGCTGATCGTGTAATATTCTTGCCCTAGCTGGTCGGAGATATCCATGCCGGGAACATGGCACTGGCTGATCTTGGGGCTGGGTGCGTTGGGCGTCGTGGCCGCTGCGCCCGGCGTGCGTGTGGACGCGGGCGGCGACGCGGGTCCCGACTCACAGGCGCGCGTCGAACTCACCGTTGAAACCTGCCGGCGTCTGGTCCGGCACACCCCGGATCCGGGCGTCGAATACGAGCCAGGGGTGAGCGTCGAGGGCGAAGCGGTTGCCCCGGCCGAAGTGGGCGGCGGCGTGCAGCTCGACCTGCCCGAGACGATCACGATCCCCATCGAGCTGGATGTCCTGTCTGACAGGCGCCTGGGCCGGGACACGCCGGAGCCGGGCACGCCGGCCGGCGACGATCCGGACGACGTGGCCGACGACGCGGACCTGGGCGCCCCGCTCGTCGGTGAGGCGCAGATCGGCACGGTGGAGATCGATGTCGCCACGGGCCGGGCGACCTTCAACGGCCAGCCGCTGGTGCCCGAAGCCCAGCGCCGCCTCGCCGTGAAGTGCCAGAAGATTCTGCGTAAGGCGGAATAGGCATATCACAGGCCGAGTGTCGCGGGGCGATGCGGTAACCCGTGCCGTTATCACGGTCGGGATTGCGGCGCACCGGGGCATGAAAAGAATTGGCGACGCTGTGTCGGGCGCCCCGCGTTTTTTACATGCTTTGTTTGCGGAATGTCTAGAGCACCGGATCCGAAAAGGGAATCAGGGGGGATTCCCAAGGCGGCTTTGATGTGATTCACCGTTTGCGGAGGTGGATCATGTCAAAGAGCTATTCA